>Ga0136633_1002981_pt1 | contig 11319 bp, 10 predicted proteins | sample AntDrymeUQ832206_2_FD_105494 | JGI IMG/M metagenome (GOLD analysis project Ga0136633, IMG submission 105494) | Polar desert sand microbial communities from Dry Valleys, Antarctica - metaG UQ83 (22.06) | ecosystem: Environmental > Terrestrial > Soil > Desert | place: Antarctica: Dry Valley...
AGAGGCACAGCGAGCTGCGGCCGTCGCGGTAGCGCATGAGCACCGCCTCCACGGAGCGCCCGTCGTGCGGTCGGAAGAGCGCCTTGACGGTGCCGTCGCGCGCTTGGGCCTCTTGGAGAAGCTCCAGCGAGGAGAACGGGACCGCCGCTGCCAGCGCTGAACGCAGTGCCGTCGGGACGTTGGTCATCTCGTCGTAGCCCCCGGCGCCGCGAGCGGCCCACTCCCACACCTGGCGGGCGCGGAAGGCGGGCTGGCCCAGGTCGGCCAGGGTGCTCTCGAGCAGGACGGGGTCCACCCGTCCATGGTGACAACCTGGGGGGTCTGTGCCCGGGAGCGACCATCAGATCGGCCTGCACGGCTTGGCGCTGCTGCGCGCTGAGCTGCGCGGAGCCGGCCTACGGTCTCAAGGACGGGCCGGTCGCCGGGCTGCCCGCGGCGATCGTCTGGCAGGCTCGGCGCTGATGCGCCTGGCCAAGCACCTCGCCCACGCGGGCGTTGCCTCCCGCCGTGCCTCCGAGCAGCTCGTCTTCGACGGTCGCGTCGAGGTCGACGGCGTGGTGGTCACCGACCCGGCCCGCGACGTCGGAGGGGAGGAGCACGTCCGCGTCGACGGCAAGACGCTGCGCGCCTACGAGCGCGGCGCCGGCCGCGTGGTCTACCTGCTCCACAAGCCGCCCGGGGTGGTCTCGACGGCCAAGGACACCCACGGCCGCAAGACCGTCGTGGACTACGTCCGCGCGCCGGGAACCCGCCTCTACCCCGTCGGCCGCCTGGACGCCGACACCACGGGCCTGATCCTGCTCACCGACGACGGCGACCTCGCCCACCGCCTCACCCATCCCCGCTTCGAGGTTCCGAAGGTCTACCTGGCCGAGGTCGAGAAGGGCCCGGTCCGCGAGCCCGCGCTCAAGGCGCTGCGCGAGGGCGTGAGACTCGAGGACGGGATGACCTCGCCCGCGAAGGTGCGCCAGGTCCGCGCGGGCGTCCTGGAGGTCACGATCCACGAGGGCCGCAAGCGCCAGGTCAAGCGCATGTGCGCCGAGGTCGGGCATCCGGTCAAGGCGCTCCAGCGCGTCGCCTACGGTCCGCTGCGCCTGGGCGACCTCGCCCTGGGCGGCGTCCGCAAGCTCACTCAAGCCGAGGTCGAGCGCCTCAAGGCCCTGGGGCCTGTTGACAACAGCCCCCTGGGGCCTGGAGCCGGCGCGACGGGGCGCGACGGCCAGCGCGCCTGACATCATCGCGACCGATGCGCCTGTTCGCCCTCCGCGGAGCCAGCTCGGTCGAGCGCAACGACTCCCAAGCGATTCTCGGGGCCACGGAGGAGCTCATGACCGCGATCATGGAGCGCAACGAGATCAGCCCCGACGACGTGGTCTCCTGCATCTTCACCTTGACGGAGGACCTCGACGCCGAGTTCCCCGCCGTCGCCGCCCGCGGCCTCGGCTTCGGCCGGGTGCCGCTCCTGTGCGCCAAGGAGATCCCCGTTCCCGGGGCTCTGCCGTCGGTGATCCGCGTGCTGATCCACTACCACGCCGACGACGCCCACGTCAGCCGTCACGTCTACCTCGGCGCGGCGCGGGCGCTGCGCCAGGACCTGGAGGGTGCGCAGTAGGCCCCGCGGTCGACCCTCGCGGGAGGGCCCCTGGAACGCCGCCTATCCTGACCCCATGGCCATCGAGTACTCCGCGCGCGTCGCGCGCATCCCGGTCTACCCGGCGGCCGCGGGGTACGCGCTGTCGGAGGACGTCGCGCTCATGGCCTCCAACGAGTCGCCCGACCCGCCGCTTCCCGCGGTCGTCGAGGCGATCACGCGGGTGCTCGGAGGGCTCAACCGCTATCCCGACCCGACGAACGCCGGCCTGCGCCGCGCGCTCTCGGACCGCCACGGCGTGCCCGCCGCGCGCATCGCGATCGGCAACGGCTCGTGCGACATCCTGCTGGCCACGGGCGAGGCGCTGCTGGAGCCGGGAGCCGAGCTCGTCTACGGGTGGCCGAGCTTCTCGGTCTACCCGCAGCTCGAGGCCGCCAGCGGCGCCACGGGAATCCGCGTGCCGCTGAACGACGCCCACGAGCACGACCTCGACGCGATGGCCGCGGAGATCACCGCCGCCACGCGCCTGGTGATCGTCTGCAACCCGAACAACCCGACGTCTACGGCCGTAGGGCTCGCGCAGATCGAGGCGTTCCTCGAGCGGGTGCCGCGCCACGTCGCCGTCCTGCTCGACGAGGCATACTGCGAGTACAGCGTGCTCGAGGATCCCGACGCGAGCGTCGATCTCCTCAAGGCGCACCCGAACCTGATCTTGCTGCGGACGTTCTCGAAGATCTACGGCCTGTGCGGCCTGCGGGTGGGCTACGCGCTGTGCGGGGACGAGCGCTTCGTCCGGGCCGTCGACCAGGTGCGCCAGCCGTTCTTCTGCAACGCCGCCGCCCAGGCCGCGGCGATCGAGGCGCTCAAGCACCAGGACGCCGTGACCGAGCGCGTGGAGCGCGCCATCGTGGCCCGGATCGAGCTCGAGTCGGGCCTCAACGAGCTCGGCATCCTGCCCGCCGCGTCCCAGGCGAACTTCTGCTGGTTCGACCTGCCCGAGGACGCCGAGGAGAACGACGTGGTGGCCGGCCTCGCCGAGCGCGGGGTGCTCGTGCGGGCGGGCGCCGCGCTCGGGCGCGAGGGCGCGCTGCGCGTGACCTACGGCACCCCGCAGCAGAACGAGCGCTTCCTGCGCGAGCTGCGAGGGCTGCTCGAGCGCTGAGGGTGCCCCCACGAGGTGCCCCGCCTTTCGGCGGGACACCTCTCCGCATCCCTGCGGCCGTGGGAACAGATTTGGTTACCGGGCGGCGGCGGCCGAGGCTGGTCACTCGGTCTGGTCGAGTCCGGAGACCCTGCTCTCGGGCTTGAGCGGCCTGGCGGGCCGACGCGCAGGCGGCGAGGTGACGGGCGCCTTGACGGCGGGCGGCTTGGTCGATCGCGCAGGGCGGGGGGGCGTCGCGGTGGGACCGTGCACGCCGCCGCCGATGAGATCCTTCGCGGGGGTTGTTGCTGCGGGACGGCGCGAGGCAGCCGAGCGTTGCGCCTTGCGCTCCGCGGCGGCCTCCTTGCGGCCCGCGGCGGCCCGCGCCCGCTTGGCCGCCGCAGCCGCGGCCTTCGCCTCGGCGGCGCGGCCGCGGCCCGCCCGGGACTTTCGCGCCCCCTCGGCACGCCGGCCGCGGGTGTCGCGGGGCTCGCTGGAAGCAGGCCCCGCCGTGCCGAGCGCGGCCGGACCCCCGGTTCCGGGAGCTCTCGGGGCGACCGTGGCAGGAGTAGCTCCCAAGCCGGCCGGGCTGCTCGCAGGCGCCCGCCGCTCGGGCGGTCCCGCGTCACGGGTGACGGCGACCGCGCCGCCGCCGGCGCCCGCCGCGAGCACGGCGACGGCGGCGACCTTCGCGGCGAGGCCCGCGCCGAAGCCGCCCGCGGCGCCCGTCGCGGCGGCGCCCGACGCCGCCAGCCCCGCGGTGGCCGCACCGGAGGCCGCCACGGCGCCGCCGCCCGCGATCGCGGAGAACACGCTGCCCTTGAGCGCGAGCGAAGGGATCACCGGAAGGATGACCGCGATCGCCGCACGCTGACGGTTGACCTCGCCCTCGAAGGCTGCGCAGGCACCGCAGACGGCGACGTGCCGGCGCAGCGGCGCGCGGCGCAGCGCGTTGCCGCGCAGCGACGCGAGCTGCTCCTGGATCTCGCGGCAGTCGGCCGACCGGGCGGTCCGCAGGGCCATGAGCGCCTCACGTGCCTGGAACACGAGCGCCTTCACCTTCTCCTTGCGCACGTCGAGGGCCACGGCGATCTCCTCGTGGGAGAGATCGTCGAGCTCGGCGAGAATGAGCGCCGCGCGCTGCTCCTCCGGAAGTGTCGCAACGTCGCCGAGGAGATCGCGGAGGTCCTGGCGGCACTCAACCTCCGCGGCGAGGGCGAGGCCGTCGGTCGCGGGCTCGGCCACGGAGTCGAGGGCGACGACGTCGCGACGGGCGCGCAGGACGGAGAGGCAGCGGTTGCGGGCCACGGCGTACAGGAACGCGCGGACCGCGACGGGGCGCCCGTCGCGGTCGAAGTGGGCATGGGCGGAGACGAAGACGAGCTGCAGGGCGTCCTCGGCCTCCTCTCGCGAGCCGAGCATGTGGCGGCAGAAGGCGAGCAGCGCCCGGTGGTGGCGTTCGTAGAGCAGCTCGAAGGCGCGGGCGTCCCCGCCGCGGAGCGCGTCGACGAGCGCCTCGTCGGAAGCTCGCTGCAGACCACGCGGGCTCCCGCGTGAGGGACGCGGGAGCTGGAAGGCGACGGACACGGGAGCCATTGTGGCGTGCGCGAGGGCGACACACCAGCTTCAACGTCGCGGGGCCGCGGAGGTTGGCCGCCCGTTCGAGACCGCCGCGCGCAAGGGATCTCCGCGCGGCGGGGCCCCCGGGGGCCGCTGGTCACCCTGTCGCCGCTGTGCCATCATGGGTCGCGACGTGACGCGCCAGCTCCACATCCCCCGTATCACTGGCACGTATCCGTCCTACGCCACCTGGCGATTTAGCTAGGCGCTCGGCCGGCCCCGCAACGCCGTCCGGACCATCGGACCCTGGGTCGAGCGCCGTTCGGAACGCCGTCAAGGCCGCAGGCTCATTCCCCAGCTCTCCAGGCAGTCGCGAAAGGACCACCCGAATGATGATCGTCATGAAGCAGGACGCCACCAGCGACGATGTCGCCCACGTCGTCTCCCGCATCGAGGACGTGGGCGCACGCGCTCACCGCTCCGCAGGCGAGGCGGTGACGGTGATCGGCGCGATCGGCGACCTCGAGCAGATCTCCCAGCTGCAGCTCGAGTCCGACCCCGGCGTCGACCGTGTCGTCCCGATCACCAAGCCGTACAAGCTCGCGTCCAACCAGTTCAAGCACGGGGAGCGATCGGTCTTCGAGATCGGCGGTCGCCGGGTCGGGGGGGAGCACTTCGCGCTGATCGCCGGCCCGTGCACCGTGGAGTCCCGTGACCAGCTGCTGCTCACCGCCGACCAGGTGCTCGAGGGCGGCGCGACGATGCTCCGGGGCGGCGCCTACAAGCCGCGCACCAGCCCGTACGCCTTCCACGGCCTCGGTGTCGAGGGGCTCAGGCTGCTGCAGGAGGCCAAGGACCGTACGGGGCTGCCGATCGTGACCGAGTGCATGGACGCGCGGGACATCGAGGCCGTCGCCGAGGTCGCCGACCTGATCCAGCTCGGCGCGCGCAACATGCAGAACTACACGCTGCTGACCGAGCTCGGCCGGGCGGGAGTTCCCGTGATGATCAAGCGTGGGCTCTCCTCGACGCTCGAGGAGCTCCTGATGGCCGCGGAGTACGTCCTCAAGGAGGGCAACGAGAAGGTTCTGCTCTGCGAGCGCGGCATCCGCACCTTCGAGACGGCCTACCGCTTCACCCTCGACCTGACCGCCGTGCCCGTGCTCAAGGAGCTGTCGCACCTGCCGGTTCTCGTCGATCCGTCCCACGCCGCGGGCCGTCGCGACCTCGTCGAGCCGCTCTCGCTCGCCGCCGCGGCCGTCGGCGCCGACGGGATCGTCGTCGAGGTCCACCCGGAGCCCGCGGAGGCCGTCTGCGACGGGCCCCAGCAGCTCCGCGGGGACGAGTTCGCGGCCTACGCCCGGCAGGTCGAGCGCGCCGCGGCGCTGGCCGGCAAGGCTCTCAGCGCCGCCGTGGCCTGAGTAGGTTGACCTGAGTGCGGATCGCGGTGCTCGGCGTCGGGCTCATCGGCGGGTCGGTAGGCCTCGCGGCGCGGCGGCGCCTCGGCGCGCACGTGGTCGGCTGGGATCCCGACCCGAGGGCGATCCGGACGGCGCAGGACCGGGGGGCGATCGACGCCGCCGTCGCGGAGCCCGCCGCCGCCGCCGACGTGGACCTCTGGGTCGTCGCCAGCCCGGTCGGCGCACTCCAGGAGCACGTCGGGCGAGCACTCGCCGCCGCTGCGCCTGACGCCGTGGTCACCGACGTCGGCTCGACCAAGCGCGCGCTCGTCGAGGCCGTCTCTCACGAGGCGTTCATCGGCGGTCACCCGCTCGCGGGCGCGGAGACCACGGGAGTCGAGCACGCCCGGGAGGAGCTGTTCGACGGAGCCACCTGGTACCTGACGCCCCGCGAGACCTCGCCGGGAGACAAGTACGAGCGCCTGCACCGCTTCGTCTCCGCGCTCGGCGCGGTCCCCACGGCGATCGGGCACGACGAGCACGACCGCGTCATGGCGGCGGTCTCCCACCTGCCGCACGTGCTGGCCAACGTGCTGGTCGCCCAGGCCCACGCGGCGCTCGGCGGCGACGCGCTGCCGGCCACCGGCGGCTCCTTCCGTGACGCGACGCGCGTCGCGGGAGCCAATCCGCCCATGTGGGCCCAGATCTACGCAGAGAACGCCGAGGCGCTCGGCTCCCAGCTCGACCAGGCCGTGGCCGCGCTCTCGGAGATCCGCGACCGGCTCGGCGATCTCGAGGCCTGGCAGCGCCGAGCCGCCGAGCAGCGGCGTGCCCTGCTCGAGGCCGCCTCTCACGGTGGGTCGCTGGCCGAGCTCCGGGTGATCGTCCCCAACCGCCCCGGGGTGGTGGCCGACCTCGCGCTGACGCTGGGGCGCGCGGGAATCAACATCTCCGACATGTCGCTGGCCCCGGCGTTCGACAACCTCGGCGGGACCGTCGCGCTCTGGGTCGCCGAGCGCGACGCCCCGCGCGCGCGGGCGCTCGTCGCCGAGAAGGGGCTGGCGCTGCGTTGACCGTCTTCATCGCGCCGGCCACGAAACTGCGCGGGACGATCCAGCCCCCGCCGGACAAGTCGATCTCCCACCGCGCGGCGATTCTCGCGACGATGGCCGTCGAGCCCGTGACGATCCGCAACTACCTCGACGCGGCCGACACCACCTCCACGCTCAACGCGATGCGCGCGCTCGGCGCGCTCGTGGAGGAGCACCCGGAGCACATCGTCGTGCGCGGCACCGGCCTGCGGGAGGCCGCCCCCGCGGACCGCCCGATCGACGTCGGCAACGCCGGAACGCTCATGCGGCTGCTGCCGGGCTGGCTGGCCGGGCAGGAGGGCCGCTCCTACACCTTCGACGGGGACGCCTCGATCCGCACGCGCCCCGCCGACCGGATCGCCGCGCCGTTGCGGCAGATGGGCGCGGCGATCGAGCTGACCGACGGCCGGCTGCCGCCGTTCACCGTGCACGGTCGCCGGCTGCACGCGACGGAGTACGTGCTGCCCGTCGCCTCGGCCCAGGTCAAGTCGTGCGTGTTGATCGCCGGGTTGGTCGCCGACGGCACCACGTCGGTCGTCGAGCCCGCGCCGAGCCGCGACCACACCGAGCGGCTGCTGCGCGCCGCGGGGGTGCGCGTCGAGCGGGCGGGCCCGCGGGTGAGCGTCACCAACCAGGACGAGCTCGTCTTCGACCCCATCGAGATCCCCGCCGATCTGAGCTCGGCCGCGTTCATCATCGCCGCCGGGCTGCTGGTGCCGCGCTCGCGCCTGCTCGTCACGGGCACCTCGGTCAACTGGACCCGCACGGGGTTCCTGCGGATCGCCGAGCGGATGGGGGGCATCGTCATCGGAGACCTCGAGGGACCAACCGACGCGGTTGTGTCCGGCGAGCCGGTCAGCGACCTCGACGTCACCGCTGGCCCGCTGATCGGCACGACGGTGACTCCCGACGAGGTGCCGCTGGCCATCGACGAGCTTCCGCTCGTCGCCCTGCTGGGCTGCTGGGCGGAGGGCACCACGGTGGTGCAGGGCGCCGGCGAGCTGCGGCTGAAGGAGAGCGACCGGATCGCCCGCGTCGTCGAGGGCCTGCGCGGCCTCGGCGCGGAGATCGAGGCCACCCACGACGGGTTCGTCGTCGAGGGCACCGACGGGCTGCGCGGCGGCAGCTTCGCCGCCCACGGCGACCACCGCCTGGCGATGCTCGGCGCGGTCGCGGGGCTCGCTTCGCGCGATGGCGTCGAGGTCGTCGGCATGGGGGCCGCCGCCGTCAGCTATCCGCGGTTCCTCGAGGACCTGCTGTCCTTGCGCTGACCGCTCGGGGTCGGCCCGCAGGGCCCAGACGAGGGCGGAGCGCCATCATGGTCGCAATGCTCGTCGCCATCGACGGCCCCGCCGGGGCCGGGAAGTCCACGGTCGCGCGCGCCGTCGCGCAGGCGCTCGGGTTTACCTACTTGGACACGGGCGCGATGTACCGGGCCGCTGCGCTGGCGCGCTCCGAGCGCGGCGAAGCCGATCTCGACCGGGTGGTGATCGCCTTCGCCGGCGACCGGGTGCTGCTCGACGGGAAGGACGTCTCGGCGGCCATCCGTACTCCGGAGGCCTCCCAGGCCGCCTCGCGCCTGGCGACCGACCCCGGGGTACGCGCGGCGCTCGTGGCCAAGCAGCGCGCGCTGATCGCCGCGGGTGACTGGGTCGCCGAGGGGCGCGACATCGGCACGGTGGTGGCCCCGGACGCCGAGGTGAAGGTCTGGCTGACCGCCGCCCCCGACGAGCGCGCGCGCCGCCGGGAGATCCCCGTGGCCGATCTCGTGGAGCGCGACGAGCGCGACGCGGCGCGCGACGTCGGGCCGATGGTCGCCGCTCCAGACGCCGTGAGGGTCGACACGACGGGGCTGGCGATCGACGCGGTCGTCGAGCGGATCGTCGCGCTGGTGGCGCGATGAAGGTCGCCGTGGTCGGCTACCCCAACGTGGGCAAGAGCTCGCTGGTCAACCGCCTGACCCAGACGCGCGAGGCCGTCGTGCACGAGCGCGCGGGGATCACCCGTGACCGCAAGGAGATCGCCTGCGAGTGGAACGGCCGACGCTTCACGCTGGTCGACACGGGCGGCATGGACTTCCTCGACGCCGACCCGATCTCGGGGTCGATCCGCGAGCAGGCGCAGGCGGCGCTCAACGACGCTCAGGTCGCGGTGCTCGTCGTCGACGCGAAGGCGGGCCTGCGTCCGGGCGATCAGGAGATGGGTGATCTGCTGCGGCGCTCGGGGCTGCCGGTGCTCGTGGCCGCCAACAAGGTCGACGCCGTGGGCGACACCGCGCTCATCTACGAGTTCTGCGGGCTCGGCCTGGGGGACCCGATCGCGGTCAGCGCCGCGCAGGGCCTCGGCAGCGGTGACCTGCTCGACGCTCTGGTCGCAAAGCTGCCCGAGGACGACGCGGAGCCCGATCAGGACGTGACCCGCTTGGCGATCATCGGGCGCCCGAACGTCGGCAAGTCCACGCTGGTCAACCGCTGGCTGGGGGAGGAGCGCGTGATCGTCTCCGAGGTCGCGGGCACCACCCGCGACGCGATCGACCTGCCCTTCGAGGTCGACGGGCGCAAGCTCATCGTCGTCGACACGGCGGGCATGCGCCGCCAGGCCAAGGTCCAGGAGTCCGTGGAGTACTTCACGACGCTGCGCACCCAGCGCGCGGTCGAGCGAGCCGACGTCGCGCTGGTCGTCTGCGACGCCAAGGACGGCATTACGGCCCAGGACCTGCGGATGGCCGAGCTCGCGATGAAGGAGCACTGCGCCACGGCGCTCGTGCTCAACAAGTGGGACGAGCATCCGCTCAGCGAGGAGGAGCTCAAGCACGAGCGCGCCCACGCGCAGAACAAGCTGCGCCTGCGGCCCAAGGTGCTCACGGCCAGCGCGAAGACCGGCCGGCAGGTCTCGCGGATCCTCGAGGAGGCGATCGTCCTGGGCGACAAGATGTCCGGGCGGATCCCCACGCCGCAGCTCAACAAGTTCCTCTCCGAGGTCACCCGGGCACGCCAGCCCCCCGCCAAGCAGGGCCACCGCCTCAAGCTCATCTACATGGCCCAGATCGGGGAGCGCCCGCCGCGCTTCGCGATCCAGGTCAACTCGCGCAACCGCGTCACCCGGGACTACGCGTACTTCGTCGAGAACCGGTTGCGCGCCCGCTACGGCATGGACGGCGTCCCGCTGATCATCGACTTCAACGAGCGGACCCAGCGCCGCAGCGAACATGCCTCCCCTCGCGGGAGCTAATCTCCCGAATCCATGACTTCACTTGCCGACAACGAGTACCTGTTCACCTCCGAGTCCGTGACCGAGGGGCACCCGGACAAGGTCGCCGACCAGATCTCCGACACGATCCTCGACGCCATCCTGGCCGAGGACCCCTACGGTCGGGTGGCCTGCGAGACGTTGGTGAACACCGGGCTGGTGGTGGTCTCCGGTGAGATCACCACCACGACCTACGTCGACATCCCGGCGCTGGTACGGGCCAAGATCAACGCGATCGGCTACGACCGGGGCGAGCTCGGCTTCGACGGCGATGCCGTCGCAGTCATGTCCGCGATCGACAAGCAGTCCCCGGACATCGCCCAGGGCGTCGACACCGCCCAGGAGGTCCGCGAGCGCGGCGACGAGGACAAGATCAACCTCGCCGGCGCGGGCGACCAGGGGATGATGTTCGGCTACGCCTCCGACGAGACGCCCGAGCTCATGCCGCTGCCGATCTCGCTCGCCCACCGCCTCGCGCAGCGCCTGGCGGCGGTCCGCAAGGACCGCACGCTCGGCTACCTGCGCCCCGACGGCAAGACGCAGGTCACCGTCCGCTACGTCGACGGCCGGCCCGTCGAGGTCGTCAAGGTCCTGATCTCCACGCAGCACGACCCGGACGTCGAGCAGCCCCAGATCCGCGAGGACCTCTGGAAGCACGTCGTCGTTCCCACGATCCCGGCCGAGCTCTACGACGAGGCCAAGCTCAAGACCGTCGAGGACTACCTGGTCAACCCGACCGGCATCTTCGTCATCGGCGGCCCCGTGGGCGACGCGGGCCTGACGGGCCGCAAGATCATCGTCGACACCTACGGCGGCATGGCCCGCCACGGGGGCGGCGCGTTCTCGGGCAAGGACCCCTCGAAGGTCGACCGGTCGGCCGCCTACGCGGCGCGCTGGGTGGCCAAGAACATCGTCGCCGCGGGCCTGGCGCAGCGCTGCGAGGTGCAGGTCGCCTACGCGATCGGCGTCGCCCATCCCGTCTCGGTCATGGTCGAGACGTTCGGCACGGAGAAGATCGCCCGCAGCCGCATCGCCGAGCTGGTCTCCGAGCACTTCGACCTGCGGCCGGGCGCTTTCAGGGAGGAGCTCCAGCTGCATCGCCCGATCTACGCCGAGACGGCGGCCTACGGTCACTTCGGCCGCGAGCTGCCCGACTTCACCTGGGAGCAGACGAACAAGGCCGACGCTCTGCGCGCGGCCGCCGGCCTCGAGGTCGCGGCGGCGGTCTGAGCGGTGAACGAGGGCTACAGAAAGCTCGTCGCCGATCATCTCCGTGGCGGCGAGGAG
>Ga0136633_1002982_pt1 | contig 11318 bp, 12 predicted proteins | sample AntDrymeUQ832206_2_FD_105494 | JGI IMG/M metagenome (GOLD analysis project Ga0136633, IMG submission 105494) | Polar desert sand microbial communities from Dry Valleys, Antarctica - metaG UQ83 (22.06) | ecosystem: Environmental > Terrestrial > Soil > Desert | place: Antarctica: Dry Valley...
CTGATCCGCTCGCTGCGCCTCGAGGTCGACGTCCTTGCGCTCTCGGCGACTCCGATCCCGCGAACGCTGCACATGTCGCTCTCGGGGCTGCGCGACATCTCGATCATCGAGACGCCGCCCGAGGGCCGGCGTCCGATCCGGACGACGGTCGGGGAGTACGACGAGCAGGTCGTCAAGTCCGCTCTCGAGCGCGAGCATGCGCGCGGGGGCCAGGCCTTCTACCTCCACAATCGCGTCGAGTCGATCGAGGATGCCGCCGCGAAGCTTGAGCAGCTCACGCCGAACCTGCGCTTTCTCGTCGCCCACGGCCAGATGGCGGAGCGCGAGCTGGAGGAGCGGATGCATGCGTTCCTTGCCGGAGACGCGGACGTGCTCGTCTCGACGACGATCATCGAGTCCGGGATCGACATTCCCCAGGCGAACACCCTGATCGTGGAGCGCGCGGACACGCTCGGGCTCGCGCAGCTCTACCAGATCAGGGGACGCGTGGGCCGCTCGGACGCTCTTGCCCACGCCTACCTCTTCTATCCGGAGGCGTCCGAGCTCACCGCCGAGGCGAGAGGGCGGCTCGCGACGCTCGCCGACCACACCGAGCTCGGGGCAGGCTTCCAGATCGCGATGCGCGACCTCGAGATCCGGGGCGCGGGCGATCTCCTCGGCCCGGAGCAGTCGGGTCATGTCGCCGCGCTCGGTTTCGAGCTGTACGTCGAGATGCTGAACGAGGCAGTGGCGGAGCTCTCGGGGGAGCGCCGGATCGCCGCCCGCCCGGTACGGGTCGATGCGCGCGTCGATGCATACGTCCCGGCGTCCTACGTCGCAGCAGAGGCGCTCAAGATCGACCTCCATCGCCGCATCGCTCTCGTCGAGGGCGAGGACGAGCTCCGGGAGCTTGTCGCGTTCACGGAGGATCGCTACGGGCCGGTGCCCGAGCCCGTCGCGAACCTCTTCGCGATCCAGGAGGCGAAGCTCAAGCTCGCGCGTCTCGGCGCGGATTACCTCGTGTACCGCGGCGGCCGCGCGACCGTCGGGCCGCTCATCCTCGGCTCGGTAGAGCTGCAACTCCTCCGGGCCGCGGCACCGACTGCGATCTACTCGACCCAGAAGCGCGAGGTGTCGCTCAGGGTCGAGACGCTCGAGGCGGCCCTGGAGTTGCCCGATGCTATAGTCGGGGCTCGTTTGGCCGCCTGAACCGCGGCCTTTTTCTTGTCAGCGAACCGAAAATCGCGCACGTTTCGAATAGATCACAACGTCTACCTAACACCGCCTCGGCTATAACCAACCGGCCCGCATGAAGCTCTCGCGCATCACTCTCGCCGCCCTGGCCGCGACCTTCGCCGTCGTCGTATCGGCGTGCGGCGGCGGAGGCGACGTCCCTACGGGAGCCGTAGCCGTTGTGGACGGAACCGAGATCTCCCGCACCGAGCTCGATCAGCTCGTCGAGCGGGCTAAGAAGGCGTACGAGGCGCAGAAGCAGGAGTTTCCCAAGGTCGGCACGCCCGAGTACCAGAACGTCCAGACCCAGTACGTCGCCTTCCTCGTCCAGCGTGAGGAGTTCGAGAAGGAAGCGGACGATCTCGAAGTCGAGATCACCGACAAGGACGTCGACAAGGCGCTCGACGAGTTCGTGAAGAGCCGGTTCCAAGGTGACCGGAAGCAGTTCGGGAAGGCGCTCGAGGGTCAGGGCTTCACGGAGGAGGAGTTCCGCGAGACGATCCGGACCGGGGTCCTCTCGCAAAAGCTCTTCGACGCGGTGACGAAGGACGTCCAAGCGACCGACGCCGAGATCGTCGCCTACTACACGCAGAACTCGGCGCAGTACGTGACCAAGGAGTCGCGCGACGTCCGGCACATCCTGATCTCCGAGAAGAGCGACGGCGACAAGGTCGACTTCGCGAAGAGCAAGGCGGAGGCCGATCGGATCTATGCCGAGCTGAAGAACGGCGCCGATTTCGCCGCGCTTGCGAAGCAGGTGTCCGACGATCCGGGATCGAAGGAGACCGGCGGGAAGCTGACGATCACGCGCGGCCAGACCGTGCCCGAGTTCGACAAGACGTCGTTCGAGCTCGAGCAGGGAGTCGTCTCCCCGCCTGTCAAGACGACGTACGGCTACCACGTCATCGAGGCGCTCTCTCCGGTGCGGAAGGCGGAGACGACCCCCATCGCGAAGGTGCGAGCGTCGATCAAGGCGACGCTGCTCCAGGAGAAGCGCACGAACACGATGACCGAGTGGGTCGAAAACCTTACGAAGGACTACGAGGGCAAGATCACGTACGCGGCCGGTTTTGAGCCGCCCGATGTGCCGCCCGCGTCGACCGAGGCCGAGACGGAGTAGATTCGCCGTCGTGGCTCTCGCCGAGGCGCTCCTCGACCTCCAGGAGTTGACCCGGCGGCTTCGGCGGGAGTGTCCGTGGGACCGAGAGCAGACTGCTCGCTCGATCGTGCCGCACACGGTCGAGGAGGCGTACGAGGTCGCCGACGCTGCGGTCTCCGGCGACGACGCCGAGCTGCGCGGCGAGCTCGGCGACCTGCTCTTCCAGGTCTACTTCCTGGCCCTCCTCCTGGAGGAGAAGGGCCTAGGAGGCCTCGAGGACGTTGCGCGCTCCATTCACGCGAAGCTGGTGCGCCGGCATCCGCATGTCTTCGGCCCGGCGGATGCAGCTAGCGCAGGCGCTGTGCGCCTGCGCTGGGAGGAGATCAAGACCGAGCAAGAGGGGAGGGAGGGGATCTTCCACTCCGTTGCGGAATCGCTCCCTGCGCTGCTCCAGGCCCGCAAGGTGCAACGTCGCGCCGCCGCGGTCGGCTACGACTGGCCCGATCTCGAGGGGCCGCTGGGCAAGCTCGGGGAGGAGCTCGCCGAGCTGCAGAGCGCCGTCGAGGAGGCCGGCGCACCGTCTCCCGAGACCGAGCCGGATCCCGCGGTCTTCGGGGAGCTCGGCGACCTTCTCTTCACCGTCGTCAACGTCGCGCACCGGCTCAACGTCGATCCCGAGCTGGCTTTGCGGGCGACGACCCGGCGCTTCGTCGAGCGCGTCGAACGCGCGGCCGAGCTGGCCCGCGAACGGGGTGAGGAGTGGCACGTCCTCGACCTCGAGGCTCAGGACTCGTACTACGAGCGCGCGAAGGAGGAGCTTCTATGACCGCGATCGTGGACGTCCACGGGCGGCAGATCCTCGACTCACGTGGCAATCCGACGGTCGAGGTCGACATCCGGCTCGCGTCAGGCGCGAGCGGTCGCGCGGCGGTGCCCTCGGGCGCGTCGACGGGAGAGCATGAGGCCGTCGAGCTGCGCGACGGCGATCCTGCGTCGTATCTGGGCAAGGGTGTCTCGAAAGCCGTCGCGAGCGTGAACGGCGAGATCGCGGACGCGCTGGCCGGTGTCGACTGCGAGGATCAGCCCGCGCTCGACCGCCTCCTCGTCGAGCTCGACGGCACGCCGAACAAGAGCCGGCTCGGCGCGAACGCGATCCTCGGGTGCTCGCTGGCGGCGGCGAAGGCTGCGGCTGCCGAGGCCGGCCTGTCGCTCTACCGCTCGCTGGGAGGAGACGACGCCAGGACGCTCCCCGTACCGATGCTGAACGTCGTCAACGGCGGCGCGCATGCGCAGAACCGGCTCGACCTACAGGAGTTCATGATCGTGCCCGCCGGTGCGGAGACGTTCTCGGAAGCCCTCCGGCTCGGGGTCGAGGTCTTCCATCACCTGAAGGCGGTGCTCCACGAGCGCGGACTGGCGACAGGAGTCGGCGACGAAGGTGGGTTCGCTCCCGACCTCGAGTCGACCGAGCAGGCGATCGAGGCGATTCTCGAAGCCGCGGAGCGCGCAGGCCACCGGGAGCGGATCGGGATCGCCCTCGACCCGGCTGCGAGCGAGATCTTTCGCGATGGCGTCTACGAGCTCGCGGGCGAGGGGCGGACGCTCGCTCCCGACGCGATGGTCGACTTCTACGCCTCGCTGACCGAGCGCTACCCGCTGGTGTCGATTGAGGACGGGCTCGACGAGAACGCCTGGGCGGACTGGAAGACCCTGACCGAGCGGCTCGGTGACAAGGTTCAGCTCGTCGGTGACGACCTGTTCGTGACCAACGTCGATTTTCTGCAGCGCGGGATCGACGAGGGAGTCGCGAATGCGATCCTCGTCAAGGTGAACCAGATCGGGACGCTCACCGAGGCCCGCGACACCATCGACGTCGCGCGGCGGGCGGGATACGGAACGGTCATCTCCCACCGCTCCGGGGAGACCGAGGACACGACGATCGCCGACCTCGCGGTCGCGGTCAACGCGGGTCAGATCAAGACGGGCGCGCCGTCGCGTACCGACCGGGTGGCGAAGTACAACCAGCTGCTGCGGATCGAGGAGGAGCTGGGGGAGCGGGCGGTTTATCCCGGCTGGGAAGCGTTCCGCCGGAAGCGATCCTGAGATCCGTCGCCGAGAGCGCGCCGATGTGTCCATAGGACGCAGCCGAGCGCCTTCCAGCCCGCTCTGTAGCCTGAGCGCGATGGCCGCTTTCGACCGCAGGACGAAGATCGTCGCCACGCTCGGCCCCGCTTCCTCCTCCGAGGAGACGATCTCTCGCCTGATCGAGGCCGGGATGGACGGCGCCCGCCTCAACTTCTCCCACGGAAACCACGAGGATCACGGCGCCAACTCGAGGCGCATCCGGGAGGCGCAGTCCGCGCTCGGGCGGCCCCTCTCCGTCATCGCCGATCTTCAGGGGCCGAAGCTCAGGATCGGCGAGCTCGCTGCGCCTGTCGAGCTCGAGGTGGGTGACGTCGTCGTCGTCGCCGACGCCGACTCGGCGCGGGCGGACGACTTGCCGGTGGCACCGTCGGTTCTCGGGGCGGTGCTCGAACCCGACGACGACGTCCTCGTCGACGACGGGCACGTGCGGCTCCGCGTCGAGCGGATGGAAAACGGCCGTGCGATGTGTCGCGTCGTCACGGGCGGTGTCGTCGAGCCGCACAAGGGCGTGAACGTCCCCGGCGTTCCTCTGCCGGTGCCCTCGTTGACCGAGAAGGACTTCGCGGATCTGGAGTTCGCGCTCGAGCTCGGGGTCGACTACGTCGCACAGTCGTTCGTCCGCTCTCGCGCCGATGTCGCCGCCCTGCGCGCGAAGATCGAGGCGGCGGGCTCGCAGGCCTGGGTGATCGCCAAGATCGAGCTGAAGGAGGCGGTGTCCGCGCTCGAGGAGATTCTCGAGGAGGCCGACGCGGTGATGATCGCGCGCGGGGATCTCGGGGTCGAGGTCGGCGCGGCGGACGTCCCGCTCCTGCAGAAGCGAATCATCCTCGCGGCGCTCGAGCGAGGAAAGCCCGCGATCACTGCGACGCAAATGCTCGAGACGATGGTGCACCGGCCGGAGCCGACTCGCGCCGAGGCCTCCGACGTCGCGAATGCGATCCTCGACGGGACCTCGGCCGTGATGCTCTCCGCCGAGACCGCGATCGGCGAGTATCCGATCGCGGCGGTGGAGACGATGGCGCAGATTGCGCTCGCGGTCGAGCCAAGCCTGGGCTATCGCCACCAGCTTCCAGGTGCGGCCGAGGCGCCGACGGTCGGGCGTGCGATGTCGAACGCTGCCTGCGACCTTGCGGAGGCGCTGGCGGCGAAGGCAATCCTCGTTCCGACGTTCACGGGACGGACGGCATCCGCGGTCGCGCGGCTCCGCCCACGCAGGCCGATCGTCGCGTTGACTCATGTCGTCGGCTCGCTGCAGCACATGGCGATCGAGTGGGGGGTGACTCCGCTCGTGATTCCGGAGTCCTCGGATGTCGACGATCTCTGGCAAAGCTCGATCGAGGCGGCGCGTGAGGCCGGGATCGTGGACACGGGCGACCGCGTCGTCCTCACCGCCGGCACCGCCGTGAACATCCCCGGCTCGACGAACGTCATCAAGGTCGACACCGCCTGACGCCACAGGCCGCCGGTCGCTCCCGGCCCGCGGAGCGGGCCTCCGCGACCGGCTGACGACGCTCGGCTGCGCGATCGAGCAGGCTCGCCGCTTGTCGTAGGGAAACTGTGTTGGGGTCAGACTTAAGTCTGACCCCAACTCGATATTCGTCCTGCGCGTCGAGCCCGCTCGCTCACTTGCGAGCGCCGCCCCTGTGACGTCAGGGCGTGAGTAGGGGCGAGGCTTGCCTCGCCCTGAGGGGCGCGTCCCACGAGGGCGGGGCAAGCCCCTCCCCTACGCTGGGAAGGGAGGCCGAGGCGTGCGTGGAAGACCTCGTCATGTCCGGGAGGCCACAAAGAAAGGCTCGTGCGAAAGGATCGAGGAAGCGCACTCCGCGCTCGCGACGGCGGCTTCGACTCCTCTGGCTGACCGGGCTCGTCCTGGTTGCCGCGTACCTGTACTACCAGCCGCTCGCGTCGTATCTCGAGACACGGAGCGACCTCGAGGCGCGGCAGACGGAGGTCAAGGCGCTGCTCGTCGCCAAGGCGGGTCTCGAGCGGCGCCTGACCAGCTCGACGAGCCTCGAGGCGACGCAGCGCGAAGCGAGGAGAATCGGCTACGTCCTCCCCGGCGAGCAGCTCTTCGTCGTCAAGGGCATCCCGGAGTGGCGGCGTGTCCAACGTAATCTGAGAGGGAATGGATGATGCGGCGATTGTCGCGCAGCAGCTCGGACGGCCTCCTCGAGCCTTCCGGCGCGTCGCCTGCCGTTGTCCGTACGGCCTCCCTGCGGTAACCGAGCAGGATCCGTACGACTCGGGCGGCGATCCCTTCCCGACGACGTACTACCTGACCTGCCGGCACCTCGTCGCGGCGATTGCGCGCGTCGAGGCAGCCGGAGGGGTCGAGCGCTGGAGCCGGTCGGCGCTCGAGGATCCCGAGCTGGCCGAGGCGCTCGAGCGGGCGACCGAGGATCAACGCCTGATCCGGCACGAGCTCGCCGGGGAAAGGCGAGGTCGAGACGACGGAGCGTCGCTCGGGCTCGGCATCGGAGGCTCGGGGTCCCGCGGCCACTTGAAGTGCCTGCACGCGCACGCGGCATACACGCTCGCCAGGCCGGGCTACCTCCTCGGGGAGCGCATCCTCGCCGAGATCGACCCGCGCTGGCCTCCCGATCGCTGTTGCTCCGACGAGTAGTCTGCGGCGCGGTGAGGGCCGACGTCGAGAGCGCCAGACGCGACTGGGAGAATGCATACCGCCGGCTCGAGGAGACGGCGAGGAACGACGAGGCGCGGGCCGAAGGACTCCGCCTCGAGCTCGAGCTCGTGTCGAACGAGCTGCGCAGGCGCGTCGGGGCGACGTTCACGCTCGCGGAGCTCGCGGCGGAGTATCTCGGCGCCGATCAGTGGGTGTTCGCGTCCGTCGCCGAAAGGGGACACTCGGCGGGATCGCTCCTCACCGCGTCGATCGTCGAAGGCGCCGCCTTCCATGTCTACGCCCGCGGCGCCATCGACTATTCGCCGTGATGATCGAGAGTCCGAGTCGAGGGAGGCGCACTCGACCGAGCCGCCGTCAGTCCATCGTGCGAGCGATCGTCGTCTTGCTTCTCCTGGCCGTGGCGTTCGTCCTGGGTGTTGCCTTCGCCCGCACGCTCGACGAGCGACCGAAGCCGGGTGACGTCGTGACGAACGTCCGCACGTTGACGCCTCTTCCGCAGCAGACGCCGGCGCGGACCGTGACCGTGACGGTCACCTCGCCGTAAGGCCGAGGCTTGCCTCGCCCTCGTGCCGCGCCCTCATCGAGGGCCGGGCATGCCCGGCCCCTACAGCTCCTCCGAAGCCTCCAGAAGCCCGGCGACGATGAGGCCGATGGCGCAGAGGAGACTGACCCAGATCCCGACCCCGCGGCTTGCGAAGAAGAACGTGTCCGGGATCGAGATCAGCCTGACGAGAACGAGGATTGTTGCGATCGAGCCGAGCGCCATCGCGATGAGGCTCTCGGGCACCGATGCGGGCATGTCGACTCCGACCTCTCGCAGCATGACCAGGAGGACCGCTGCGAGTCCGAGGAAGAAGATGATCTTCCCGATTGTCCCCGTGTTCCAGCCGATGACCGAGACAGTCGTACCTTCCCCCTCGCCCGTATACCAGCCGGTCAGAGCCGAGACGGTCAGGAGGAGGCCGAACAGCAGCGTCAGCCGTCCCCCCAGCCCGGGCAAGCTGCCGACGTCGCCCAACCCAAGCCGGCTGCGCGGCCGACGTTCCTCGGAGCCTTCCATCGGGTGAAGAGTATGGCCCCTAGGGAGGCTCGTTGTCGTCGATGCGCCTGCGGCCGCGCAAGCGGACGCACTTCAAAGGGGTTTTCGCGCGATCGGAATTCGCGCGAGCGGATTCCGATCTTGCGCTGGCGGAGCAGCCTCACGCCTACAATTCGCGGGTGGCCAAGGCCGAGCCCACGATCGCTCACGAGGAGGAGTCTCCTCCCCTCGACCCCGGGGCGGTCGAGCGTGCGTACCGGTTCCACCGCGCCCGCCGTGCGGTGAGAGAGCAGCGGCACCGGGCGAAACGGTGGGCGGGGCTGCGGTTCTGGCTCGTGCTCGCGCTCGTGCTGGCGGCGACGGCGCTCCTGGCGGCGCGGACGCTCGGCGAGATCGAGCGGGTCTTCGGTCTCTAGGTGAAAGAGCGGCGCAGCGGCCAGGCGCTCGGTGCGCTCGTCTTCGGGGCCGGGATCGGAGCGCTCGCCACCGAGATCACGGCGTCGCGCCTGCTCGCGCCCTACTTCGGCTCGTCGACGATCGTGTGGGCGAACCTGATCGGGATCGTGCTGGCCGCGCTCGCCCTCGGATACTGGCTCGGCGGGCGGATCGCGGACAACCGGCCTCGGCCCACGCTTCTCGGCTTCATCGTGCTGGCGGCGGCGGTGTGCGTGGCGGTGATTCCGTTCGTCGCGGAGCCGTTCCTCGACCTTACGGTCGAGGGTCTCGACGAGGCGTCCGCGGGTGCGGTGATCGGGAGCTTCCTCGCCGTGCTCCTGCTCTGCGCACCGCCTGTCGTCCTGCTCGGAATGGTGTCCCCTTTCGCCATTCGGCTGGCTGTGTCCACCATCGAGACCGCGGGCGCCGTCGCCGGTCGCCTGTACGCGCTCTCGACAGCCGGGTCACTGCTCGGCACCTTCCTTCCGGCCCTCGTCCTCATCCCCGCGATCGGGACGCAACGGACGTTCCTCGTGATCTCCGCGCTGCTCGCTCTGTCCTCGTGCTTCCTGCTCGGCGTCCGCTACCTGGCGATCGCCGGGGCGCTCGCCGCGCTTGTGCTTCTTCCGCCCGGATCGGTCAAGGGAGAGGAGGGTCTTCTGCACGAGGAGACCTCGTATCACCAGTACATCCAGGTGGTCGAGCGGCCGGACGGGAGGCGGCTCCTCTATCTGAACGAGGGCGTCGCGGTGCACTCGGTCTGGCGGCCGGACTCCGTGCTGACCGGCGGGGTCTGGGATGCGTTTCTCGCCCTGCCACCACTCCTCGGCCACCCGCTGGAGCGCGTCGCGATCCTCGGCAACGCGGCGGGCACCACGGCCCGTGCGCTCGGCGAGTACTACCCGGACGCAGAGATCGACGGTGTCGAGCTCGACGCCGCGGTCAGCCGGGTCGGGCGGCGGTATTTCGGCATGGAAGACAACCCGCGCCTCACCGTTCATGACGCCGACGCCCGCCCCTTCCTGCGCTCGACCGCCAGGCGCTACGACCTGATCATCGTCGACGCATATCACCAGCCCTACGTGCCGTTCTATCTCGCGACGCGCGAGTTCTTCCGGCTCGTTCGCGAACGGCTCGTCCCGGGCGGGATGATTGCACTGAACGTCGCCGCGGTACCCGACGACAAGCGTCTCGTTCGGGCCATCGGAAGGACGGTGGGAGCGGAGCTTCCGCAGGTGCTCGAGTGGCCGGCGCTTCGCTTCAACACCCTGGTGCTCGGGCTGACCGAGCCGCTCAACCCGAAGGAGCTCGAGCGCCGCCTCCGCGCGGGTCCGGCCGAGCTCGCGCCGCTGCGCGAGCTGCTCGCGCGCGACGGGAGACCGCTTGTCGCCGGTGGACGAGCGTGGACCGACGACCGCGCGCCGGTCGAGTGGATCACCGACCGCATGATCGTCTCCTACGCGGCAGAGGGTGGGCGACTCGACGAGGACTACCTGCCGACGCGTCCCGTCTCGACGCCGTGATCTCGCTCGAACGCCGCAACCGGCGACCCCTGAGGATCGGCCATCGCGGTGCGGCGGCTTTGGCGCCGGAGAACACGCTGCGCTCGTTCAGGGCAGCGGTCGAGACGGGCGTGGACCTCATCGAGTTCGATGTGCTTCGACTGTCGGGCGGTGAGCTCGTCGTCGCCCATTCCGACGAACTGCACGAGGTGAGCCACGGTTCCGCGCAGGGATCGGTGGAGGCGCTGACACTCGACGAGCTCTGCGACGTCTGTCCCGAGCTGCCCTCGTTCGACGAGGCGCTTGCCTTCTTCGCGAACGAGGCTCCTGACATCGGCGTCCACGTCGACCTCAAGTCCGTGAGCGCGGCACCTGAGGTCGCGCTCGCACTCGATCGTTTCGGGCTTCTCGAGCGGAGCTTCGTGAGCTCGTTCCACGTTGCCGCGCTTAGGAGGCTGGCCGAGCTCGAGCCGCGCGTGCGTTTGGGCGTCTCCTACCCGCAGGATCGGTTGCGCATGGACGGACGACGCGGATTCGGGCCGGTCGTGGCCACGGGACTGCGGGCGCTTCGCGTGCTTACGCCGTGGCTCGTCGGACCCTTGCTCTCACGCTCGTCTGCGACAGCGCTCGTGCTCCACCACGCGCTCGTCACACCTGCCGCGGTCCTGCGAGCGCATGCCCGCGGCGCCGCGGTCGTCGCGTGGACGGTGGACGATCCTCGCGATCTCGCGCGGGTCGACCAAGCAGGAGTCGACGCGGTCGTGACTAACGATCCGTCGATATTCGTATCTACACTTCAGACATGAGAAACGGCGTGCGTGCGGTAGGGGTCGGGTTGCTTGCAGCCTGCGCTTTGCTCGGCTTCACGGCCGCATTTGCCGTCGCCGCCACCGGGGGAGAGAGCCAGGCGACAACGACCACGGCGACCGAGCCTCCGCCGACGACCACTACCACGGAGCCTCCGACCGAGCCGACTCCTCCGCCGACCCCACCTGCACCGACCCCGAAGCCACAACCGTCTCCGAGGCAGCTCGGTATTCCGGGCGGGGTCTCGATCGGCCGTGTCGACGTCGGCGGGCTCATGCCGTACCAGGCGTCCCGTCGCGTCCGCCAAGCATTTATTCGACCACTCGTCCTCGTCGCCACCCCCGGACGAACGCTGAAGATCACGCCGGCCGGTCTCGGGGCGAAGGCGAACGTGAAGAAGGCTGTGAGCCGCGCGAGGTTCTCGCGTCCCGGCGC
>Ga0136633_1002983_pt1 | contig 11317 bp, 11 predicted proteins | sample AntDrymeUQ832206_2_FD_105494 | JGI IMG/M metagenome (GOLD analysis project Ga0136633, IMG submission 105494) | Polar desert sand microbial communities from Dry Valleys, Antarctica - metaG UQ83 (22.06) | ecosystem: Environmental > Terrestrial > Soil > Desert | place: Antarctica: Dry Valley...
ACCAACCTGTTCGCCAACGAAGACGGCGTGCGCCTGATGGTCAATAGCTTGATCTACGCCGGTGGAGCGACCATCATCCTCGTGGTGGTCACCACCTTGGCCGGGTACGCGTTGTCGCGTTATGACTTTCCCGGTCGCCGCGCGCTGATGCTCGGGATTCTTCTGACTCGTGTCATCCCTCCGACTGCGACCATCGCTCCTTTGTACGTGATTGCGACCGATCTCGGCTTCCTCAACACCTACCACGGCGTCGTTCTGATACTTGCCGCGATCGAGGCGCCTCTGGCACTGTGGACAATGAAAGGCTTCTTCGACGCCGTACCGAGAGAGATCGAAGAGGCCGCGTGGGTCGACGGCGCCAACCGACTGCAGGCCGCCTTCCGGGTGGTGCTACCGCTGGCCGGCCCCGGTGTTGGAGCAGGCGCGCTTATCGCATTCATCGGTGCATGGAACGAGTTTCTCATTCCACTCGTCCTGATCTCCGATCAAGACAAAATCCCGATCTCGATTGGGTTGTTTCGCGCCTGGGTCTCCTACACGCAGGTCGACTGGGGCTTCCTCGCCGCGCTCTCCATTGTCTACGTGATCCCCGCCGTGGTGTTCTACATCTTCGCTACGGCGCGCACTACAGGCTTCACTCGCGGGGGGACTTGCCGGGACCTAACTCGCCCCGGTTCCGCAACGACATCCGGTAAAACTCGGCGACCAGCGATGCGCCAAACGCTACTCTTTGAACGGGTGAGTCGGTGGAGCGTCAGCAGCGGCTTCGACAATCTCCTTGAGTGCGGGTCGGCCAGGACCGTTGTCTCCTTGACCCTTGACGTGCCGCATCAGCGCTCCTCCCCCTGAAGCACCTCCCGACGAGATGTTCGATGACCACCAGCATCGTGGGTCTGTCCCTGGTCGAACGGTAGGTGATCTCTCCCACCGCCACACGACTACCGGAGCGAACCGCTGGAGCCGTAAGGCAGTGTTTGATCACATCTCCGGTCACCATTCCCTCGCCGGCCTGCGGTCTGGCTCTGAGGGTGACCGAACCCTCCCCGGTGTTGACCGGCAGGACGGCACGCGGCCTGAGCAGAGACCTGAACCGAGTCAAGGTGCTCCCGCCAGACCAAGAGACATGGTCGTGCAGCGGGTTGGTCGGGAAAGCGTTTGATGGGGAGCGGACACGGTCTGATGCCCTCAACGTTTCCAAATGTCCCCCCGCCGGGAAAAAGCTAACCGATGGCGCAGGGGTTCGAATGAGACTCCCGACTCCCGACACCACTCGCATCACTGTGATTTGCGCGTGATCCACTAGCGCCAGGAATCGCAGCGGCTGCGCCAGGCATGAGGTTGGATGAGGGCGGGCTGAGCTGTTCAGGTGGTCGGCTTCTCGTATGCTCGCCTAGCAGCAGGACAGCGGTGTCCCGGAAAGGGGAAGAGATGGCCTGTGAGGTGGCTGTTTTGGTCATTCACGGAATGGGAAACCAGCCCGCTGACTTCGCGGCGGCTACAGAGGCTCGATTACGTCAAGAGGTGGAGCGTAGCGGAGCTGACTCGGCAAGGCTTTGCTTTCAATCCGTCCATTGGGCGCCCGTGATTGCCAGAGGCGAAGACGAGCTGTGGACGCGGCTCGAGCTTGGCCAGCTTCGTTGGGGGGATCTGCGAAGGTTTGTCGTACATGCGCTCGGAGATGCCATCGCTTACCGCCGAACAGAACAGGGCGCTCCAAGGGAGATATATGCCGAGGTTCACAGGCTAATTCACAAGTCGCTGCAGGAGCTGCGGCACAGCCTACGAGACGCAGATGGACCACTCGTCGTTATCGCTCACTCGCTCGGCTCCCACATGATGTCGAACTTCATCTGGGACGCCCAGCATGACCGTGGCTATCCGGAAGGACCTGCGTTTGAAGACTGGTCTGACTTCGAGCGGATGAGAACGCTCACGTCATTCATTACCTTCGGCTGTAATATTCCGCTGTTTACCCTGGCGTATCTCCAAAAAGGCGACGTGACAGCCATTCAGTTTCCGCCAGATAGTCTCGACCCGTCATTGAAGAGTGTCGCCAGGTGGCTGAACTTCTACGATTCTGATGACGTCTTGGGGTATCCACTCAAGCATCTCAGCGACAGTTATCAAGACGCAGTAACCGAGGACATCAAGATCAACGCCGGCGGGCTTTTTGGGTTCTGGAATCCCTTGAGCCACACTGGATACTGGAGCGATGCCGATTTCATAAGGCCCGTAGCTCATGTCCTCGTCGACGTGCTCAAGGCAGCTTGAGCCGCGAACGGCACACGCTTGTTCATAGTGCGTGGAGTCCTAGCGTGCCGGCGAGCCTGGTCGCGCCAAGGTATCGGTTCGCACAACCAGCTGGAGGTCGAGGTCGGCTACCAGGAACGGCTCACCTCAGTAACCAGGAGCGCCTGGCCCTGGATCACTACGTTGGAGTTCTGCGACATGCCCGGAGCTTCTCCGGGCTCCAGGACCCTGCACCAGTACGGTGGCCGTGCGGGGCACGGCTAGGAGCAGCGCTATCTCGCCGAAGAACTCGCCCGGGCCCTGCCTGTGCACCGGGCGGCCCCCGATTGATACCTCGACCTCACCTTCGTCGACGATGTGGAGGCGGTCCCCGGTGTCTCCCTCCTCGAGTACTGCGGTACCAGCTGCAGCTTTGACCGGAATGAGGTTCGCGGCGATCCGTTCGACGATGGGAACCGCAAGGGCCGAGAACAACGGGACGATCTAACGAGGTTAAGCTCACGCACCGGGACGATAACCGAGTCGTCGATCCGTCGAAGCGGCCGCCACAACCACAGACACACCACGGGAAGCAGGGCGCCCGCGATGGCGAACGTGACGGCATGTCCAAGGCCTTCCACCAGCGCAGAGGCGAGCACGGCACCGACTGCGAGGCCTCCCATTCTCATGCCCTCCATCAGTCCGAAGATGCGGGAGAGAGCGGCGTCGGCGACTACTCGTTGCGTGAGAGTCCGTCCCGCCACATCCATCAGGCTTGTCGCCGTCCCGACTGCGAGCAGCAATGCGGCCGCCACCAGCGGTCCGGGTACTACGCCCACCAGCATCAGAGAACCACCCAACACCAGCGATGCGGTGAGGATCGGCAAGGCCAAGCGCGACCGGCCCACCAGTGCAATGGATGCGAGCGAACCGATCAGTGCACCGCCTCCGAGACACGCATTCAGCCACCCCACTCTCGACTCATCGATATCCAGGACGACGACGGCCAGCACCACAAGCAGCACATCCAGATCGCCTTCCTGAAAAGACGGAGCGGCCAGGATGGCGACGACGGTTACGTACTTGGGGTTTCTAACCACGAGCCGGAAGGCTTCGAGAGTGTCCGAGATCACCTCTCTGGGCCCGCCTTGTGCCCTTCGGCCGACGCGCCGACCCGGTGCCACGTTGACCGCTATCAGGAGGAAGCCGCCGACCAGCAGTCCTGCCATGACCACGAGACGGGTCCAGGTTCACCTATCCCCAAGAGTACGGCCGTGATTGCAGGCCCCTGCAATCATGCACAAGCTCTGAACCGTACCGGCCACCACGTTCGCGGCGGTCAGTTCCTCGGGCGTTGCCGCCAGAGATGGAAGCAGCGCGCCCTGGATCGGCCGCGTGAGAGTGACGCTGGAAGCCGTTGCAGCAGCCAGCGCGTATACGAGTGCAACCGGCCACGCCGACAACAGCGCTAATCCCGTGAGCCCGGCTGCCAACGCTTGGCAGAGGTACGCGAGCTGCAGCAATCTCTCTCGCCGATGGCGATCTCCAAGAGACGATGCCAAAGGAGCAACTATCATCGCGGGGGTAAGCTGAACGAAAACAACCCACTCCGGTTGCCGCCGCGCCCCCGACTCTGTAGGCGTAGACCAAGATCGCGATCCAAGTCGCCCACTCCCCCAGGTTAAACGTCACATAAGCAGCCTGCACCGCCAAAAGCCGGCGGTTACGCCCGACTGCAGCCAGAGCTCGAAGCACAGAGGACGGGGCGGCCATGGCCAAGGATTATAGGCTCGGGCCTGTTCGGCACCACCGGACTGCTGGAGGGCGTACGCCCGACGGCAGGTGAGGCATTGGCCCTCGCCGCTGTGAGTGGAATAGAGAGGGCTGCATGATGCAAGAGCGTTCTTTAGGGCTGGATCCCGAAACCATGCGCCGCATCGGCTATCGCACGGTCGACATGCTCGTGAAACGCATGTCCACCCATGAGGGTCTCAACAGCGGCGTCGACACTTCGCCACAGACGCTGGCGCGCCTCTATGAGTCTTCACCCGAGCAAGGCCAAGACTTCGACACGATCATCTCCGTGCTCGAAGAGGATGTCCTCCCTGCGTTCCTCCCCTGCGACCACCCCAACTTTTTTGCCTTCATCCCGGGTTCCAGCACCTGGCCCGGCGCCTTGGCCGATCTCATAGCAAGCGCCCTGAACGTTCATGCAACCTCGTGGCTGGAAACGCCCGGCCCCAGCCAGATAGAGCTTGTCGTGCTGGACTGGTTCAAGAGTTGGATCGGCTATCCAACGGATGCCTCCGGCGTGCTCGTCAGCGGCGGCTCGGCGGCGAACATGACGGCATTGGCCTGCGCCAGAGAGGCGCTGCTGGGAGTCATGACGGATAAGGCCGTCGTTTACGTATCCGACCAGGCCCACTCATCTATGGCCAGAGCCGCACGAATTCTGGGCTTTCACCCCGATCAGGTACGAGTGCTACCCACTGACGACGACTTTCGCCTGCGCCCGGATGCGCTTAGAGAAGCCATGGACTCAGACGTCCGCGCAGGCCGCCGGCCCTTATTCGTGGCCGCAAGCGGTGGCTCAACCAACACCGGAGCCGTCGATCCACTCCCGCAGATCGCTCAAGTCTGCCGTGAGAGAGGAGTGTGGTTTCACGTCGACGCGGCCTACGGCGGATTCGCCACTCTCACCGCAAAAGGCCGTGAGCTGATGTCTGGCATTGATCTGGCGGACTCGGTGACGCTTGATCCTCACAAATGGCTCTATCAGCCGTTCGAATGCGGGTGCCTCCTGGTCCGAGACGGACTACACCTGCGTCGAGCCTTTGAGATCGTGCCCGACTATCTCCAAGACAGCGAAGCCACACAAGACGAGGTCAACTTCTGCGATCTGGGAGTGCAGTTGACGCGCGGATGGCGCGCCCTGAAGGTGTGGATGTCGCTCAAGTATTTCGGCGTCGGAACCTTCAGACAAGCTGTCGAAACATCAATGCAGCTCGCCCATGCCTGTCAGGAGCGAATCGAGAACAGCGACACGCTCGAGCTCATGGCGCCGGCCTCTCTCGGCGTGGTCTGTTTCCGGCGCCGCTTTCCAGGAGTGGATGAAGACGCCACCGATCTGATGAATGCCTCGCTCACCGAGGGCCTGCTCGCAAGCGGCACCGGGATGATCTCCTCCACGAAGCTAAGGAGTCGCTACGCGCTGCGAATGTGCATCCTCAACTACTCCAGCACTCAGGCGGAGGTGTCTTCAGTGCTCGAGTGGCTGGAGCAAGCTACCCCAATGGATGCGTCGGCAGCTCCGACATCTGCAGCGTCGTTCGACCGGCATCCGAGCATCCTGCGAACGGGCGCGGCGGAATCGGGAGTGGAGACGGCCACCGCTCGCCAGGTTCCCCTCTTTCGTTCGCTCTCGGATTCGGAGCTTGCTGGGGCACTTGTGGGGGCGAGGGAAACAAGAATCGGTCCGGGTGAGGTTGTGCTGAGGCGATGGGATTACGGGCGCGACTTCTACGTCATTGTCGAAGGGACGCTTCAGGTTCTCCTGGACGAGGAGTTGGTAAGAGAGCTCGAGCCGGGCGACTTCTTCGGCGAGCTCGCCGCCTTGGATTGGGGGGCGGGTTACGGCTATCCTCGCCTCGCGACGGTCGTGGCGCAGTCCGCGGCGCGATTGCTGGTGTTCCCCCCCGAAAGGCTGCGGGAGCTCGTGAACAAGCTGCCCGACCTGGAGCGACAGGTGAGAGCCGCTTCTTCGCAGCGGTTGCGAAAGACTTGAGCCCGCCATCTCAGGCTCGCTCAGGTCCTGGGCACCTTCCATTCCGATTTCGAATACGCGAGAGTGAGCTTGCGGCCGGAGCCTTTGCGGAACTCCCGGAGCAATTCAACTTGAGGGTCGGAGAGTCCCAGCGCCAAGAGATCACAGCTGCGAAGTCATCACGGGTAGACGGTGCCCCCTTCGGACAAGTGCCATCCCTTGCCGGTGCGCACGAGTAGACGCGCTGACGTCCCATCCGACCTTGACGATGTCGCTGGTCTCCTTGGATACAAGCACGGGCCCGACTACTCCGCTTGCCGAGTGGTTGCTGAACCAGATCTTGCCCTGCTCGACCTTGGCGATCCCGGCGCAAGCGTCCTCCCTCTCCTCCAGCACTCTCTCGGCGCTAGAGGAGAGGGTCTGGCAAGCGACAAGAAGACGGATCACGGCTTCCTTGAGCAGGTTCTGCCGGACGAGCACCTCGACGACATTGGTCCCGACCTTGCCATGAGTTCCTCGGTTACTTCATGATTCGCAAGCCTCTTCGACTTGCATAAAGGCTTTGTGGCGCTGTTTCTGCTCCCCGAGAAACGCGTCGAGAGCCTGGTTGATCGTTGGGTTCGCTTGTTCCATTTTCCCCTCCCCGAAAAAATCCTGGTGAACGTGGCGAAGTGCAGCTCTCAGGCTACAAGAGTCCGTCCGCACGGCCGGATCGACGACCCGTGGGACCAGTTAGATAACATATTAATTATCATGCTCGAGTGGAAGCCAGCCAAGCACTACGGCATGCCCGGCAGGCCGCCGGGTTCAGCCAACGCGCCCCGGCCGCAAGGGCAGGGGTAGCGCAGCTCGCCATCGCCCGCATTGCGAGTGGCCGCGTAGTTCCTCGCGTGGACACACTGGATCGTCTGCTGCGGGCGTGTGGGCGCGCCCTGGAGGTTGGACCGCACCGTGGGGAAGGGATCGACCGAACCGCCATCCGCGAGTTGTTGAAGCTCACCCCCAAACAGCGCCTGGAGCTTGCCGCGCAGGAGGCGAACAACCTATCTAACCTCGTAGAGCGAGCCCAAGCCCGTTGAGAGCCTGCGAACCCTGTGGCGCTCGAACGACTCCCGAGGTTCTCGACGCCTTGAGAGAGGAGCTGGAAGCGAACCGCCTCCGGGAATCAAGATGATCTCTTGCCTCGCCGCCAATCCTTCGATTGATCGGCTGTTCGAAGTGGATCGGGTCGTGAGAGGCGAGACTCACAGGCCGACCAAGTTCGTGCAGGTCGCAGGGGGCAAGGGACTGAACGCAGCGAGGGCGGCGGCAACTCTGGGTGCAGATGTGCGAGCCGTCGCGATCCTCGGCGGACATGCCGGAGGGTGGATCGCAAACGAGCTGGATTCGGAAAAGGTTCCTTACAGGGCGCTGTGGATCGATGGCGAGACGCGCTCGTCGCTTTCGGTCGCCGATCGCAGAAGCGGCGAGATGACCGAGTTTTACGAACGCGGCGAGGCCATTCCGGAGTCCCTGTGGCCCAAGCTGATGGCGGTCGTGGCGGACGATCTCGCAGGTGCCGACCTGCTCACGATCTCGGGCTCATTGCCACCCGGCGCGCCGCTGGATGGATACAAGCGGATCGTTGAGCTGGCTCACGATATCGGCACGCGGGTAGTGCTCGACGCGGCCGGCGACTATCTCGAACAGGCGCTCGAGGCGGGACCCGACGTCGTCAAGATCAACGCGGCGGAGGCCGCCGCCCTGTTTGGCCTGCAGCAAACTGAAATTCACACGTGCGCTACCGCCTCTGAGCTGCGAGCCCGAGCGGGAGGAGACGGACACGCAGCCATCATCACACTGGGCGATCAAGGCATCGTGGCCGCCGCGCCGAACGGATCCGAGTGGAAAGGCTCGATCGACACACTTGGCAGGTATCCGGTTGGCTCCGGCGACGCCTTCCTGGGCGGGTTTGCCCTGGCGCTGGACCGCGCACTGCCCTGGCCCGAGACGCTCGCGCTGGCTCTTGGTGCCGCGGCCGCCAACGCCGAGCTTCCGGGAGCGGGACGGCTCGATGCCGCTCGCGCCTACGAGCTCCTGCGCGCAGCAGATGTTCGCCGCATGGCCGACAACCCGAAGCCACCCCATGAGCTCCGGTAACGTCATCAGGCCGGGAACGAGAGGAGAATCCGGCAATCGAGATCTCTATCCGCCGATCGAGCCGTACGAACACGGAATGCTGGAGGTGGAGGACGGCGAACTGATCTACTGGGAGATAATCGGCAATCCGCGTGGCAAACCGGCTCTCGTCCTACATGGTGGCCCCGGTTCCGGATGTGTGCCCTGGCACCGACGACTCTTTGATCCGAGCGCCTTCCGAGTCGTGCTGTTTGACCAGCGCGGCTGTGGGCGGAGTAAGCCGCATGCGAGCGACCCCGATACCCGACTGACGAACAACAACACACCCAACCTGATAACAGACATCGAGTTGCTCCGCCAACACCTCGATGTCGAAAAGTGGCTTGTTTGGGGTGGATCGTGGGGAAGCACATTGGCGCTCGCCTACGCCGAGAGCCACCCGACTCGGGTTAGCGAGATAATTTTGTGGGGTGTCACCACCGGACGTCGATCGGAGTTCAACTGGTTGTTTCGTGGCGGAGTGGCCGCCTTCTTCCCCGAGCAATGGGACCTTCTCCGGGCCGCCTTGCCGGCCGCCGACCAAGACGGAGATACCGTTGACGCATACCATCGATTGCTTAATGATCCCGACTCCGCGGTCCGACGGCGAGCCGCTGAAGCCTGGTGCATGTGGGAATCGGCCACATCTGAATGGCCCCCAACGACTGAGCTGGCAGAGAGGTTCACCTACCCAGCATTTGCGATGGCGTATACCCGCATCGTGACCCACTACGTCGGCCACAACGCATGGCTCGAGGACGGAAGTCTGCTGGCCGGCGCAGCCTCCCTGAACGGAATTCCGGGAATCATGGTGAACGGACGCTTTGACTTTCAAGCACCGATCGGCAACTCCTGGGAGCTCCACCGTGTTTGGCCGCAAGCCGAGCTGGTGATCGTCGGCAACGCGGGCCACGCCCCCAGCGCCCCGGCTCTCACGCATGAACTGATCCGCGCCGGCGATCGCTTCTCACGCTACTAAAACTAATACGCCGTAACCCGCGCTCAGCGCGGGTTACGGCATAGAGGTGGATCTACAGCGCGGCCCGCAGCTTGGTTGCGGCTTTAGCCATGGCAGCCATACTGCCATCGGCCGCAGAGTCGGCTGCCGCGGACGCCTTCATTACCTTGCTTTGGATCGTCGTCGCGTTGCGCAACGAAACCCCGTGGGCGAGAGCCGCAGCGGTACCGGCAGTCGATCGGTCGCCCGACCGAACGGCGGCCAACATGCGTCGAGCGTAGAGGTCGATCAACTCGAGCTCCACCGAGCTACGGCCTCGGTAAAGACGAGCGACGTCGAGCATGGTCTGCTCCAGGTCCAGAGCGGACATACGCACCTTCGCTTCCTCAGAGCCTGTGATGCCTCGATCGAGCACACCGAGCTGAGTGCGGCCAAGCTTCATCAGAACGGAAGGAATCGGATCGCCACGTCCGGCAAGCTTCGCAAGGGAGTTACGAACCACATTCATATCTCCTGAACCGCTAAAGCTCATCGCTCGCAGCTCGTTCAGAGCGGCGTTCAGCTCGCCACGACGAGAAGCATCGATGGCGTCGTTGGGAAGAGCGTAGACAATATCGACGATTTCCCGGGCCCCGGGCACCTCGACGTAGACGTTGCCGTAACCGCGCGCGTAGAGCTTGAATTCCTCCATGCCATCGCTGAGGGTCTCATGCAGCTCGACCACCCCATTGAGGCGTTTTCCGCTTGTAAGCTTGTAGGAGGCGTCCATCGTCTTGACGTCAACGGTCTCGAACACGTTGCCGGGAATGTTCTCCGGGTTGAATCGTTGCCCGACGCTGGGCTCGCCCGGCATGATCATTCCGGGAGGCCCGTCGACGCCGGCTGTCCAGCTCCCGTCGGTGTTGGCAACACGGCCCTTCTCGTAGTTCCACACGTCCTCGCCGAAGTACCACACGTTTCCGGCGTCGTCCTGGGCGAACCAGTCGACCGCGATCTCGAGCAGGGAACGACCTGAAGTGGCTGTGAACTGGGAGATGGCCGCAGGCGTTTCGCCCCCCTTCCATTTCAAGGTCTTGTTCTTGCCGGTGGGAGCAACCTCGATACGCAGCGGCTCTCCTTCCTCCTTACCGAGATAGAGACGGTAGTCGACGCCGGTAACGCCGAAGTAGGGATTGTCTACGGTCGTTGGATGCGAGAACTTCGTCGAGGTAGCCGACTCCGCATTGTGCGGCAGGCGATCGGTCAAGCTAACCTCATTCGAGCCGCTGCGAGCGAGCACCGCTCCGATCTGGGGGACGAACAGGCTCTCTGCCGCGGAATTCGCTTGGGTTGCGCCCAAGAGCAGACCATTGTCCACCTGCCCGGCCGGCGTGGTGACGGACTCGGTTCGCGACAGGACCTCGTAGCTACCGGCGTCGACGAGACCAATTACGTCCTCGGTAATGGAAGCGTTCTTGACTTGAGGATTGCCGGGCATGACCAATCCGGGTGTTGCACCATCGACGCCGGCCAACCAACTACCGGAGTGATCGAAGAGCTTCTCTGCCTTGAAGTTGTCTACCTGTTCCCCCATGGCCCAGACGCTGCCGTCATCCTTCTGCGCGTAGTAGTCGTGCGCCTCTTGCTTCAGAATGCCATCCACCCAACCTCTGCGGCGAACCACAACACTCTCTATCGCATCGCCGTTCCAGTCGATTGTTTTCGTCGAGGGTGTGACCGCGATCTCGATTAGCTGCGGCTTGCCCGCCTGTTCGCCTTCATATATCCAGCGCCCACCTTTTTCCCATGGCACATACTGGTTTGAGATCTCGGCAGGGTTGGAAAACGCACTGCTTTGTCCTGAGTTGGACTGCGCCTCAGACGGCGCACGCGCCGACTCTCCTCCGGTACACGCCGCCAGAATCAGCGCCGTGCCGACCATGCCCCCTACGAGTCTGCTCGCTCGCATCGCACTCCACCCTTCATCTCGAGTTTGGCACCGACCCGGCACCTTCTCCCTGAGGGAGACAAGGGTCATGGTGGTGAACGCGCGCTGAACTACCGCTGACCGATCCTTAACCTGAGCTGAACCCGCGGCGCCATACTCTGCTAAGTGCTCCGCACCGGAAATACGGTCAGCACCGAGAGCGTCACTGCGCCCTGGTCGCTAGGCGCGAGGAGTGAGCGTACCCGGAGGGTACGTGAGCGACGAGTAACGACGCGAGCGGGGA
>Ga0136633_1002984_pt1 | contig 11317 bp, 9 predicted proteins | sample AntDrymeUQ832206_2_FD_105494 | JGI IMG/M metagenome (GOLD analysis project Ga0136633, IMG submission 105494) | Polar desert sand microbial communities from Dry Valleys, Antarctica - metaG UQ83 (22.06) | ecosystem: Environmental > Terrestrial > Soil > Desert | place: Antarctica: Dry Valley...
CGACGCGGGCGCGGGCCGCGGCGCTCGCGGCTAGTCGCGGCCGCTCGATCGGTGAGGTCGTCGACGAGGCCCTCGAGGCGTTGGAGACGGCTGAGTTCTGGCGCAAGACCCACGAGGCCCTGATGCGACGCACTGTTGAACTCGACGAGGACCCGGCGTGGGAGCTGTCGGTCGTTGACGGCCTCGACCGTGAGTGAGGCCCGGCGGGGTCAGATCTGGCTGGTGGACTTCGGTGTTCCTGTGGGCCACGAGCAGGGCAAGATCCGCCCTGCTCTGGTGGTGTCCGCTGACAACTGGAACAGCCATGCGTCGACCGTAACGGTGCTGCCGATCACCAGGACCTCGCACGACTTCCCGACCAGGATCGAGGTCCAAGCGACCACCATAGGCAACGGGCTGGACGTGACCTCCTACGCCCGCTGTGAGGACATCCGCTCGATCAGCGAGCGCCGCCTGCTGCGTGCTCTCGGCAGCGTCGATCCTGTGGTGATGCTGTCGGTGTCTCGGATTCTGCGACTGTTCTTCGACACCTGAGAGCCCGACAACGCACATCGCGCCGGAGGTGACGTGACGGCCGTCGAGTCCGAGGGGCCGACGGCCTGACCCGGAGCTCAACCCGGCGGGCCCAGCCCGGCCCACGAGGTCCTCCTTGACCAGGCCATCGCCGCCGCGCTGTCCAGGCTGGCCACCGGCGACGTTGACAACGCCGAACAGGAGGGCCGCGCGGGCCCGCCGCGGCACGCCCGAGGCTGGGCACGCCCCCTTGCTACGGGCACGGAGAGACCGCTGGATCTTTTCTCCATCGGCGGATCCCGAGGCGTACAGCCCCTGACCTGGTCTTTTGCTGGAGCGGGCGACGGGAATCGAACCCGCGTAGCCAGTTTGGAAGACTGGGGCTCTACCATTGAGCTACGCCCGCGCGAGGGCGGGGCCGTAGTGTGGGCCCCAGTCACGCGGGGCGTAGCGTAGTGGCTAGCGCGCCTGCTTTGGGAGCAGGAGATCGGGAGTTCGAGTCTCCCCGCCCCGACCGTCCGCTCCCAGCCGAGGCCCGCTCCGCCGTGCCCACCAGCCTGAGAAGAGGACCCACCCCGTGCAGAGCGCTGTCGAGACCCTGAGCCCCACGAGGGTCCGCCTCACCGTCGAGGTCCCCTTCGACGAGCTCAAGCCCGAGCTGGACTCCGCGTACAAGAAGATCGGTGCGCAGGTGCGGGTCCAGGGCTTCCGCCCCGGCAAGGTGCCGCCGCGCATCCTCGACCAGCGCGTCGGTCGCGGCGTGGTGCTCGAGGAGGCCGTCCAGGAGGCGCTGCCGCGCCTGTACTCCGAGGCCGTCACCGAGACCGGCGTGTCGCCGGTCGGCCGGCCCGAGGTCGACGTCACCAAGCTCGACGACGGCACCGAGCTCGCCTTCACCGCCGAGGTCGACGTCCGCCCCGAGTTCGAGCTGCCGGCCTACGACAGCGTGGCCGTCGAGGTCGCCGATGCCGTCGTCGCCGACGAGGACGTCACCACGCAGGTCGACGAGCTGCGCGAGCGCTTCGCCAAGCTGACCCCCGTCGAGCGCCCGGCCGCCGACGGCGACTTCCTCACCGTCGACCTCGTCGCGACCGTCGAGGGCGCCGACGTGCCCGGCGGCACCGCGAGCGGCCTGAGCTACCAGATCGGCACCGGCGAGCTGCTCGAGGGCCTCGACGAGGCCGTGACCGGCAAGAGCGCCGGCGACGCCACCAGCTTCACCACGACCCTGGTCGCTGGGGAGTACGAAGGCCAGCAGGCCGAGGTCGCCGTCACCGTGCAGGCCGTCAACGAGCGCGAGCTGCCCGCCGCCGACGACACCTGGGCCGAGAGCACCGGCTTCGCCACCTACGCCGAGCTCGAGGCCGACGTCCGCGGTCGCCTGGAGCGGATGAAGAAGCTCGAGCAGGGCGTCGAGGCCCGCGACAAGGTCCTCGAGGCGCTGCTGGAGAAGGTCGAGGTCCCGCTGCCCGAGTCGGTCGTCGAGGCCGAGATCGCCTGGCGCGAGCAGAGCACCACCCAGCAGCTCCAGCAGGCCGGCATGACCCGCGACCAGTACCTCGAGGCCGAGGGCAAGGGCGAGGACGAGTTCGCCGAGGAGGTGCGCGAGAGCGCGCGGACCGCGGTCAAGGCGCAGCTCGTGCTCGACGCCGTCGCCGACGCCGAGGAGCTGGGTGTCACCGACGCCGAGCTCACCGACCAGGTCGTCCGCCGCGCCCAGCGGGCCGGCGTCAGCCCGGACCAGTACGCCCAGTCGGTCGTGCAGTCCGGCCAGCTGCAGGGCCTGGTCCAGGAGGTCCGCCGCGGCAAGGCGCTGGCCACCGTCATGGAGGGCGCCACCATCAAGGACGCCTCCGGCAACGCCGTCGACCTCGAGGAGCTGCGCGACGACCTCGCGCCGGCTGGCGCTGTCGACACGCAGTTCGACGAGGACGGCCGTCCGTTCCACACCCACGCCGACGGCGCGGTGCACTACCTCGACGAGGAGTAGGCCGGTCCGGCCGCCGAGGCTTTCGCCCTCGGCGGAACGGGCCCGCGGGAGGGACTGCCTGTCGGCGCACGGCGTTAGGGTCGCTGACAGGCACCACCGTCCCCGAGATCCGAGGCAGGCCCCACCGTGACCCAGATCGACACCTCGACCGGGCTGGTCGTCCCCAGCAGCCTGGGCGTCGCCACCACCTCGCCCGCAGGCCGCTCGCCCGGCGGCGACATGGGCCTGGACGCGCAGGTCTTCAACCGGCTCCTCAAGGAGCGGATCATCTTCCTCGGCTCGCCGGTGATGGACGAGATCGCCAACGCGATCTGCGCCCAGCTGCTGCTGCTCGCCGCCGAGGACCCCGAGCGCGACATCTTCCTCTACATCAACAGCCCTGGCGGCTCGATCTCGGCCGGCATGGCGATCTACGACACGATGCAGTTCGTCAGCAACGACGTGGCGACCGTCGGCCTGGGCCTGGCCGCCTCGATGGGGCAGTTCCTGCTCTGCGCCGGCGCCAAGGGCAAGCGCTACGCCACGCCGCACGCGCGGATCATGATGCACCAGCCCTCCGGCGGCATCGGCGGCACCGCGGCCGACATCGCGATCCAGGCCGAGCAGATGCTGTACGTCAAGCGCCAGATGGCCGAGCGCATCTCCTTCCACACCGGCCAGAGCGAAGAGCAGATCGAGAAGGACTCCGACCGGGACCGGTGGTTCTCGGCCGAGGAGGCCAAGGAGTACGGCTTCATCGACCACGTCGTCGCGGGGGCCGCCCAGGTCCCGTCCGGCGCCGGCACCCGGGCCTAGGAGGGCTTGCACATGTTCTCAGACCCCACGAACTACACGATCCCGATCGTCATCGAGCAGACCTCCCGCGGGGAGCGCTCGTTCGACATCTACAGCCGGCTGCTCAAGGAGCGCATCATCTTCCTGGGCACCCCGATCGACGACGGCGTCGCCAACGTCGTCATGGCCCAGCTGCTCCACCTCGAGTCCGAGGACCCGGACCGCGACATCAACATGTACATCAACAGCCCCGGCGGCTCGTTCACCGCGCTGACGGCGATCTACGACACGATGCAGTTCGTCAAGCCCGAGATCCAGACGATCTGCATGGGCCAGGCCGCCTCGGCCGCGGCCGTGATCCTGGCCGCCGGCACCAAGGGCAAGCGCCTGGCGCTCGAGCACGCCCGCGTGCTCATCCACCAGCCGTCCGGCGGTGGCGAGGGCCAGTCCTCCGACATCGAGATCCAGGCGCGCGAGATCCTGCGCATGCGCGACCTGCTCGAGTCCATGCTCGCCCGGCACACCGGCAAGCAGGAGTCCGACATCCGCAAGGACATCGAGCGCGACAAGATTCTCACCGCCCGCGAGGCGGTGGAATACGGGATCATCGACGAGGTCGTGGCCTCCCGCAAGATCGCCGCGGGCTCGAGCTCGGCCGCCGGCCGCTAGGACGCACGGCTCGCGGGGCCGGGCACCCGACCCGGTCCGGCCCCCGCGAGGACCGCCGAGCGGCTCCACCACTTGGCGAGAAGGACTGGATCTGGCGGTGCCAAGCGGTACCGTCGACGAACGGCTCTCCGGCCTGGTGCCGGGGACGACGAGGGACGAGGTACACCGCGGTGGCACGCATCGGTGACGGCGGCGACCTGCTGAAGTGCTCGTTCTGCGGCAAGTCGCAGAAGCAGGTGAAGAAGCTCATCGCGGGTCCGGGCGTCTACATCTGCGACGAGTGCATCGACCTCTGCAACGAGATCATCGAGGAGGAGCTCAGCGAGAGCTCCGAGCTCAAGTGGGACGAGCTCCCCAAGCCGCGCGAGATCTTCGACTTCCTCGACCAGTACGTCATCGGCCAGGACACCGCGAAGCGGACCCTCGCCGTCGCGGTCTACAACCACTACAAGCGGGTGCAGGCCGGCGGCAACGAGAAGGACCCCGTCGAGCTGCAGAAGAGCAACATCCTGCTGCTCGGCCCGACCGGCTGCGGCAAGACGCTGCTCGCGCAGACGCTGGCCAAGATGCTCAACGTCCCGTTCGCCATCGCTGACGCGACGGCCCTGACGGAGGCCGGCTACGTCGGCGAGGACGTCGAGAACATCCTGCTCAAGCTCATCCAGGCCGCTGACTACGACGTCAAGAAGGCCGAGACCGGGATCATCTACATCGACGAGGTCGACAAGATCGCCCGCAAGAGCGAGAACCCGTCGATCACCCGCGACGTCTCGGGCGAGGGCGTGCAGCAGGCCCTGCTGAAGATCCTCGAGGGCACGACCGCGTCGGTCCCGCCGCAGGGCGGCCGCAAGCACCCGCACCAGGAGTTCATCCAGATCGACACGACCAACGTCCTGTTCATCGTGGGCGGCGCCTTCGCCGGCCTCGACAAGGTCATCGAGCAGCGCATCGGCAAGAAGTCGATCGGCTTCGGCGCCGTGCTGCACTCCAAGCACGAGGTCGACGCCGGCAACGTCTTCGGCGACGCGATGCCCGAGGACCTGCTCAAGTACGGGATGATCCCGGAGTTCATCGGCCGCCTGCCGGTGCTCACCAGCGTCCACAACCTCGACCGCGAAGCGCTCATCCGGATCCTCACCGAGCCGAAGAACGCGCTGGTGCGGCAGTACCACCGGCTGTTCGAGCTCGACGGCGTCGAGCTGGAGTTCAGCGAGGACGCGCTGCACTCCATCGCCGACCAGGCGATCCTGCGCGGCACCGGGGCGCGCGGCCTGCGGGCCATCCTCGAGGAGGTCCTCAACTCCGCGATGTACGACCTGCCCTCGCGTGGCGACGTCGCGAAGTGCCTGGTCACCCGGGAGGTCGTTCTCGAGCACGTCGCCCCGACCCTCGTGCCCCGCGACGCGGCCGCCCCGGCCCGCCGCGAGCGCCGCGAGAAGTCCGCCTGATCTAGCCCTCCGGCTCCTCGAGCCGGTAGCCCGCGAGCTGGCGGGCCTGCGCGACCAGCCGGCCCTCGCTGTCCCAGATCTCGCACTCCTCGTCGAGCCAGCCGTCGCGCAGCAGCCGGGCGCGCTGCATGACGCGCAGCCAGCCGGGCGCCGGCACCCCGCGCAGCAGCACCGTCAGCTCGAGCGTCGGCACCCAGCCCATGAGGCCGAGGTCGAAGGTCACCGGCGGCATCGCGTCGGCGAAGACGAGCAGGTCGAGCGGGGTGGCGTCGGCGCCGTCGTCGCGTCGCATCCAGCCCTGCACGTGCGCCTGCCCCTGCGGCTTGCCGAGCGCCCACTGCGCCGTCGACATGTCCAGGCGCAGGTCGACGTGGTCGAAGTAGCCGACGACCCGACCGGTCGGCCCGACCGACGGCGTGCGCGGGCAGTCCTCCAGCGGCGGCAGCTCGGGCGGTCCGCCCGGCGCGCTCCAGTGGTCGTCGCCGGAGGCGAGCGTGCTGTGCGACAGCAGCACCTCGACCCGGGCGTCGCCGGACTGCAGCAGCCGCACTCGCGAGGAGGCGACCCGCCGGCCGGTCCGCAGCCGCTCGACCTCCACTCGCGCCGGGCCGGCGTCGGGGGAGGACAGGTAGTGGGCGCTGACGACCATCGGGTGCGGGTGCGCCTCGTCGAGCGCCGGCTCGACGGCGCTGCGCAGCAGGTAGCCGCCGTGCGGCTTGCCGCCGACCGCCCAACCGGGGTCGAGCTCGACGTCGGTGGTGCTCACGAGGAGGGCTCCTTGTAGCCGGCCAGCTGCCGGGCCTGGACGACGAGGTGACCGGCGCTGTCCCAGACCTCGCACTCCTCGTCGAGCCACCCGCCGGACACCAGCCGGGCGCGCTGAACGCATCGCAGCCAGCCCTGCACCGGCACCGAGCGCAGGTAGACGGTCAGCTCGAGCGTCGGCACCCAGCCCGGGATGCCCATCTCGAAGGTGACCGGCGGCAGGGCATCGGCGACGGTGAGCAGCATCAGCGGGTCGACCTCGCGGCCGGTGGCCGAGCGCACCCAGGCGCGCACCTCGGCGCCGCCGCCGAACGAGCCGCGCGTCCAGGCCGCGGTCGCCGGGTCCAGGCGGATCTCGAGCTGCTCGACGATGCCGTTGCGCGGCAGCCCCTCTGGCATGGCGTGCCGGATGCAGTCCTCCGGCAGCGGCAGCTGCGGGGGAGCGGACGACAGGTGCAGCGGACGGTGGCCCGGCTCCGGCAGCCGCCCGGCAGTGATGATCGTCGACACCTTGGGCCGGCCGCCCTGCGAGAGCTGGGCGCGCAGCGTCCCGACCGAGCGGCCCTCGCGCAGCACTTCGACGTCGAGGTCACCGCTGCCCACCTTCGGCGCCGCGGCGTAGTGGGCGCTGACGGCGAGCGGGTGCGGGTGCTCGGTGCGGGCCAGTGCCTCGCGGGTGATCGTCTCGAGCAGCCAGCCGCCGTGCAGGACGCCGGCGCCGTACGCCCACGTGTCGGGCAGGTCGAGGGAGACGGTCGTCGAGGTCACGACGAGGGACAGTAACCGGGTCGCGAGCGCTCCCTAGACTGACCCGGTGACCGAACCCCGCCGCGTGCCCGACCGACCTTCGCTCGACGGACTCGAGGCGACCTGGGACGCGGTCTGGCAGGAGACCGGCACCTACCGCTTCGACCGCACGGCCGAGCGGGCCGATGTCTACGCCATCGACACGCCGCCGCCGACCGTCTCCGGCAGCCTGCACGTCGGCCACGTCTTCAGCTACACGCACACCGACCTGCTCGCGCGCTACCAGCGGATGACCGGCAAGTCGGTCTTCTACCCGATGGGCTGGGACGACAACGGCCTGCCGACCGAGCGCCGGGTGCAGAACTACTACGGCGTCCGCTGCGACCCGAGCCAGCCGTACGACCCGACCTACGCGCCGCCGGTTGACGCCGGGGCGCTGAAGAAGGGCACCCCGCAGGTCTCGATCAGCCGGCAGAACTTCGTCGAGCTGTGCCAGCGGCTGACCGTCGAGGACGAGAAGGTCTTCGAGGACCTGTTCCGCAGGCTCGGGCTCAGCGTCGACTGGACGCACACGTACGAGACCATCGGCGACCGCGCCCGTCGCGCCGCGCAGCGCGGCTTCCTGCGCAACCTCGCGCGCGGCGAGGCGTACGCCACCGAGGCGCCGACCCTCTGGGACGTCGACTACAAGACCGCGGTGGCCCAGGCCGAGCTGGCCGACCGCGAGCTGCCCGGCGCCTACCACCGCATCGGGTTCACAAGGCCCGACGGCGAGCCGCTGTTCATCGAGACGACCCGGCCCGAGCTCATCCCCGCCTGCGTCGCGCTCGTCGCGCACCCGGACGACGAGCGCTATCAGCCGCTGTTCGGCACCACCGTGACGACGCCGCTGTTCGGGGTCGAGGTGCCGGTGCACGCCCACGCGCTGGCCGACCCGACCAAGGGCTCGGGCATCGCCATGATCTGCACCTTCGGCGACACCACCGACGTGACCTGGTGGCGCGAGCTCGACCTGCCGGTGCGCAGCATCGTGGGCCGCGACGGCCGGCTGCTGACGACGCCGCCGGAGGGCGTGGCGCCGGAGCCGTACGGCGAGCTGGCCGGCAAGACCGTCAAGCAGGCGCAGAAGCGGATCGTCGAGATGCTCGCCGAATCAGGCGATCTCGTCGGCGAGCCCAAGCCGATCACCCACCCGGTGAAGTTCTACGAGCGGGGCGACCGGCCGCTCGAGATCGTCACCAGCCGGCAGTGGTACCTGCGCAACGGCGGCCGCGACGTGGCGCTGCGCAAGGAGCTGCTGCAGCGCGGCGAGGAGCTCGTCTGGCACCCCGGCTTCATGCAGAGCCGGTACGAGAACTGGGTCGGTGGGCTCAACGGCGACTGGCTCATCAGCCGGCAGCGCTTCTTCGGCGTGCCGTTCCCGCTCTGGTATCGCCTCGACGCCGACGGCCAGCCGGTCTACGACGACCCGCTGCTGCCGTCCGAGGCCGACCTGCCGGTCGACCCGACCAGCGACGTCCCGGCCGGCTTCACCGCCGAGCAGCGCGACGTGCCGGGCGGCTTCACCGCCGACCCCGACATCATGGACACCTGGGCGACCAGCTCGCTGTCACCGCAGATCGCCGGCGGCTGGGAGGACGACCCCGACCTGTTCGCGCGGGTCTTCCCGTTCGACCTGCGGCCGCAGGCCCACGACATCATCCGGACCTGGCTGTTCGCGACGGTGGTACGTAGCCACCACGAGCACGGCTCGCTGCCGTGGACGGACGCCGCGCTGTCCGGCTGGATCCTCGACCCGGACCGCAAGAAGATGAGCAAGTCGGTCGGCAACGTCGTCACGCCGATGGGGCTGCTGGAGCAGCACGGCACGGACGCGGTCCGCTACTGGGCCGCCAACGGGCGGCTGGGCACCGACACGGCCTTCGACGAGGGCCAGATGAAGGTCGGCCGCCGGCTGGCGGTCAAGCTGCTCAACGCGAGCAAGTTCGCCCTCGGCTTCCCGGAGGCCGAGCCGGGTCCGGTGACCGAGCCGGTGGACCAGGCGCTGCTGGCCCGGCTCGCCGCGGTGGTGGACGAGGTGACTGCCGCCTTCGAGGCCTACGACTACACCCGTGCGCTGGAGCGCACCGAGTCGTTCTTCTGGTCCTTCTGCGACGACTACATCGAGCTGGTGAAGGGCCGGGCGTACGGCGAGGACGCCGTGGCCGCCGCCTCGGCCAACCGGGCCCTGCGCATGTCGCTGGACGTCCTGCTGCGGCTGTTCGCGCCCGTGCTGCCCTTCGCCACCGAGGAGGTCTGGTCGTGGTGGCAGGACGGCTCGGTGCACGCGCAGGCGTGGCCGACCTCCGCGCCGCTGCGCGAGGCCAGCGGACGCGAGGCCTACGACAGGAGCAACCAGCCGCTGGACGCGCTCGACATCGCCGCCGCCGTGCTCGAGCGGGTCCGTGGCGAGAAGAGCCGCGCCAAGACGTCGATGAAGACGCCGGTGCTCGCGCTGCACGCCGTCGGCACGGCGCAGGAGCTCGCCCTGCTCGGCCAGGTCGAGGCCGACCTGCGCAACGCCTGCCTCATCGAGTCCCTCACGACCGAGGAGTCCGGCGCCGCCTTCGACGCCGTCCGGATCGAGCTGGGCGACCCGCCGCCGAAGGTTGCTCGCTCATGACGCTGCAGCGGGTGCTGACCGAGCTGGCGACCCGCTACCCGGCCGAGGACGCCATGGTCCCCGACCTCGAGCGCATCACGCTGCTCTGCGACCTGCTCGGCTCGCCGAACCGCGCCTACCCGGCGATCCACCTGACGGGGACCAACGGCAAGAGCAGCACCGCCCGGATGATCGACGCGCTGCTGCAGGGCTTCGGCCTGCGCCCGGGCCGGTACACCAGCCCGCACCTGGACTCGGTCACCGAGCGGATCACCATCGACGGCCAGCCGATCAGCGAGGAGCGCTTCGTCGAGGCGTGGGACGAGCTCAAGCCCTACGTCGAGCTCGTCGACTCCCGCATGCCGCAGCCGATGACGTTCTTCGAGGTGCTGACCGGGATGGCGTTCGCCGTCTTCGCCGACGCGCCGGTCGACGTGGCCGTGCTCGAGGTGGGGCTCGGCGGCGCGTGGGACGCGACGAACGTGGTCGAGGCCGCCACCGCCGTCGTGCTGCCCATCGGGCTGGACCATGTCCCGCTGCTCGGCACGACGCTGGCCGAGATCGCGACCGAGAAGGCCGGGATCATCCACCCGGGCGCGACCGTGGTGCTCGCCCAGCAGGAGCCCGAGGCGGCCGAGGTGCTGCTGCGCCGCGCCGTCGAGGTCGGCGCGACCGTCGCCCGCGAGGGGCTGGAGTTCGGGGTCGTCTCGCGCACCACCGCCGTCGGTGGCCAGCTGCTGTCGCTGCAGGGGCTGTCAGGGCGGTACGACGACGTCTACCTCCCGCTGCACGGCGCGCACCAGGCCGCCAACGCCGCTGCGGCGCTCGCGGCGGTCGAGGCGTTCCTCGGCGGCGGCGACAAGGGCATGCTCGACGCCGACCTCGTCCGGGAGGGCTTCGCCCGCACCGCCTCACCGGGCCGGCTCGAGGTCGTCCGCACCAGCCCGACCGTGCTGCTCGACGCCGCCCACAACGCCCACGGCATGACCGCCACCGTCGCCGCGCTCACCGACGCCTTCGCCTTCACCCACCTGGTCGCCGTCGTCGCCGTGCTCGGCGACAAGGACGCGCTGGCCATGCTCGAGGTGCTCGAGCCGGCCGTCGCGCAGGTCGTCGTCACCCAGAACGGCTCGCCCCGCGCGATGCCGGTCGACCACCTGGCCGACCTCGCCCGCGACGTCTTCGGCGAGGACCGGGTCCAGGTCGAGGACGCGCTCGACGACGCGCTATCTACCGCCGTCGGCCTGGCCGACGCCGAGAGCCAGTACGGCGGCGCCGGCGTGCTCGTCACCGGCTCGGTCGTCACCGTCGGCGAGGCCCGCACCCTCCTGCACCGCGGGTAGCGTTCAGCGCTCACCATCTACCTAGGAGAACCCTGTGCAGCGCACCCTCGTCCTCGTCAAGCCCGACGGCGTCCGCCGCGGCCTCGCCGGCGAGGTCATCTCGCGGCTGGAGAAGAAGGGCCTGACCCTCGTCGCGATGGAGCTCCGCACGCTCGAGCGCGCCGCCGCCGAGGAGCACTACGGCGAGCACCGCGAGCGCCCGTTCTTCGGCGAGCTGGTCGAGTTCATCACGGGCGGCCCGCTCGTCGCGCTCGTCGTCGAGGGCCCGAACGCCGTCGCCGGCACCCGCCGCCTCATGGGCGTCACCAACCCGGTCGAGGCCACCCCGGGCTCGATCCGCGGCGACTACGCCCTCGAGATCGGCCAGAACCTCGTGCACGGCAGCGACTCCGAGGAGTCGGCCAAGCGCGAGATCGGCATCTTCTTC
>Ga0136633_1002985_pt1 | contig 11314 bp, 11 predicted proteins | sample AntDrymeUQ832206_2_FD_105494 | JGI IMG/M metagenome (GOLD analysis project Ga0136633, IMG submission 105494) | Polar desert sand microbial communities from Dry Valleys, Antarctica - metaG UQ83 (22.06) | ecosystem: Environmental > Terrestrial > Soil > Desert | place: Antarctica: Dry Valley...
GCGGCCCGAACACGCAGAAGTCGAAGACCCCGGCGGCCAGGGGCAGCAGACCGAAGACGGACAGCGCCCGCCAAGGCCCCCTGAGCACAACGCCGGTGACGATCAGGGTGAGGCCGGCGACGATGCGCACGACCCGTCCAGTCTGGCTTCCAAGGAACTCGAGGAACGCCATCGGCGCGCCTCCTTTCTGACGAGGACAGCAGCAAGCGAGATCGCGGGTGGCGGACTGAGTCGATGTTTGACGGTGCGGGGAGTGCTCGAGATCACCGTGTCTGGCCCGTCTACCCGTGAGATGAGATGCGGAAACCGGCCCGATCGGACGCACCGACAGCCAGATTGCTCCTTTTAGCCGAGCGGGCAGGCCGGAGGCGAGCACCCGGACGGTGACGTCCCGTAGCGACGCGGCGGAAGACTGCCCCGCTCGGCGATGACCGTGGCGATACTGGAGATCGTGCCGGTGGACGAGCCCGACGAGGACGCGGCTACCGTCAATCCGCCGGTGGGGTGAGATCTGTCCACCGCAAACCCCTCGACATCTCCCGGTTACCCGGGACCGGTGCCCGATGACGTCGGGACTGCCCATCCCGCACACTGCTCACAGGGCACCCAACGCTGGGAGCAACTTACCGGGAGGCATTGATGACGATGACAGATCGATCGCAGGGCGTCGCAACACCGCCCCTGGCGAAGGGCTGGTTGATCGCCCCAGCCATCGGCGCGGTGGCCATCGCCGGCGTGATGGGCTCCGGGGCAGGGTTCTCGGTGACGGACGACCTGCCCGTCGAGACCATGCTCGACAAGATCGAGGCGGCCAACTCGTCGCTGCTGCTGGTTGGTGCCGTCCAGGCTCTGGCGGCCATGGGCCTGGTGGTCTTCGGCGCGTGGATCTTCTCCCGCCTGCGTGCGGTCGAGCCCGCCGGCGCCCTGACATCGCTCGTCGCCGGTGGCGGCTGCCTCCTCACTGCGTCGATGATGGCCATGGCCGCCGCCCACACCCAGTTGGTCGTCGACACCCAGGACGCCGTCGACCCCGCTGTGGCGTTGACGCTCCACACGCTGGAGGAGAGCCTCTTCGCCGCCTCTTGGTGCTCACTCGCCCTCGTGGCCGGCGCCGTGGCCGTGGCCGCCCTCCGCCACCGGGTGCTTCCTACCTGGCTCGGCGGCGTGAGCGTCTTCATCGCCGCCCTGCTGGTCGTCCTGCAGGTGGTCGTGCCGTGGGCCGGCTGGTTCGTCGGCGCCGTGTGGCTGGTGGCCGCCGGTTTCGGGCTGCGGGTCCGGGCCCCCTCCGTCGCCTGACCAGGGGCACACTGGAGCCATGACCATGACGTCGACGGGGTGGGAGGTGCCGGCGGGCCCTTCCCACCCCGTTGCCGCGCGCCTGGCCCTCACCCCGGCTCTCGTCGGTCTGGCGATCGGCACGCTCGCCCTGGTGCGTGCGGCCGTGTCGGTCGACTTCGACACGCCCGCCGACGGCGACCTGTTCCTGTGGGCGGTGGAGCTGGCTGCCGCCTTGACCTCCGCCGTGGCCGGCGGCTGGATGGTGCACCGCTCGCCCCGCTCAGCCGCTGGCTGGCTGCTGCAACTCGCCTCGGTGGCACTCGCCCTCAGCGCCTTGACGGCGACCGCCTTCACCCGGCCCGGTGCATGGCTGGCGTTCGGGACGGCAACCGGTGACGTCGAGCTGTGGGCCAACCTGCTCGGCCGCGTCGTGCTTTTGGCGGCAGCCGTCGTCTGCGTTCCCGACCGCTTGGTGCCAGGCCGCATCGGCGGGGGCCTCGGCACCGCCCTGGTCGCCGCCCTGGTGGTAGGGATCACCGCAGGTCTGCTGCTGCAAGGCCAGGGCGACACGCTGCGCGACACGCCCATCGGGTTCGGAAACCGGGCCTGGGTCGACGCAGCCGCCGCCGTGCCTCCGTGGATCTTTGTGGTGCTCCTCGGCGTGCACACCGCCGCCCTCATCTTCTTGTCCCGCCAGCGCGGAGGCGAGCCCACGCTGTTCCAGATCGTCGGCTGGGGCCTGGCCGCCGGGGCCCTGCCCGCCGCATTCCCGTCCATCGCCGACCACCTGCCGGGCTCGCTGGCGGACGTCCTCGCCGCCCTGACGCTTCCCACCCTTCCGGTCGTGTCGGTCGTCGCCGCCCTGCGAGCGCTGTCGTGGACGGTGAGCCGCCTGGTCAGCCGCACCATCGTGTGGGGCCTGCTGTCCATCGGGGTGGTGGTGGTCCAGGCGGTCGCCGTCGCCGTCGCCGCTCTGGCCGGTGGACGAGTCGGGTTCGTCACCGCTGTCGGCGCCAGCGTTGCGGTCGCGGCCGGGTTCCAGGCCGCCCGGGTGCGGTTGCAGGGCGCCGTCGATCGGCTCCTGTACGGCGCTGGTCGCGACCCGTGGGTGGCGCTGGCCGACCTTGGCCGGCGCATGGAGGTCGCCCTCGGTCCCGATGACGTCCTGCCCGATCTGGCCACGTCCATCGCCACCGCCTTTGGCGCCAGGGTCGGCGTCGAGCTGGCCACGCCGGCCGGCATGGTGGAGGTGGCCAGGGCGGGCACCATCGACGAGCGCGGCCGCACTCACACCTGGCCCCTGGTGCACCAGGGCGAGCGGGTCGGCACGCTGACCGCACGCGCGCCGGCGGCTGCCCCGTTCCGCCCGGCCGACGTCGCCGCATTGGCCAACCTGGCCCAACAGGCGGCCGTCGCCGCCCACGGCGTGCGCACCTCGCTCGAACTGCGCCGCTCACAGGCCGAGCTGGTGGCGGCGGTGGAGGACGAGCGGCGTCGCCTTCAGCGCGAGCTGCACGACGGGCTCGGCCCGACGCTGGCCGGCGTCGCGCTCGGCATCCGCGCCGCCCGCAACCAGCGCGCCACTCCTGAGGGCGATGGCGACGAGCTGCTAGCCCGGCTCACCGAGGAGGTCGAGGCCAGCGTCGAAGAGGTGCGCCGCATCGTCCACGACCTCCGCCCCGCCGTTCTCGACCAGCTCGGCCTGGTCGCCGCCGTCCGCGCCTATGCCGAGCGCTGCTCGACCGACCGGCTCACCGTCGCCGTCGAGGTCGTCGGCGACCTGCCGATACTGTCGGCCGCGACCGAGGTCGCCGCCTACCGCATCGCCGTGGAGGCCATCACCAACGTGGTGCGCCACGCCCAGGCCCGCACCTGCCGTGTCCGCCTCCGTGGCGATGACGGGCTGGTCGTCGAGGTGGACGACGACGGCGTCGGCCTCCACGGCGAGATCACCGCCGGCCTCGGCCTGTCATCGATGCGCGAGCGCAGCATGGGCGTCGGGGGACGGATGCTCATCGAGGTCGGACCCAATGGGGGTACCCGCGTCGTCGCCGCGCTCCCCGCCGGGGTGCGCGGTGCCTGAGGACGGTGGTGACGTCCTGCGGTTGGTGGTGGTCGACGACCATCCGGTGTTCCGGCTCGGCATGGTCGCCCTGCTCGGATCGCTGCCGGGGATCGAGGTGGTGGCCGAGGCTGGGACGGTGGCCGAGGCGGTCGCGGTGGTCGCTGCCCACCGGCCCGAGGTGGTGGTGATGGACCTGCAGCTACCTGACGGGTCGGGCATCGCCGCCACCAGGGCCATCCTCGCTGACCACCCGGAGATCGGCGTGCTGGTCGTCACCATGTTCGCCGACGACGACGCCGTGTTCGCCGCCATGCGAGCAGGCGCCCGGGGCTACCTCGTCAAGGGCGCCGGTCAGGACGAGATTGAACGGGCCGTGCGCGCCGTCGGTCACGGCGAGGTGATCCTCGGCCCACCCATCGCCCAGCGCGCGGCCGCCCTGTTCGCCGTCCGGACCGCGTCGACCACGTTCCCCGAGCTCACCGCCCGTGAGCACGAGGTCCTCGACCTGCTCGCTCGGGGGTTGGACAACCAAGCCATCAGCCGAAGTCTGGGCATCAACGAGAAGACCATCCGCAACCACGTGAGCAACGTGTTCACGAAGCTGCAGGTCGCCGGCCGCCCCCAGGCCATCGTCAAGGCACGCGAGGCGGGGATGGGGCGAAAGGAGTAGCCAGCCGTCAACTAGCCGGCATTGAGATCGCCAAGCGGGTGCTCGTCACGTTGCGATCGCCATTCGTCATCAACGGTGTGCGACTGAACGTCGCGGTGAGCATCGGCATCGCCCAACGACACACGGCCACGGCCGACGCCGCGGAATTGCTGCGGGAGGCCGACTTCGCCATGTACATGGCCACGGCCGGCGGCAGGTCCCGCTACCGCCTCTTTGACCCCCAGCTGCACGACGAAAAGGTCGGCAGAACGTCCCTCAAGGCCGACCTGGCCTCGGCTGCCGCGAACGGCCAGCTCCGCCTCGCGTACCAGCCCGTCGCCGACCTTCGGACGGGGGAGGTCGTCGGCGTGGAGGCACTCGTCCGCTGGCAGCACCCCACCCTCGGCCTGTTGGCGCCCGACGACTTCATCCATCTCGCCGAGGAGACCGGCGACATCGGGACCATCGGGACCTGGGTGCTCCAGACGGCCACCCAGCAGATGGCCACCTGGCGCCAAGGCATGGACCACTGCGCCGACCTGTGGGTTGCGGTCAACCTGGCTTCTCCTCACTCAGTACCCTGGCCAAGCTTCCTATCGACATCCTCAAGATCGACCGCTCCTTCGTGTCCGATCGGACAGCCGCGTCGTCAGGCGCAATGCTCGAAGCCAACGAGCCGACCAGCTCGAGGTATCGGCCACTGAGCGCTGGTGGAGCACCTTTGCTCGACCCAGAGGAGCAGCTCTTCGCTCAGGCCGACCGCTGGGTAGGCGAATCCACCTTCACGACTCTGCTTACAGTGCCTTGCAGACTCGCGCGGTTGGATAGGTTTGGCCGCCTTCAGTGGCGAACCCGCTCGTTCAGACATGCCGTCACCCGGGCGTTCGGCTGAACCCGAACGTCGGGCTACGGTCAACGCCTGACGAGGACCACCTCGTACTGGTTGGCGGTGGGCGGAAAACCGGTGTCAAATTTGGCGTTCACCACTGCCAGTCGGTTCCCGAAGCGGGCGGCGGTTGACGGCACCTGGAACAGGGGACTGTTGATGGTCGCCTCGACGACACCCGAAGTGAGATCGGCACTAAGGCGGACCCGGGCGACCTGGTTGTTGAAGTTCTGCACGGCCCACAGCCGCCCAGACTCGAACAAGATGCCATCGACGTTGGGCACGCTCACGCCGGCGATGGTGTCGCTGGCCCCACTGGCAGGATCAACGGTGAAGAGCCGTCCGGTTGCGGAGTGCGCCACGATCAGCGTCGACCCGTCGGGGGTGGCTCGTATTCCGTTCAGGTTGAATGCCCCGCTGGTGTCGGCGGCCGGGCCGCTCAGGGCCAGGGTGCGGGACGACCCAGCGACGCCGGTGGCGCTCACGGGCACGAAGTAGAGCTGGGCCTGGATGGAGTCGGTGAACCAGGCGCCCGCATTCGTCAACGTCACGTCGTTGATGAGCGCCTCACCAGGGGCGTCGAATTGATAGGTGGCGAGCGTCTCGCCGTTGGCAGTGTTGTACACGTAAGCCTGGCCAGTGAATCCGCCTGCGACGAAAAGCAGGCCATGGGAGACGTCGACCACCATTCCCGTCGCCTGGCGACCTGCCGGCGCATCGATGAAGAGAGCGGCGGTGCCGTTCTGTAGGTCCCCTCGAAAGATGTTGCCGGTGAGGAGATCTCCCGCGTAGAAGGTAGACCCCCGGCCGATGGCGATTCCCTCAGCCGAGGTGGCGCCGGGCAGGACGATTGACTCGACGAGTGGCGATCCGTCGGCTGGGACAGTAATCCCCGCAGTGGACGCGACAACAAGGAGTGTGACCAGCCGACCGAACGCTGTCCCCATTTTCCAGATGCGAGTACCGGTTGTGGGCATGCATTCCCCCTCTCCATGACCAGCGACCCGCACCATGATGACAGGCGCCCACATCGAGGTCCAGCGTCGGAGAAGGAGGAGGCGAGATGCGCTCCCATCCGCTTGCTAACGAGCGGCCCGTGTCTCCGAGGCCTGCCCATTCGGGCGCGCCGCGGCGGACTACAGACCTGTGACCGCGCGACTTCCGGCAGGTGCGCTCGAGGGTCCGCCTGATAAGACGCGCTCCGTAACGCGAGCCGGCTCGTGCACGGGACACGACCGGCGCGTCAGGCGTGCTTCCGGCCCGGTCCGCTACTTGCGACCAGGCGGGTCCAGGTGCGCTCGAGCCAGTCCTGGTAGCTCGAGATGTCCCACCCGGTGGTTCTCCGCAGCAGCACGAAGGTGTCGGCGTGCGCCATCAGCGTCGCCGTCTCGGTGAGCCACTCGACGTCGCAGGCCGCAGGGAGCAGGCCGTCTTCGTCGATCCGCCGCCAGAACTCACCGAGGACGCGGCGAGTCTCCTCGCGGCCGGCTTGTGCTGCCGCCGCGATCGCCGGTTCCGTCGCAGCCGCTTGCTGGGCAACGTCGAGAAGATCGCCTGACCGGCTCATCAGCGTCGCCGTGACCGCCGCCATCAGCCGGAGGCGCTCGCCGAGCGTCGCCGCGGTCATCGTGTCGGTCATCCATGTGCGCTCGGCGATCGGCACCGCGTCGCCGGCGGTCGCGACGCTGACGCAGCGTCGAAGGAGGTCCGCCTTCGTGGGGAACCGTAGGTAGAGCGTGCGAGGCGCGAGCCCGGCGTGCTCGGCGACGTCGGCGAGGGTGGTCGCGGCGTAGCCGCGCTCGACGAACAGGTCGGTCGCCGCCTCGACGAGGCGCATCTCCGTCTGCGCTCTGCGTGCCGCTCGGCGATCCCGCTTGACAACTTCAGCCACTGACTACAGTATAGCTGCACCACTGCAGAGTGACTGCACCTAGATTGGAGCGGCCATGACCGACGCGCCTCTTCTCGACGGCATCCACCACCTCAAGCTGCCTGTGAGCGACCGGACTCCCGTCGGGTGGGTTCTGAGCGACCTGGAGCCGGGCGCCGACCCCATGCTCTCAAGCCGGTGACGGCCGACCTGGTGGAGCTGTACGGCCGGGCGGTCGCGCAGTTCGGAACGCACGTGGCGGCGGTGGGCGATCGCTGGCGAGCGCCGACCCCGAACACCGAGTGGGACGTGCGGGCCCTCGTCAACCACGTCCTGGGCGAGAACTTGTGGGCCCCGCCGCTGCTCGACGGACTGACCATCGCCGAGGTCGGCGACCGGTTCGACGGCGACCTGCTGGGCGACGAGCCAGCCCGTACGTGGGAGGTGGCGGAAGCGAACTCGATGGTCGCCGTCGGTGCGGACGGGGCGCTCGACCGCACGGTCCACGTGTCCTTCGGTGACATTCTCGGACGGGTCTACGTGTCGCAGCTCGTGTGTGACCACCTGATCCATGGCTGGGACCTGGCCCGGGCGATCGGCGCCGACGAGACCCTCGACACCGAGTTGGTCGACTTCACCTACGCCTTCCTGGCTCCGCAGGTCGACGGTTGGCGAAACGCCGGTGTCTTCGGGCCGAGGGTCGAGTTGCCTGCGGGCGCCGACCGCCAGTGGGAACTCCTCGCCATCACCGGCCGTGACCCGAGATGACCGAAGGTGGTGAGGCGACGACGGTCGTGCGGGCACCGGCAGCGCGAGTCTGGGATCTGATCACCGACGTGACCCGCACCGGCGAGTGGAGCCCGGAGAACACAGGGTCCGTCTGGCTCGACGGGGCGACTGGGCCCGCTGTGGGCGCCCGGTTCAGGGGCACGAACCGTCGGGGCAAGACCAGGTGGGCGTCGACGTGCGAGGTCATCACTGTCGAAACGGCGCGGGAGTTCGCATTCGCCACAGGTGGGGCCGCCAAGCCGGAGACCATGTGGCGCTACGTGCTCGAGCCCTTGGGCCAGGACGAAACGCGCATCACCGAGTCGTTCCAGCTGGTCAAGTCCCTGGGCGCAGCCAGCCGCTTCCTCACCAGGGTCACCACCGGCGTGCGGGACCGCCGGGCGGATCTCGAGGAGAACGTGCGCCAGAGCCTGGCGAGGATCAAGGAGATCCTCGAGGGCTGAGGTGCGGTTGTCAGGTGCCGGTTCCGTTTTCCGGGAGGACCTCTCCTCGGTCTCAGCCCTCCGGGCGCGAGCGCGTCTCGTGATGATGGCAACGGGCCTGAAGGGACCGAAGCGATACGTCGGCGAGGTGGACGTGGAAGGCTTTGCGCCCTGCTCAGGACTCTCTTCCAGCAGGCGGCCAACCGACGTCGGTCGCGACCGATCTCCGGAGGGAACCCGATGACCGTGCTTTCGCCCAAGCAGGAGGAGCTGTGCGAGCAGAGCCGCTGGGACTTCAGCGGCCTGCGGGCGCTGTTCATCAACTGCACGCTGAAGCGCTCGCCCGAGCCGTCGCACACCCAGGGCCTGGCCGACCGCTCCATCGAGATCATGCGCCGCCAGGGCGTGACCGTGGATGTCGTCCGGGCCGTCGACCACGACATCGCGACGGGCGTGTGGTCGGACATGACGGAGCATGGATGGGACAAGGACGACTGGCCCGCCATCTTCGAGCAGGTCAAGGCGGCCGACATTCTCGTGCTGTGCTCGGCCATCTGGTTGGGCGAGAAGACGTCGGTGTGCACACAGGTCATCGAGCGCCTGTATGGCAACTCTCACCTGCTCAACGAGGCCGGGCAGTACGCCTACTACGGCGGGGTGGGAGGGTGCCTCATCACCGGCAACGAGGACGGCGTGAAGCACTGCGCCATGAACATCTTGTACTCGCTCCAGCACCTCGGCTACGTCATCCCGCCCCAGGCCGACGCCGGCTGGATCGGCGAGGCCGGCCCCGGCCCGTCCTACCTCGACCCCGGCTCAGGCGGGCCCGACAACGACTTCACCAACCGCAACCTCACATTCATGACCTGGAACCTGCTCCATCTGGCCCGCCTGCTCAAGGACCAGGGCGGCATCCCGGTCCACGGCAACCAGCGCTCCGCTTGGGACGCCGGCTGCCGCTTCGACTTCGACAACCCCGAGCACCGCTGACCGCAACGGCACGCCGCCTCCTGGCTTCTCCGACGCCCCTGCCGGCTACGTGGCGGCGCAGCGGGATACGGACCTGCCGGACGAACAGTCACCCGCAGGGCAGATTTCCTGCTCAGGTTGGTTGACCGAGCTCCTTCAGCAGGTTCAGCAGGTCATCGGCGTGCTCCTCCTCCACGCCCAGGATGTCCTCCAGCATGCGCCGGGTGGTGGTGTCGGCCGTGCCCAGCCAACGGATGATCTCCTGATAGGAGGCGATGGCCACTCGCTCGGCCACCAGATCTTCGGTGATCATGTCGACCAGATCGGTGCCCGGGGCGTACTCCGCGTGGCTGCGGGCGACGAGCGTGGCCGGATTGAAGTCGGGCGCCCCCTGGAGTTGGACGATGCGAGAGGCGATGCGGTCGGCGTGGCCCTGCTCCTCGTTGGCGTGCTGGAGGAACTCCTGGGCGACCGGACCGGAGTTGAGGCCCTCGGCCATGTAGAAGTGGCGCTTGTAGCGCAGCACGCAGACAAGCTCGGTGGCCAGCGCCTCGTTGAGCACCTCGATGACCCGCTCGAGATCAGCGCCGTAGGCATCGGTGATCGGGCCGCGGCCGATGTGCTCCCGGGCGTTGCGCCGCAGCGTCTCTATATCGGAAAGGAAGTCGCCCATGCGGCCAACCTACCCGCAGCGTGCACACTGGTCCGACCGCCTCGCCGACTGCATAGGAAGGTCGCCAGCGGTGCACGCCTGCCTTGTCAGCGTCATCGGCCTGGAGGAGTTTGTCTCTTTCCGGACGGCCAGACATGGCCCGTCATTGTTGACGGCCAGACCTGGCCGTCAACCCACCCGATCGGACAGGCGACCTACACGATCCCGTGGTTCCGGGCGGCTGGGATGGATGTCGAACTCGACGGCTGCGAGCGGGCTCCTCGGTGGTCGCCGTCGCGTGGCCGCGGACCCTCGCCTACCGGTGGAGTACCGTTGTCGCCGGTATCGGCGTCGTACTCGGCTGGCCAGGTCTGGCGTCCCTCGTTCGCCTTGTGCCCGCACCGCCTGGCCGCTCCTACCGAGAGATTGTGGGGGCCTCCACGCGCACGGTCGGTTCGTGTGCGGTGAGTCCGGGAAAGGTTGCGCCCCGTCTCGCTTGGCCAAGACGAAGCGCGGGTACGGTGACGGAATGCCGGTTCCCACCGACACGGTGCTAGCCCATCGCTACCGGCTGGGCCCCCTGCTCGGACGGGGCGGGATGGCCGAGGTGTACGAGGCCGTCGATGAGCGCCTGGGCCGTCCGGTGGCGGTCAAGCTGCTGCGGCCCGAGTTCGCGGCGGAGCCTCGCATGCGCGAACGCTTCGAGGCGGAGGCCCGCTCAGCGGCCGGCCTATCCCACCCCAACGTGGTGAGCGTGTTCGACTCCGGCGAGGACGGTCGGACGCCATTCATCGTCATGGAGCGCCTCCCCGGCGAGACGCTGGCCGATCGAATGGCCGAAGGACCTCTCGGGGCGGATTGGCTGCGGACGATGGCCGCCGATGTCCTCGGTGCCCTCGAGTCGGCCCATGCCGCCGGCGTGGTGCACCGCGACGTCAAGCCCGCCAACATCCTCCTCACCGCCGAGGGGCGGGCGAAGGTCGCCGACTTCGGCATTGCCAAAACCATTGAGGAAGCGCCTTCTGATCTCACGGGCGCCAACCAGGTTCTGGGGACGCCCGCCTACCTGGCCCCCGAGCGGATCGACGGACGTCCCGCCTCGGTCCGATCAGACGTCTACGCGTTCGGGGTCGTTCTCTACGAGGCGCTGGCTGGAGTCAAGCCTTTTACCGGCGCCACCCCCCTGGATATGGCCTTAGCCGTCCGTCGCGCCGAGCCATCCCCCTTAGCCCAGCTGCGGCCGGGTCTTGATGGGGAGCTGGTGGCCGCCGTGGAACGCGCCATGGACCGTGACCCCGAGCGTCGGTTCGAATCGGCCGCGAAGATGGCCGGCGCCTTGCAAGAGGCGTCCGCGGGGACGCCAGTCGCCGACCCGTTCCCGACAGTGGCCATGGTCGGGTCGTCGGGTGCGGCCACCATCGCCATGCCCATGCCCCACGCAGTAGCCGATGGTCCTCCGGTTGGGCCTCTCCCTCCCGCGAGGAGAGCCGGCGGGCTGCTGGTGAGGCTGGGGCGGCGCCGGGTGCTCTGGCTCGCCCTTTCATTGCTTGGCCTCATGGTGGCTGCTCTGGTGCTCCTGGCCACACGAAGTGACGACGCTGGGCCCTCTCCGGACGCCGGTGTCACCCCGACGACCGTTCCCCTTCAAGCACCGACGTCCGTGGCTCCGCCGACAACCGCGGCGCCCGAAATTGCCCCGCCAGCCAGCGGCGGAGGCAAGCCCGGGAAGGGAAA
>Ga0136633_1002986_pt1 | contig 11313 bp, 10 predicted proteins | sample AntDrymeUQ832206_2_FD_105494 | JGI IMG/M metagenome (GOLD analysis project Ga0136633, IMG submission 105494) | Polar desert sand microbial communities from Dry Valleys, Antarctica - metaG UQ83 (22.06) | ecosystem: Environmental > Terrestrial > Soil > Desert | place: Antarctica: Dry Valley...
CCCGGAAGACGCGCTCCTTAGACTGATCACCGTGGCGCCGATCTTTGCACCGCTTCCGGACAAGCCGGACCACGAAGCGCTCGAGCGCGACATCCTCGAGCTCTGGGAGGCCGAGGGCACGTTCGAGAACCTCCGCGAGCAGAATCGCGGCGGCCCCCGGTTCAGCTTCATCGACGGACCCGTAACGGCGAACAAGTCGCTCGCGGTGCACACCGCCTGGGGTCGGACGCTCAAGGACGTGTTCCAGCGGTACAAGGCGTTGCGCGGCTTCGATCAGCGGTATCAAAACGGCTTCGACTGCCAGGGTCTCTGGATCGAGGTCGGCGTCGAGCGCGAGCTCGGCCTCAACTCGAAGCGCGAGATCGAGGAGTACGGCCTCGCCGAGTTCGCGCGCCGCTGCCGCGAGAAGGTCATCCAGTCGGCAACCGAGCTCACCCGCGGCTGCACGCGCCTTGGCCAGTGGATGGAGTGGGGGAACGACTACTACACGTTCTCCGACACGAACATCGAGTACATCTGGCGGTTCCTGAAGCTCATGCACGAGCGGGGCTTTCTCTATAAAGGCCACCGCTCGACGGAGTGGTGCCCGCGTTGCGGCACGTCGATCTCTCAGCACGAGCTCTCTCAGGGAGGCGTCTACCAGGACAAGACTGACCCGTCGCTCTACGTGCGGTTGCCGCTCGACGGTCGGCCGGACGAGTCGCTTGTGGTGTGGACGACGACGCCCTGGACTCTTCCGGCGAACGTCGCGGCCGCGGTAAAGCCGGATGCCGAGTATGGGCTGCGTGAGAGCGGCGAGTGGGTCGCGGTTGCGCGCTACCCGGACGAGCGTTTCACTCGGCAGGTCGCAGGCTCAGAGCTCTTGGGGCTCGGCTACCGAGGCCCGTTCGACGATCTCGAGCCGGGAGCGGGAGTCGAGCATCGAGTCATCCCCTGGGACGACGTCTCGCTCGAGGAGGGTTCCGGCATCGTCCACATCGCTCCCGGAGCAGGCCAGGAGGACTTCGAGCTCGGTCGCGTGCACGAGCTCCCGGTCTTGAGTCCCGTCGACGAGTCGGGCCGCTTCTACGACTCCTACGGCTGGTTGCACGGCCTCTCGACGACGGAGGCGGCCGACCAGATCGTCGGCTGGCTCGCGGAGAAAGGCGTACTGCTGGAGGCGGGCACCTACCTGCATCGCTATCCGCATTGCTGGCGCTGCGACACGCCGCTGATCTGGCGCGTCACCGACGACTGGATGATCGCGGTGGACGAGCTTCGGCCGGCACTGCTCGAGGCCAACGCGACTGTCGAATGGACGCCCGAGTACATGGGCAAGCGGATGGACGACTGGCTGCGCAACATGGGCGACTGGAACATCTCGCGCCGCCGCTACTACGGCCTCCCGCTCCCGATCTACGAGTGCGAGTGTGGCCACGTCACGCTCGTCGGCTCCAAGAAAGAGCTGGCCGAGCGCGCGGTCTCCGGCCTCGACCAGCTCGAGGAGCTGCGTCGGCCCTGGATCGACGAGGTTCCGATCCGCTGCGAGGCGTGCGGCGAGACCGTGCGGCGGATCCCGGAGGTCGGCGACGTCTGGCTCGACGCGGGCATCGTCCCGTTCTCGACGCTGGGTTGGGAAAACCCGGAGCGGATCAAGCACGGATACGCGACCGGAGCCGCCGACGGCCTGACGACGGCGGACCTTCCCGAGCACGCGTACTGGGAGCAATGGTTCCCTGCGGACTGGGTCTCGGAGATGCGCGAGCAGATCCGCCTCTGGTTCTACTCGCAGCTCTTCATGTCGGTAGCGCTCGTCGGAAAGGCGCCGTTCCGAAAGGTCCTCGGCTACGAGAAGATGCTCGACGAGCACGGCCGCGAGATGCACGGCTCGTGGGGGAACATGGTCGAGGCGGAGCAGGCGTTCAGGCGCATGGGCGCCGACGTTATCCGCTGGGGCTGCGTCTCACAGCCGTCCGACCGGAACTTCCTCTTCGGCATCGGCTCGGCGCACGAGATCCAGCGGAAGCTCTTGACGCTCTGGAACTCCGTGAAGTTCTTGACTGACTACGGGAACATCGCCGGCTGGCAACCCAGTTGGAAAGGGCTCGACAGTGGCCCCGGCGGTGACCTCCAGCCGCTCGATCGCTGGCTCGTCGCGCGCACGAACGCGCTCGTCGAAGAGGCGACTGCAGGCTATGAGAGCTGGTCGACGCCGACGGTTGCGCGGGCGTTCGAGTCTTTCGTCGACGACGTCTCGAATTGGTACATCCGCAGGTCGCGGCGGCGGTTCTGGGACGGCGACACAGCGGCTTTCGGGACACTCTGGTTCGCGCTCGTCCAGGGAGCTCGGGTTGTCTCGCCCTTGATGCCGTTTCTCTCGGACCATCTCTGGCGACGGCTGACCGCTTCAGCGCAGGGCGCTCCGCAGTCCGTGCACCTGGCCGGCTGGCCTGAGGCCTCGGAGCCGGATTCGGCTCTCCTCGACGAGGTCGTCGAGCTGCGCCGGGTGGTCGAGCTCGGCCGGCAGGCACGCTCGACGGCGGGTGTGAAGCTTCGGCAGCCGCTGCGTGCGCTCGTGGTCGCCGGTGCAACCCTCGCCGAGAGCCATGTCGACGAGATCGCGGAGGAGCTACGGGTGAAGGACGTGACGTTCGGCGACGTCGAGGCGAGCCAATTGCGTGTGAAGCCCAACCTTCGGGTGCTCGGACCGAAGCTCGGCGGCGAGCTCGCCACCGTACGGGCCGCACTCGAGGCAGGAGACTTCGAAGAAGTTGCGGGCGGAGGTTTCCGGGTAGCCGGCCACGAGCTCGGGGCGGATGAGGTTCTGGTCGAGCAGCATGGCAAGGACGGGTGGGCCGTCGCTGCCTCGGACGGCGTCACAGTCGCGCTCGATCTCTCCCTCGACGACGAGCTCGTTCGCGAGGGTCGCGTCTTTGAGCTCATCCACGCCGTCAACACCCTCCGCAAGGAATCCGGGCTCGAGCTGACTGACCGTATCCGGCTGACGCTTGCCGAGTCGGACTTCGACCTGCTGGAGCATCGCGACTGGATCGCCCGCGAGACGCTCGCAGTCTCCGTCGACTCGGACGCTGCTGGGCTGCGGATCGAGAAGGCTTCGTAGCGGCTGACGGACGGCGCTCGCCTCAGCGGCGAGTCCCGAGCACGAGCAGGTACTCGCGCTGCTGCACGATTCCGCCGTTGACCCGGTACTTCGTCTCGAGGGCGTCGACCCACGCGCGGTGCAGCTCCTTACTGCGGTCGCCGAGCGACTCGACGAGCGTCTTCGTCGGACCGTAGCTCGTCGAGAAGAGCTCCCAGTAAGCCTCACCCGACTCGAGTGCGAACGGTGAGACATGCTTCTCGAGCTCGAGCTCGAACGCATCCCCGAGAAGCTCACGCACGTGCTTCTCCTCGCCCCACTCGAACGGGTTGCTCGGAAGCGGCGCGGCTTGAAACGGCGCCATGATCCGGAAAAGATCGGCGACACCCGGGCCGGGTGTCCAGTTGATCAGCCCAATCCGTCCTCCTGGCTTCGTCACCCGGGCGAGCTCGCGGGCAACGGCCTCGTGGTCGGGTGCGAACATCACGCCGCACACGGACGAGACGATCTCGAAGCTCCCATCGTCGAGTGCGAGCTGCTCGACATCGCCGACGACGTAGTCGATAGCGAGGCCTTGCTCTTGGGCGCGTTCCTTCGCCGTCTCGATCAGGGCCGGAGCGAGGTCGAGGCCGGTCACCGTCGCTCCTCGCGCGGCGGCGAGCTCCGCCACCGCGCCCGTCCCGCAGGCGAGGTCGAGCCAGCGCACGCCGGATTCCGGCTCCAACCGGTCGATCACGTGCGTGTGCAGATCGGCGATCGCCTCGGTGATCCGCTGGTACGGGCCGTTGCCCCAGACGACGCTCTGACGCGCTTTCAGCTCCTCGTAGGCCATGTGTTCCCCCTTTCGATGCCGACTATCAGTCTTCCCGACGGCAAAGCTATGCGAATTCTTCCCCGTCAGTCGCCGGCGACGAAGAACGTCCAGCTCCCGTCCGGCGCGATTCCCGTGCGCCAGCCGAGGTACCCGATGTCCGGAACGAACAGCTCGTCGACACCCCCGAGGGGAGCAAGACGTGCTCGCTCGTGCGCCGAGAGATCGGCGACATCGGCAACCGTGTACGCCCAGGGCCAGTCGTAGGAGCCGCGGGAGAGGACGTACGGCAGCTCGAGGATCGCGGCAAGCGTGCTCGCGGGCTGCGCATCACCGGTTCGCTCGAGCTCCCGCCAGTACGCAGCCGGACCACCTTCGACCGGGCTGCCGAACGTGTACCGGAAGCCCGGCGCGGCGAGCTCCGCGAGTGCCTCGTAGTCGCCCGCCTGAGCGGCTTCGAGCAGTGCGATGCGGGTCTCCTCGACGGCCGCGGGCAGCCCCGAGGCTGTTGCCTCCGTCAAAGTGTCCTCCACGGTCGTCGTGACCGTCACGGTTTCCTCGCTGCCCGACCCTACGGCGTAGCCGATTGCACCGCCGGCGATGCCGCCGACCAGAGCAAGCGCGGCGAGGGCGATCGCGCGCACCTAGCTACCGGCCGCGAGCTCGAGCTCGCGGCGCAGCTCGATCGGGAGCCTGAAGGTCACGTCCTCGTCGACCAGCCGGTACGGCTCGATGGCGGTGACGCCGCGCGCACGAAACCAGTCGCAGACACGAGTCACGAGCTTCTCGGGTGCCGAGGCGCCTGATGTGATGCCCACCGTCTCCGCGTCGCCGAGCCATTCGTCCTCGATCTCGGTCTCGTCGTCGATGAGGTACGCCGCGATGCCGCTCGCGCGAGCGGTCTCTACGAGCCGGTTCGAGTTGGAGGAGTTGCGCGAGCCGATGACGAGCAGGACGTCGATCTCCTCGAGCATCTCCTTCACGGCCCACTGCCGGTTGGAGGTGGCGTAGCAGATGTCCTCCTTGCGCGGCGCGCGGATCTCCGGAAAGCGTCGACGGAGCACCTTGATGATCTCGCCCGTCTCGTCCACGGAGAGCGTGGTCTGCGTCACGTAGGCGAGCTTCGTGTCGGCCGGCAGTGCGAGCGCCTCCGCCTCCGCGACGGTCTGCACGAGAACGGTCGCATCAGGCGCCTCGCCGGTCGTGCCCACGACCTCTTCGTGGCCCGCATGTCCGATGAGGACGATCGTGTAGCCCTCGGCCGCGTAGCGCCGAGCCTGGACGTGCACCTTCGTCACGAGTGGGCACGTCGCGTCGATGACGTTGTGCCCGAGTTGCTCCGAGTTCACGTGAACGCTCGGCGCGACCCCGTGCGCGGAGTAGACGACGGTGGCGCCCGTGGGCACCTCGGTCTCCTCCTCCACGAAGATCGCGCCCCTGGCTTCCAGATCGCGCACGACGTGGATGTTGTGGACGATCTGCTTGCGCACGTAGACAGGCGCGCCGTAGTGCTCGAGTGCGCGCTCGACTGTGTCGACGGCGCGCTCGACCCCCGCGCAGTAGCCGCGTGGAGACGCAAGAAGCACGCGCTTCACCATCGCGCGAAGGGTACCGCCGAGGCGTCAGCGAGCGGTCTGAGCCAGGATGATGCCCGCGAGCACGACGGCGCCGCCAACGAGCTGCGGCGCGCCGAAGGTCTCGCCGAGCCAGGCCCAGGCGACCACGGTCGCGACGACCGGTTCGAGCGTGGCGACGATCGAAGCCCTCGTCGCGGTGATGTGCCGGAGCGCGCCCGTGAGAAGCGTGAACGTGACCATCGTTCCGACGACGACGATGAACGCGACGAGGAGCCAGACGGGTGCGGTGTGCTCGGAGAGGTTGCCCCTGAGCGACACCGTGTCATCGAGCACGCCCCACGGAAACGTCCACAGCGGATTGATCGCGGCCCAGAAGATCGACGCGAAGAAGAACCCGTAGAACGACAGCGAGACCGGGTCACGATGCTTGCGCTCGCGCTCGGCCATGAGGATGTACGCAGCTAGCGCGAACGCCGCGGCGAGCGCCGCCGTGATCCCGACGATGCTGAACGCGACGCCGCTCCAGAACTCGACGACGACCGCGAGCCCGGCCGTGCAGAGGACGAGAGCAGCCCAGATTCTCCTCCTGATGTGCTCCAGGTAGACGAGCCGGGCGAAGAGAGCGACGAACAGTGGGCCGAGGAACTGGATGAGCAGGGCGATCCCCACCGGCAGCCGCTCGATGGCGACGAAGTAGAGGAGTTGCACCAATCCGATCCCGGCGATACCGAAGACGACGAGGAAGAGCAGCTCCCTGCGATCGGCACGCAGGGTCGCGCGCGCGAAGAGGACAAGGAAGAGCGAGAAGCCGACCGCCGCTCCCGTCGAGCGGATCTGCGTCAGCTCGAGCGAGGAGAGCCCGGAGCTGAGCACGACCTTCGAGACGATCCCGTTGACCGCGAAGAGGCTCGCGGCCACGATCACCATGATGTAGCCGAGTCGTGTGCGGTCGTCGGTGCGCCCTTCCGCGGAGGGCAGGAACGGCGCATCGACCATCCGGGGCAGGCTATTCAATGGGAGCCGGCCCTACACTGTTTCCGACGGGGCGTAGCTCAGCCTGGTAGAGCGCCCGCTTTGGGAGCGGGAGGTCGTGGGTTCAGATCCCGCCGCCCCGATGAGAGAAGCCCTGCTAATGCGGGGCTTCTTCTCTAGCTCGACGGTGCTCTCGGCGCGGGCTACGCTGGTGCGACGTGCACGGCCTTCCGGCACGCGCGGCGCTTCGCGCAATCGTGATCACTCTGCTCGTCATGGGCGCAGCCGTTGCTGCGACGCCCGGGCGAAGTGCCCCGAGTCGGTTCAACGCGACGATCTCGCCGATCGGCTCGGAGCTCAGGGCGACGATGACCGGTGTCTCTTGGCGCCGCGGCTGTCCGGTCGGCCTGCGTGACCTTCGTGTGATCTCTGCTCGGCACTGGGGCTTCGACGGTCGTGAGCGCACGGGACGCCTGATCGTCCATCGCGACGTCGCGGCCGACGTGGTCGCCGTTCTGCGCCGGCTCCACGCGGCACGCTTCCCGATCCGGCGCATGATTCCGGTGGACGCCTACGACGCGAGCGACTACCGCTCGATCGAGGCCGACAACACGTCCGCGTTCAACTGCCGCTACGTGGAGGGAACGAGCCGCTGGTCCGAGCATGCCTACGGTCGCGCGATCGACCTCAATCCGATCGAGAATCCATACGTCAGCGGCGGCCGGACATCGCACCGCGCCAGCGTCACGTATGTCGATCGAAGCACTTGCCGCCGCGGAATGGCCTGTCCCGGCAACGCTGTCGTGCGTGCGTTCGAGGCGATCGGCTGGGGCTGGGGCGGGTACTGGACGTCCGTCAAGGACTACCAGCACTTCTCCTCGAGCGGCCGCTAGCAGCGGCGAAGCGGGCGGTCGGGTTCGAACCGACGACATCCAGCTTGGAAGGCTGGCGCTCTACCAACTGAGCTACGCCCGCGTCCGGTTAGCGTAGCGACGTGAACCCGTACGCGTGGTCGTGGAACCTCGAGGCGCTCGTTCTAGTACCACTGCTGACCGGCGCATATCTCCTCGCGCTTCGCCGCCACCCGGCCCCTCGCTGGCGGATCGCCTCTTTTCTCACCGCCATGGTGCTCGTGCTCGCCGTGTCGATCACGCCGCTCGAGACGATCGCCGTCAAGTACCTCCTGACGATCCACCTGCTCCAGAACGTCGTGCTCGCGGAGTGGGCGCCGCTCCTCGTCGTGCTCGGTCTGCCGCCCGCGCTGGCCGCAACGCTCGTTCAGCCGAGCGTGTTTCGAATGCTCACGCATCCTGTGCTCGCTCTGCCGCTCTGGCTCGCCAACTACATGCTCTGGCACCTGCCGTGGCTCTACGACACTGCGCTCGAGCACCCGCACTCGCTCCTCCACCTCGAGCACGCGCTCTACTTCCTCACCGGCGTGGCGATGTGGTGGAGCGTCGTCCAGGACGAGCCTCACCGTCTCGGCGCGGGTGCGCGCGCCGGCGTCGTCCTTGCCGCCTTCGTCCTCGGAAGCCCCATCGGTCTCGTAATCGCGCTCGTCCCCGAGCCGATCTACGACTTCTATGTGGATGCGCCCGGGCGCCTGTGGGGGCTGACTGCCCTCGAGGATCAGCAGCTCGCGGGCGTCGGCATGGCCATGGAGCAGGCGGTCGTCTTCTTCGCCGTGTTCGCGTACTGGGTGTTCCGTTTCATCGCGGAGCAGGAGCAGGCGTCCGCGGAAGAGGACGCCCTGGAAGCCCAGTACCCTCCCCGTACGCGCCCGTAGCTCAGAGGACAGAGCGGCGGACTTCTAATCCGCGGGTCGCAGGTTCGAATCCTGCCGGGCGCATTCGCGACGGCCGGCTCAGTCCGACGCGACGGCCGCCACCGTACTCAGACGACGGCAGTGACTCGGCAGCTCTCCCCGCCTGAAGCCGTCGCGCGCACGGTGAACGCGTCGGTGCCGAACCAGTTCGGCACCGATCGTCGGAGCCTGAGCTTGTCGTCGGTCGGGCGCAGCGTGCCGCGGAACGCCGTCCGTCTTTCGTGCAGGAGGATCACGCGCCAGGTGCCGCCCGCTCGCTCGACGTCGATGTCGAACTCGACACGGATCACTCGACCCCGTGCGCTGACCCGCAGCTCGGCCTCGCTGCCCCGGCTGCAGCGTTTCTCGACCCGGGCCGGATCGTCGTCCGCGTCCGCACCTACGCTCGCCATCGCAGCGGGGGCACTACCCGCGAGGTTGGCGAAGACGAGGACACAGGCGACGAAGCCGATCCTCATCACCACGCGACGTGCCATGAGACCGATGATGCGCGACGCGTCGCCGTTCGGCAATGAGACGTACGTCCTACGACCTCTGCGACCGCAGGAGCTCGTTCCGCTCGGCCCAGAGAGCGGCCTGTGTCCTGTCGGTGACGCCTATCGTGCGGAAGACGTTGGTCAGGTGTGCTTTGACCGTCTTCTCGCTGATGGAGAGTCGGCGCGCGATGAGCTTGTTACTCAGTCCTTCGGCGAGGAGCAGCAGCACCTCGCGCTCCCTCTCGGAGAGTTCGTGGGCCTTGGGGGTGCCCGTGTGGGCGCTGAGGAGGGCGCGGGCAGCCTTGGGATCGAGTGGGACGTCGCCCGCAGCTGCGGCGCGGACCGCACGGGCGAGCTCCTCGGGTTCGGCGTCTTTGAGGAGGTAGCCGGCGGCGCCGGCGTCGAGGGCACCAAGGATTCGCTCGCGGTCGGAGAAGGAAGTCAGTACGACAACGGCGATCTCGGGTTGGCGCTCCTTGATCTGTCGGGTCGCCTCGATCCCATCCAGCGTGGGCATCTCGATGTCCATCAGCACGACATCCGGCACGCGCTCGGCGCAGAGCTGGACGGCTTCCGCACCGTCGGCGGCGACGCCCACGAGCTCCACCTCGGCGAGCGTGGAGACGAGCTGCGACAGGCCCGCTCGCACGACAGCGTGGTCGTCGGCGATCAAGAGCCGGATCACGGGTCGGGAACCTCGAAGACGAACGTCGTCCCGCCCCCCTCGGTCGTGTGGAGCTCCATTCGTCCGCCGCGGCTTGCCGCGACCTCCTCCAGGAGGGACAGTCCGACGTGCCCTTGCCCGCGCCGCCGATCGAGCTCCGTCGGCGAGAGTCCGGCGCCGTCGTCCACGACCTCGACCCGGGCGACGCCGTCGCCTCCCGAAACCGCGACGTGCACCGTTCGCGCGCGCGCGTGACGTTGCACGTTGCGGATCGCCTCGCCGCCCGCGCGGAAGAGGAGCAGCTCCACCTCGGGGGACATTCGCAGGCCCGCCGGAACGTCCAGAGTCGTCGCGGTCCCGTGTCCGCGAAGCGGTGCGAGCAGGTCACGGAGCGCGGACTCCAAGCCCTCATTCTGCAGGTTCGGCGGGTGGATCTCGACGAGCACGGCCCGCAAGCCGCGGATGGCGTCCCGGGTGCCCGCCGCTGCGTCGAGGAGCTGTGGCTTGACGTCAGGCGCGGAGCGCTCTGCCGCCGCGCTCAGGGAGTATGAGAGCCCCGCGAGGTCCTGGACGGGGCCGTCATGGAGGTCGGCTGCGATCCTGCGGCGCTCGTCGGTCGACGCCTCGAGTGCTCTCCTCAGCAGCTCCTCGCGCTCGGCCTGCGCACGCTGCAGCCTGCCGGCCAGGCGCCAGGCCAGCGGTACCTGGATCAGCCAGAGCAGCAGCAGGCTGACGACGAGCGCTACGGCGAAGGGCAGCCAGATCTCGCGCCCGCTCGAGGCAAGCGCGCTCGAGCGCTGGTACGTCTCGAAGAGGAGCGGCGTGCCGTTCGGCGTGCGGACGCGCGTGTACACCTCGTACAGCGTCCCTTCGCCACGCTCGAACCGGTTCTCCGGCTTGCTCAGGTCGCTGGGCCCGGCGAGGGTCTCACCCGAGCGGAACGCCTCGATCTCGTCGTCGCCTCGGGGGTAGACGGCTCCGATCAAACGCGGCTCGTCGGAGTACACGATGTGCCCGTCGCGAGTCCAGAGCTTCACGCGGACAACACGTTCGCTCAGCACGCGTTCCTGGACTAGACGGTCAAGGCGCTCGAGCGCAGCCGCATCGTCCTCGAGCAGGTCGTCACTGAGGGTCGGTTCCACGATCCCGCGCCCCGCCAACTCAGCGAAGTCGCGCGTGTCGCTTACGGCGCTGCGTTGGCCCAGCTCCCGCACGACGAGTAGCGAGACGCCGAGGAACAGGATCAGCGCGGCGAGTCCGGCGAGCACGAACTTCGAGACGGCACTCGCCACCGACGGAGCCGCAGATGCGGCCCCCGACCGATCCCGATGTTGTTCAGCGTCGTTGCGCACGGCAAAGCAGGGCAGCCCTACGACCATTGTCCACTTGCGGACGGGACCACGGCGGTGCGACCGTCGAGGCGAGTCAACGACAAGGAGCAGACCTCATGAACAGCGTCACACGCCTCATCGTCGGAACCGTCCTCGTCGGGTTGCTGGCCGTCGCCGCCACACCCGTGGCATCCGCAAAGCGCGGGGACGTTCTGGCAGTCGGATCGTGCGCGAAGAGCACCACCTCCAAGATCAAGCTGAGCGAGGAGAACGGCCGCATCGAGGTCGAGTTCGAGGTCGATCAGAACCGCACCGGCGTGAGCTGGTCGGTCGCGATCCGGCACCGCGGCCAGGTAGTCCGGCGTCTGGTGCGGGTCACACGCGGCCCCAGCGGTTCCTTCGAGGCTCGAGTCGTGGTGCCGAACGGCCCCGGTGCCGACCGCATCGCGGCGACCGCGATCCGCCGCGGCGAGACCTGCACGGCCGCGGCCGGTTTCTAGACAGCCCTCAACGATGTCCTTGCTCGAGTTGTATCCACAGAAGGAGGAAGAACCATCATGAAAGCATCCATCGTCATC
>Ga0136633_1002988_pt1 | contig 11310 bp, 11 predicted proteins | sample AntDrymeUQ832206_2_FD_105494 | JGI IMG/M metagenome (GOLD analysis project Ga0136633, IMG submission 105494) | Polar desert sand microbial communities from Dry Valleys, Antarctica - metaG UQ83 (22.06) | ecosystem: Environmental > Terrestrial > Soil > Desert | place: Antarctica: Dry Valley...
CGGGCCGACGCCGGCCGAGTCACTGTCTCCGGTCGCGCACTCCAGCCAGGGAGCCCGGGCGCCGCCGCTGCCGCTGGTGTCGCCCTCGTCCCGGAGGAGCGAAAGTCCCAGGGCCTTGTCCTCGAGCTGAGCGTCGTCGACAACATCGCGCTGCCGAACCTGGCCCGGCTCAGCCGATTCGGCAGGTTCGACTGGACGGCGGCCAACGCGGACGCCAGGGGACGTATCCGCAGCCTGAACATCCGAACACGGCGGCTGGGCACTCGCGTCGAGGAGCTCTCCGGGGGAAATCAGCAGAAGGTCGTCATTGCCAAGTGGCTGGCCAGTCGACCGAAGGTCCTTATCTTCGACGAGCCGACGAAGGGGATCGATGTCGGAGCGAAGACGGAGGTGTATCGCGTTATCAACCAGTTGGCCGAATCGGGTGTCGGGATCGTGCTCATCTCATCGGAGCTGCCAGAGGTGCTCGCCATGAGTGACAGGATCATGGTGCTCCGAGGCGGCCGAGTTGCCGGGATCGTGGACGCCGGCGGTGCAACCCAGGAGTCCATCTTCGAGATGGTAGCCGGCAGGAGGAGGGCCAGTGTCGCCTGAGCCCGGCGAACCGACCGCCGACCGCGCCACCGAGGCGCTGCGTCGGCGCGTGTCGGCGACTGCGCGCAGCGTCGTCGCGCAGACGGGGCCGCTGCTCGGTCTGCTCGTGCTCGGCGCCGCGGTGTCGATCCTCACCGACCGGTTCCTGAGCTTTTCGAACCTGGCCAATGTTGGCCAGCAGATCGCAGTCATCTCGATCGTCGCACTGGGCGCGACATACGTCATCATCGCCGGCGGGATCGACCTATCGGTCGGTTCCGTGGTCGCTCTGTCGTCGGTTGTATTCGCCTTGGCGTTCTCGAACGCGGGCCTCGCATGGCCGATCGCCGTCCTGGCCGCGCTGGCCACCGGGATCGTGGTCGGTGTGGTGAACGGCCTCTTCGTCACACTGGGGCGACTACCCGCCTTCATCGCCACGCTGGCGACGCTGAGCATGGCCCGCGGGCTGGCGCTGGTGATGAGCGAGGGACGACCCATCTCCGGCTTTCCGGACGACTTCCGGACAATCACCAGCGGACGGATCGTGGGAGACGTTCCATTCTCCATCGGTCTGACGATCGTCCTGTTCCTGCTCGGTGGGCTGGCGCTGCGCCACACCGTGTTCGGGAGGGCCGTGTACGCGGTAGGCGGCAGCGAGGAGGTCGCCCGGCTGTCGGGGATCCGAATCGTGCGACTCAAGGTGGCGATCTACGCGCTTGCGGGGTTCTGCGCTGCTGTAGGAGGTCTCGTTCTGACCTCGCGTCTCAACTCCGCCCAGCCGGTCGCCGGGCAAGGGCTGGAGCTGGACGTCATCGCCGCGGTGGTGATCGGCGGCGCCAGCCTCTCAGGAGGCCAGGGGACGGCATTCGGCACGCTGCTTGGCGCGCTGATCATCGGTGTCCTTCGGAACGGATTGAACCTATTGAATGTGTCAAGCTTCTGGCAGCAGGTCGCGGTGGGCGCCGTCATTGCCGCGGCGGTGATGACCGACACGCTGCGACGTCGAAGGAGGTGAGGCGGCCGGCATGGCGATAGACGACAGCCACCAAGCCCATCTACCGCGGAGAAGGAGAGCCAGGCATATGCTTCGCACACGAACGTTGGGAATCGCCATTACGGCACTCGCACTGGTCATAGCCGCGTGTCAGGGCGCTGCGGAGACCGCAGCCCCCACCGCGGCCGCCGGCGGGGAGACGACGATCGGGTTCGCCATCTCGAGCTTCGACAACGACTTCTTCGTCACCCTCAGCGATGGCGCTGAGGCCGCTGCAGACGATGCGGGCGTCGAGCTCATCGTCTCCGATGCCGGAGGTGATGCGGCCACGCAGGCGAGCCAAGTTGAGGACTTCATCACGCAGGAAGTCGACGTGATCATGCTCAACCCGGTCGACTCGGATGCCATAGTGGCGTCCGTGGAAGCCGCGAACGCGGCGGGCATCCCGGTGATCACCGTGGACCGTGGTGCGAGCGGTGGCGAGGTCGTCTCCCACATCGCCTCGGACAATGTGGCCGGCGGGACGCAGGCAGGGGAGTTCCTGTTCGAGCAGATCGGCGGTGAGGGGACCGTGTTGGAGCTCGAGGGCGTTGCCGGCACTTCGGCAGCGCGCGACCGCGGCGCCGGATTCCAGGAGGCGCTCGACGCCGCGACGGGCATCGAAAGGCTGGCCAAGCAGACCGCCAACTTCGCGCGGGACGAGGGCCTGACGGTTGCGCAGAACCTGCTTCAGGCCAACCCCGACGCGGACGGCCTGTTCGCGCATAACGACGACATGGCCCTTGGCGCGGTGGAGGCGGCGGCCGCGGCCGGGCGCGACGACCTCGTCATCGTCGGCTTCGACGCTGCGCCGGACGCTCTGGAGGCGATCAAGGACGGCACGATGGCCGGCACGATCGCGCAGCAGCCCGACTTGATGGGCCAGCTCGCCGTCGAGACCGCGGTGAAGGTCGCCAACGGCGAGGAGGTCGAGGCCAGCATCCCCGTCGAGATTACGCTCGTCACCGCCGATAACGTGGACGACTTCATGAACTAGCCGTGAGGCCCGGCCGCTCGGCCGGGCCTTCCAGGGAGCTCGCGATGAAGAAGGAAGGGATTATCCATCCCCAGTTGCTGGCAGTCCTCGCCTCGCTCGGCCACAACGACGAGATCCTCCTCTGCGACGCGGGCTATCCGATCCCGGCCGAGGTACCGCGGATCGATCTTGGTTATCGGCGCGGACAGCCTCCGTTCTTCGATGTCCTCGAGACGATCGTCGCCGAGCTGTTCGTGGAGTACGGTGTTATCGCCGCCGAGACAGCCCCCGAACTCTCCGACAGGATTGAGGGCGTCCTGAGAGCCGATGTGCGGCGGTTGCCGCACATCGAGCTGAAACAGCGGGCACGGGCCTGCAAGGCCGTAATCCGCACCGGCGAGTACACCCCCTACGCCAACGTGATCATCGTGACTGGCGTGGCGTTCCGATGACGAGCATCGTCGCGCTGTTCGGGGACCCGGTGGCGAGCAACCCCACGTCTCAGATGCACAACGCCGCGTTTCGGGGGGCCGGACTCGATTGGGTCTACGTTGACATCCGCGTGCCGGCGGAGGCGCTCCCCGATGCCGTCTCCGCGGCGCGCACCCTGGGCTTCGCCGGCCTTAATCTAACGATCCCCCACAAAGTCGCGGTCGTGCCGCTGCTGGATGTTCTCGAGGCGTCGGCGGAGATCACCGGAGCAGTCAATACGGTGAAGCGTGAGACGGATGGTAGGCTGGTGGGCCTCAATACCGACGGCCTTGGTTTCCTCCGCGCGCTAATCGACGTTGGGATCAACCCGGCTGGGGCGACCGTCGTGCTCCTCGGCGCTGGAGGAGCGGCTCGAGCGGTCGCCGTCGAGCTAGCCCTGGCTGGTGCGGCCGCCGTCGTGGTCGCGAACCGCAGCGCACCACATTGCGAGCAGCTGGTGGCGCTGCTGCGCCGCAGGACGCGGGTCCGTGCCGAGGGAATGTTGTGGGCGGGGCGACTCACGCCACCTCGCTGCGACCTGCTTGTGAATTGTACTCCGATCGGCATGGGGACCGGAGCAACCGCCGCCGCGCTGCCGCCGGTTGATATCGAGTCGCTGGCGGCAGGAACGGTTGTTTGCGACCTCAACCCGGACCGCGCGGAGTCCGCGTTCGTGCGGGCGGCCCGCGCCCGCGGCTTGGCCGCGTACGGTGGGCTGCCCATGCTGGCCCGCCAGGGAGCGGCGGGATACGAGGCCTGGACCGGTCTCCCCGCGCCGCTGGACCTCATGGTCAAGGCGCTCGAAGACGCGGCGGGCCCGAATCGGCAGGCGGGTTGATGTCGTCCGGTACCGGGGGCGTCTTGACCGTTGGTTCCATCAACGTCGATCTCGTGGTCCGGGTCGATCACTTGCCACGTCCCGGCGAGACCGTAATCGGCGGCCGCTTCGACCGGCACGGCGGCGGAACGGGGTGCCAACCAGGCGGTGCAGCGGCGCGGGTTCGGCGCAGCCGTTCGCTTCATCGGCGCTATGACCGAAGACCACCTCGGTGACCGAGCTCTTACGGGAGGGGATCGATGTTAGCCGCGTGCGACGAATGACTGGCGCAGCCACGGGCGTCGCGCTCATCGTGGTGGACCGGCCCTGTTCCGTGACCGTATAACTGTGCCGCTTTCGCTCGGCCTCCCACGCTCTGAGCACAGCGCTCAGGCGGAAATGCTTGACATGCAAGAGGTCACTGGTTCGAGTCCAGTGTCGCCCACCAACTCACCACGTCACGCTCAAACTGACCGCATAACTGCTTCGCTGTGCCAGCGACCGGTTGACTACAGCGCTCCGTGACCGCTTGCTCTCGCAGTCAACCATCGGCCCGACTCGACCGGCCGGAAAGTGATCCGGTCGATGACCAGCGAGGTCCGACACCGGCGCATCTCTGGATAACCCGGACCCGGACTCGAGCCGGCTCTAGCCCGCGGCGTCCTGTGCTTCCCCGGCGAGGACCGCACGAACGGCCTCCGCCTCGCGCGCGATCCTCATCTCCTCGAACAGGGACAGCGCGCGGTGGAGCGTCGCGTCGCCCTCAGCGGTGCGCCCAGCATCCCGAAGAGCTTGGCCCAAGCCGCGCAGGACGCGGGCAAGCTGTGGCCGCGCCCCGAGCTCCTCGAGGATCGCAGCGCTGGCCGCGAAGTCGGTCAGCGCAGCTTCCCGGTCGCCGCGCTGCGCAGACGCTTCGGCGCGCTTCTGGAGGATGCCCGCCTCGCCGAAGTGATTCCCGATCGAGCGCGCGGTTGCGAGCGCCTCTTCCCAGCTTCCCTCGGCTGCCGCAAAGTCCCCCAGCGCGGTCGCGTTGGTGCCGAGCCAGGCCTGGAGCGTTGGACGCAACATCGTGCGGTCGACAACGAGAGCGAGCTCATTGCCGCGCTGGAGCGTCTGGCGGGCCTCGTGGAAGCGACCCTGGCGCTGGTAGATATCGCCGAGCACCCAGGAACTCATGACGACGCAGGCCGTGGCGCCGGTCTCCTCGGCGCGCATGACGCAGGCCTGGGCGATGGGGATCGCCTCGTCGAGCTGTCCGCGCGCGGAGCGGACCACGGACTCGGCGATCTGCGCGTCGAGCTGGGCGATCACGTCGCCGCCCGCCGCCAGTTCTGTCGCGTAGTGGGCCGCCTTCTCGGCCTTGTCGAACTCGCCGAGATTGGCGTAGCCCATCGCCAGGGCACCCCGCGCAAACGCGGCCCCAATGAAGTCCTGTCGCTGTTCGAGGAGTGGGACGGCCTCTTCCAGTGCAGCGACGCCCTCGCGAATGGGACCTGTGAAGACCTGGTTCATGCCGATGACGGCGAGCTGCAACGCCCGCAGCGAGGGATCGTGGAGTGCTTCCCCGATCTCGGCGACCCGGTCGAGGGAGCGCTTCACCTCGGGATCCGAGGTTCGCTCGCCACGGGCCATACGGCTCATGGCCAAGGCGAGATAAATAGGGGCGATCAGATCGAGATCGCCGAGTCGCTCGGCAGTCGGGACGATCGCTTCGAGGTCGCCGATGATGTCGTCGATCGGACGGAAGGTCCAGCCCGCCCGCCCTCTGCCGAGCGCGATCACGACGCGCCGACGCCGCGCCGCTTCGTCCTCAGTGTCCGTGGCTGCCGGCAGCAGGGTGGCCGCACGATCAAAGGCCGTGTACGCCTCGGCGATGGCGTTGCGATCCATCGCGAACTGCCCCGCCGCGATGAGGTAATCGACGGCCTTATCCGTGTCCCCGGCTTCCGAGAAGTGGATCGCGAGGACGCCGGCGAGTTCGCTGCCGCGATCGGGATAGAGGACTTCGAGCGCCTCGCCGACGAGGCGGTGCAGCTCGCGGCGCTCCTGCTTGAGGAGCGACCCGTAGGCGGCGTCCTGGACGAGCCAGTGCCGGAAGAGGTACTCCAATTCGGGCCGGGACGCTGCGAGCCGGATGAGCCCCTTCGCTTCGAGCGTGTCGAGCTGCGCTTCGATCGCCATCGCCGCCCCTACTCCCCCGTCTCTCCGAGGACCCGCTCGAGGACGCGGACCGGGAACTGTCGTCCGATGACCGAGGCTACACGCAAGCTCCGCTTGGCCGCGTCGGGCAGCTGATCGATCCGAGCGAGGAGAAGCCCGTGCAGGGTCTCAGGGATCTCGACCGACGCCACTTCGGCGGTCGCGATCCACTGATCCGCGTGGCGCTCGATGACGCCCCGCTCGATGAGCATCCGGATGACCTCCTCGACGAAGAACGGGTTCCCCTCGGCACGGGCGAGGATCGACTCGCGGACGCCATCCGGAAGGGACTCGATCTCCAGCAGGTTCGCGACGAGATCCCGGCTGTCCGCCTCTGACAGAGGCTGCAGGCGCATCTCAGCGAGAGCGTCGCCGAACAACTCGCGGGCCGCGCTGACCAGCCTCCAGCCGGCCGAGTCGGTGTCGGCTCGGAGGGCGGCGATGAAGAAGACAGGCAGCTGCGCGGCCAGCGGTAACAGCTGGCTCACCAACGCGACCGACGCCGGGTCGGCCCAGTGCAGGTCCTCACAGACGAGCACGACCGGTCCACGGCTGGATAGCGCGCGAAGAAGGCGGTGGATGGAGGCGATGTAACGACCCTGCATCGCCTCGGGATCGAGCAGCGCGCGATCGGCCTCCTCCGGATGGAGCGGTAGCGCCAGGAGGTGGGCGAGGAACGGGGCGGTATCGGTGGCGTCGTCTCCAAGGTAGGCCGCGAGCTGACGATCGAGCGTGGCCCGCGCCTCGGTCTCCGAGCCGGCGAAGGGGATCTGGAGCGTGAACCGAACGAGATCGAGCAGGAGGTGATAGGGAAGGTTCCGGCCGTAGGAGACGCAACGGCCTTCGAGCCAGGTGGAGGAGGCACCGCGCGCGGCGTCGGCCCGCGCCTCATCGGTCACCCACCGGCGGAACTCGGCCAGGAGGCGGCTCTTCCCGATGCCGGGCTCACCGACCAGAAAGGCGACCCGGCTGCGACCGGCCTGAACGACGCCATAGAGCGACTGCAGGGTCTCCAACTGGCTGTCACGGCCGACCATCGGGCTTTCCAGGCCGGCGCGCTCGAGGCCCCGCCTCCGACCCGGAACCGCCTTCGACGCCAACACCCGGTAGGCGTGGATGGGCTCGGTCTTGCCCTTCACGGCGATCTCGCCGATGTCCTCGGTTTCGAACGCATCCGCCACGAGTCGATGGGTGCTGGCGGTGATGAGGACCGAGCCCGGCTCGGCGGCCGCCTGCATGCGCGCGGCGACGTTCATGGCATCACCGAGGGCCGTGTATTCGTAGCGAAGGTCCGTTCCGACATTGCCAACCACGACCAGGCCGCTGTTGATCCCGGCCCGGATGCGGAAGTCGATGCCATGCGTGGCCTTCAGCTGGCGGGCGAACTCGTCGGTGGCGGCCACCATCTCCAGCGCAGCCCGAACCGCGCGATCCGGGTCGTCCTCGTGGGCGACCGGGGCTCCGAAGAAGGCGACCATGGCATCACCCTGGAGCTGCGCGATCGTACCCTCGTACCGGAAGACGGCCTTCGACATCTCGTCGAAGGCTTCATTCATCATCGCCGTCCAATCCTCGGGATCCATCCGCTCGGCGAGGGTTGTCGAACCAACGACGTCGGCGAACAGCGCCGTCACCGGCTTGCGCTCGCCGGTCAGCTTGGCCGTGCGCATCTTCTCGATGAGGGGCAAAGGTGCCGCTGCGGACAGCCGAGCCTGCCGAGCCTGGTCCGTCTCGCTGGCCTCGATGAGCGCATGGCCGCAGTTTGCGCAGAAGCGCGCGTCGGCGGGGACGGCCGCCTCGCAGTGAGGGCAGGAAAGGGGCGGGGAGTCAACCATCATCCGGCCGACATCTTAGCGCCGACGTCACCGATTACCCACATGCCCGCCGCGCCGCGAGCGCCGACGAGCGGCAGTCCCGCTCCGCGGCGGCGTGCGGCGGTCATGGCCGGAGGCCGTGGTCCCCGCTGTCCTGCTCGTGGCCAGCCTCTTCATCGCCGCGCCGGTGATCGCGAACGGACCCACCTGGGAGACGGTGGCCGAAGGCCTCAACAACCCACGCGGTGTCGCTATCGTGCCGAACGGCGCGGTCTATGTCGCCGAGGCCGGCGCGGGCGGGGACGAGGTCTGCTTCGAGCACCCCGCCCTCGGCGAGGCGTGCGCCGGCCACACCGTCGCGGTGACCCGCCTCTGGCGAGGAGCCCAGAGCCAGGTACTGACCGGATTGGTCTCGATTTCGGCCGGCCGGGAGGCCCTTGGAGCCAGCGACGTCAGCCTGCGATGAGTTGGGGGCCATCGGAGACGAGTTCACCACCCTGGTGCGCGGAACGCCCAACGGAGGCTGGAAGTCGGTCGCCGACATCGGCCAGTACGAAGCCGACAACAATCCCGACGGCGGCCAGGCCGGCACGCAAGTTGACTCGAACCCGAACTCGGTGGCTGCCCTTCCCGGCGGTCGCGCCGTGGTCGATGCTGGGGCTAATGACCTGCTCTGGGTGGACGCGGCAGGCAACCCCTCGCTGCTGTGTTGTGGCTGGCCGATGAGTACGCGGCAGCCGGCACGCCCGCACGAGCGCGACAAGGCGGCCTGACCGAACTCGTTGGTGCAAACTGACCTATTGACCACGTTTGGCGGCTTGCCGGACACCGTGGACGGCACTGATAGGCTGGCAGGACTGAGCCGTCCTGGAAACGGAGATCGTTTGGTGCAATGGAACGCCCGCCATGCTTCTGCGGCGTTCATTTCGCTCGGGGTCCTCTTGGCGCCGATAGCTGGCTGTGCATACCTCGATACCGCCACTGCTCCAGACGTACCCGTCGCGGTTGACCCGTTGTCGAAGGTGACGGTCCACAACGACACTAACCAGACGCTTTACGCGCGCATGAACTGGCCCGACGACTTTGTCCAGGTCGCGCGAGTCGTGCCCGGCCGTCCGGTCTGGCTAACCGGCGCCATCGGGACCAGTGGCTTCCCGAGCACTATCGACATTCTCACCGAGGACTGCGATGTCCTGGAGACCGTTCAAGGCTTGGAGCCCGGGAACGCGGGCCTGATTACCGTGGACGCCGACGGTGTACGCATCGAGCGGCTCGTCCAAGGCTTTTCGGACTGGGGGGAGTCTGGCTCACTGATGCTCTGTGGGGCGACGCCCGGTTAGTTGAGTCTCGTTTGCCTCACCCCAACGCCGGCCCAGTACGGAAGCCGACAGTAATCGACCCTCCGCCTGGTGTGGGCAAACTGCGCCATTGACGACCTTCTCGGTCGCGACGAATGAGTACCGCGGCGGAAATGGGGAGCGGACCGAGTACCACGCCTGCCTGGCCTGGGTTTGACGTCCATTTGGTCGTACTAGAAGCCAGGCCGGACCGCTCAGGCCGTCCCGCCTAGGGCGTGGGCCAGTGGCGAGCTCAGTCCTCAGCTCACCGCTTTCTTCACGAGCGCGCCGATCCTTGCCTCGTCGGCGGCGGTCAACTCCGCCAGAGCGAAGGCGGTCGGCCACATGGCGCCTTCGTCGAGGTTCGCCGAGTCGCTGAAGCCGAACGTCGCGTACCTCGTGTTGAACTTCTGCGCGCTTTGGAAGAAGCAGACGACCTTGCCGTCCTTGGCGTACGCGGGCATCCCGTACCAGAGTCTCGGCGAGAGGGCTGGCGCGCTGGCTTTGATGACAGCATGGAGCCGCTCGCCCATGGCGCGATCCGGTTCCGGCATCTCGGCGATCTTCGCGAGCACGGCGCTTTCCCCGTCCGCCTTGTCCGCGCGCGGGCCGCGGCGCCCGGCCACCTTCAGCTCTTGGGCGCGCTCCTTCATCGCGCCTCGTTCCTCGTCCGTGAATCCCTTGGCGGACTTCTGCGTGTCCTTCATTGCAGGTTTCCTCTCTGCGAGATCTGATGAAACGACCCTGATGATAGGGAGCCGCCGCGGCGGCGGCTTCTTCAGAACTGCTCGATCCGCGTCGCCGCCCCCGCCGCCACCAGTGGCAGACCTGGGATCGGCTGGCGGAGATCTGCGGCCAGTTCCTACACCGCGGACAAGATGCTCGACACTTGTGGCACGATACGCCCTACGGAGCATTCGCAGCGGGAGGGCCGGGTGCGTCTCCAGCGACGACAATTTAGTGAACCGAGCGACGTCAGGACGTTTCCTCGAGGCCGGATCGACGTGGTCGAGCTGGATGACAGGGTCGTCGGCCGACTGACCTATGAACCGGGCTGGCGATGGTCGGTGGATGTGCAGCCGCTCGCCGGCACAGTGGCCTGTGAATACCATCACATTGGGGTAACCCTCTCTGGGCGCGCGCGGGTCCAGATGCCTGACGGAACCGAGCTCGAGTTGGCTCCGGGCGATGTCTTCGAGATCCCGCCGGGACACGATGCCTGGGTAGTTGGGGATGAGCCATGGGTCTCGGTCGACTTCGAGGCAATGCGGACCTACGGGCGGCAGCCGGGCGCTCAGGACGAACGCACCCTGGCGTCGATCGTCTTTACCGACATTGTCGACTCGACGCGCCACGCTGCGGAGCTTGGCGCCGCCCGCTGGCGCGACGTGCTGGGGGAGCACAACCGCAAGGCCTCGATGGTGATCGACCGCTATCGGGGACGCCTAGTCAAGACCACCGGCGACGGCGTGCTCGCCCAGTTCGACGGGGCCGAACGTGCGGTTCGTGGCGCGGCTGCAATTCGCGAAGCAGCCCGCGGCCTGGGTCTCGAGATCCGCGTCGGCGTCCATACCGGGGAGGTCCAGATAACCGCGGACGACATCCGCGGCATCGCGGTTCACACGGCAGCCAGGATCATGGGTGTCGCGGGGTCGGGCGAGATCGTCGTGTCGGCGACGGTCATGGATCTGCTCGACGGCTCCGGGCTGAGGTTCGACGGCGCCGGGATTCATGAGCTGAAGGGGCTGCATGGAGTTCGCCAGCTGTACAGCCTCGCGGCGCTCGGCGAGGGCTGAACCGGCATCTGCGTCCCCGTGGAAGCCCAAAGCACGGTCCTCAGGCACCGGATCGGCTCGTAAGACGAGTTGCCTCTTGTTGCCCAGCTCGACCCGGATCGCGATCTGGCCCGCATCATTGATCGACACCGGATTGAGCGCGAAGTCGACGACCGTAGAGCCGAAGAGAGATGCGCCGATGGAAATGAGGCATTCGCTTTGGGGGTCGGGTGCCGTGAACACGCCCAGCTCTCCACCTCTCGGCGTGGCGTAGAAGACGATTCTCCCCGCATTATTGAGAAGCACTCCCCGGAA
>Ga0136633_1002989_pt1 | contig 11309 bp, 9 predicted proteins | sample AntDrymeUQ832206_2_FD_105494 | JGI IMG/M metagenome (GOLD analysis project Ga0136633, IMG submission 105494) | Polar desert sand microbial communities from Dry Valleys, Antarctica - metaG UQ83 (22.06) | ecosystem: Environmental > Terrestrial > Soil > Desert | place: Antarctica: Dry Valley...
CTCGACTTCATTCGAGTGGAGCTGGCGGAGGTGCGTCACCTGCTCGCCGGGACCGCCGGCCTCCCGGCCCTTGCTCCGCTCATCGAGGAGGTCAGCCTCCTCCGCGAGGAGGTGTCATCGCTCCGTCGCCGGATCGCTCTCCGCGCCAGCGGGGTTGCGGTCGAGATGAGCGAGGAACAGCTGCAACGGATGATCGTTGCGTTGGAGGCCAGCGTCCTTGGGCGATAAGAGCTCGGACGCCGCCCTCGTGGGTAGTGGCAAACCCACCCGTCGATTCGTGGGCGTGCGCCGATGGCTGGGGTTCCTCGCGCTTGGGCTCGTCGTGCTCGCGCTGGCCTGCGGGCTCGCGCTCCTGCGCGTGGCCCGTTCCGGTCAGGACCTGCGCAAGGCCCAGGACTTCGTTCAGTCTGCCGCTACCGCGATTGAAGACGGCCGACTCGCAGATGCTCGAGCCGCCCTCGACGAGGCGCAGTCGCTCGTGCTTCGGGCCAACAACGATCTTTACTCCGCGATCGAGCTCCAGCTCATCGGCTGGGTCCCAGTCGCCCGCGAGAACCTGGAGAGCCTCCGTGACTCGGTGGGTCTGGCCGCCACGGTCATCGACGGAGGCCGACGGATCCTCGATGCCGCGACGCCGCTCGAGTCCCCTGCAGGACAGTTCGAGGTCTCCCTCTCGGACGGGACGATCCCGCTCGACGCGGTGTCTAAGGCCCAGACGGAGATCACCGCGCTCGCGGTCCAGCTTCCCTCCAGGGTGCCGAGCACAGAGCCGCGCTTCCTGCTCGGCGAGACTCGCGAGCTTCGCACCGCGGTGTACGCGGAGGCGGCCGCTCGGAGGGTTCAGCTCGACGTCCTTGGTCACGGCCTCAGGCTGCTGGAGCAGCTGGCCGGAGGAGACGGACCCCGGCGCTATCTCATTGCGGTGGCCAACACCGCCGAGATGCGGGGCTCTGGCGGCATGGTCCTCAACTATGGCGTCCTCGAGGGCAGCAACGGGGTGATCGACCTCACCGCCTTCGGGCGCATCGACGAGCTGGTCCTCGACTCGCCGGTGTCGTCAGACCTCGTTCCAGCCGACTACCTCGCTCGATGGAACGGGTTCGATCCCCTCCTGCGGTGGCGACAGGCCAACCTCGCCGGTGATTTCACGGTCGTTGCGCCCGTGCTCGAGGCGATGTACACGGCCGCGACCGGTCAGCCCGTGGATGGGGTGATCCAGATCGATCCCGCCGGGTTGGCTGCCGTCCTCGACGGCGTCGGGCCTGTGGTCGTGCCCGAGCTCGGCGAGGTGCGCGGCGACAACGTGGTGGCTCTTACCCTCAATGATGCCTATGTTCGCTTCCCCGGCGTCGAGGATCGCTCGGACGTCTTAGGGGACGTTGCCGAAGCCGCCTTCCGCCGTTTGGTCGATGGGGAGATCCCCAGTCTGCGAACCCTTGCGACGCGGCTCGCGGAGGCCGGAGCCGCTCGCCATCTGCTCATGCACGCCACGGGCACCAGGGCGCAGAACGAGCTTGTCTCCTTCGGCGCCGACGGCGCCTACCCGGCGGATGAGGAGGCGGATGCGATGGCGCTCACCGTGCAGAACCTGTCAGGCAACAAGCTCGATTACTACCTCGACACCGAGCTGCGCCTCACGGGGTCACTCGCCGCCGGCGACGTCGGTGCGATCGAGGCTGAGGTCGTGCTCACCAACACCGCACCCGTAGACGCCAGGAGACCGGTGTACATCTTTGGGCCCGGACCCACCGACACCCCGCTTCGAGCGGGGGTAGCTCGCTCACTCGTCACGCTCTACCTGCCACTTGGCTCCAGTCTCGAAGGGGTGTCCGGGGCGGCGCTGGTGCAACCCGCGGTCAGCGGCACTGAGGCGGGACGGCCGTTCGTTTCCTTCACGGTGGACGTGGGTGCGGGGGATGCCCAGTCGGTCACGTTGCAGCTTCGAACGGCGCCGAGTCCGGCCGGCGAGGAGGCCCTCACGGTGGTTCCTTCCCCCCGCGTGCGACCGACCACGCTCCGGGTCGACATCGCCACGGCAGGAGGAACCCTGCGGGGCGACGTAGAACTTGACCGGCAGTGGGCGTTCGCTCCGGGGGCAGATCCGGTTCAGGTCAAGGCGCCCGCGTTCCGATGAGCGACGATGGGTATCCTGGTGATCTGCTTCGGGTAGGCTCCTGCCGCTAGGGTGACACGATGAGGAGAATCATGCGGGTGAGTTGGCGGACACCGGCCGCGGCGCTGAGCGTCGTGATGGGAGCATCGCTGCTCTTGGCTGCTCCCGCCTCCGCGGGTGGCGGACCCACCACAACGACCACCCCCTACGGCTCCACCACGACGACCACCGAGCCCCCCGGGGATGCACCCTCCTGTGGGCTGACCGGCGGCCTCGGTGCCCCTGGCACGAGAGTAACGGCCACCGTGACTAACGTCCCCCTGGGCCAGACCGTGCGCATCCTGTTCGACGGCGAGGAGGTCGGCCGAGCCACCGCTGAGGCTGAGGTGGTTGCCAATGCCACGGGCGCGGCGGTTCTGTTCGGAGGCGTCGCCCTCCCGGCCGGCAGGGCCACCACCACCGTAGAGATCGACTTCGTCGTGCCCGAGCGCCCGCCGGGCGAGTACCTCGTCTCGGCCGTCGGCGACACGTTCACCCGGGAGTGTGGCCCCGGGAACGGCGGCATGTTCAGCGTGCTCGCCGCCTCCGCAGGGCGGAAAGGCCCCGACGGCGGGGGAGGCTCCCTGGCCCGTACCGGCGTCTACATCGGGTTGCTGGTCGTCCTGGGTCTCGTGCTGCTGCTGGCCGGGCGCGCCTTGGTCGAGCCGGCCCGTCGCCGTCGCACGGCGAGGTCCGCCGGGTCTTCCGGTCGGCACCTCGTCTCCTCGGATTCAGCACCGCGTCCCCCTGGCCCCTGATCCCAGCATCTGGACCACGCTCGCATCCCGAAGTAGCCGAACCGGGTCCCGGCCCTGGCAGACTGGTTCCGTGCCCGCCGGCGACGAGCTCGATGAGCCCTCCCAGGATGATGGTCTGAAGGAGGCGTGCGGCGTCTTCGGGGTCTACGCCCCTGGGCAGCCGGTCGCTCACCTGACCTACCTGGGCCTGTTCGCCCTGCAGCACCGGGGCCAGGAGTCGGCCGGCATGGCGGTCAGCGACGGGGCCGACGTCACCGTCGTGAAGGACCAGGGCCTCGTGGCCTCGGTCTTCGACGACCGCATGCTCGCTGCCCTTGATGGCCACCTCGCCATCGGCCACTGTCGATACTCCACCACCGGCTCGTCCACCTGGCGCAACGCCCAGCCCGCCTACCGGGGTGTGGGCACCCGGCAGTTCGCCCTCGGCCACAACGGCAACCTCACCAACACCGAGGCGCTGGCCGCGGGGGCGGGGATGCTGCCCGGGACCGTCAGCAGCGACACCGACCTCGTGGCCGAGCTGGTCAGCAACGAGCTGGCCGTCCTCCCCGAGGACTCGAGTGATGAGCGCGACCTCGAGCGGGCCCTCGCCGCCGTGCTGCCCCGCTTGGAGGGTGCCTTCTCCCTCGTGGTCATGGACGAGGGGCGCATCATCGGCATCCGTGACCCCAACGGGTTCCGCCCCCTCTGCCTCGGCAAGCTCGAGCACGGCTGGGTGCTGGCTTCGGAGAGCCCCGCCCTCGACATCGTCGGCGCCCACTTCGTGCGCGAGCTCGATCCCGGCGAGATGGTGGTCATCGATGCCTCCGGCCCTCGGTCGCTGCGCCCGTTCCCGGACGAGCGGGTCGACCCGAAGCTCTGCCTGTTCGAGTTCGTCTACTTCGCCCGGCCCGACACCCGGCTCTACGGCCAGAGCGTCCACCAGGCCCGTGTCCGCATCGGCGAGCAGCTGGCGGAGCAGGCGCCGGTCGAGGCCGACATGGTGATGGGCGTCCCCGAGTCGGGCGTGCCGGCGGCCGAGGGGTTCGCCCGGCGCAGCGGGATCCCCTTCGGCCAAGGCGTGGTGAAGAACCGCTACATCGGCCGCAGCTTCATCGCCCCCAGCCAGGAGCTCCGCGCCCAGGCGGTGCGGATGAAGCTGAACCCCCTCCGGGAGAACGTGGTGGGCAAGCGGATCGTGGTGGTCGACGACTCCATCGTGCGGGGCACCACGCAGAAGCAGCTCACCAAGATGCTGCGCGAGGCCGGCGCCACCGAGGTGCACCTGCGCATCACCTCGCCGCCGGTGAAGTGGTCGTGCTTCTACGGCATCGACACGGGTGACCGCACCGAGCTGCTGGCCTCCTCCCTCACCGTGGAGGAGATCCGTGAGTACCTCAACGTCGACACACTTGCCTATGTGAACCTCGACCGACTGGTGGCCTCCACGGGCGCCGCCGGCGCCGGGTTCTGCGACGCCTGCTTCACCGGCAACTACCCGGTGGCCGTGCCGGTCACCTTGCGCAAGCACGTGCTCGAAGAGCCAGCCGTGCGGGCGCCAGGCACGCCCGTCCAGACGACGATCAGCGACTGAGGTAGGGGCACCAGTGGGCACCAGCTACGAAGACGCCGGGGTGAGCATCTCGGCTGGCGAGGCCGCTGTCGAGCGCATCAAGTCCAAGGTCCGGTCCACCTTCCGGCCCGAGGTCATCGGCGACATCGGCGGGTTCGGCGGCCTGTTCGCCTTCGCCAACCACCGCTACAAGCATCCCGTGCTCGTGTCCTCCACCGACGGCGTCGGCACCAAGGCGCTGATCGCCCAGTCGCTGGGACGCTTCGACACCATCGGGGTGGACCTCGTCGCCATGTGCGTCGACGACATCGTCTGCCAAGGAGCCGAGCCGCTCTTCTTCCTCGACTACATCGCGGTGGGCAAGCTCGATCCCGACCACATCGAACAGCTCGTCGAGGGCGTCGCACACGGCTGCCGCCAGGCGGGTTGCGCTCTCATCGGCGGTGAGATGGCCGAGCACCCCGGCGCCATGGACCCGGGCGAGTTCGACCTCGTGGGGTTCGCGGTGGGCGTGGCCGAGCGAGACCAGCTCATCACAGGCGAGCACGTTCGCCCCGGCGACGTCCTCATCGGGCTGCCGTCGCCCGGCCTGCGCTCCAACGGGTACTCACTGGCCCGCAAGGTGCTCCTCGAGGGAGCCGGGCGCCGTCTGAACGAACCCGCCTGGGCCGGTGCCCACCACAGCCTGGGCGACGAGCTCCTCGTGCCGTCGGTGATCTACGCCCCCGCCATCACCGCCCTGCTCCGACACGTCGACGTCCGCTCCATCGCCCACATCACCGGTGGCGGCCTGCCCGGCAACCTCGTGCGGGTGCTCCCGGAGGGCGCCGACGCTGTCGTCGACCCTCGCACCTGGGAGGCGCCCCGCATCTTCGGTGAGATCCAGCGCCTCGGCGAGGTGAGCGACGACGAGATGCGCAAGGTGTTCAACCTCGGCATCGGCATGGTGGTCGTGGTGGCCCAGGACGAGGTGCACCGCACCCTCGATCTCTTGCGCACCGAGGGCCACCGGGCCACGCAGATCGGCCAGGTCGTGACGGGCCACGGCCAGGTCCGGTTCGGCTAGCGAGTCCCAACGCCCCTGATGCGACCCTTGCGGGCGGCGCCGGTTGGTACATCCCGAGCGCGGCTGGTGCGACCCCTGCGTCCCTGGCTGTGCGCGCTGCTCGGGTTGGTGGCCATCGGCGTGGTGGGGGCGGGCTGGCTCGCCGATGTCCCCGACATCACCGCGGCCGAGGCTGTTGAGGTGGCCGAGAGTGCGTTCGGCGGGGCGGGGGTGGCGGCAACAGTTGATCCCGAACCGTCCGCGGACATGTACCTCTACCGCACCAAGCCCCCGGTGGAGGTGTGGATCGTTCGAGCCACCGTGCGCTCGACGCCTATCGAGGTGTTCCTCGCTCGATCTGGCGCCCAGCCGGTGTCGATCGATGACCGCACCGCCGACGGCGGCGACTACGTGTTGTCGGAGCTGGAGTACGCCGCCGTGGCCCGCGGCGTCGAGGACCCCGCCTTGGCGAGGCTCGTCCGGCGCAACATCACCCTCACCCTCGCAGCCGTTCTCGTGGTCGCCACGGCGCTCGCGCTCGCCGCCCTCATGACCGCGCACCGAACCCAGGAGCACCGATGACCGATGCCCATGCCGCCCTCGTGGCCCACCTGCTCGAGCACAGCGTGCGCACCGGGGACTTCACCTTGAAGAGCGGGAAGAAGAGCACCTGGTTCATCGACGCCAAGCAGACCACCTGCCGGGCCGATGGGATGCTGCTGGTGGCGGCCGCCGCCCTCGAGGTGATCCCCGACGAGGTCACCGCCATCGGCGGCCTCACCATGGGCGCCGACTCCGTGGCCTTTGGGATCGCCGCCATCGCCGCCACCCGGGGCCGGGATCTGCGCAGCTTCAGCGTCCGCAAGGAGGTCAAGGACCACGGCGGGGGTGGCCGCATCGCCGGTGCGCTGCGGCCGGGCGACAAGGTCGTGATCACCGAGGACGCCGTCACCCGCGGGGTGTCCATGCTCGAGGCGGCCGACGTCATCCGCGAGGAGGGCGGAGCCGAGCCGGTGCTGCTGCTGCCGGTCGTCGACCGCGGCGGCACGGTGGAGGCCATGGCCGCCGAGCACGGCCTCCCCCTTCGAGCGCTGGTGACGGCCCTCGACCTCGGCTTTCCCTACGAGGGCTAATCGCGCAGAGAGATGCGCATGGCTTCGATGATCTTGGCGGTGTCGATGAAGAGCTCGCCTTCGAGGGGGCCGGCGAAGGGGTAGCTGGGCACATCCGCGGTGGCCAGGCGGCGGACCGGGGCGTCGAGGTCCCAGAAGGCCTCCTCGGCGACGATGGCCGCCACCTCGGCGCCGACGCCGAAGCTGATGTTGTCCTCGTGCACGACGAGGCAGCGGCCGGTGTGAGCCACCGACGCCAGCACCGTGTCGCGGTCGAGGGGGCTGATGGTGCGCAGGTCGACCACCTCCACCGAGGCGCTGTCCTCGTCCTCGAGAAGCTGGGCCGCCTCGAGGCAGAGGTGGCGGTGCAGCCCGTAGGTGACGACGGTGAGGTCGTCCCCAGGGCGGGCCACCTCGGCCAGGCCGATCGGCACTCGCCAGCCGGCGTCGTCGGGCACGAGCCCGGAGATGAGTCGGTAGGTCTTCTTGTGCTCGAGGAACAGCACAGGGTCGGCGTCTTCCACCGAGGCGCGGAGCATCCCGCACACGTCGGCCGGCGTGGACGGCACCACCACCTTGAGGCCGGGGATGTGGGCGTAGGTCACCTCGATGGCCTGCGAGTGGTACAGGGCGCCGTGCACGCCGCCCCCCCAGGGCGCCCGCACCACCATCGGCACCGCAAAATCGCCGTTGGAGCGGTAGTGGATGCGGGCCGCCTCGGAGACGAGCTGGTCGAAGCCCGAGTGGATGAAGTCGGCGAACTGAATCTCGGCGATGGGCCGTAGGCCGGCCAGGGCCAGACCGATGGCGATGCCGATGATGGAGCTCTCGGCCAGCGGGGTGTCGACCACCCGGTCCTTGCCGAACTCTGCCGCCAGCCCGTCGGTGGCCCGGAACACGCCGCCGCGCGGGCCGACGTCCTCGCCGAGCACGATGACCCGCTCGTCCTCAGCCATCAGCTGCTGCTGCGTCCAGCGGACGGTGTCGACGATGTTGCGCTCGGTGCCGCCCTCGGGGAGGGGCATGGCGACGGGTGTCGTTGTCGGGTCACTCGCCCCTTCGGGAGCGCCTGGCACGGGCCGCAGTGGCTGGGCGAACACCTTCGTGTAGGCGGTCTTCGGCTCGGGGGCCGCTGATGCCTCGGCGGCCTTGGCGGCGGCGTTGACGGTGGCCTTCACCTCGGCCTCGATGCGCTCCTCGTCTGCCTCGGAGAGCAGGCGCTGCTCGATGAGGTACTGGGTGATCCGGCGCAGCGGATCCTTCTTGCGCCACGCCTCCACCTCCTGGGCCGATCGGTAGGTGCGGTCGTCGTCATCAGACGTGTGGGCCAGGTACCGGTACGTCTTGCACTCCACGAGCGTCGGCCCATCGCCCCGCCGGGCATGGCGCACGGCGGCGTGGACGGCGGCGTACACGTCGAGCGGGTCGTTGCCGTCCACGATGACGCCGCCGAAGCCGTAGCTGTGGGCCCGATCGGCCACGTCGTCAACGGCCGACTCCGAGGCCATCGGCACCGAGATGGCGTAGCCGTTGTTCTCGCACACGAACACCATCGGCAGCTGGTGGATCCCAGCGAAGTTCAGCGCCTCGTGGAAGTCGCCCTTGGAGGTGGCGCCCTCGCCGAAGTAGCTGACGGCGACGCGGTCTTCCCCCCGGAGCTTGGCCGCGTAGGCGAGGCCAGCGGCGTGGGGGAGCTGCGTGGCGATGGGGGAGGAGCCGGTGATGACGTTGCCCGCCGCCCAGCCCCAGTGGTTCGGCATCTGGCGGGCCCCGCTGTTGGGATCATCGGCCCGGGCCAGCACGGCCAGCAGGATCTGCTCCACCGTCATTCCGAGGGTCAGCATCACGCCGGTGTCGCGGTAGTAGGGCAGCACGATGTCGTGGCCCGCCTTCAGTGCCCACGCCGAGCCGACCTGCACGCCCTCATGGCCCTGGCCCGACACCACGAAGGCCGCCTTGCCCATCCGGTTGAGGGCCCAGACCTTCTGGTCCAGCACCCGGGCCGTGAGGATGGTGCGATAGATGCCGACGAGGTCCTCGGCGGCCAGGCCGAGGTCTGTGTGTCGATCGTGGAGGTGCAGCACCGAGAGGTCGTCGGCGGTAGGCACGGGGCCCCCGGTTCGACGGGGGGCGGGTTCGGCGTCGGGTTCGGTCACGTAGTCATCCGGGCCGTCTCGATCCGGCGCTCCGCCAGAAGGTCGGCGGCCGCGGCGGTGGTGATGCCCTCCGCGTCGGCGAGGCCGAGCACCCGGAGCACAGTGTCGTGGATCCCCCGGATCTGCTCGTCGGCACGGGCGCGATCGTAGCCACCCTTCTCGTTGGCGATGTTGATCACTCCGCCGGCATTGACGACGTAGTCAGGCGCGTACAGCACACCGGAATTCTGGATCCGCTGCGCATCTTGCGGAGTGGCCAGCTGGTTGTTGGCCGATCCGACCACGGCGGCGGCTCCCAGCTCGGGGATCGTGGTGACCGACAGGCCGGCCCCCAGCGCGCACGGTGAGAACAGGTCGCACGCCACCGTGTGGGCGCTCTCGGCCGCCACCACCCGCGCCCCCGTCCGCTTGACCACGGCCTGGGTGGCGGCCGGGCGGACATCGGCCACCGAGAGGAGGGCGCCGTCGGCGTGCAGGTGTTCGGCCAGCGCCGCGCCTACTTTGCCCACGCCGTTGATGCAGACGTGCCGTCCTTCGAGTGACGGGCTCCCCCAGAGCCGCTCGGCCACGGCCCGCATGGCCCAGAGCACGCCGAGGGCGGTGGCTGGCGACGGGTCGCCGGAGCCGCCGAGCCGCTCACTCACGCCGGTGACGTGCGGCGTGACCGTGCGGATCAGATCCATGTCCGCCTGCGTGGTGCCCACGTCCTCCGCCGTCACGTAACGGCCGGCCAGCCCGTCCACGAACCGGCCGAAGGCGAGGATCAGCTCGTCGCTGCGAAGCGTGGATGGGTCGCCCAGGATGACCGCCTTGCCACCGCCCTGGTCGAGCCCGGCGAGTGCATTCTTGTAGGTCATCCCCTTGGCCAGGCGGCAAACGTCCACCAGCGCCTCTTCCTCGTCGACGAAGGGCCAGAAGCGGGTGCCCCCGAGGCTGGGCCCGAGCACGGTGGAGTGGATGGCGACGATGGCCCGCAAGCCCGTGGCGGCGTCGTGGGCGTAGGCCACCTGCTCGAAGCCCTCGGGCACCATGATCGAAAGCGGACCGGCCAGCACTGGGCCAACCTACGCCCGGGACGGGTGGCATCACTCCAGGCAGCGAGTGTGATCACTGACTAGTCACCCAAGTGGGCATAAATGACCCGATCGGGCCATTGGCCGATGCTGGTCGGAGCCGTACGTTGCTCGACGAAACGGACATGTCGCCACCTCCGAGCGTGGCCGCCGGAACCACACCACAAGGGACACCATGACGCAGCACAACGACTTCGACGCCCCCGAGACCTTGCTCACCCCCAGCGAGGTGGCGGCACTGTTCCGTGTCAACCCCAAGACGGTGACCCGTTGGGCCCGATCCGGGAAGCTCACAGCCATCCGGACCCTCGGCGGGCATCGTCGGTTCAAGGCCTCTGAGATCCGTCGGTGCCTAGAGGAGATGTCGCACGAGCCTGGCCTCGTCGACGAGAGCTGACCGGTTTCCCCGGGTTATGGGTGGTCGGGTACCGTCCCCACCCGCATGGCCACCCCCACCGCTGCCTACTCGATCCGCCTCAGGGTTCGGCTCGACAACCGGCCGGGAGTGCTCGGGCGACTGGCCACGGCGATCGGTGAGGTGGGCGGCAACATCACCGCCATCGGCGGCTTCGACGTGCGCGGCGCCCACCTCGACGAGGACGTACTTGTCAACTGCTCCTCCGAGGAGCACATCGCCCGGGTCACGGACGCGGTGCGGGCCGTGGACGGTCTCGAGCTGGTGGAGGTGCACGACCGCACCTTCGAGATGCACGAGGGCGGCAAGATCGAGGTGCTGGCCCGCGTGCCCGTCGCCGACCGTGACGATCTCTCGATGGCCTACACGCCGGGGGTGGCTCGGGTGTGCACCGCCATCCAGGAGCAGCCGGCCCTTGTCCACTCCCTCACCATCAAGAAGAACACCGTGGCCATCGTCACCGACGGCACCGCCGTCCTCGGCCTCGGCAACATCGGCCCCGCCGGCGCCCTGCCCGTGATGGAGGGCAAGGCCCTCCTGTTCAAGAACTTCGCCGGGGTCGACGCCTTCCCGATCTGCCTGGACGTCAGTACGCCCGAGGAGATCATCGAGACGGTCGTGCGCATCGCGCCGGTGTTCGGGGGCATCAACCTCGAGGACATCGCCGCTCCCGCCTGCTTTGAGATCGAGGACCGCCTCAAGGAGCTCCTCGACATCCCGGTCTTCCACGACGACCAGCACGGCACCGCGGTGGTTGCCCTGGCCGCCCTCGAGAGCGCGTTGCGCATCGTCGACAAGCCGATGGGAGCGCTCAAGGTTGTGATCGCGGGCGTGGGCGCGGCGGGTGTCGCCATCAGCAAGATCCTCCTCGAGGCCGGCGTGGCCGAGATCATCGGCGTGGACCGCAAGGGCGCCATCTGGGAGGGTCGCGACGACCTCAACGTGGCCAAGCTCTGGTTCGCCGAGCACACCAACCCCGAGCGTCGGGAGGGCACCCTCAGCGAGGTGATGCCCGGGGCCGACGTGTTCGTCGGCGTGTCGGGGCC
>Ga0136633_1002991_pt1 | contig 11302 bp, 4 predicted proteins | sample AntDrymeUQ832206_2_FD_105494 | JGI IMG/M metagenome (GOLD analysis project Ga0136633, IMG submission 105494) | Polar desert sand microbial communities from Dry Valleys, Antarctica - metaG UQ83 (22.06) | ecosystem: Environmental > Terrestrial > Soil > Desert | place: Antarctica: Dry Valley...
CGCGCCGAGGGCGTGCCGCTGTACGCCGTCGAGACGGTGCGCGGCCTCCTGGCGGACGGCCGTATCCGGCGTGTCGGCGACGTGTACGAGCCGGTCGGCGACCTGTCGAGCATCACCGTCCCGGACTCGCTGCGCTCGCTGATCGCCTCGCGGCTCGACGCGCTGGACGCCGCCGACCGGTCGCTGCTCCAGGACGCGGCGGTCATCGGGCAGGTCTTTGCGGCCGATGCGCTGGCCGGCGTGAGCGGCGAGGCGGTCGGCGAGCTCGAGCCGCGGCTGCGGGACCTTGTGCGCCGCGAGCTGCTCGACGTCGAGACGGACCCCCGCTCGCCGGAACGCGGCCAGTACAAGTTCGTCCAGTCGCTCATCCGCGAGGTCGCCTATGGCACGCTGGCTCGTCGGGATCGTCGCTCGCGCCACCTGGCCGCCGCCCGCCATTACGAAGCGCTCGGCGACGACGAGCTGGCCGGTGCGCTGGCGAACCACTACCTCGCGGCCCGCGAGGCCTCCGACGAGGGCCCGGAGGCCGATGCCATCACCTCCCAGGCGCGACTGGCCCTGTCGGGTGCCGCCGACCGTGCCGCGGCCCTGGGCGCGCACGACCAGGCCGTGGCCTACCTGGACCAGGCGCTTGCCATCGCGGGCGACCCTGCAGACCGCGCATCGCTGCTCGATCGCGCGGCGACCTCTGCGGCCTCGGCCTCAAGGGATGCGGTGCGCTATGCCGAGGCGGCGATCGAGGCATACCGCCAGCTGGGCGATCGGGTCGCAGCAGCCGCCGCGACCGCGAGGCTGGGGCGGGTCCTCATGGACTCCGGCGAGGTCATCCGCGCCATCTCCGTCCTCGAGGCCGCCGTGCCCGATGCCGAATCGATCGGCGACGAGCCGGTGCTGGCGCAGATCCTGGCGTACCTGTCGCGTGGCTACATGCGCCGCGGCAACACCGACAAGGCGATCGAGGCTGCTGATCGGGCGCTGCCGATCGCCGAGCTGCGCAACCTCGAGGCCATCGTGGCGGAGGCATTCGTGAACAAGGGCTCGGCGCTCAGCATCGCCGGCCGGCGCCGCGAGGCCGTCGCCCTCCAGCAGGCGGCCCTTGAGATGGCGGTGGCGGGACCCGACCGCAACTTCGAGATGCGCGCCCGCAACAACTTCGCGTCCGCCATCTCCGAGGACGACCCAGCCCGCGCGACGCGCCTCTTCCTCGAAGCCTCCGAGCTGGCACGCCAGGTCGGCGACCGCGCGATGTACAACTGGACCATCGCAACCGCCGGCGTCGGGCTCTACTCCGAGGGGCATGACTGGGACGCCCACGCTGCACTGGTGCGCGAGGCGCTCGAAGGCGCCACGCTGGCGCACGACAGGGTGCGCCTGCGGGTGCTGATCAGCCTGCATGAGACCGCGCGCGGAGAACGCGTCGATGAGCTCGTTTCTGAGATCACGGAGCTGGTGGGCGACAGCACGGAGCCCGATGACCTCTTCTCGCTGCACATGGCTCGGGGCGACGCCGCGCTCGTCACCGGCGACCCCGACACTGCGTTCCGCGAGGCCCTGCTGGGGGCCGACGTGCTGATGCAGAATCGCGAGGTGCCGCTGGGGCTGGCGGTGCGCGCGGCCACCTGGTCGAAGAGCCTCGAACGCACGCGGCAGGCCGCCGAGCTGAGGGCCGCACTGCCGACGACCGGCGCCTTCGGCCACGCCGACATCGCCCACGCCAACGCGGCCGTCGCCGCGCTCGAGGGTCGCACCGCCGAGGCGATCGCCGGATTCCGGGTCGCGCGCACCAGCCTGGAGCGGATGGAGCAGATGTTCGACGCCGCCACCCGGGTCGTCGACGCCGCCATCCTCCTCCCAGCCGAGCCCGAGGTGCGCGCGTGGGCGGCAGAGGTGCGGCCGCTCCTCGAGGAGCTCAGGGCGCGCCCGTACCTCGACCGGCTCGACGAGGCGATGGCGTCGGTCCCAACGCCGACCTCGACCGCCGTCCGGACCGAGTCCCGCGCCCAAACGCCAAGCGCCTGACCTCCCGCGAACTCCTCGCTTTGGTTCGCCCCTGGGACTAACCGCCACTGATTGGCCGATGCGCCCCGCTGCGGACCAAGAACCGCCATGCAGATCCCCCTGCCTGGCCGTTCCTCCCACCCGCGAATCAATTCGGCCACTGCTTGGCCGATACGCCCGCCAGCGGACTAACCAACCGCCGTTGAGCGCTCCAGCACGACGACTGGGATGACACGCGTGGTGCGTTCCTCGTACTCGGCGTACGCGCCGTCCACCTCGACGAATCGCCTCCACAGCGCCTCGCGCTCGACGCCGGCTGCCTCGCGCGTCCGCACGCGCGCGTGCGTGCCGCGGATCTGCACATCGGCCATCGGCTCCGCCTTGAGGTTGAGCCACCAGCTCGGATGCCGATCCTCGCCGGCGTACGAGGCGATCACCGCCCATCCGTCGCCGTGGTCGAGCGACTGCAGCGCCACCCGCCGCGGTTCGCCGCTGCGCCGCCCGCGGGTGGTGAGCATGAGGATCTCGAACCCGTTCACCCGCGTGCCGATCCGCCCACCGCTGAGCCGGTACAGCCAGCGATGGACGAACCACGCGACCCTGAGCGCCGGAGAGAGCCGGACTGCTGCCATGTCGGCTCTTGTACCACGAATGGGTCACATGGCCGACCATTGGCTGGGCTAGCGACGCTCGTAGTCGGGCGGCCTTGGCCCCGAGGGCGGAGTCGCCTGGCTCGCTCATCGGCGCATCATGCATGATGCGCCGCATGCAGCGCGATCTCCCGTCCGGCACGGTCACCTTCCTCTTCACGGATGTCGAAGGCTCGACGAGGCTGCTCCACGCGCTCGGCGCAGAGGGCTATGCCGAGGCGCTGGCCGAGCACCGCCGCATCCTGCGCGAGGCCTGCGCCGCCCACGGCGGCGTGGAGGTCGACACCCAGGGCGACGCCTTGTTCGTGGCCTTCCCGACCGCACCCGGCGCGCTGGCCGCCGCGCAGCAGGCCCGCGCGCAGCTGGCCGGCGGACCGATCCGCGTGCGCATGGGCCTGCACACCGGCACCCCGCACCTGACCGCCGAGGGCTACGTCGGCGCAGACGTGCATCGTGCCGCCCGCATCGCGGCCGCCGGACACGGCGGCCAGATCCTGGTCTCGGCCGCAAGCGTCGCGCTGCTCGACAGCGACGAGCTGCGCGACCTCGGCCTGCATCGGCTCAAGGACCTCTCCGCCCCGGAGCGCATCTACCAGCTTGGTCCCGACGAGCACCCACCTCTCAAGAGCCTGCACCAGACCAACCTGCCCGTCCCGGCCACTCCCTTCCTGGGCCGCCAGTCGGAGCTGGCCGAGGTCGGGGCGCTGCTGGCCCGAGACGATGTGCGCCTCGTCACCCTCACCGGACCCGGCGGGACCGGCAAGACGCGCCTCGCGCTCCAGGCGGCGGCATTGGCCGCCGATGCCTTCCCCGGTGGAGTGTGGTGGGTGCCGCTGGCTCCGCTGCGCGATCCCGCCCTGGTGCTCGCCTCGGCTGGCCAGGCGCTCGGAGCAAGCGGTGACCTGGCTGAGCACATCGGCGACACCCGCCTCCTCCTGCTTCTCGACAACTTCGAGCACCTCGTCGACTCCGCCGCCGATCTTGCGCCGGTGCTTGCGAGCTGCCCGAACCTGACGCTCCTCGTGACCAGCCGCGAGGCGCTCCACCTCGGCGGCGAGCATGAGTACGCGGTCGACCCGCTGCAGCGAACGGAGGCGGTCGAGCTGTTCCTGACGCGCGCGCTCGCTGCCCGCCGAGACTTCGCGGCCAACGGCGAGGTGGCGCTCATCTGCGAGCGGCTGGACGACTTGCCGCTCGCGATTGAGCTGGCGGCCGCGCGGGTCAAGGTCCTGAGCCCACGTGCGCTCCTCGAGCGCCTCGAGCAGCGCCTGCCGCTCCTCGCCGGCGGCGGCCGCGACCTGCCTGACCGCCAGCGCACGCTGCGCGCAACGATTGAATGGAGCCACGAGCTGCTGACCCAGGATGAGCAGCGGCTCTTCGCGCGCCTCGCCGTCTTCCGTGGCGGCTGCACACTCGGTGCCGCCGAATCGGTGGCCGATGCCGACCTCGACACGCTGCAGTCATTGGTCGACAAGAGCCTCGTCCGGGTCCGGGAGGACCGCTTCTGGATGCTCGAGACGATCCGCGAGTTCGCGCTCGAGCGGCTCAATGCATCGGGACAGGCCGACGAGCTCCGTCGTCGCCACGCCGACCACTTCCTCGCGATGGCTGAAGAGGGCTCTCCAGGCTTCGAAGGACGCTCGAAGGCGCGGCTGGAGCGGTTCGAGCGGGAGCACGACAACTTCCGCGCCGCCCTCGACTGGTTCGAAGGCACAGCAGATCATCAGCTCCACTTTCGGCTGGCGGGGGCGCTCGCCACGTTCTGGTACTCGAGAGGACATCTGGCCGAAGGCCGACGGCGTCTGGGCGCCGCGGTGGCACGCGATGTGAGCCGCACCGCGGCCCGCGCCAGCGCGCTGAACGGGGCGTCGCTCATGAACGTCGAGGGCGGCGGGGACGCCGAGCTTGCGAGGGCGTATGCGGAGGAGGCGCTGGCCATCTACAGCGACCTCGCCGACGACTGGGGCATCGCGTACTCGGTCCTGATGCTGGGGGAGGCGCTCAGCGATGCAGGAGAGTGGGAAGCCGCGCAACGGCAATACGATGAGAGCCGGCGGCTCTTCCAGGAGCTCGGCGATGACGATCACGTCCTGCTGGCCACTCGGCTTCTCGCATGGATGCTGTTCGAGCTCGGCGACTTCCCGCGCGCGCGGGCCGTGCACGAGGAGAACCTGGCCCGGGCCCGCGCGCTCGGCAATGTGCGGATCGTCGCGACGACGCTGGGGGCCCTCGGCGAATACGACCTCCGGGAGGGCAAGGTGGGCGATGCCGTTCCGAAGATCACTGAGGCATACGGGATCTCTCGCGACCTCGGCCACCCCCTGGAGATGGCCGCCGAGCTCTGCCGATTCGCATGGGCTCTCGCCCTTGAACGGCGGCCCGATGCCGCAGCCCAGGTCCTCTCGCGATCCCTCGTGATGTACGAGGAGATCAGTGTCGCGGTCCCTGCATGGATCAGGCCGATGAAGGAGGAGTGCCTCGCCGCAATTCGACCGCAGCTGGACGAATCAGCACTTGGCGCAGCCATGGCGAAGGGCCGCGGAATGACGATCGAGGACGCGGTCGCCGTGGCGCTGGAAGGATTGGGTTCGGCCCTCTCTCGCCAGTGAGCGATTGACTCCACACGTCATCCACCGTCCGACGGGGGTTGCCCACATCTGGTCAACACCGCGTCAGACGAAAGACACGCCTCACCCCATCATCTTGTGGTGATTGGTCAGCAGACACCCCAAGATGTTGTGTTTTTTGGTTGACGCGACGGGACGGCCGTATTACAGTGGTCGTCCTTGAAACACGGCGTACAGCAAGGCGCCGGACCGATGGAGGGCGGCCCCAGCTCGGGGGTCGTGTGCGCCTCTCTCGGCCACTCGCACAAGAGGGATCGCCCGAATCATGGCCCGAACCGCCTCCCCCACCAAGCCCGCCAACGGCCACGCCGCCAACGGCCACGCAAGCGGAAACGGGAACGGGACGAAGAAGCCGACTGGCTATCTCCAGCTGAAGGAGGGGCAGAAGGCGACCTGGCCGGGCCTGACCATTGAGCGCCGCTTCACGCGCCCGGACGTCCACCCGTATGACACAGTCGAGTGGGACCTGCGCGAGGCTGCCATCACAAACGAGCATGGCAAGACTGTGTTCGAGCAGAAGGACCTCGAGTTCCCCAAGTCCTGGAGCGCCCTCGCCACCAACGTCGTGGCCAGCAAGTACTTCCGCGGCCACCTCGGAACGCCCGAGCGGGAGCGGTCCGTCAAGCAGATGATCGACCGCGTCGCCGACACGATCGCCGATTGGGGCATCAAGGACGCCTACTTCGCGGCCGATGAGGACGCCGATGCCTTCCGCAACGAGCTCAAGGACATCCTCCTCAAGCAGCGCGCCGCCTTCAACAGCCCCGTCTGGTTCAACGTGGGCATCGACGCCCATCCCCAGTGCTCCGCCTGCTTCATCAACTCCGTGGACGACACGATGGAGTCCATCCTCGGCCTGGCCAAGACCGAGGGCATGCTCTTCAAGTACGGATCGGGGACGGGGACCAACCTTTCGACCATTCGGTCAAGCAAGGAGACCCTCAGAGGCGGCGGCGAGGCCAGCGGCCCGGTCAGCTTCATGAAGGGCTTCGACGCCTTCGCCGGCGTGATCAAGTCCGGCGGCAAGACCCGCAGGGCCGCGAAGATGGTCATCCTCAACGCAGACCATCCCGATGTCGAGGAGTTCATCGACTGCAAGCTGACCGAAGAGCGCAAGGCCTGGGCCCTCATCGACGCGGGGTACGACGGGAACTTCAACGGCGGCGAGGCGTACGCATCGGTCTTCTTCCAGAACTCGAACAACTCGGTCCGCGCATCCGACGAGTTCATGCGCGCCGTGGAGGCCGATGCGGACTGGGACCTCAAGGCAGTCACCACCGGCGAGACGCTCGAGACGGTCAAGGCCCGCCACCTGCTCAACAAGATGGCCCAGGCGGCGTGGGTCTGTGGCGATCCGGGCATCCAGTACGACGACAACATCAACCGCTGGCACACCTCGGCAAATACGGCTCGCATCAACGCCAGTAACCCATGCAGTGAGTTCGTCTACCTGGACGACACGGCCTGCAACCTGGCCAGCCTGAACCTGATGAAGTTCGTGAAGGATGATGGCGAGTTCGACATCGAGACGTTCAAGCACGCTGTTCGCATCGTTCTGACTGCACAGGAGATCCTGGTCAGCAACGCGTCATACCCGACCGAGAAGATCGCGGAGAATTCTCTCGCCTTCCGGCCACTGGGGATCGGCTACGCCAACCTGGGCGCCCTGCTCATGAACCGCGGCCTGGCGTACGACTCGGACGATGGCCGCGCCTACGCGGCCGCGATCACGGCCATCATGCAGGGCGAATCCGAGCTCCAGTCGGCACGCATCGCCCGCGACCAGGGCGGCCCGTTCGCCGGCTACGAGCGCAACCGGGAGCCGTTCATGAAGGTCATGAACATGCACCGCGACGCCGCATACCGCATCGACCGCAACCTCGTACCGATCGACCTCGTCGACGCGGCCCTCACCACGTGGGACGAAGTCGTCGCGCTGGGCGAGAAGTCCGGGTTCCGCAATGGCCAGGTCTCGGTGCTCGCGCCGACTGGCTGCCTCACCGGGGACAGCCTGGTCACCACCGATCGCGGGGTGGTCCGGCTCCGCAGCCTCGGCAACCCCGACGGCCAGCAGTGGCAGGACCTCGAGACGAAGGTCGCCACGGATGACGGCCCGCAGAAGGCGACGAAGTTCTTTGTGAATGGCCCGGAGCCGGTCGTCACCGTCACGACGAAGCGCGGGTACCGGATCCAGGGAACGACGACCCACCGCATCAGGGTCCTCGACGCCGACGGGACCTGGCAGTGGCGCCGCTTCGCCGACTTGAGGCAGGACGATCGCGTCCCGCTGATGCTCGGCGGCATGGTCGGGGAGGCACGAGAAGTTCCGCTGCCACCGCTCGCCGAGGCGTACTGGACCTCGGACCACCTCACCTTCGTCCCGCGCTACATGAACGCGGACCTGGCGGAGCTGGTCGGCTACTTCATGGGCGACGGCTCGCTCCACTCCCGCGGCTTGCGCTTCTGCGTCACCGCGGCTGACACCGATGTCGCTGACCGGCTGGTTTCTCTGGGCAGGAGCCTGTTCGGCCTCGAGGCTGCCCTCACGGCAAAGCAGGGCTACACCGAGGTCATGTTCCAGTCGGTTCGGCTGACCCTGTGGTGGGAGGCCTGCGGATTCGCGAAGCGCGCGCCGAACGGGGAACACCGCGGCAAGGGCTACGAGGCCCACATCCCCGATGCGGTGCTCTTCACGAACGATCCGTCTGCCTACCGCGCATTCGTGCGCGGCCTGTTCGAGGCAGACGGCAACACGAAGCACGGATACGCCTCCTGGGCGACGGTCTCCGAGCAGTTCAGCCACGACGTCCAGTCGCTTCTTCTGGCTCTCGGCTTCGTGACGACACGCAAGATCGATGTGCCCGGCGACGGTCACCGGGGCGTGAATCCCGTGCACGTCCTGCGCTTGCTCAACGCGAGCTCTGGTGCGCGCTTCCTGACCGAGATCTCGTTGATCTCGGAGCGAAAGCGGGAGGGCCTGGTCGACCGCGAGCATCCACAGGCCGCGCGGTATGACCTCGTGCCGGTGAGCCGATCCACGGTGGATCGACTCGCACCGGAGAACGACCACCTCCGCAAGACGATGCTCCTGCAGCTCTCCCGGACCGGCCTCGTGTCGCGTCGGTCGGCGACGGCGCTGCTCGAGCGGACCGCCGATCCGGAGCTGGAGGAGAGCCTGGGCTACTTCTATGACAGCATCGGCAGCGCAGTGCTCGGCGAGGAGCAGCTGACCTACGACATCTCGGTGCCGTCGAATGTCACCTACGTCGCGAATGGCTTCGTGAGCCACAACACCATCGCGTTCCTGATGGACTGCGACACGACCGGGGTCGAGCCGGACATCGCGCTCATCAAGTACAAGCGCCTCGTCGGCGGCGGCTACCTGAAGATCGTGAACCAGGGCGTGACGAGCGCGCTTCGCAAGCTCGGCTACAACGCCAAGCAGGCGGAGGCAATCGTCGCCTGGATCGACGAGCACGAGACGATCGAGGGCGCGCCGGACCTGAAGGATGAGCACCTGTCCGTCTTCGACTGCGCCTTCAAGCCGGCCAACGGCAGCCGATCGATCCACTACAACGGCCACCTCAAGATGATGGCCGCGGTCCAGCCGTTCATCAGTGGCGCCATCAGCAAGACGGTCAACATGCCGGAGGCCTCCACGCCGGAGGAGATCTCGAACGTCTACATCGACGGCTGGAAGATGGGCCTCAAGGCGATCGCGGTCTACCGCGACAACTCGAAGCGCTCCCAGCCGCTGAACATGAAGCGGGAGGGCGGGGATGCCGCGAAGGCCGCGGTGGCGCCCGAGGTTCAGACCGTCTACAAGCCGATGCGCCGGCGCCTGGCCGATGAGCGCGCCAGCATCACCCACAAGTTCAACGTGGGCGGCCACGAGGGCTACCTGACCATCGGCCTGTACGAGGACGGCACGCCCGGCGAGATCTTCCTGCGCATGGCCAAGGAGGGCTCGACCATCAGTGGCCTCATGGACAGCTTCGCCACCGCCATCAGCCTCGCCCTCCAGTACGGCGTGCCGCTGAAGGACCTGGTGAACAAGTTCAGCCACCTGCGATTCGAGCCGGCCGGGTTCACCGGCAACCGGGACATCCCGATGGCGAAGAGCCTGGTGGATTACATCTTCCGATACATGGCGACGAAGTTCATGTCGCAGGACGAGAAGGATGCGGTTGGGATCATCAATCGGCAGCTGACGTTGTCGGATGCGAAGGCGGTGAGTGGGGAAGCCTCCGGGGACGCCCCGACCGCGGCGCGCTCCGCTAGCGCCACGTCCGAGACGCCCCCGGCGGCTCAACCACTGTCTGAGGCGGCTCCGGCACGGTCCGTTGAGGGTAAGACCACAGAGGCACCTGATCAGCCGGAGGCATCAACCTTGGGGGTTGGTTCCGAAGTGGTAGACGAGGCAGCGGCACAGATTGAGTCGGGTGAGGTTGTCGCTGCGAAGGGTGAGATGGTTGCCAACGGGCTGTTGGACGGGTTGAGGATCGTGGCGCAGAACAGCGTTGAGAAGGATCGGGCGGAGCGGCTGGCTGTCGGTCAGGCGCCGGTGGTCTTCGACACTGCTGATTCGCCGGCCTGCACCGACTGCGGCTCGATCATGGTCCGCAACGGCTCCTGCTACAAGTGCATCAACTGCGGCGCAACGAGTGGATGTAGCTGACAGGACGCGGCGACTGGAGAGGAACATGACGAGGCAGAAACCTGGCGAGATTCCGGGCCGGCCCGGCGAATACGTCGAACGAGGACCGCGCGGAGCAGATGTGCCGAATCCTCGACACGTCACCATCGAGCCTCGTGATAAGCCACTACCTCCCACCCAGAAGCCGGGGCGGACATGGGAGCGAGAAGGACCGCCTAAGCTGTGAGGCGAAGGCTGTCCTCGAGCAGGCCGAAATCGCCGGAGACCGCTTCACGCTGCCAGCGGCGGCCTCGTCGGAGTGCCTGGTATCGCGGTCGCGGCACGGCAGGGCGGCAATCCGCGCCGTCGATCGCTACATCGAGGACCTTGCCGCGTCCATCGAGCCTGTGACGCGAGAAGTCGCGAATCAGGCGGCGGTGCTCCGCGCTCGCCATGGTCGTCGACTCCCTCTGCCCGATGCGCCCGATGCGCTTGTCGTCGCCACCGCCGTGGTGCTCGGCGCGGATCGCATTCTCACCACTGATGCCGGTTGGCCACGCCTCACGATACCGGTCACGATCGTTCGTCCTTGACGCGCCCAGCGCCTACGCACCGCCGAGGTCCTCGAGCATTTGGTCGATCGCCTCGTGCACTGGAGCGGGTGGAAGCGCGTGTGGGCCGGTCACCTCGACGAGCCGGGAGTTCGAGGACTGCGCAAGGACCTCGTCAAGACCCGCGTCCCAAATCGCCTGCGCATCGGGCGGGAGGCCGCCGCGGCTCTCGGAGGCCCGAAGGTATGTGATCGGTACGTCCGGAATCTTGTCGAGCGTCGACCGTGCCTCGTCGTGGATCGTCCAGAGGATGGTCTCCGGTCCGCCCGCGTACTCCGCTTCAAACGCCTCGAGATCGAGCTCGCCTTGTTCCGCAAAGTACCGGTCCACGTCGGCGTCCGAGTGGAGGCTGGCGTCGATGAACACAATGCCGGCGACCTGGTCGGGCTGGTCGGCAGCGTAAAGCTCGGCCACGAGTCCGCCGAATGACCCGGCGACGATCAGGTACGGTCCTGGGAGGGCGGCCGCGGTCAGGAGAGCCTTCAAGTCGCCAACTACGTCCGCCCCCGACTGCGGGGTCTCGACCGGGTCGCTGAGACCCATGTTCGCCCGGTCATACACGCAGACCTGGTGGCGGTCGGCATAGGCGTCAAAGAGGGGATATCCGTGCGTTCGGTTTCCACCGTCGCCGTGCAGGAACAGGATCGTTGGTGCGCCACCCCCCCGGCACTCGAGGTACAGCGACCGGCCGTCGATGTCCACCGGTCCGGCGAATCCCTCTCCCGATGGCGATGGCGCACTTCCATCACCGGAAGGCGAGACGGAGGCGCTGGGGGGCGA
>Ga0136633_1002992_pt1 | contig 11302 bp, 10 predicted proteins | sample AntDrymeUQ832206_2_FD_105494 | JGI IMG/M metagenome (GOLD analysis project Ga0136633, IMG submission 105494) | Polar desert sand microbial communities from Dry Valleys, Antarctica - metaG UQ83 (22.06) | ecosystem: Environmental > Terrestrial > Soil > Desert | place: Antarctica: Dry Valley...
AGGCTGCCGAGCTTGGGCCTGGCCTTGGGCTCGGCGTAATAATAAGCGTCCTGGTAATCGATCGCGGGGATGTCGAGCTTGGCCCAGCTGACTTCCTCCATCGTCAGCCATGCGCGGTACGCCTTCAAGCGCCACTCGAGCATCCACTCGGGCTCGTTCTTCTTGGCCGAGATGAAGCGGACGGTGTCCTCGTTGAGGCCCTTGGGAGCAAAGTCCTGCTCGATGTCGCTCGAAAAACCCCACTCGTAGGTTTCGAGCTTCTCGGCCGCTTCATGCGCCTCGCGGTTGAGCAGGGTGTCGGTCATTGGCGTTCCCCGGCCCTTCGGCCGTCCGCCTGCGGCGGTCGCTCAGGATAAACTACGCCCGGGGTCCAGGAGCGCGGGAGCGCTGCTTTCGCAGCGCCCTGGGCTCCGGCCTTCGCCGGAGAACTAAGCTGCTCCAAACTCACCGCGCCCAGCGCCCCGCGCACGGCGTTGCTGACCACGCCCATGTGCGTCTTGACCCGGCAATGGGCGTCGAGCGCGCAGTCGGACGCTTCGTCGCTGCCGCTGCACATGGTCATCGCGATCGGTCCTTCGACCGCTTCGACAATGTCGGCGAGGCTGATCGCGCTTCCGGGCCGAGCGAGCGTGAAACCGCCGCCGGCGCCGCGCGCGCTGGTCAGCAGCCCGGCGCCGGCCAATTTGCCCATCAATTTCTGCGCGGTCGGAAGGGGAACGCCGGTCTCCTGGGACAGCTCGGCGGCGGACAGCCGAACGCCTGCCCCGCGGCGGGCGGCGGCGGTCATCATTACGACCGCATAGTCGGCGAGGTGGGTCAGGCGCATATAATCGGAGCTTTCCAGTCCGATTTAGGATTTCTGCCAATGAAAAGCAACCGCCCGCTCATCCTGAGTAGCCATTGAGCCTGTCGAAATGGCGTATCGAAGGACGTGCTTCGATTACGAGCCTTCCTTCGATACGGGCCTTCGTCAGCTCAGTCCCTACTCAGGATGAGCGGGTTGGTATTTCACACCTTGGTCCGCGCGATCCACGCGTCGACGCGCTTTTCCAGCAACTCGAGCGGCATCGATCCCGCCAGCAGCACGGTGTCGTGGAAGCCGCGGTCGTCATATTTGGCGCCGAGCGCCGCCTTGGCCCGCGCCCGCAACTCCTCGATCTTCAGCTTGCCGACCATGTAGGCGGTCGCCTGGCCAGGGTAGACGACGTAGCGCTCGATCGCCTTGACGATCCCGCCTTTGGCGTCGGCGCTATTGTCCTCGACATATTTGATCGCGGTCTCACGGGTCCAGCGCTTGTGGTGAATGCCGCTGTCGACGACCAGCCGGATGGCACGGTGGAGCTCCAATTGAAGCCAGCCAAAATCGCGGTAGGGATCGGTGTAGAGTCCCATCTCCTTGCACAATTTCTCGGCATAGAGGCCCCAGCCCTCGTCGGTCGCAGTGTAGCCGGAGAACTGGCGGAACGGCGGCACTTCGCCTTCGCCCAATTCGCTCAGCAGCGCGCCCTGGAGATGGTGGCCGGGGATGCCCTCGTGGCAGTACAAGGCCTCGACTTCGGTCGAGGGCATGTCCGCCATGTCGTAGAGATTGACGTAATAGGTGCCGGGGCGCGAGCCGTCGGGCGGCGGGTCCTGATAGAACGCCTTGCCCGCGCTCTTCTCGCGGAACGGCTCGACCGCCTTGATCAGCAACGCGGTCTTGGGCAGGCGGCCGAAAAAGCGCGGCAATTGCGACTGGGCCTGGGCCTGCGCCTTGGCGGTTTCGTCCAGATAGGTCTGCCGGCCCGCCGCAGTGTTGGGGTAATAATTGCTCTTCGCGCCGCGCATGTGCTCGAAAAATTGCGGCAGCGTGCCCTGGAAGCCGACCTGGTCCTTGATCGCCGCCATCTCGCCGTGGATGCGCGCGACCTGGGCAAGGCCGAGGGCGTGGATGGCATCGCCGTCGAGCTCGGTCGTGGTGTAATATTTGAGCAGCGCCGCATATTGCTGGGCGCCGTTGGCGAAGCGCCAGATGCCGTCGTCGCGGCCGGCGGCGCGATGCTGCCGTTCCATCGCCGCGATGACCCGGCGGTAGGCCGGGCGGACATCGTCGAGCAGGGCTGCTTTGCCGGCATCGAGCAGGCGCGCCTTGGTCGCCGCGTCGGTGTCGAGCTTGCCGACCTTGGCCTTGAAGTCGGCCCACAAGGCGCTGTCCGCGCCGCCGGTGAAGGGCGCGCCGGCGATGACGTTCTTCGAATCCGCGATGACATAGGGGAACACCCATTTGGGCGGCAGCACGCCCAAGGCGGCGCGGGCCTCGGACTCGGCGATCGACTGGTCGAGGTAGCGCGCCATTTCCTTGAGGCGCGAAACATAGGCCTCGGCGTCGGCGACGCTGTCGATCTTATGGATGTTGATGAGGAACGCCGGGCCATCGCTCTGCGCGCCGTTCATCTGGTCGAACACATAGGTCTGGCGGCGGAACGGGAAGACCGAGTCGGAACGCGCGTCGCGGTAGAGGAAGAGGTCGTAGCTCAATTGGTCGTCGGGCGAGAGGGCGGCGCGGTCGAAGCGCTGCCGGAGCGCGGCGACATTGCGGCGGCCAAGCTCGCGCTCCTCGATCGCGGCGGCCTCGCCGAACTGGTCCCACTTGCCGTAATCGCCGTCCTTGATCGCGCGATACGCCTTGCTCAGCGGGGACAGCGCGAGCTCGGCCTTGTCGGCGGCCTCGAAAAAAGCGGCGAGCTCGGCGTTCTTGGCCGGGATCGGGGCGACGGCCGACTCGGCGGGCGCGGCGGCGTCGACCGGCGGCGGCTGGAGCAAAGGATCGACCTGGTTGGTGGCGCAGGCGGCGAGCAGAGCGGTGGAGGCAAGCAGGATGAGGCGCGTCACGGGCATTCCTTCGCTATGGGGTCGCGCCTTCGTTGCAGAGCTGGAGCCGCTCCGCCACCGCTTTTTCGATGAACGGCGGCGACAGGCTTGCTAGGGCGGTCGGCGATGGGGCTTTTTCGACTTGTCCGGCCGTTGGTGTTCGCGCTCGACGCCGAGCGCGCGCATCGCGCGACGATCGCGGCTCTGCACTGGCTGCCGAAGCGGCGGCCGCCGATGTTCGCGGCATCGCTGACGACGAGCATCGCCGGGCTCGGCTTTCCCTCGCCGGTCGGGCTCGCGGCGGGGTTCGACAAGGACGCCGAAGTGGCGGGCGCGATGCTCGGGCTCGGCTTCGGTTTCGTCGAGGTCGGCACGCTTACCCCGCTGGCGCAGGCCGGCAATCCCAAACCGCGGCTTTTCCGGCTGACCGAGGACGAGGCGGTGATCAATCGCCTGGGGTTCAACAATGAAGGTCAGGCGGCGGCGCTGAAGCGGCTTGCCGCGCGCAACCGCGGCCTCGGCGTGGTCGGAATAAACCTTGGCGCCAACAAGGAAAGCGCGGACCGCATCGCCGATTATGCCGCCGGGGTTCGGGCGGCGGCGCGCCACGCCGATTATCTGACGGTCAACATTTCCTCGCCCAACACGCCGGGGCTGCGCGGGCTGCAGGATGCCGGCGCGCTCGGCGAATTGCTCGCCGCGGTGCGCGACGCGCGCGTTCCGGACGGTCCGCCGGTTTTCCTGAAAGTCGCGCCGGACCTCAATGCCGGCGACCCGGAGCGGATCACGCGCGCCGCGCTCGATCATGGAATCGATGCGCTGATCGTCGCCAACACCACGGTGTCGCGCCCGCCGCTTGGCTCGCGCCATGCGGGCGAAGCTGGCGGATTGTCGGGCGCGCCATTGAAATCGCTCGCGCTAGACGCGCTGCGCCGCTTCCGCAGCGCCGGCGGCGGCGCCTTGCCGCTGATCGGCGTCGGCGGAATCGCCACGGCGGACGACGCGTGGAAGCGGATCCGCGCCGGGGCGAGCCTCGTCCAACTCTACAGCGCGATGGTTTTTTCCGGACCGCGGATCGGCCGCCGCATCGCCGCCGGGCTCGCCGAGCGGCTGGAGCGCGGCGGCTTCGCCAGCATTGCCGAGGCGGTGGGGAGCGAGTAGCCCCGCGCGTCATGCCCGTGTGCCTGTTCCGCTTAGCTGCTGCCTGCCTGGCCCTCGCCGGCTGCGCCACCGCTTCTTCGCAACCTCCGCTTATTGCCGCTCCGCCAGCAACCGGCCTGGTCAGCGCCGCCGATCCGCGCGCCGCCGAAGCGGGCGCCGAGGTGTTGCGCGCCGGCGGCAGCGCGGCGGACGCGGCCTTTGCAACGCTGATCGCCTTGACCGTGGTCGAGCCGCAAAGCTCGGGCATCGGCGGCGGCGGTTTCCTCGTTTATTCGGGGGGCGGCCGGTTGCCCGACAGCTATGACGGGCGCGAGGAAGCGCCGATGGCGGCGCGGGGCGATTGGTTTTTCGTCAACGGCCAACCGCTGCCAACTGCCGAGGCGATCCCCGGCGGGCGCAGCGTCGGCGTTCCCGGCAACATGCGGATGATGGCGCTGGCCCACCGCGATCACGGCAAGCTGGCGTGGGCGCGGCTGTTCGATCCCGCCATCCGTCTCGCCCGCGACGGCTTCGCGATCACGCCGCGCCTGTTCCGCGCGCTCGACAAGTATCGCACGACCGGCGCGCTCAGCCCGGCGGCGCGAGACTTGTTCTATGGGCCGGACGGGAGCCCCAAAGCGGTCGGGACTGTCGTCCGCAATTCCGCGATTGCAACCGCGCTCGAAGGCTTCGCCGCGCGCGGCCCGGACAGTTTCTACGTCGGTCCGAATGCCGCCGCGATCGCCGCCGCGGTGTCCGGCGCGGCGCGCAATCCGGCGCCGATGAGCGTCGGCGATCTCGTCGCGTACGACGCGAAAAAGCGGCCGCCGGTGTGTGGCGATTATCGCGGCTATCGCGTGTGCGGGATGGGCCCGCCGTCGTCGGGCGCGACCACCGTCGTCGCGATCCTCAAGCAGCTCGAGCGCTTCGACCTGGCGGCGCTCGGTCCGAACTCTCCTGTGGCGTGGCACCTGATCGCCGAATCGACGCGGCTGGCGTTCGCCGACCGCGACCGATATCTCGCCGATTCCGATCATGTCGCGGTGCCGGTGGCCGGGCTGATCGATCCAGCCTATCTCGCGCGGCGCTCGGCGTTGATCTCGTCCGAGCGGACCATGGCAGCGGTCATCGCGGGTACGCCCGCCGGCGCGCCCCGGGTCGTCGCCGGGCTCGAGCCGGTCGAAGCCGGCACTTCGCATTTCGTCGCGGTCGACCGGGCCGGCAATGTCGCCTCGCTGACCTCGACCATCGAAAGCCCGCTCGGATCGGGGCTGATGGTCAACGGCTTCTATCTCAACAACGAGCTGACCGACTTCAGCCTGGCGCCGACCGGCGCTACCGGTCCGGTCGCCAATCGCGTCGAGGGCGGCAAGCGCCCGCGCAGCTCGATGGCCCCGACCATCGTCTATGGCCGCGACGGGCGGGTGCGGCTGGCGGTCGGCGCCGCCGGGGGGGCGACGATCATCGCCCAGGTCGCGCGGGCGATCATCGGCGTGATCGACTGGCGGTTGAGCGCGCAGGATGCGCTCGCGCTGCCGGTGATCTTCGCCCCCGGCAACACCATCTTTGTCGAACGGGGAACCGTGCTGGAAACGATGATCCCGGCGCTCCGCGCGCTCGGCCACGGCAAAATCGGTTATCGCGAGCCGACCAGTTTCAAGGCGAATGCGATCGAATCGACGGACGGCCGCTGGATGGGCGCCGCGGACCCGCGCTCCGAAGGCGTCGCGGTCGCCGAATGAAGGGCAAATAAGGATGGCGCGGCAGCTCGAAACTTTTCCCAATCTCGTCTCGATGTTCCTGACGCGCGCCGCCGACAAAGGCGACGCGCCATTCCTGTGGGCCAAGCGCGAGGCCAAGTGGACGCCGTTCAGCTGGAGCGAAACGCGGCGTCAGGTGGCGGCGCTGGCGGAGAGCCTCAAGCGCATCGGACTCGAGCCCGGCGACCGCGTCATGCTGGTCAGCGAAAACCGCCCCGAATGGCTAATCGCGGACCTCGGCATCATGGCCGCGGGCTGTGTCACGGTGCCCGCCTACACCACCAACACGACGCGCGATCACACCCATATCCTCGGCAATTCCGGCGCCAAGGCAGTGATCGTGTCGAGCCCGAAACTGGCCAAGCCGCTGATCCCGGCGGTGCTGTTCAGCTCCGACTGCAAGCATGTCGTCGGGATCGAGGACATTCGCACCGGCCAGGCGTCGGACGAAGTCGCGTTCCATCATTGGGCCGAGCTGGTCGCGGGCGAGCCCGACATTGCGGCGCTCGGTCAGCGCATGGCGATGGTCAGGCGCGGCGATCTTGCCTGTATCATCTACACCAGCGGCACCGGCGGCGCGCCGCGCGGGGTGTGCCAGCATCATGGCGCGATCCTCGCCAACGTCGCCGGCTGCACCGACATCATCTCGACCGATTTTACCTGGGACGACGAAGTGTTCCTGTCGTTCCTGCCCGCCAGCCACGCCTATGAGCATTCGGGCGGGCAGCACTTCCCGATCGGGCTGGCTGCGCAAATCTATTATGCCGAGAGCCTGGAAAAGCTCGCCGCCAATATCGAGGAGGTTCGGCCGACGATCATGGTCGTCGTCCCGCGCCTGTTCGAGATGCTGCGCGCGCGGATTCTCAAGACCCTGGAGAAGAGCGGGGCGCTTTCCAATTATCTGCTCAGGCGCGCGCTGGCGATCGGCGCCGATCGCCACGACGGCCGAGCCAAGCCGTGGGATTTGCCGATGGACGGGCTGCTGTCGCTGACGCTTCGGCGCAAGGTGCGCGGCCGGTTCGGCGGGCGGATCAAGGCGATGGTGTCGGGCGGCGCGCCGCTCAATCCCGAGGTCGGCCTGTTCTTCCAGTCATTGGGGCTGATCGTGCTGCAGGGTTACGGCCAGACCGAATCGGGACCGGTGATCAGCTGCAACCGGCCCAAGGCGGGCATTCGCATGGACACCGTCGGGCCGCCGGTGAAGGACGCCGAGGTGCGCTTCGCCGAGGACGGCGAGATCATGGTTCGCGGCGAGCTCGTCATGCACGGCTATTGGCGTAATCCCGAGGAAACGGCGCGGGTGCTGCAGGACGGCTGGCTGGCGACCGGTGACGTTGGTCATTTCGACAAGGCGGGGCGGATCGTCATCACCGACCGCAAGAAAGATCTGATCGTCAACGACAAGGGCGACAATGTCTCGCCGCAGCGGGTCGAAGGCATGCTGACCCTGCAAAACGAGATCGCCCAGGCGATGGTGTTCGGCGACCGCCGCCCGCACCTCGTCGCCCTGCTCGTGCCCGAAGCCGAGATCGCCGATGCGCCCGACCTGCAGCAGCGGCTGTCGAAAGCGGTCGACCGCGTCAATGCGGAAGTCGGCGTGATCGAAAAGGTCCGCCGCTTCATCGTCGCCGACGCGCCGTTTACGACCGACAACGAGCAACTGACCCCGTCGATGAAGATCCGCCGGCACGTCCTGAAGCAGGCCTATGGCGAGCGCCTCGAGGCGCTGTACGGCAAGGGCTGAGCGCTGCTTAGCCTTGCGGGCGGGTGTAGGGCACGAAGTCGCCGAACACGCAGCTGCCGACCGAAATCCCGGCGGTAAGGTCGCGGACCTCGCCGATGTCGCCGCGGCACAGGCCGAACCCGCCCGAGGTCCGCGTCACCAGCGCATAATGGCCCTTGCCGATCTGCGAGCAGCCGCCGCCAATCAGGTCGTTGCGGTACACCCGGTTGCCGTCGCGGAACAGGATGGTGTTGTCGTCGATCACCACCATGTCGTTGGAACGATGGCTGGGGAGGCAGCTCAGCGGCTGCCCGGCGACCTTGCCAGCGAGCAATTTCTGGAGATGGGCTTCGGCCTTGGCACTGCGCATTTCCGGCTGCGGAGCGGTGGTGCAGGCGCCGAGCGTGGCGGCGGCAAGTATCAGGAGTGGCATGCGCATCGCAAACCTCCGTCAGTTGAACGACCAGGGGGATAAATAGGCTCCCGCCAAGCTTAACGGAAGCTGTCTTTCTCGGCGCGCAGCCGGGCGAATTCCTGCCAGTCCGCGGCGCGCACGAACGGGTTGGTCGCGCGTTCCTCGGCGACACGCATCGGCAAGGTGATTTTTCCCTCTTCGCGCAGGGCCGCGACGCGGGCCAGCCGCTCGGCAATCGCCGAATTGCCCGGCTCGGCGTGCGCGGCGAAGCGCGCGTTGGCCAGCGTATATTCGTGCCCGCAGTAGAGCTGCATGTCTTCAGGCAGCGCCGACAGCTTGGCCAGTGAGTCGAACATCTGCTGCGGCGTCCCCTCGAACAGCCGGCCGCAGCCCATCGCGAACAGAGTGTCGCCGACGAACGCGACCATCGCTTGGTCGAACACCAAGGCGATGTGGCCGAGGGTGTGGCCGGGGATCTCGATCACTCGGCCGGCATGCATGCCGAGGCGGATTGCATCGCCTTCGCGCAACGGGACATCGACGCCGGGGATGGTCTCGGCGGCGGGGCCGGAGACGGTGCAGCCGGTGGCTTGCTTGAGGGCAAGATTGCCGCCGGTGTGATCGGGGTGCCAATGGGTGTTCCACACTTGGCCGATAGTCCAGCCGCGCCGCTCGGCTTCGGCCAGCGGCGGGCCGGCGTCGCCGGGATCGACCACCGCGGTTGCGCCGCTGTCGCCATCGTGGACCAGCCAGATGTAATTGTCGGCGAACGCCGGCACGGGGACGATGTCGAGCATCACCACTCGCCCACATTGGGCATCGAGGCCCATGGCTCGGCGGGCGGAAGCGCGGCGCCTTTCTGCAGCAGTTCGACCGAGACATTGTCGGGCGAGCGGACGAACGCCATGCGCCCGTCGCGCGGCGGACGGTTGATCGTCACACCGCCGTCGATCAGCCGCTGGCACGAAGCGTAGATGTCGTCGACGTCATAGGCCAGATGACCGAAATTCCGGCCGCCGCCATAGCCGCCCTCGTCCCAATTGTGGGTCAACTCGACTTCGCCGCCGTCGTCGCCGGGAACGGCAAGGAAGATCAAGGTGTAGCGGCCCTGGGGCACGTCGAAGCGGCGGCGCTCCTCCAGGCCCAGCAGGCTGAAGAAACGAATGGTGGCGGCGGGGTCGCTGACCCGCAGCATCGCATGGAGGAATTTCATTGGGTGGGCTTCTCCGGTGGACCGGCATCGCCGTCGGCGGGGACCGGCGTCAGCAGCAGCAGCGCCTCGCGCGCCGCCTTGCCGATTGGACCGTTGCTATCGTAGCGGTTGGCCTGGCTCCAGTAGGCGCGCGCCTTGGCCTCCTCCCCGGCAACCTGCGCAACGTGGCCCGCCTCGAACAGGATGGTCGGGTCATCGGGGGCCAGCGCCAGTGCGCGGCCGATGGCGGTGGTCGCCTGCGCCGGATCGCCCTCGCGGATGGCGAGCGCGGCGAGGAAGTACCACAGGAACGGATCCTCTCCGATCGTCGCTTCGGCCTCGCGCGCCTTGGCGCGGGCGGTCTTGAGGTCGTTCTGCGCCTCGGCGGCGCGGGCGCGGTCGAGCAAGGCCTCGCCGCGCTGCGGGCCCTGCAAGCCGCCCCCGGCCAGCGCGCGATCGAGCGCGAGCGCGGCCTTGCCCGGCTGATTGGCGGCGATCCACATGTTGCCGGCGGCGGCGAGCAGCCGGTCCGAGCGCGCGTCGCCGACGGTGGCGCTGACCGCCAGCGACGTCGCCGCGGCATCCTCGAACGCCGCCGCCGCCTCGGCGAAGCGGCCGGCATTGGCCGCCGCGACGGCGCGGCAGGTGAACGTCTCGACCCCGCGCGCTTCGACGCAAGGGGCGGGGGCGGAGGGTGCGGGGGGCGCGGACTGGGCGGCAATCGCGGCGGCGAGCAGAACGATCATCGGTTGGGCTCCAACAGCTCGGCGACGGTGCGCAGGATCGCGGCGATCTCGTGCGGCTGCGACAGCCGGTGACCGCCGCCCTTGACGATCTTGAGCTGGACATCGGCTGAACGCAGCCGCCCGAGCAGGCGTTGGGCGACGCCAAGCGGGACGTCGGCGTCGGCCTCGCCGTGAACCAGCCGCACCGGGCAATCGATCGTGATCGGCGCTTCGAGCAGGAGCAGCGCCTGTCCCGACTGCCAGAAGGCGCGCGTGGTCGTCTGGCTGTCGCCGCCGTCCGGGTTGGCGCGCTCCAGCCGCCCCGCGCGCTCGATCTCGGCCTTGTCCGCGGACGAAAAGCCCCAATCGGTAAAATCGGGCGCGGCGGCGATTCCAACCAGCGAGTGGACCCGACCCGGCCTCTGTAAAGCAACGTGGAGCGCGATCCACCCGCCCATCGACGAGCCGATCAGGATCAGCGGCCCGTCGGTCAGCGTATCGATCAGCGTCAACGCATCGTCGAGCCAGCGATCGAGCGTGCCGTCCCCGAATCGCCCGTCCGACGCCCCGGTGCCCGAATAATCGAAGCGCAGCAGGGCCAGCCCGCGCTCCCCGGCGAAGCGGTCGAGCGCGAGCGCCTTGGCCCCTTCCATGTCCGACGCATAGCCGGGCAGGAAGACCAGGGTCGGGGCGCTCCCAGCGCGCAGGCGATAGGCCAGGCGCGAGCCGTTGCCTGGCGCGAAGAAAGACGGCGGAGTGTCGCTCACGGCGGCGACCAATAGGGCGTCGCAACCAAGCCGCAAAGGCGCTGGAACGTCAGCGCCAGGCGCTGGTTGAAGCCGCGGGCGAGGAGGCCCTTTGCAATGCAATACCGGCGGCTTGGCGACAGCGATCTCGAGGTTTCGGAAATTTCGCTCGGGTCGTGGCTGACTTTCGGCGTCGGGGTCGAGGCGCAGGCGGCGCGCGCCTGCCTCGACGCGGCGTTCGATGTCGGGATCAATTTCATCGACACCGCCAACGTCTATGGCCGCGGTGCCGCCGAGACCTTCCTCGGCGAGGCGCTCAAAGGCCGACCGCGCGACAGTTTTGTCCTCGCCACCAAACTATTCTTCCCGATGAGCGCCACCGATCAGGGCCTGTCGCGCGGCCAGGTCGAAAAGCAGCTCGACGCGTCGCTCGCGCGGCTCAAGACCGACGTCATCGACCTCTATCAGTGTCACCGCTACGACTGGGACACGCCCCTGGAGGAAACGATGGCGGCGCTGACCGGCGCGGTCGAGAGCGGCAAGGTCCGCTATATCGGATTTTCCGAATGGCCGGCCGAGCGCATCCAGGCCGCGCTGGATCTCACCGGCGTGACCAAATTCGTCTCCAGCCAGCCGCAATATTCTTTGGTGTGGCGCGAGCCCGAGTCGGACGTGATCCCGTTGTGCGCCGCCAACGGCATTTCGCAGATCGTGTGGTCGCCGCTTGGCCAGGGCGTGCTCAGCGGCAAAT
>Ga0136633_1002993_pt1 | contig 11300 bp, 13 predicted proteins | sample AntDrymeUQ832206_2_FD_105494 | JGI IMG/M metagenome (GOLD analysis project Ga0136633, IMG submission 105494) | Polar desert sand microbial communities from Dry Valleys, Antarctica - metaG UQ83 (22.06) | ecosystem: Environmental > Terrestrial > Soil > Desert | place: Antarctica: Dry Valley...
AAACGGTGACCGAGGGCACGCCGGTGCCGACGATGGAAGACCGCATCACGATCCGCTCCGGTGAATCCAAACTGATCATCGAGCGCGGTCGCATCACCCGCGTTGTCCGCACGGTGACAGCGGGATCCTGACAGGCGTGAAAACGCTCGACATCCGTGTGCTCGGCGATCCGATCCTCCGCATGGATACGGATCCGGTCGCGGCGGTCACCGACGACCTCAAGCGGCTGATCGACGACATGTTCACCACCATGTATGCAGCCGAAGGGATCGGACTCGCGGCGCCACAGGTCGGACGCACGGAGCGGCTCGCGGTAGTCGATGTGGAAGGCGCGCGGTACACGCTTATCAACCCTGAGATCATCTCGCGCGACGGCTCGGCGCGCGCGGAGGAAGGGTGCCTGTCCATTCCCGAAGTGTTCGGCGAAGTCGAGCGGTCCCAGCGGATCACCGTGCGCGCGCTGGATGCCGACGGCAGCCCGTTCGAGCTGGCGGCGAGCGAGCTCCTCGCTCGCGCTATCCAGCACGAGATCGACCACCTGCACGGCAAGCTCTTTCTTGATTACCTGAGCGTCTTCAAGCGCCGCTCAGCGTTGTCCCAATGGGAAAAGCTCAAGACGGATTATCCGGGGCTCATCCGGAAAGTCATCCCCGGCGCGGAGCAAAAGTCGCGAAGCTCCGAGCATACGACAACGTCCGCCGGCGAAGTCTGAGTGAGGGTTCTGTTCTGGGGGACGCCCGATTTCGCGGTCACGCCGCTCGCCGCGCTGCTGGGCGAAGGGCTCGACATCATTGGAGTCGTCACTCAGCCGGACAGGCCGCAGGGGCGCTCGCGATCGAGCGTCGTTGCTTCGCCCGTGAAAGCGCTCGCGCTGCGCGAGGAGATTCCCGTGTTGCAGCCGACGAGGGCGCGCGACCAGGAGTTCATCGAGGAGATTCGGAAGCTGGAGCCGGACATCTCCGTAGTCGTCGCGTACGGGCAGATCCTGGCGAAGGAAGTCATCGACCTGCCGAAGCATGGCACGCTCAACATTCACGCTTCTCTCCTACCGGCGCTGCGCGGCGCCGCGCCGATCCAGGGCGCTATCCTCGCGGGATTCGCCGAGACGGGCATCTCGATCATGCAGATGGTTCCCGCGCTCGACGCAGGTCCGGTGCTGCATCAGGTAAGCACGCCGATCGGACCGGACGAGACCTACGGCGAGCTGGCGATGCGGCTCTCCGAGCTCGGAGCGCTCGCGATCGTTCAGGCGCTCGCACTCATGTCCGCCGGAGCCGCAACGCCAAGGGAGCAGAATCCGACACTGGTCACTCTAGCGCCGAAGATCACCCGCGATTCGGCGCGGATCGACTGGACCCGGGATGCAGTGCAAGTAGCGAGGGGAATTCGCGCGTACGATCCTCGTCCCGCCGCGTTCACGACGGCGGGCGGCGCGGAGATCAAGCTCTTTCATCCGTCGCTCGCGGAAGGTCTCTCAGGGAATCCCGGCCAGGTTCTCGAAGCGGGGAACGAGCTCGTCGTGGCGTGCGGCGACGGTGCGGTGAGAATCTCCGAGATTCAGCCCGCCGGCCGGCGGCGCATGGCGGCGGGCGATTGGACGCGCGGGCGAGCGGTCGCGACCGGTGACATCCTCGGCTGACGCAACGGCCTGGCGCGTTCCCGTCGTCCACGCCATCACCAACGACGACAAGCTCCTCGGCGCCGCGTTCCACGCGCATGCGATCGCGGTGATGGCCGCGCTCGGCGCGCTCGGCGCGATCCACGTGCGTTCGCGCTGGCTCACAGATCGTCGCCTGCTGGACATCACCGCGTCGCTCGTCGATGCGGCACGAGAGTCCGGGTGCTTCATCGTCGTGAACGACCGCGCGGACATCGCGCTCGCGGCCGGGGCGCACGCGGTCCAGCTCACCTCGCGCTCCGCGGGAGTCAGCGACGTTCGGGGGATGGCGCCGTCGCTCCGGATCGGAAGCAGCGTTCACAGCGCCGTCGATGCGAGGGACGCCGGCATGTTCGGCGCCGACTGGTGTGTGGCGGGCCACGTGTTCGACTCGGGATCGCACGACGGCGAGCCGGGGCGCGGGCTCAGCTTCGTGCGGGCTTGCGCGGATGCCACGGAGATCCCCGTGATCGCGATTGGCGGCGTGCTGCCGGGGCACCTTAGGGAGCTGGTGGCGGCCGGTGCCCGGGGCGTAGCGAGCATCAGCGGAGTCTGGGACGACCCGAATCCCGGTGAGGCAGCCGGTCGCTATCTTTCAGAGTATGTCGCAGCAGAGCGTCGCGAATGAAACGGTCTCCCTGACCGTAAACGGCGAACAGCGAGATCTCCCCGCCGGATCGAGCGTCGCGGACTTGCTCCAATCCCACAACCTCGACCCGCGCCTCGTGGTAGTGGAGCACAACCGGCTGGTCCTGCGCGACCGCGCCGCCTACGCGAGCATCACGATCAATGATGGCGACGCGATCGAGATCGTGCACTTCGTGGGGGGCGGATGACTGGCGGAACCCTTTCGACGCACGCGACGCACGCGACGCACGATGTGCCGTTCGAGATCGCGGGCCGCGAGTTCCGGTCGCGGCTCATGGTCGGCACGGGCAAGTACCGGTCGAACGAAGAAATGTCCGCCGCGATCGAGGCGTCGGGCTCGGAGGTAGTAACCGTCGCCGTGAGGCGCGTCGATCTCGATCGCGGCAACGACGAAAGCATGCTTCGCCATCTCGACCCGGATCGGTATTTTCTGCTGGCCAACACCGCCGGGTGCTACTCCGCTGAAGAAGCCGTTCGGTACGCGCGTCTCGCGCGCGCCGCCGGGTTCAACGAATGGATCAAGCTCGAGGTGATCGGCGACGAGGAGACGTTGCTCCCGGACGTGGCGGGGCTGCTCGAAGCGACGAAGGTTCTCGTGGGCGAGGGGTTCAAGGTGATGGCGTACACGAACGAGGACCTGATCACCGCGCTGCGGCTGGAAGAGGCCGGCGCGGTAGCCGTTATGCCGCTCGCGTCCCCGATTGGATCCGGGCTGGGACTCCTCAACCCACAGGCGATCCGCACGATCAAGCGTCGGCTAACCGTGCCCGTGATCGTCGACGCCGGAGTGGGATGCGCGACCGATGCGTGCGCGGCCATGGAGCAGGGCGTGGACGGAATCCTGATGAACACGGGGATCGCTGCCGCGTCTGACCCGGTGCGCATGGCACATGCGATGAAGCTCGCGGTCGAAGCCGGCAGGGCGTCGTTCCTCGCCGGTAGAATGCCGAAGCGCGAGACTGCGATGCCCTCCTCGCCGCTCGAAGGGATGCTCGACTGATGGAGTCGCGAGCCGGAGTTCAGTTCGCCGCCAGAGGGGGAGTCACGGATGCGCGCGTGGTCGCCGCGGAGGTGTGCGGAGACATTCGAAACGGCGAGATGCTCGATTCGTCGTTCGAGCGACGCGCGGGGGCGCTCGATTCGCGCGACAGGCGGTGGACGCAGGAGCTCGTGTACGGGATGCTCCGGCGACGCGCGCGCCTCGACGCCATCCTGTCGTCGCGCGTGCGGGGCGGCCTCGCCCGCCTGGATCCTGATCTGGTCGATCTTCTCCGCCTGGGCGTGGACCAGCTCCTGTACATGGGCAGCGTGCCCGCGTACGCAGCCATCGCGCAAACCGTCGAGCTGGCGAAGCGCAGGCACGGGATCGGCGCGAGCAAGCTCGCCAACGCCGTGCTCCGGCGCGTGGACCGCGAGCGCGAAGATCTCGCGGTACAGATCGACGGTGACGAGGTGGACCAGCTCTCTCTCGAGTACTCACACCCCCGGTGGATCGTAGCGCGCTGGCTCGAGCGTTTCGGGCGGAGCGAGACCGTCACGCTGCTCGAAGCGAACAACACCGAGCCCCCGCTGATCGCCCGGCCCTACGGAATCGTCCGAGAGCAGCTCGAGGCGACTCTGGAAGCTGCCGGCGTCACGGTCGTCGACGCGCCGCTCGTATCGGACAGCATCGAGCTGCAGGGCGCTCCCGCTCTCGCCGAGCTTGGCGCGTACAAGCAGGGGCTCTTCTTCATCCAGGATCCAGCGTCCACGCTGGTGTCGCGGTACGCCGCGATTTCGCCGGGCGTCACCGTCGCGGACCTTTGCGCGGCCCCGGGCGGCAAGTCGCTGGAGATGACCCGCGTGGCCGGCGCTGTCGTCGCGAGCGATAGGTCGCAGGGTCGGCTGCAGCGCGTGATCGCCAACGTCAAGCGCCTCGACGCGCGCGATCTGCTCGCTTTCGTCGGTGACGCGCGACACCCCGCGATCAGGCCCGTGGACGTGGTGTTGATCGACGTCCCGTGCACGGGCACCGGGACTTTCCGCCGCCACCCCGACGCGCGGTGGAGACTTCGTCCCTCGGACCTCGCGGTCATGACCAACCTGCAGCGAGCCATCTGTCGCGGCGCGGCGCGGGTAGTCGCGCCCGGCGGCCTGCTGATCTACAGCACCTGTTCGCTCGAGCCGGAGGAGAACGACGAGCAGATCGCGACCTTCCTGAAGGAGCACCCGGCTTTTGTCCTCGAGCCCCCGCCCGCAGGCGAGGTATCAACGGACGTTCTGAGCGACGGGTTCCTTCGCGTGCTGCCGCACCGGCACGGCACCGACGGCGCTTTCGCAGCGCGACTCAGAAGGGCTCGCTAGTGAATTTGCGCGCTGCTCCGCGCAGCGCTTTTCCGTACCTGCTCACCGCTACCGGCGGGTTTCTGCTCGCGTACGTCCTGATTTTCCTCTTCGCGTTCCCCGCGGAGGTGATTCCCGACGACGCGGACGTCCCCAACGTCGTCGGCCTCATGTACTCTGACGCCGCGCAGCGAATCCAAAGGGCCGGTTTCCAGACCGTCCAGGGCGAGTCTCGTTTTCACCCCCGCGCGCCCGAAGGCACCGTCCTGCAGCAGGATCCGCCCGCCGAGAGCAGCCAGAAACGCGGGATCGACGTGAGGCTCGCGGTGAGCGCGGGCCAACGCAGTGCGCCGGTCCCTGAGGTCACCGGGCTCTCCGAGCAACAGGCGCGCGTGTCGATCGCAAACGCGGGCTTCGGGCTGGGCACCGTGGGGCGTGAAGCGAGCGATCAGCCGCGCGGGTCGATCATCGCGAGCACACCACCCTCCGGCGAAGTGCTGCAGTTGCCGGCCGCGGTGAACATCGTGGTGAGCGACGGACCGGCGATCGTGATCGCTCCTGATCTCGTCGGCAGGACGTTGCCCGACGCGCGCTCGATGGTCGAGCAGATCGGCCTCCGCATCGGCGGCGTCGGACGCGATACGAGCTCATTTCAGCCCGAGAACACGATCCTCTCGCAATCACCGCCCGCTGGCCAGGCCGTTTCCGCCGGCGGACGAATCAACGTCACCGTATCGAGATTCCCGCCGGTCGCTCCGCTTTACGTTCCGCCGCGCCGGGACTCGCAGTGAGCGTTAGGATCGCACCCTCGATTCTCAGCGCGGACTTCGCCCGGCTCGGCGATGAGATCGCGATGTGCGAAGCCGGCGGGGCTGACTGGATCCACATCGACGTCATGGACGGCCATTTCGTTCCGAATCTTACCTTCGGAGTGAAAGTCATCGAGACAGTCCGCAAGCTCACGCAGCTGCCTCTCGACGTTCATCTCATGGTGCTCGAGCCCGAGAAGTATTTCGACAGCTTCGCGAAGGCGGGCGCGACCACGATGACGATCCACGTCGAGACCGCGCCGCACTTGCACCGGCAACTCATACGCATCAAAGAGCTCGGCTGCCGCGCGGGAGCCGTGATGAATCCAGCGACCCCGGTGGAGACCCTGTCCGATGTCATTCCGGATCTCGACCTGCTCCTGATCATGTCCGTGAATCCCGGCTTCTCCGCGCAGAGCTTCATTCCGGCTTCGCTCGGGAAGATCGCGCGCGCGAGGGAGATGCTGGACGCGGCCCGAAGCGCCGCTGACCTCGAGGTGGACGGGGGCGTGGGCAGAGAAACCATTCGCGACGCGTGGCGCGCGGGCGCAGATACGTTCGTCGCGGGAAACGCGATCTTCGGAGCGAAGGATCCGGCGGCGGAGATCGAGGCGCTCCGAAAGCTCTGCCGGGAAACGGCCTGATCGTGACGCGGCGACGCGCGGCGACCTCGGCTCTCGTTTCCGTCGCGCTGATCGCGGCGTTCTTCGGGGTCCGCGCGCTCCGGTATGACCTCGACACCGTCAGCCTTGGCTCGCGCGCGCCGGACTTCGCCGCCGCGACGCTTGATGCGGCCCCGCAATCCAGGACGCTCGCCAGCTACGCGGGCGAGGTCGTGCTGCTCAACGTCTGGGCAACATGGTGCGGACCGTGCCGCGTCGAAATGCCGAGCATTCAGGCACTGCACGAGGCGTACGCGCCGCAGGGACTGAAGGTCGTGGCGATAAGCGTCGACCCCGCGGGGAAGCAGGATCAGATCCGCGCGTTCGCCGACTCCCTCGGCCTCACCTTCGAAATACTCTACGATCCGTCCGGCGCGATTCAGCGAGCGTACCGGACCACCGGAGTGCCCGAAACCATCGTGATCGGGCGAGACGGCATGGTGCGCAAGCGCGTGTTCGGGGCCATCCATTGGGATTCGCAGGCCAACCGCGCGCTGGTGGAGCAGCTGCTCGCGAAGCCGGCGAGCTAGGTTGGTGCGGATCCTCGGAATCGAGACGTCGTGCGACGAGACGTCGGCGGCGATCGTCGAGCGCGCGGGCCCGCATGACCGGCCCGAGCTGCGCTCGCTGGTGATCCTCTCGCAGGACGTGCACGCGGTGTTCGGAGGCGTGGTGCCGGAGTTGGCGGCCCGCGCGCACCTGACCAGCATCGTGCCCGTGGTGGACAAGGCGCTCACTGATGCCAACGCATCCTTTGGTGAGCTGACCGCGGTCGCGGTCACGCACGCGCCCGGCCTGATCGGCGCACTCCTGGCGGGCGTGTCGTATGGCAAGTCGCTGGCGTACTCGCTCGGCATTCCGGTAGTTGCCGTTCATCACATGGAAGGGCATCTGTTCGCCGCATCGCTCGAGGACCCGAATGCAGAGCCGCCTTTCATGGCGCTTCTCGTCTCAGGCGGGCACACGATGCTGATCGATTGCCCCGAGTGGGGCAGCTACGAGCTGCTCGGCGGCACGCGGGACGATGCGGCCGGCGAGGCGTTCGACAAGGTCGCAAAGCTTCTGGGATTGCCATACCCTGGCGGCCGGTACGTGGAGGAACTCGCCGCGACAGGCGATCCGGCCCGCTTCCGCTTCAAGCGCCCGATGCTCGGCGGAGCGTGGAAGGAGGGCCAGCCCGGCTACCATGACGTCTCCTTCAGCGGACTCAAGACCGCCGTGCTGAACGCGGTCCGCGGCTCGAACGACATTGAGCGCGACCGCGCCGACATCGCGCGGGGGTTCCAGGACGCGCTGATCGAGACCCTCGTCGAGAAAACCGTTCGGGCGGCCGATGAGCGCGGACGCTCGCGAATCGTCCTCGGTGGCGGAGTGGCGTGCAACCGGACCCTCGTCGCTGCGGCGCGGGACCGGGCCGCGAGCATGGGGGCAACCGTGCACAGCGCTTCCCCCCGGCTGTCGACGGACAACGCCGCGATGATCGCGCGGGCGGGGCTATATCGTTTCGAACGCGGCGAGCGCGGCGAGCTTTCGTTGAACGCCTACGCCACAATGGCCATCCCCGGATTATCATTGCCCCATGGGTGAAACCGAATTCATCGTCCACCAGCCCTTCGTCTACCATCTGGGACCGCTCGAGATCAGCGGCTTCGGGCTGGCGATGCTCATGTGCTTCGTCACTGGCCAGATTCTTCTGCACCGCGAGCTGATCAGGCGCGGGTACGATCCGGCGCCCGTGGGCGATCTGGTCTTTGCGGCCGTAATCGGAGGGCTGCTCGGAGCGAAGATCTACTACGCCATCCTCACGCAGGACATGGGCGCGCTGTTCAGTCGCGCCGGCTTTGTGTTCTGGGGAGGATTGATCGGCGGCATCATCGGCACGAGTCTCGTCGTGCGATTCAAGAAGCTGCGGTGGAGCACGATCAGCGACGCGAGCGCGATGAGCCTGGCCGCTGCGTACGCGGTCGGGCGGACGGGGTGCTGGGCGGTCGGCGACGACTACGGCCGGCCGTGGGATTCCCCGTTGGCTGTGCAGTTTCCCCAGGGAGCGCCGCCTTCGACGGCGGGGAACATGTCGCAGCTATTCGGCGTCAGCTTCCCGCCGGGCACCGATCCGTCGGCCGTGATCGCCGTGCACCCGACGCAGATCTACGAAGTGATACTGGGTTTCGTGATGTTTCTGATCGTGTGGCGCTTTCGCGACCACAAGCACGCGGCAGGTTGGCTGTTCGGCCTTTACGCGGTGCTCGCGGGCCTCGAGCGGTTCATCATCGAGTTCGTTCGTGCCAAGGACGACCGATTTTTTGGCGGGCTCACGCTGGCGCAGGTGATCGCGATTGGATTTGTCGCGGCCGGCGTGGCGTGGATGTATTCTCGTCGTGACGTTGGGCCAGGAAAGCCCGGCATATACGCCTGATCCCGCTGGCCATCTGGCGACCTGGCTATCTCACTATCTTGGATCCCGCCGGGCGCGCAGCAAGTACCCTCCTGACGCGCGCGCGCCGGCCTCTCGGGTTCAGCTTCTCCCACTCTGCCAGATGATCGAGCAGGTAGTCGAGTGAGAACACATGCCGCGTCCCGTCCTCTCGCCGCCTGAACACGACTCTCGACCACCCTTTCATCCCGGTGGGCTTGTACCAGAAGCCGTTCATGTGCAGCTCTTCGCCCCGGATGGCGCGGATGAGCACCCGCTCGTAGCGCGACCGCGGTAGCACCCGGTCCGAGAAGAGGTTGTCCCACCGGCATAGCCGCCCAACGTCGTTGTAACCGGCTGGACGCTCGTCGAGATCGAGCAGCGACGGGACGCGGCCGCGCAGCACGGAGCCGATCAGCCGCAACGTGAACGGATCGGACACGCGCCGGATTGACGGCCAGAAGCGCCGCGCGGTCAGCCCCGCGATTCCCCGCAAAGCGAGCGTGCGTCCGTCGCGCGTCGGCCACATGGCCGAATCCACGTCGCACTGGAAGGGATTCTCGGCGAAGCACGTGAAGCGGGCCAGCCAGCCTTTGCGCGAAGTGTGGCGCATCGGGCGGAAGTCCCGGAGCACGGGCAGCCGCTTCTTCTCGAGCATCTCCAGCTCGAAGCTTTCCCATCGCATTACCGCGCGCACGATCCCCACGATCAACGTCGCCGTCGCAATCATGAGCGACGGGCTCGGCGTGAAATCCGCCGTGACCTCCAGGCGATTCCCGCGCGGGCGCACGCCGATGCCGGTGGATTCGCGGTTCGCGGCCAGAAGCATCACCGGTAGCGGGAGGATGTATGAGAGCAGGAGCGCGAGCTTCTCCACGCTCTTCCCGTTGCCACGCTCGTGCGCCGGCAGATCGAACGAAATGTTGTAGTGCGCGCTGAACCCGCTGAGCTGTACCGAGCTCCCGTTCGCGCGTTCCCATTCATCGAGCTCGTCGCGAACGAAGAGAATGCTTTCCCATAGCGACCGGCCCGCGCGCGCGGCGCAACCGCGCTCGATCTCGATCACTGGAGTCGCTACCTCGATCACGCCCGTGTCGAAGTAAACGGCGCCGCCGGTCGGAAGGTGGTAAGACCGCCCCGTGCGGTGCATCAGTGGGCCACGAATGATGTTGCGCGGGCTCCCGAACACGTCCTCGGGGCGCACCTGCTCACCGTCGAGCACGACCGCGAATTCAGCCTCGAGGCCGATCGCCGCGAGCGCGATCCGGTCCGACGCCGCGCGCTTGTCGCCGCCGTCCGACTTCTTGTTGTTCCCAGCTCTGCTCTGCGACATCTACGACAACCTCGATCCTTATGCCCCGGCCGGATTCGACTGCGTCCGCCCCGGGGGAAGCGACGCTATCGCCGTGCTTTGTCCGTCTCGTCGGGCGCGTCGCGCGGTATCGAAACCACGTACCCGAAGTCCAGATGCAAATGGTCGTCCGCAAATCCGGCGGCTTCTCCCGTCGGACGCGTCCAGACCGCGGGAAGAGTCTCCCGGGCGACCATGCTGTACCGCTCTATCGATTTCTCGTCGTCCAGCCAGGTCGATCCGATCCGATAGATGTTCGCCGCCGTGCCCCAGCAGTGGGGCGAGGCATCTCTAGTCAAACGGTGTGCCGGAGACCTGTACCCGCCGTTAGCGGCTATGTGGACGAACGTACCAACCGCCTCGCGGAACCGCTCCAGGCACAGCGCCAGCAGCGTTATCGCGCAGGGGACGTACCGCGGAAATCGCCTGAACACATCGACTTCCCTCACGTCCGTCTGGAGAAACTCCCAGAGGTAGAAATGGGGCGACAGCTCCAGCTTGCGTGCCACGTCCCAGGACGGTACCTCGTAAAAGTAACGGGGAAGCCGCCTTTCCCTACCGGATCCGTCACGCATCGACTCATCGGGCCTGAGGGCATCGCGGAACTTCCGGTCCAGGAGTAGCCCGTCCACGATTTCCAGGGGAAACGAGCGGTCCTCAGGCACCTTTCGCACCCCCATCGTCGGTCAGGAACTCGTACACGGCCTCGGATATCTTAGCGACGGCCTGCTGCCGGCCGGACGTCGACGTGTCCCACTCGGTCAATATGACGAGCACGTATGGATTGCGCCCGTGCAGGTAGACGACGCCCGCGTCGTGCGCGACCGTCGAGATCTCCCCCGTCTTGTGCGCGACCCGCGTTCGCTTGGGCAGAAGCGCGGGGATGCCGCTGTTGAACTCCTGGGCGTGAAGGATGTCGAGCATCTCTCTGGACAACGCGCGTGAGAAAGCGCGCTCCTCGGCAATCAGCTTGAGCAGTCGCGCGAGCCCGGCGGCGGTAACCCGGTTCGAGATACCCGCGTCAAACGCCCGATGGTCTTCTACCCCGCGGCGTAGTTCGATCCCTTCCCCGGCACCGAGCTCGGCGAGCGTGTCCTGCATGTTCTGCAAGTCGATGAAATCGAGCAGCAGATTGGTCGCGAGATTGCTGCTGGTCGCGATCATGTGGAAGGCGAGCTCGCGGACCTGCATGGCCTTGCCCAGCTTTGCGTGCACCACGGCGTTCGCATCACGCTCGGGCTCAACCCGAAATATCGACTCGTCGGCAGCGCTTCTGAACCGGTTGCGCACGTGGAGGCGCGATTGCGGCAGGAGCTCCCCTACATGGATGGCGCCGAAAACACCCACCAGGATCGGTACCTTGATCGTGCTGGCCGCGTGAAACCACCTGTCCGACTCGTAATCGAATTCCAACGACGTCTGGGCGTCCCGCACGGCA
>Ga0136633_1002994_pt1 | contig 11300 bp, 8 predicted proteins | sample AntDrymeUQ832206_2_FD_105494 | JGI IMG/M metagenome (GOLD analysis project Ga0136633, IMG submission 105494) | Polar desert sand microbial communities from Dry Valleys, Antarctica - metaG UQ83 (22.06) | ecosystem: Environmental > Terrestrial > Soil > Desert | place: Antarctica: Dry Valley...
ATCCGCTCCGGGCGCTGGTCAGGGCCGAGAGAGGCGAGCATCGAAGCGAGCTGCTGCTGCGCCTCATCGAGCGTGCTGCCCGTCAGGACTTTGTCGAAGACGGCATACCCGTCCTCGACGAACCTCTCGGCTGTGGCTGTCGGGGTGTTCCGGGGGCTGGTCAAGGTGATCTCCTCATCTCGGTGCATCGCCTTCGATGACGACGCGATGGCCGCGTCGGCGCTCGGTGCCGAAGTCGTCGTCCACGCGGTGCAGGGTGCAGCGGTTGTCCCAGACGGCCACATCGCCCGACTTCCAGTCGTGCCGCACGGTGAACCGGTCGTTCGTGGCGTGATCGATGAGGAGGGCGAGCAGCTCGTCACCGGCCGTGCCCGGCAGCTCAACGATCTCGATCGTGAACAGTCGGTTGACGAACAGCGCCTTGCGCCCGGTCTCGGGATGCACGCGCACGATCGGGTGGACCGCTGCCTCGACCGGCTCCCACCACGAGCGGTGCAGGGCATGGAGGCCCTCGATGCGCTCTTTGGTGGGCGAGTCGAGAGCGTCGTGCGCCGCGGTCATGCTCGCCCAGTGGGTAGCGCCGCCCGTCGGTGGGGCGATCACCATGTGCAGGATCGCGCCGGCAAAGCGGTCCGGCGAGGTCGATGCCCTCGACCGTCGCACCGAGGGGGCCCGGCCCGATGTGGAGCTGCATGTCTTCGCGACCTCCCCCACGATAGTTCTGATCCCTCACAAAGAGTAACCTGCAATCGTGACCAAGATCACCTTCATAGGCGCCGGCAGCACGGTCTTCGCCCGCAACCTCCTCGGCGACATCCTCGCCCGTCCCGAGCTGGCAGGTTCTGAGATCTGCCTCTTCGACATCGACCCCGAGCGCCTCGCCACCTCCGAGCTCGTCGCTCACAAGGTGGTCGAGGCACTGGGGGCGCCCGCCACCATCACGGCCACGACGGAGCGGCGGCGCGCGCTCGACGGCGCGCGGCACGCCATCAACATGATCCAGGTGGGCGGGTACGAGCCGTGCACGGTCACCGACTTCGAGATCCCGAAGAAGTACGGTCTGCGCCAGACGATCGCCGACACCCTCGGCATCGGGGGGATCATGCGGGGCCTCCGCACCATCCCGGTGCTACTCGACATCTGCCGCGACCTCGAGGAGGTCGCGGCGTCCGACGTCCTGCTCCTCAACTACACGAATCCGATGTCGATGCTGTGCATGGCCGTGCACCGCGCGTCCAGCGTGCGCAGCGTCGGTCTCTGTCACAGCGTGCAGCACACCTCAGCGGGGCTGGCCCACGACATCGGTGTGCCATACGAGGAGATCAACTATCTCTCCGCCGGCATCAACCACATGTCGTTCTTCCTCCGTTTCGAGCGAGCAGGGGAGGACCTCTACCCGCAGATCCGCGACGTCCTCGCCAGGGATGCGGTGCCGGAGTGGAACAGGGTGCGGTACGAGGTGCTCCGACACTTCGGCTACTTCGTGACCGAGTCGAGCGAGCACTTCGCCGAGTACGTGCCGTGGTTCATCAAGCGGGACCGCCCCGATGTGATCGAGGCTCTGAACATCCCGCTCGACGAGTACCCGAGACGCTGCCAGGTCCAGATCGCGAGCTGGGAGGAGGAGAAGGCGCGTCTCCAGTCCGGCGAAGACTTCGAAGTCAAGCCGAGCCTGGAGTACGGATCCGGGATCATCGCCTCCGTCGAGTCCGGCGAGCCTTGCGTGGTCTACGGCAACGTCGCCAACGACGGCATCATCGACAACCTCCCGAGGGACTGCGCCGTTGAGGTTCCCTGCCTCGTCGACGGCACGGGCATCCACCCCACCCACGTCGGGGCGCTCCCGCCGCAGCTGGCCGCGCTCATCACCACCAACGTCAACGTGCACCAGCTCACCGTCGAGGCGGCGCTAACCGGCCGACGCGACCACGTCTACCAGGCCGCCATGCTCGACCCCCACACTGCAGCCGAGCTGACCCCCGACGAGATCGTGTGCCTTGTCGACGACCTCCTCGCCGCCCACGGCGACTGGATCCCAGAACTCGTCCTGCCGTAGCCGCGGCCGCACGATGACCGAGCAGTCGGGGGTGCTGCGGTGTTCGTGATGTCCTACTTCCGCACCGACGCGGAGGCGATGCACCTGGCCGCGAGCGAGGACGGGCTGCACTGGCTCGCGGTGGCGGGAGGAGCCCCCGTCCTGACCGGCTCCGTCGGCACCCGCACGCTCCGGGACCCCTTCGTCACCCGGGCGCCCGACGGCGTGTTCCACCTCCTGGCCACCGATGGCTGGTCGTCCCAGGGCATTGTCCACGCCACCTCGGACGACCTCTTGCACTGGTCGGAGCAGACCATCGTGCCCGTCATGGCGAACGTCGCCGGCACGGCCTCGTGTTGGGCTCCCGAGTCCTTCTTCGACGTAGAGGCCGGTGCTCACAGGGTCATCTGGTCGTCGGCGGTGGCCCCTCCCTGCGGCCCGGGCGGTCACCGCATCTGGTGCGCGTCTACGCCGGACTTCGTGGCCTGGTCACCACCCGAGATGTTCTTCGATCCGGGGTTCGACGTGATCGACGCCACGGTTGTGCGGGCTGACCCGGGGTACCTGATGGCCGTCAAGGACGAGCGGGGCCAGAACCGGCGCGGAACCAGTGGCAAGCGCATCCAGGTCCGCTCTGCCCCGACCGCCCAGGGCCCGTGGACCGACATCTCGGGCCCGGTCACACCCGAGCTCACCGAGGGACCGACTCTGTTCCGACGAGGAACGGTCTTGACGATGTTCTTCGACCACTTCGCCGAGGGGCGATACGGAGCCCTTGAGAGCACCGACGGGAGGGCGTGGGAGCCCGTCGAGGGGTCGCCGACCATCCCGCCGGGCGCGCGCCATGCGACCGTGCTCGACGTGAGCGACGAGGTCGGGCGACACCTGCTCGCCCTCGCTGTCAGGTGATCGAGGCGGTGAACACGCTGATCGACCGCGGCGGGAGGACGTGCGACCAACCCGACCCGGCCGGTTCGACGCGAGCGCGTCGCGGATGCACGCGCTCAGGGTCGTCGAACGTGTTGTGGGCCTGAGGGACATCGGCCCCGAGCTGCGCGAGCTCCACCGTGGTGACGGTGGCCCCCTCCAACGTGATCCCTACCTCGACCCCGTCGTGGAGGTGGGGGTTCACGAGGCTCACGGTCACGACTCCGTCGCTGACGCTGGCCGAGCCGCTCACCGCCTGGAGGCCGGTCGTGGTCGCCCCGGCGACGCTGACCTCCCCCGCCTCGATCACAACCTCCAGCCTGGCCCCGGCCTGGTGGCCCTTGTACATGTCGAACACGTGGTACGTGGGTGTGAGCAGCAACCTGTCGCCCTCGGTGAGGAACAGCGCCTGCAGCACGTTCACGAGCTGCGCCACGTTCGCCATGGCCACGAGGTCTGCGTGCCGGACGAACGTGTCCAAGGTGATGGCCGCGAGCACCGCGTCGCGGAGGGTGCTCTGCTGCCACAGCGCATCCGGCCCGGTCCGCTCCGTCCTGTGCCAGCTGCCCCACTCGTCGAGCACCAGGGAGATGCGGCGCTCTGGATCGAACTCGTCCATGATGGCGCGCTGGTCGAGGATCAGCCCCTCGACCCCGGCCCCGAGGGACAAGAACGAGTACCACTGCTCGTCGGTGAACTCGGTGGCCCCGACCTCCTCGGGACCTGCGAACGTGTAGAAGTGCGGCGCGTAGCCCCACATCCTTGACACCGACAGGACGTCGTCCGGTCGGTGGAACGCCTCGAAGAACGACCGGGTCCAGGCCGGGCCGTCGCCCGGGGGCCCGCATGCGATCAGTCGCAGGGGTTCGCCGCCGACCTCCTGACGAAGGAGGAGCGTGGCGTAGCGCCGGTAGGCCGCGGCGTACTCATCAGCGGCCATGCACCCCCCGGCTGCCCAGTTCTCGTTGCCGACACCCCAGTAGCGGACGTCGAAGGGGTCGGCCGCGCCGTTGGCTCGCCGTCGCTGGGCCAGGGTGCTGTCGCCGTCGAAGTTGCAGTACTCCTCCCAGTTGCGCAGGGTCCGCGGCGTCTCGCTCCCCACGTTGCCGGCCAGGTACGGCTCGGCGCCCACCAGGCGGCAGAAGGCGATGAACTCGTGCGTCCCGAGCTGGTTCGTCTCAAGACCACCCCACCACCGATTCGTCCGCACGGGTCTGGTCTCCGGCGGGCCGACGCCGTCCTCCCAGTGGTAGTCGTCGGCGAAGTTGCCGCCGGGCCACCTGATCACCGGCGGTCGTATGGCTTTGAGAGCGTCCACCACATCGGTGCGGAAGCCTTCGGTGTTCGGGATGGACGAGTCCGTTCCCACCCACAGGCCGTCGTAGACGCAACGGCCGAGGTGCTCGACGAAGTGGCCGAAGAGGTTCGGCTCAACCCTGCAGCTGGGCCGCAAGGCGTCGATCGTGACGTTCAGCACGGGTCGCTCCGAACTGTGACGGCGTCAGCCGTCTTCATCGAGCTGGTTCGGCGCGACGGCCCCGAGCAGGCCGGAGGCCTCGAACCAGCCGGTCTGCGCGTGCACGGTGCCCGGGATGACCCGCGCGGGCGCCGGGTTGTGGGCCCAGAGGACGGCGTTGGCCAGGACGTGGCGGACCTCGGGCTGGAAGTACACCGGGAAGGACTCGTGGCCCGGGCTGAAGTAGAAGATCCGGCCCTTGCCCCGGTGGAAGCAGCACCCGCTCCGGAAGACCTCGCCCCCCGAGAACGAGCTGATGAACACCAGGTTGTCGGGCTGGGGGATGGCGAAGTGCTCGCCGTACATCTCGTGCTCGGGGATGACGAAGGCGGGGGGCAGGCCTGCGGCTATCGGATGTGCGGGGTCGACCACCCAGACGACCTCCCGATCGTCAGCCTCGCGCCACACGAGGGAGCAGGCAGTGCCCATGAGGCGGCCGAAGATCTTCGAGAGGTGGCCCGAGTGCAGGACGATCAGCCCCATCCCGTCGAGGACCCTCGCTTGGATCCTGTCGACCAGCTCGTCGGGCACCTGGTCATGGCCGACGTGACCCCACCACGTGAGCACGTCGGTGTCGGCGAGCACGGCGTCGGTCAGGCCGTGGTCAGGCTGGTCCAGCGTCGCCGTGCGAACGGCGACGGCGTCGCCGAGCTGCTCGACGAGGCCAGCACGGATGGCTTCGTGCATGCCGTCCGGATACACGGCAGCGACCCGCGCGCTCACGCGCTCGTGGATGTTCTCGCTCCAAACGGTCACCCTCAGAGGGCTCTTGGTCATGTGCTCTGTCCTGTCGTCGGTCGGTGGCCAGTGTGCTCGCCGGGACCTGCGACATCGACGGGGGCGCCGCTGCGCGAGCTCTCGATGGCGGCACACACCATGGCCAGGGTCTTGATGTTGTCGTGGCAGTCCGTCTGCGGACGGCGGCCGGACCGGAGGCAGCCAAGCATGTCGTCGACGCAGCCTTCGTGGCCCTCGCGCTCCAGAGGCGGGGTGGTGCCCTCGACCCTGCGATGGGTACGGAAGGCACTGGTGTCGCCCGGCGCGACGACGTGAGCGAAGGGTGCGCCGGCACCATCCGAGAAGATCGTGCCGCTAGCTCCCATCACCCGCCAGCTCCCCTCCCATGTCGTGGGCCCACCTTCGGCCAGCCAGGACCCCCGGTAGCTCAGGATGGAGCCGTCCGACATCCAGAAGGTGCAGACCGCGGCGGCGGCTCCGGCGAACCACGAACCGGGAGGGTCGAGCTCGGTACAGGAGACCCGGACGGCGTCGGCACCCGTGATGAACCGGGCCTGGTCGAAGGTGTGGACTGCCATGTCAAGGATGAGGGGGCTGTCCATCTCGTCACGAAAGCCCCCGAAGTGGGCGCCGAGCAGAAAGTCGACCGCCACCAGGCTGGTGTCGCCGACGACGCCTGAAGCCACCATGTCCCGCAATCCCAGCATCGACCTCAGGTAGCGACGGTTCTGCATGACCGCATGGACCCGCCCGGCCGCATCGGCCGCGTCCACGATCGCCGAAGCCTCCTCGATCGTCGTGGCCAGCGGCTTCTCCCCGAGGACGTCGCATCCCGCAGCGAGTGCGGTGACAGCGATGTCCCGGTGCGCGCTGGGCACCGTCACGTCGATCACCAGGTTCGCCTCTGTGCGCTCGATGACGGACAGGAGGTCGAAGCCCGTCGGCACATCGAGTCCCGCAGCGCGGGCGAAGGACTCGCCACGAGCGGGATCGATGTCAACCACACCGACGACGGTTACGTCGTCGTGCGCCCTGAGCGCGTCGAGCCACACCGGGGCCATCACGCCGCACCCTGCGATGACGGCACCGAACCGTCGGTCAGACATGACCCGGAGGGTAGCCTTTGGAAGAGCACCGAACTATCATTCGGCCGGTGCAAACCGTGAACGTCCGGACGACCGTGGCCACGTTGGCTCCGACCTGTTCACCGGCCGCTGGCGTCCGTTGACCCGCGCCCACGCCTCCCCGCCCGGCGGTGTGCTCCTCGCGACGCAGTACTACCGACCGCCGTTCCCCGAACCCGCCCTGTGGACCGGCGATCTCGACCGCATCGCGGCGGCCGGACTCGACGCCGTCCAGCTGTGGGCCGTCTGGGGGTGGATCGAGCCGGAGCCAGGCCGCTTCGTGTTCGACGACTACGACCGGCTCGTCGCTGCGGCCGCCGACCGCGGCCTTGGGGTCGTCTTTAGCACCATCGCCGAGATCCAGCCTTTCTGGATCCACCGGGAGGAGCCGCACGCCTCCATGGTCGACCACACGGGCCGCGCCGTCCGATCCTCGCTGCGGAGCGAGTGCAACGTCGGGTACACCCCCGGCGGCTGCACTGATCACCCCGGCGTCTCCCGCCGGATGGCCCAGTTCCTGACGACGCTGGCCACCCGGTATGCCGGCGATCCCACCGTTGTCGGCTGGGACTGCTGGAACGAGATCCGTTGGAACATCAACGCTGGTGGCTACACCTGCTACTGCCCGGCGACCGTGGCGGCGTTCCGCCGTTGGCTCGAGTCGGAGTACGGCGACCTCGACGCGCTCAACCGGTCGTGGAAGCGGCGCTATACGAGCTGGGACGACGTGGATCCCGGCCAACCGCGGCTGGGCCCGTTCGTGGACCTCATCGAGTTCCAGCGATTCCTGACGTGGCGGACGACGCAGCCCCTCCGCCTCCGCGTAGCGGCCATCCGTGCCGGCGCTCCCGACAGCTTCGTGTCGGCGCACTGCGGGAACCCTTCCCCTGCCGAGTACGGCTTCCCGGACGAGTACCCGTTGTCCCGTGGCAACGACTGGGCACTCGCGGCCGAGCTCGACGGGTACGGGTGCTCGCTCTTCCCGGCGCACCTCGGGCTCGATGACGTCCGTGTCTCCTCGACCATCGCCGCCGTGCGCGACGCCACCGGGGCCGGCACCTTCTGGGTGAGCGAGCTGCAGGGCGGTGCGGGCAACCACACTTTCGGGGTGGAGCAACCGGTCGAGGCCGGCCGCCAGCAGCGCTGGATCTGGGACGCCTTGGCGCAAGGGGCGAAGGGCGTCGTCTTCTGGTGCTGGCGGGACGAGGTGTTTGGGTCGGAGAGCGGTGGTTTCGGGCTGGCCGGCGGTGACGGCCACGGCCCCGAACGGCTTGCCGCGGTCGAACGGACCGCAGCGACGATTCGCGCCCACCGGGAGCTGCTCGGGGAGTATGAGCCCGACCAGCCGGCGATCGGGGTCCTGTTCGAAACGACCAACACCTACCTGGACTTCGCCCAGCACCGCTACGCCGGCGCGTCGTCGGCCGCCGTCTTCGGCTTGGCCGCGTGCCTGGAGCGCCTTCGGCTTGCTTACCGGTTCGTGGAGGGGTCCGCTCCGGAAGCCCTGGACGACCTCAAGATCGTGTTCCTGCCGTGGGCGCTCATCGTCCCGCCGCCGCTTGCTGATCGCCTGTTGTCCTTCGTTGCGGACGGCGGCACGATCGTCTGCGAGGCCGAGACGGACTCCTTCGATCCGCTGGGCTTCCACCTGAGACCCGGACCGGACCGGCGGTTCCTCACCGGGCTCGGGGTCTCGACGGTCGGCCGCCGCAGCGTCGACGCCACAGACCTTACCGTCCGCGTCGGGGACGGGTCCTTCACGCTGCGGCCGGATCGGTGGCTGACTCCGCTACAGGCGGACGAGGGCGACGTCGTCGCGGGCACGCTCGAGCGGCCACTCGCCGTCCGGACCAGCGTCGGCGGGGGCGAGGTGCTCGTGATCGGCACCGCGCTGAGCGGGTCGTACGGCGCCGAGCCCTATCCGGAGCTCGAGGCGTTCGTGGCCGCCGTCGTCGAGCGCGCGGGTGTCTGTCCGGCCGTGTCCGTCGCGGCGGCGGCCGGCGGGCGGTGCGTCGCACGCCGCGGGCGATCACGGGGCGACACCGTCGTCTTCGTCCTCAACGAGGGTGGTACGAGCTCTGTCGAGGTGACGGTGACGGGGATGCTTCCGGCGACCGCCCGCGACATCATCGGTGACCGCGACGTCGCCACCCGCCACGACGGGCAGGACCTCATCATCATCGACGAGCTCGCGGCCGGCGCGTGCGCGGCGTACGCCCTCAGCGTCCGATGAGCCCGCAATCTCCGGTGTACGGCGTCCCCGAGGTGCCCGATGGCGCGAGGAACGAGCCGTCGGTCGTGGCGCCGCCGACCAGCAGCACACGCCCGTCTTCAGCCCTGTCGCATCGTTCTCCCCAAAGTCCCGGCACCAGCGAATCTAACCGAAGACCTCTCGAATCGCCTCCAGATACCGCGTCCCCTCGAGTGTGTCCGGCAGCAGGTAGCTGCCCTCGGTCCACTCGTTCCAGGCGTTGATCGTGACGACACGGTCAGCCGGTGTGGGCCCGGCTTCCACGAACTCGCGCGCCCGCTCGAGGGCCTCCCGGAAGGCGGCCGGCGTGTTGTTGGCGAGGACCGACAAGAACGGGTAGCCACCGGACTGCTCGAACCGGTCCGTCTGCACGGTCCGCGGGCTGGAGTCCCAACCCATGGACACGTTGGGCTGGTAGGGAACGCGGTTGGTGCTCCTGCTGTCCGCCCACACGTCGTACATGCGACGAGCCGCGTCCGCATACTCGCAAGTCGGAAAGGTGAGGGGCCGGAAGTGGTGGATCCAGGTGTAGGTACCGACGCTGCTCGCGCCAAGCCGGTCGATCACGTCGTTCGGGTCGGTGGACTGCGAATCGGTTGGAAGAACGGAGTACGAGGTGAGGATCAGGTTCACGTGGAGGCCGGGGAGTCCGGCGGCCTGCACTCGCTCGCGGAACCGTGCGATCGCACGGCCTGCCTGCGCGAGGCCCCCGAGGCCGTCGACGAACGCCGCGACGTCGTAGATCGAGAAGTACGCCTCCCCATCGATCTTCAGGTAGTTCGGCTCGAGCAGGTAGTGCTCCAGGAGGTGGTCGACGACCCGGTCCAGATCAGCCGCGTCGACCATTCCCGACGCGAGCACGTCCAAGCGGTTTTTAAGCCGGGCGGGGTGGACGTTGGTCCAGTCGTGGTTCGCCCACATCAGGGCGAACTTCATGCGGCCTCGGTTCGGCGCACGGAGGAAGCCGTCCTCCAGGGCCCGGTGCAGGAACGGCCCACCTTCGTACCAGTACCAGTCATAAAGAAAAGTGGTGACGCCGTGATCAGCCGCGAGATCGATCTCCTTCGAGGCCCACTCCGGGTTCGCCTCGTCGAACCTTCCCCACGCAGGCATGATCGGTTGACGGTGACCCTCGAACCGCGGCCTCGCCGCCCCGAGGAGCTCCCACTCCGTCCAACCGGCACCGTGCCAGCGCTCGTTCAGCGGGTCCGTGTGCCAGCTCGGGAAGTAGTAGGCGAGCACCTCGATGTCGCCGGCCACGTCAGGGGCGCTCCAAGCCGCTGGCGGGCCCGGCGCCGACGTTGGCGTACCGGGGGTCTTCGTCACCATGGCGGCGATCGTAGGACCGGCAGACGCAGTCGTCACCGTGATGGCGGTCATGCTCTGCACTAGGGAGAAGCCCCGAGGCTGTGCGTCGGCCATCCGTGGAGATTTCCTTTCCTGCCGACGTTGTCATCGGCGGTCCAGGTAACCTGCCGGGATCTGGAGCAACGGGGATCGATGAGATGAAGAGCTTGCGTGCCGCGTCCGTCTCGGGACGAAAGGGAGTCCAGAGCAGCCGCCGAGCGGGTCTGCTCTACACCGGTTTGGCCCTGGCCGTCGTGATGCTTGTCGCAGTCATGGCGCTGTCGGTGAGCCAGAGCCCGCCGCCTGCCATAGCGGAGCTCGCCCCCTCGGCGGTCGAGCAGATCAAGGACGCCCCGCAGGATCAGTCCTCGGAGCTGGGCAGCGGCGAGGGCGGGGCGGGCGCAGGTGGGTCGCCGACCACAACCACGACGACGACGCCGACCGCCGTCGCCGGCGCGACCACCCTGGCCCCCAAGCTTCAGCCGCGGCTGCGTCGCTGCGTCGGAGACCCGCCCCGCCAGACCGAGGACCCGCAGTCCCCGCCCTGTGTCCCAGGATGGAGCGGCAAGGACAACGGCGGGGCCACCTACCCGGGCGTGACCGCTGAGGAGATCCGGGTCGTGCTGCCGGGACCGGTCGGCGTCGTCGACCAGGACTACAAGGCCATGGAGGCGCACTTCAACGCTCGCTATGAGTTCTATGGCCGCAAGCTCAAGATCATCGGTTTCAAGCACTCCGGCCACAACACCACGTGCTCGGTGATGAAGGCGGACGCCATCCGCGTTGCCGTGGAGCTCGAGGCTTTCGCATCAATCGGCTACGCCATCCAACGCGGGGCCGAGGGCTGCTATTACGACGAGCTGGCCAGCCGTGGCGTCATGAGCATGCAGATGGGGCCCGGCGGGCCGACCTCCGGCGGCGAGGAACAGCTGGAACGTTTCGCCCCGTACCAGTGGAACTACGCAGCGTCGATAGACAAGGTCTTGAAGTTCATGGGCGAGCTCATCTGCAAGAACCTCGCCGGCCGCCCGCCGGTGCACGCAGGCGAGCCGCAGAGGAGCGCACCGACGAGGAAGTTCGGGATCATCCGCGACATCCCGACGCTGGGCCCGGCTCTCGACACGGGACTGCTCGAGAGCGCAGCCAAGGCCTGTGGCGTGAGCATCATGTTCCTCGACCAGGACGCCAACCAAGACCGGCCCTCCCTCGCCTCACAGGCGATCCTGAAGTTCAAGGAGGCCGGAGTCACCACCGTCGCGTGCCTCTGCGACGACAACTACCTCGGTCACAACCTCCATCGCGTCGCTACCACCCAGGAGTACTCGCCTGAGTGGATCGCCCAGGACTACCTCGCTCAGGACC
>Ga0136633_1002995_pt1 | contig 11297 bp, 10 predicted proteins | sample AntDrymeUQ832206_2_FD_105494 | JGI IMG/M metagenome (GOLD analysis project Ga0136633, IMG submission 105494) | Polar desert sand microbial communities from Dry Valleys, Antarctica - metaG UQ83 (22.06) | ecosystem: Environmental > Terrestrial > Soil > Desert | place: Antarctica: Dry Valley...
ATGATCGAGGCCAACCTGCGCCTGGTCATCTCGATCGCCAAGAAGTACACCAACCGGGGCATGCAGTTCCTCGACCTGATTCAGGAAGGCAATGTCGGCCTGATGAAGGCGGTCGAGAAGTTCGAGTACCGGCGCGGCTTCAAGTTCTCGACCTACGCCACCTGGTGGATTCGCCAGGCCATCACCCGCGCCATCGCCGATCAGGCGCGGACGATCCGCGTGCCGGTGCACATGATCGAATCGATCAACAAGATGAACCGCGTCAGCCGCGCCCATCTGCAGGAATTCGGCTTCGAGGCCGATGCCGCGACGATCGCCCTCAAGCTGGAGATGCCCGAGGCCAAGGTGCGGCAGATCATGAAGATCGCCAAGGAGCCGGTCTCGATGGAGCTGGCGGTCGGTGACGACGGCGACACCACGCTCGGCGACTTCATCGAGGACACCAGCAACGTGTCGCCGGTCGACGCGGCCATGCAGTCGAGCTTGCGCGACGTCGTCAGCGAGTTGCTCGACGGCCTGACGCCGCGCGAGGCGAAGGTCGTGCGCATGCGTTTCGGCATCGACATGAGCAACGACCACACGCTCGACGAGGTCGGCAAGCAATTCGACGTGACCCGCGAGCGCATCCGCCAGATCGAGGCCAAGGCGCTGCGAAAGCTGAAGCACCCGAGCCGGTCCGACAAGCTGCGGACCTACGCCGAGTCGCCCTGAGCAACCCGCTGGCGGCCGGCCGCCAGCGGCCGCGCCACCATGGTCAGCCGTTCTGGTCAGCCGCTCACAGGCCGTCGAGCGCCCTGCCGACGGCGCCGACCAGATCGTCGGTGGCTTCACAACCGGCGCTGAAGCGGATGAAGGCGTCGCTGACGCCATCCGAGCCCCAGCGCGTCCGCCGCTCCGCCGTGCTGTGCACGCCGCCGAAGCTGGTCGCCTCGAACAGCATGCCGCAGGTGGCGAGGAAACGCTGGGCGGCATCGCCATCGACGAGCTCGAAGCCGATCACCGCACCGCTGTAGCGCATCTGGCGCTGCGCGATCTCGAACGACGGATCCTCGGGCAGCCCCGGATACCGCACCATCGACACCGAACGGTGACCGGCGAGGAGCCGGGCCACGGCCAGGGCGTTGTCGCTTTGCCGGGCCAGCCGCAGGTCGAGCGTCGCCAGGCCTCGGTGCACCAGCCACGCCTCCATCGGTCCCGGGATCGAGCCGCTCAGCGTCCTCCATTGCCGGACCAGCGCGAGATGCTCGTCGCTTCGAACCGCGACGTGGCCGAAGACGACGTCGCTGTGGCCATTGAATGCCTTGGTGTCGGAGGCGACCGTGATGTCGGCGCCGTGGCGCAGAGGAGCCTGGCTGAGCACCGTCGCCGTCGTGTTGTCGACGACGAGGAGCGCGCCGGCGGCGTGGACCTTCGCCGCCAGCGCCTCGATGTCGACGACGTCGAGCCGCGGGTTGCTGGGCGTCTCGACGAACACCAGCCTGACGCCCGCGAAGTCGGCGTCCTGCATCTGTGACGTGGGAACGAGTCGGACGGTGACTCCGAATCGCGCCACGAAGGTCTGCGCATAGGCCCGGGTCGCGAAGTAGCCGTCCTCCGGCAGCACGATCGTGTCGCCCGGCGAAACGAAAGGGGTCAGCACGGCCGCGGTGGCAGCCATGCCGGAAGGAAACGTCAGCGCGTGCCCCGACTCCAGCTTGCCGATGATGTCCTCGAGCGCCGACCAGGTCGGGTTGTCGAAGCGACCGTATTGGTACTTGACCCCGGCCGGATCGCCCGGCAGGTGGTACGCGCTCGCGAACACGGGGCCGGCGAGAAACGGCGAGCCCGGCCGCCTGTCGTCGGACCCCGGGTGCAGCGCGAGCGTGGCGGCGGAGACGGGTGGCGTGCTGGTCATTCGCGAGTCCTCGACATAGGGCTTTTCCCGCAGCGGCGGCGTTGGCCGCCAGGGTCGATCCCGAAAATCATTGTCGTCGGAGCGGGCAGGTCGCTGCGCGGCCGAAGATCGGTTCAGAATAGCCGAGACCCTTCGATCGACCACTGCAACAGGAGACTTCAACATGACCGACAAGGACCAGCAACAACGCGTCGTTCTCGTCACCGGCGGAATGGGCGGACTCGGCGAGACCATCTCGACCAAGATGGCCGACGACGGCTATCGCGTCGTCGTCACCTACTCGCCAGGCAACACGAAGCACGCCGAGTGGGTGGCCAACATGAAGAAGAACGGCTACGAGATCGTCGCCGTCGCCTGCGACGTGTCCGACGCGGAGTCCTGCGCCCGCGCTGTCGCGGAAGTGCACAAGAAGGTCGGCGCCGTCGACGTGCTGGTCAACAACGCCGGCATCACGCGCGACATGACCTTCAAGAAGATGGACAAGGTCAACTGGGACGCGGTCATGCGCACCAACCTCGACAGCCTCTTCAACATGACCAAGCAGGTCATCGACGGCATGGTCGAGCGCAACTGGGGGCGGGTGATCAACGTCTCGTCGGTCAACGGCTCCAAGGGCGCGTTCGGGCAGACGAACTATTCGGCGGCCAAGGCCGGCGTCCACGGCTTCACAAAGGCCCTGGCGCTCGAGGTCGCCCGCAAGAACGTGACCGTCAACACCATCTCGCCGGGATACATCGGCACGAAGATGGTCACGGCGATCCCCGAGGACATCCTCAACAGCAAGATCCTGCCGCAGATTCCGGTCGGCCGGCTGGGCAAGCCGGAGGAGGTGGCGGGCCTCATCATCTACCTCGCCTCCGAGGAGGCAGCCTACGTCACCGGCGCGAACATCGCCATCAACGGTGGTCAACACATGCAATGAGAGGCACGCCATGATGAAAGCCGGAATCGACCAGGACACGCTGGTCACCCTTTTTGCCGAGGCGAGCGCCCGCCAGAGCGCGGCGCTGCGCCAGGCCGTGGCCGCGGCGACACTGAAGGCCCTGCAGGGGCGAGAGCTGACGCTCGAGAACGTGCGCAAGGTCGTCAAGAACGTGGCCACGGCGGCGTCAACGGGCGCGGCACAGAACCGGGCCCCCGCCGTCGACGTCGAAGCCATGCTCGGTCAGGCGCTGGCCGGCATCGATGCAGCCCTGCTGCAGGCCGTCGAGGCCAACCGCAAGGCCCTCGAGCAGTTCGTCAGCCACGGCGTCGGCCTGACCGAGAAGCCGATGAAGAGTGCGCTCGCCAACATCGAGAAGATGGAGGACGTCTTTTTCGACGCCGTCGCCAAGGCGGGCCGCGCTGCCGGCCCGCTGCAGGCCCCGTGGGAGCAGGCGCTGGCGTCCCTGCGCATGAAGGGCAGCGAGACCGGAGCCCAGGCAACGCAGACCGTCGAGGACTTGATCGCCCAGGCGCAGACGACGCTGCGCGACACCCGGGCGGGCGGTGTGCGGGCTGCCCAGACGATGCTAGATAGCTATGCGGCGCTCGTCAGCGGCGTCCTCATCGGCATGTCCGAAGGGATGCGGGGCGGCAGGTCCCAGCCCGCCGAGCCGGCGGACGCCGCAGCGACGCCCGCGGCGAAGAAGGCTCAGCCCGCCCGAAAGCGTCGGTCAAGCTGAGGGCGATGCCGCCAACGCGGCGATGACACCGGCGACCCGCGCCTCGACCGCCGGGTCGGGGCGGATCGGTCGGCCCCATTCACGGCTCGTTTCGCCGGCCCACTTGGACGTCGCGTCCAGGCCCATCTTGCCGCCCAGCCCGGAGACCGGCGAGGCGAAATCCAGGTAGTCGATGGGCGTGCGGTCGACCAACACGGTGTCGCGCACCGGGTCCATGCGGGTGGTGATCGCCCAGACGACGTCGGACCATCGACGAATGTCGACGTCGTCGTCGGTGACGACGATGAACTTCGTATACATGAACTGGCGCAGGAAGCTCCAGACCCCGAACATCACCCGCTTGGCATGCCCGGGGTAGCGCTTCTTCATGCTGATGATCGCCATCCGGTAGCTGCAGCCCTCGGGCGGCAGGTAGAAGTCGCTGATCTCGGGAAACTGCTTCTGCAGGATGGGCACGAAGACCTCGTTGAGCGCCACCCCGAGCACGGCCGGCTCGTCCGGCGGCTTGCCGGTGTAGGTCGAGTGGTAGATCGGGTCGCGGCGGTGCGTCAGCCGGTCGATCTCGAAGACCGGAAACCACTCCTGCTCGTTGTAATAGCCGGTGTGGTCGCCGAACGGGCCCTCGAGAGCGTGCAGGTGGCCGCCCTGCTCGCGCAGCGGCACGCCGTGCTCGCTCGTGCCGACGTAGCCGGGCGATGCCGGCGGGATGTGCCCCTCGAGGACGAACTCGGCCGTCGCCGGCGCCTGCAGCGACACGCCCCGGTCCCCGACGGCGCACGGGCTGACCTCGGTGCGGCTGCCACGAAGGAGGCCGGCGAACTGGTACTCCGCCAGGCTGTCGGGGACGGGCGTGACGGCCCCGAGCAGGGTCGCCGGGTCGGCGCCGAGCGCCACGGCGATCGGAAAAGGCTCGCCGGGGCGAGCCGCCGCGAACTCGCGGAAGTCGAGAGCGCCGCCGCGATGGGCCAGCCAGCGCATGATGACGCGTCGCGGTCCGATGACCTGCTGGCGGTAGATGCCGAGGTTCTGCCGGGCGCGCGACGCCGGCAACCCTTGCGGGCCGCGGGTGATGACGAGGCCCCAGGTGATGAGCGGACCGGCGTCGTCCGGCCAGCAGACCTGGATCGGCAGGGCGGCCAGATCGATGTCGGCGCCGTCGACGACCACCTCCCGGCAGGCGGCTCCGGACACGACGACGGGCCGCATCGTCCACAGCGTTCTGGCCATCTGCAGCAGGCGGCCGGTGTCGCGCCAACCGCGCGGCGGGTCCGGCTCCTTGAGGTTGGCGAGCATCCGGCCGAGATCCCGCAAGCCGTCGAGATCGTTGGCCCCCATGGACCGGGCGACCCGCCCGGTGGTGCCGAACAGGTTGGTCAGGACGGGTATTTTGTAACTGGCGGGACGCTCGAACAGCAGCGCCGGGCCGCCGGCGCGCAAGGCAAAGTCACTGACCGCTGTCATCTCCAACCGCGTGGAGACTGGCTCTGCGATCCGCCGAAGATCTCCGGCCGCCTCCAAGCCAGCCAGAAAGCCGCGCAGGTCGCTGTATTTCATACTTTTGAGTTATAAAGGAACCGCATAACAGTGTTGACCGGGAATTTAAGGGATTCCTAGAATCCGCCCTCCCGCGACCGGTACCGTTCTTCGGACGTCCCTGTCGCTCCGGCAACCACGGCTTCCTCGAAGCGTCTGCCCGAACCACGGACGAATTATCGCCGTGTGCGCGCGAGCCTGCATCCGGTCCGTGTTGCTGTCCAGTGGAGTGAGTGACATGACTTTTCTCAGCACCTTCGCCGACGCCGTCCGCCCCTGGCGACGGTCCGCGGCCGCCAGCACACGGGTCTTCCTCGGCGACGTCGGCAGCGGCATGCTGGAAATCAGCCACAACGCGCTGGCGCTCGTCGGCCTGCTGGTTGTCGGCGGGCTCCTGTTCGCATTCGGCCAGGCCGACCTGCGCCATGCGCTGGAAGGCCAGACCCTCAGCTGGCTGCAGACCCGCCAGGAGGCCCGGGTGGCGAGCATCGGCGGCGCGGCGACAGCGCCGCTCGTCGGCGAGCGTGACGCGATCAACCGGGCAACGGCTTCGGATCCGAAGGAACTCAACGGGCAGCAGGCCGCGGTCGCGTTCTGGCTGGCCCGGCGCTACCGCGTCGCCATCGAGCCGGTCAGCCGACTGGTCCAGGAGGCGTGGCACGCCGGTCGCGACGCCGGCATCGACCCGACCCTCATCCTGTCGGTGATGGCGGTCGAATCGAGCTTCAACCCGTTCGCGCAAAGCAACGTCGGCGCCCAGGGCCTGATGCAGGTGATGACCAAGATCCACGACGACAAATACGTTGCCTTCGGCGGCAGCCACGCCGCCTTCGACCCCGTCACCAACCTGCGGGTCGGCGTCCAGGTGCTCAAGGAGTGCATTGCCCGCGCCGGCAGCCTCGAGGCGGGCCTGCGCTACTACGTCGGCGCCGCCAACCTGCCGGACGACGGCGGCTACGCTGCCAAGGTGCTGGCCCAGCAGGGGATCCTGCAGCAGATCGTCGACGCCAAGACGAAGCGGCCCCCGGCCGCACGCCCCGCGGCCGAACCGCAGCGGGCGCCGGTGCCGGTGCCGAATCGACCGGCGGTCCGCGCCGTTACCGAGCCGGCGTCGCCTTTGCCCGACCAGGTCGCCCTGCTTCCCTGATCGCCTGGACCGGCCGGTCTGCGCCGGGCGTCCGCTACACTTCGGCGGCCGCGCGACTGGCGATGGGGCGCCCTGGGGCGCCCGAGGTGGACCACCACCGGGAAGCGCGGCCGGCGTCTGTGCGTCAGACTCCGGATGAGCCGTTCGCCTGGGCCCGCAAACCCTCCCGCATTCCCGACGCCGGGGCGCGGAATCCTCCCTGAAGGACGGCCCGTGTTTGATCGCACCCAATCCACCCTCGCCCGCGTCGACCCCGAGATCGCCTCGATCATCGAGCGCGAGAACCAGCGGCAGGAAGAGCACATCGAGCTCATCGCCTCGGAGAACTACGCTTCTCCGGCCGTGATGGCGGCTCAAGGCAGCCAGCTCACGAACAAGTACGCCGAGGGCTACCCCGGCAAGCGCTACTACGGCGGCTGCGAGTACGTCGACATGGCCGAGCAGCTCGCCATCGATCGCGTCAAGGAGCTCTTCGGCGCCCGGTTCGCCAACGTCCAGGCCAATTCCGGCTCGCAGGCCAACCAGGCTGTCTTCTTCGGCCTGCTCCAGCCGGGCGACACCATCATGGGCATGAGCCTGGCCGAAGGCGGCCACCTCACCCACGGCATGCCGCTCAACATGAGCGGCAAGTGGTTCAAGGTGGTGAGCTACGGGCTCACCGCCGCCGAAGTGATCGACTACGACGCGATGGAGCGCCTGGCCCACGAGCACCGGCCCCGGCTCATCATCGCCGGCGCCTCGGCGTACAGCCTGCGCATCGACTTCGCCCGCTTCGCCCAGGTCGCCAAGGACATCGGCGCGGTCTTCATGGTCGACATGGCGCACTATGCGGGCCTCATCGCGGCCGGCGTCTATCCGAACCCGGTGCCGCATGCCGACGTGGTCACCTCGACCACGCACAAGAGCCTGCGCGGGCCGCGCGGCGGCATCATCCTGATGAACGACGAAGCCGTGGCGAAGAAGATCAACAGCGCGATCTTCCCCGGCATCCAGGGCGGGCCGCTGATGCACGTGATCGCCGCCAAGGCGGTCGCCTTCAAGGAAGCCCTGACACCCGAGTTCAAGAGCTACCAGGAGCAGGTCGCGAAGAACGCCGTCGTCCTCGCGGATACGCTGGTCGAGCGCGGCCTGCGCATCGTCAGCGGGCGAACCGAAAGCCACGTCATGCTGGTCGACCTGCGGCCCAAGCAACTGACCGGCAAGGAAGCCGAGACGGTGCTGCAGCAGGCGCACATGACCTGCAACAAGAACGGCATTCCCAACGACCCGCAGAAGCCGATGGTGACGAGCGGCATCCGCCTCGGCACGCCGGCCCTGACCACCCGCGGCTTCAAGGAAGACGAGACGCGTCGGACCGCGCACCTCATCGCCGACGTGCTCGACCGGCCGCACGACGAAGCGAACATCGCCGCGGTCAGGGAGCGCGTCGCCGCGCTGACCCGGGACTTCCCCGTCTACCGCTAGAGCGACCCAGCGTGCGTTGCCCCTTCTGCAGCCACGAGGACACGCAGGTCGTCGAGACGCGCGATTCCGACGAAGGCGACGTCGTTCGCCGTCGTCGCCGCTGCCAGAGCTGCGACAAGCGCTTCACGACCTACGAGCGGGCCGAGATCGCCCTGCCCTCGGTCGTCAAGAAGGACGGCACGCGGGCCGAGTTCGACGCCGCCAAGGTCCGTGCCTCCATGACGCTGGCCCTGCGCAAGCGCCCGGTGAGCGTCGAGCAGATCGACGGCGCGATCGAGCGCATCCAGGACAAGCTGCTGCACAGCGGGTCCCGCGAGGTGCTTTCATCGAAGGTCGGCGAGCACGTCATGCGCGAGTTGAAGCGCATCGACAAGGTCGCCTACGTCCGCTTCGCTTCGGTCTACCGGAGCTTCGAGGATGTCGACGAGTTTCGCCAGCTGATTCGCGACATCTGATTCGCGACATCTGATCCGCGACATCTGACAGGCCGCGGTGCGGCCGCGGCGATCGAGCCGGGTCGCAGAGCACGGCGACCGTCCCTCGAAGGGAGGCCCCTCCCGCCACCCCCGCGATGCCCGAGTTCTCGGGATCGCGCGACGCCTGCGCCGTTTCTACAGTGCTTCGCATGCACACGAAGCAACTCATCGGAACGGTTCGGTCAACCCGCCGCCGCGGCGTCACGCTCATCGAGATGGCCGTCGTCGTCGCGGTGACCGCCATCGTGGCCTCGTTGGCGGTGCCCGGCCTGCGCGAGCTCGTCGATTCGCGCCGGCTGCTCGGCGCTGCCACCCGCCTCGCCGTCGACGTGCAGTTCGCGCGTGCCGAGGCCGTGGCCCGCAACCGCACGGTCCGTCTCAGCCTGCAGACGCTGCCGGGCGCCACCTGCTACGTGATCCACACCGGCAGCGCGGCGCAGTGCCGCTGCGCCGGCGACGGCCCGGCCATGTGCACGGGCGACGCGCGCGAGATCCGCACGGTCGTGCTCACGACCGCCGACCGCGTGAGCGTCGAAGCCAACGTCGCCTCGATCGCCTTCGACCCCCAGCACGGGACGAGCACGCCGAGCGGCACCTTGCGCGCCGTCGATCCCGGCGGCCGGGCCGTGCATCACGTGGTCAACGTCATGGGCCGGGTCCGGTCGTGCTCGCCGGCCGCGGCCGTCGTCGGCTATCGCGCCTGCTGAATCGCCTGCTGAATCGCCTGCTGCATCGCCTGCTGCATCGCCTTTCGAATCGTTTGCTCAACGTCGAGGAGATCTTATGAACCTGCATCGCTCGCCCCGCCGCTCGCGCGGCTTCACCCTGATCGAGACCCTGGTGGCGGTCGGCGTCGCCGGCATCCTGTCGAGCATCGCCTACCCGTCTCTCGAGGGCCAGATGCTGCGGGCCCGACGCAGCGATGCCCTCGTCGCGCTGCTGTCAGCCCAGATGGCGCAGGAGCGGCATCGGGCCAACAACTCGGTCTACGGCTCGCTGGCCGACATCGGTGTCGCCGGCACGTCGACCGCTGGCCGTTACGCACTGCGGATCGCCTCGAGCACGGACAGTGGCTACCGCATCGTCGCCTCGGCGAACGGCGCGCAGGCGCGCGACGCCGAGTGCCGCCACCTGGGCCTGGCGATCGAAGGCGGCAATCTCGTGCTCTCCTCCGGCGCCGACCCGTCGCTGGCCAATGCTGCCGCCGTCAACCGGCGTTGCTGGAGCCGCTGATGGGCGCCCGTCGACGCTCGCGGGGCGTGTCGCTGGTGGGACTGCTCGTCGGCACGGCCATCGGCCTGCTGGTCATCGCCGCCGCCGGCACGCTGGCCGCCGCCCATCTGGGCGAGAACCGCCGACTGCTCGCCGACGCCCGGCTCATGCAGGACTTGCGCACGGCAGCCGACATCGTCGCCCGCGACCTGCGCCGCGCCGGCCACTGGGGGTCCGCCGCCTCGGCGGTGCGCAGCGACGACGGCGGCGCCGCGCTCGTCAATCCCTACAGCGCGATCGCGTCGGCGCCGGGCGGCGTCGACGGCCTGGTGTATCGGTACTCGCAGGACGCCGTCGAGAACCAGGCGCTCGACCGCAACGAGCACTTCGGCTTCCGCCTGCGCGCGGGCGTCCTCGACATCCAGCTCGGCGAGGGCAACTGGCAGGCCCTGACCGACAGCACCCGTCTCGTGATGACCGACTTCACCGTCGAGGCGCGCAGCGTCGACATCGACCTCGCCCGATTCTGCAGCGCTCCGTGCGCCGCCGGCAGCAGCCGCTGTCCGCCACGCCAGCAAGTCCGCAGCGTCACCTACTCGATGAGTGCCCGCTCGACCCTCGATCCGACGGTCCGCCGCACCGTGCGCGGCAGCGCCCGTCTGCGCAACGACGCGCTCGTCGGCCACTGCGAAGGATGACGCCATGCGACCACCTCTGTACCCGACTTCGTTCCAGGCCTCGTTCAAGATCCGTCGGCCGCAACGCGGCGTCGCCACCCTCGTCCTCGTCGGCGTGCTCCTCATGGCAACGACGCTGGTCGCCGTCTTCACCCACGCGTCGCTCGCCACCGAACTGCGCATGACGGCCAGCCAGCTTCGCTCGACCCAGGCCCACGAGGCGGCCGAAGCCGGCCTCGAATGGGCGATCGCCCGTCTCAACGACGACCGCCGCATCGGCGACGACTGCCAGCCGAGCACGGCACCCGGCACGGTGTCGTTTCGGGAGCGGCACCTGCAGGTCGACCTCGCGACCGGTGCCACCACCCCCGTCACCTGGGACGACGCCGGCACGGCGCGGCCGCTGCTCGCCGCCTGCATCCGCACCGACGCCGGCTGGGCATGTCGATGCCCGGCCCACGGGCTGCCTGTCTTGCCGGCGCCGACGTCGACGCGGACCGCGTCCGCTTTCCGCGTCGCGCTGGCGGCCGGGTCCCGGCCCGGCGTGATCCGGGTCGTCGCCACCGGCTGCACCCGCTCTTCGAGCCTCTGCGAGGCGACGAGCGAGAGCGCGCACGAGGCGGCGGCCCGCGTCGAGGTCGACCTGGCGCGGGTGCCCGGGCTGCGCTCGGCGCCCGCCGCCGCCCTGACCGTGCGCGGCGGCGTCGATCCCGGGACTGCTGGTCTCGGCCTGCACAACGTCGACCCCGGCACCGGCTTGGCCCTGCACGCCGGCGGCAGCCTCGCTGGCGGCGCCTTGCGCCTGACGGGGCCGGCGGGCTCGCCGGTCGCCGACAGCGTCGTCACCGGCGACGCCGATCTCGCCGCGCTGTCGGACGAACGCTTCTTCGGCCGCACCTTCGGCATGGACCGGGCCGCCTGGGCGGCGCAGCCGGCGGCCGTGCGCCTCGCCTGCGCCGGCAGCTGCACCGCCGACATCGGACGGGCCGTCGACGCCGGCGCGTCGCTCGTCGCGATCGACGGCGACCTCGATCTCGCCGGTCCCGTCGCGCTCGGCAGCCCGGACCGCCCGGTCATCGTCGTCGCGTCGGGCGCTGCCCGTCTGCGCGGCGAGGTGACGCTGCACGGCCTGCTGTTCGCGCGCGACGTCGACTGGCGCAGCCACGGCGCGCCGGCCGGTCTCGTGCGCGGCGCCGTCGTCGCTTCGGGCAACTATGCCGGCGACACCGC
>Ga0136633_1002997_pt1 | contig 11296 bp, 10 predicted proteins | sample AntDrymeUQ832206_2_FD_105494 | JGI IMG/M metagenome (GOLD analysis project Ga0136633, IMG submission 105494) | Polar desert sand microbial communities from Dry Valleys, Antarctica - metaG UQ83 (22.06) | ecosystem: Environmental > Terrestrial > Soil > Desert | place: Antarctica: Dry Valley...
AGACGCTTAGTGCGTTGTCCGCCCAAACGCGAAAATCTCGCGAAGCATTTCGATAGGGCGCCCTGAACGTCTGCGGTGGGTCGAACCCGACATAGCGGCTAATGTCCGCAATGGGTCGAAAGCGGGCGCTACTCGCAACCGCCCTTCAATTGACCCGTTCGCCCTCCGCCGCCTCCGCGCCCCGATGCTCGCCGGCGGCGAACTGCTCGGCGAGCTTGAATTTCTGGATCTTGCCCGACCCGGTCATCGGCCATTGATCGACCCACAGCCAATGCTTCGGGGTCTTTTGCGGTGACAGCCGCTCGCGGATGAACGCCTTCAACTCGGCGCCGTCCGGACGGCGGCCGCCGCTGGCGCGCATGAAGCAGGCAACCTGCTCGCCGTAGGTCGGGCACGGCACGCCGACCACCGCCACTTCCCCGACGTCCGGATGCTCGAGCATCGCGTTCTCGATTTCCGCCGGGAACAGATTTTCGCCGCCGCGGATGATCATCTCCTTCACCCGGCCGGTGATCGACACATAGCCGCGCGAGTCCATCCGGCCGAGATCGCCGGTGTGAAGCCAGCCGTCGGCGTCGATCGCCTTGGCGGTCGCTTCGGGATTGTCGTTGTAGCCGGTCATGACGTGATAGCCGCGGGTGCAGATCTCCCCCTGCTCGCCGATCGGCAGCACCGCGCCCGTCTTGGGATCGAGGATCGCAACGTCCATGTTCGGCAGCGGCTGGCCGATCGTCCCGGTGAGGTCGGCGAGCGCATCGTCCTGCCACACCATGGTGATCACCGGCGAGCATTCGGTCTGCCCGTAGACGATCTCCACGGTCGGGCCGAACGCCGCCTTGACCCGGTTGATCAGCTCGGGCGCGACCATCGCCCCGCCGGACATGATGCGCCGGAACGAGGAGACGTCGCGGCCGCTGCGCACCGCTTCGTCGACCAGCGCGACCAGCATCGTCGGCACGCCGAGCAGGTGTCCGGGGCGCTCGCGCTCGATCACCTTCACGATCATCGCCGGGTCGAACATCGCCGGCAGCAGCATCGTCGCGCCGGCGTCGATGATCCCGAGCACCAGGACCGAGCAGCCGGTGGTGTGGAACAGCGGCATCATGTGCATGAACACATCGCCGGCCCCGAGCCCGAAGCGGGCCATGACGTCGCGGGCGTTCTGGACCAGGCCGTGATGATGGAGCAGCGCGCCCTTGGGGAAGCCGGTGGTGCCCGACGTGTACTGGATCTGGGTGACGTCGCCGGGCGCGACCTCGGGCAGCGCGCCGCGATCCTCGCCATCGAACAACGCCGCGTGATCGGTCAGGAGGATCCGCTGTTCGATCGCCGGGATTTCGGCACAGACTTCGTCGGCGATCGCCTTCATCGCGCTGCCGCGGAACTCCTCGACATAATAGATGGCCTCGGAGCGCGACTGCTCGAGCACATATTTGAGCTCGCGCTTCTGGTAGGCCGGATTGACCGTCACCAGCGTCGTCCCGGCCATCGCCGACCCGAACTCCAGCAGCACCCATTCGGGGACATTGTTGGCATAGACCGCGATGCGCGCGCCGGGCGCATGGCGGCTGGCCAGCGCCCGGCCGAGCCGCTCGGCATCGGCCCGCAGCTCGGCGTAGGTCCAGGTGCGCCCGATGGCGCCGTCGTAGCCGAATTGCTTGAGCGCGATGGTGCCGGGATGCGCTTGCGCCCGATCGCGCAGCAGGTCGCCGATGGTGACCTTCTCGACCGCTTGGTCGCGGACGGCCGGAAACAAGGATTGCGTCAGCGAGACGCGGTACATGCCGGTGGCCCTCCCCCGCGGCGCAAGGGACTCGGCCCGGTGCGCCCGCGGCGAGACTGCGCCGCTACCGCTCCGGCGTCAAAATATAGTTTCGCGCCTGCCGCTTAACATTCTTTTCACCGCGGACGGACATAAGAGGGCAACCGACAGGAGTGGACCGGGTGGACGCGACAGTGACCAGACGAACCAAGGGCGCGGTGCAGCTCGCCAGCAGCCACCTGATCACGACGTGCGCGACATTCGCCGCGATCACCATCTTCGTCGCCACCGGAAGCCAGGTCCTGACCGGCGCCTTCAGCTCCATGATCGGTAGCCGCGGCGACACGAACAACGCGCTGACCGTCGCCTTCCTGTTGAACATCGCCATCATCCTGTTCGGCTGGCGGCGCTCGAAGGACCTCAAGCAAGCGCTGGCGGCCTATTCCCGAATCGAGCAGATGGCGCACGAGAATGCGTTCACCGACCACACCACCGGCCTCGCCAACCGCCGCGAGCTGATGCGGGTATTGGGAGATGCGGTCGACGGCGTCGAGCCATCGACCCTGCTCCTCCTCGACCTCGACTATTTCAAGAAGGTCAACGACCTTCACGGCCACGTCGCCGGCGACCGGGTGCTGAAGGTCGTCGCCGAGACGCTCGTGCAAAAAACGCCGGCGGGCTCCTGCTGCGCTCGCCTCGGCGGTGACGAGTTCGCGGTGCTGCTGCCGCCCGGGCAGGACGAGGCGGGCATCGACGCGACCGTCGTCGATATCCTGCGGGGGATCTCGGTCCCGGTCTCGCTCGGCAACACGACGTTGAACGTCTCGGCCTCGGGCGGGCTTTCGAGGCTCGACGCGACGGTGCCGCCCGACGATGCTCTTCGCCGGGCCGACATCGCCATGTACACCGCCAAGCGCACCGGGCGGAACTGCCACGTGTGGTTCGACAATGAGATGGAAAAGCAGCTCCAGGTCCGCATGGAGCTCGAGGAAGAGATTAGGGTCGGGATCGCGGAAGGGCAGTTCGTCCCCTTCTACCAACCCCAGATCTGCCTCGACACCGGCGAGCTGACCGGCTTCGAAGTGCTGGCCCGCTGGCACTCACCGACCCGCGGCCTGGTCGAGCCCGACGGATTCCTCAGCGTCGCCGAGGGATCCGGATTGATCGGTCCGCTGTCGATGAACGTTGCCCGGCAGGCCCTGATCGAGGCGCGCGATTGGCCCGAGCATCTGCGGATCGCCGTCAACGTGTCCCCATTCCAGTTCCGCGACCGGCATTTGGCCGAGCGCATCCTCAAGCTGCTCACCGAAACCAACTTCCCGCCGGCGCGGCTCGAGGTCGAGATCACCGAGACCTCGCTGCTCGAGGATCGGGACCTTGCCCTCTCCACCATCCAGAGCCTGAAGAACACCGGGATCAGCATCTCGCTCGACGACTTCGGCACCGGCTACGCGTCGCTGTCGCAGCTTCGCTCGCTGCCGTTCGACCGAATCAAGATCGATCGCAGCTTTGTCGAGACACTGTTGGAAGACGACCAGAGCGACGCGATCGTCAGCACCATCGCCTCGCTCGGCCAGGCGCTCAGCCTGCCGATCACCGCGGAGGGCATCGAGACCGACCGGATCAGGGAGCGGCTGGCCGTGCTGGGCTGTTCGGATGGCCAGGGGTGGCTGTTCGGCAAGGCGGTCCCCGGCAACGTCATCAGCGAGCATCTGGGCAAGGCCCCGACTGGCCGGGTGCAGAGCGAGATCGGCGGAGCCGGCGACTCCGAAAAGACCACGCACGAGCGGCGGGACCAGCTTCGGCGGCCATCCCGGCGGAGGAAAATCGCGTAGTTCGACGCCGGGCTAAGCGGCCCGGACCGCCGCGGCCATGAACAGGTTCGTGCGGGCCGCTCGCCGCCCGTCGGGACCGCCGTCTGGAAGTGGGTTCTCAAGCAGCGCACAAAAAATGCGCCGGAGTCTTTCGACCCCGGCGCATCCTCGTCACCCCAAAGGGCGATCGGTCTAGTAGCGGCGATAGCCGTAGGCGGAGTTGTTGCGGTCGACATCGACGTCGCTGATGTAACCGCGATAATCGATGTTGCACTTGAAGCTCAGCTCGGCACTCTGCTGCGGAGCATAGCCCCTGCCGTACTGGCCACCGTAACCGCCGTACTGGCCACCGTAACCGCCGTACTGGCCGCCGTAATGGCCGCCGTACTGGCCGCCGTACTGGCCGCCGTATTGGCCGCCATACTGGCCGCCGTAGCCGCCGCCGTACGGGTTGCCGTAGCCGGTCGCGTAGGCGTTGGCTGTGGCGACTCCGCGGACCCGCAGGCCGTTGTTCGAACGGCGCTCGACGCTGGTCACGCCCAGCACTCGGGCGGTGCCGCCGGCATAGGCGTTATTGCCATAGCCGCCATACCCGCCGTAGCCGCCGTAGCCGCCGTGGCCGCCCGCGCGGTAGCGATAGTCGCGGTTGATCCGCTGCTCGACCGCGGCCGCGCAACGCTGGACGGCCGCCTGGCTGTTGACGCCATAGCCGGACTGGTTGCCGCCCAGGACCTGGCCAAGAACCTGGCCGAGGACGTTCTGGCTTCCGTAGCCCGGATAATATTGAGCGGCCGCGGGCGCCGCGCTGGCCAGCGCGGCAAGTCCAACGCCGCCCGCCAGGATTTTCATTACAGCCTTCATGGCCTCTCTCCCTTGAATCGACACGCATCCAAAAAAGGACTCGCCGGCACAACGCACGGCGACCCAGTCCGGGTTCCTAAAAGTGGACCACTGCACGGCGGCTGAATGCGGCGTTTGCTGGCGTTCAGCCAAACGACGGCAGGTGATTGGTTCCAAAGGATGAATGAGTGAACTTTGTTGGCGGCGCTTAGGCTTTTTGCGCGAAGCTCCACGCGGCCTTGGCCAGCATCGGCACCCGGGCGGCGATCTCGGCGGCGTTGGCGTGGCTCGCGGTGCCGTCGTTCAGCCGCTTCTTGATGCCCTGGACGATCCCCGCCAGCCGGAACAGATTGTAGGCGAAATACCAGTCGAGCCTGGCCGCGACCTCGACCCCGGAGCGGCTTCTGTAGCGCTCGGAGATTGCGTCGAGCGACGGGATTCCGAGCCCCGCAAGGTCGAGCCCGCCCAGGCCCGCCCCGCCGTCCACCGGCATCACCCACTGCATCGCCAGATAGGAGAAGTCCGCGACCGGATCGCCGAGCGTCGCCAGTTCCCAGTCGAGCACCGCGCTCAGCGTGCCGTCGCCGTCGAACACGACATTGTCGATGCGATAGTCGCCGTGGACGATCGACGTTCGCGACTGCTCGGGAAGCGTTTCCGGAAGGAACGCAATCAGCCGCTCCATCTCGGGAAGATAATCGGTCTGCGAGTCGCGATACTGGCGCGTCCAGCGCGCCACCTGGCGCTCGAAATAATTTCCCGGTCTGCCGAAATCGCCGAGCTCCGCGGCGATCGGGTCGATGGCGTGCAGGTCGGCGAGCGTGTCGATCAGCTGGTCGTACATCCGCCCCCGCGTCGCCGGATCGAACTCGGGAAGCGCGCCGTTCGCGTAAGGCCGGCCCTTCGCCAGCTCCATCACGTAGAAGATCGCGCCGATGACCTCCGGCTCGCTGCACAGGGCCAATGGCCGCGGCACCGGAAAGCCGAGCGGATGCAGCGCCGACAGCAAGCGATACTCGCGGTCGACCGCATGCGCCGATGGCAGCAATTGCCCAAACGGCTTGCGGCGAAGCACGGTGTCGCCCGAGGCGGCGCTGACCTTGTAGGTCGGGTTGGATTGCCCGGACGGGAATTTCACCAGTTCGAACGGCGCCGCGAAGCCCTCGACATTCGCCTCGAGCCAGCGCCCGAGAGCTTGCTGGTCGAGCGCTGCCTCGCTCATGCGTGCTTCTTGAGCTCGATCCGCGCGATCGCCCGCCGGTGCACTTCGTCGGGCCCGTCCGCGAGGCGCAGGGTGCGCACCGACGCCCAGGCGCTCGCCAGCGGGAAGTCCGACGACACCCCGGCGCCGCCGTGCGCCTGGATCGCGTCGTCGAGCACCCTAAGCGCGGTCCGCGGCGCGGCGACCTTGATCATCGCGATCTCGCCCTGCGCCGCCTTGTTGCCGACCCGGTCCATCATGTCCGCCGCCTTCAGGCACAGCAATCGGGTCATCTCGATGTCGATGCGGGCGTCGGCGATCCGTTCCTCCCACACCGACTGCTCGGACAGCGTCTTGCCGAACGCGGTCCGCGACTTGAGCCGCCTGGCCATCGCCTCCAGCGCTTCCTCGGCGACCCCGATCATCCGCATGCAATGGTGGATCCGCCCCGGCCCCAATCGCCCCTGCGCAATCTCGAATCCCCGCCCTTCGCCGAGCAGCATGTTCGACGGCGGCACGCGCACGTCCTTCAGTTCGACCTCCATATGCCCGTGCGGAGCGTCGTCGTAGCCGAACACCGGCAGGTGCCGGACGATGGTCACGCCGTCCGCGTCCAGCGGCACCAGGATCATCGATTGCTGCTGGTGGGTCTTGGCGCCGGGGTCGCTCTTGCCCATGACGATGGCGAGCTTGCAGCGCGGGTCGCCGGCCCCGCTCGACCACCATTTGCGGCCGCTGACGACATATTCATTGCCGCGCATTTCGATCCGGCACTGGATGTTGGTCGCGTCGGACGACGCCACGTCGGGCTCGGTCATCAGGAACGCCGAGCGGATGGCGCCCTCCATCAGCGGTTTGAGCCATTGCTCCTTCTGCTCCGCCGTGCCGTAGCGGTGCAGCACCTCCATGTTGCCGGTGTCGGGCGCCGAGCAGTTGAACGCCTCCGACGACCACAGGATTCGGCCCATCTCCTCGGCGCAGAATGCGTATTGGAGATTGGTCAGTCCCGGACCGTCGAACTCGAAGCTGTCGTCGACGCTGTCGTCGACGGTGGCGGCGCCGTGGCTCGGCGGCATGAACAGGTTCCACAGTCCCGCCTTGCGCGCGAGCGTCTTCAACTCCTCGATCACCGGCAGCACTTTCCAGCGATCGCCTTGCGCCTGCTGCGAGTCATAATCGGCGACGCGCGGCCGGACCTCGGAATCCATGAACGCCCTGACCCGGTCGCGCCACTCGACGTCGGCTGGCGATAAGTTGAAATCCATGGCGCGGCTCCGGCAGGCGTGCGAGCTATAACAGCGCTCAATCATTGAGGGGAGCAAGCATGGCGTCAGGGCGACTCAGCGGCAAGGTCGCGATCATCACCGGCGCCGCGTCGGGCATCGGACTCGCGGCGGCCGGGCTGTTCCGCGGCGAGGGCGCGACGGTGGTCGGTTCGGACATCCATGCCGCGGACGGCATATTCGAGGCGGACGCCGGCCGCGAAGAGGATGTGCAGCGCCTCGTCGACCAGGCCGTGTACCAGCATGGCGGGCTCGACATTTTCTTTGCCAACGCCGGCATTTCCGGCGGCCTCGCCTCGATCTTCGAGCAGACCGCCGAGGACTGGGCGGAAATCCTGCGAGTCGATCTGATCGGCCCGTTCCTGGCGATCAAGCACGCCGCCCCGGCCCTGAAGGCGCGCGGCGGCGGGTCGATCGTCTGCACGGCGAGCGTCGCCGGGCTGCGCTCGGGCGCCGGCGGGGCGGCTTATTCCGCGGCCAAGGCCGGGGTCATCAACCTGGTGACGACCGCCGCCAACCAGCTCTCCGGCTCGGGCATCCGGGTCAACGCGATCTGCCCGGGCCTGATCGAGACCGGCATGACCGAGCTCATCTATCGCGCCGCGCGCGAGAAAGGCGTCGCCGACCGGATCGGCGAACTGAACCCGTTGAAGCGCGGCGGCGAGCCCGACGAGATCGCCAGGGCGGCGCTGTTCCTCGCCTCCGATGAATCCAGCTACGTCAACGGCCAGGCCCTGGTCGTCGACGGCGGCCTGTCGAGCAGCCATCCGACCGCTCGCCGCTTCGACATCCGCGCCGAGTGAATCGCCGGCCCGTATTGCTAGGGCTTTGAGACTGTGGTTGTTTCGCGGGGGTCGGACGACTCCGACTCGTCGACGGGCGTCCGATCGCAAAACGGGGAGATGTTATGAGGAAATTGTTGATCGTTGCCGCCTTGGCGGCCGGAGTCGCGGCCTGCGACTATCAGGACAAGAAAGCGGCCGGCCCAGAGACCACCGACAGCGCGGCAACCGCCGATGCCGAGGGTGTCGATTACGACGCGATCGCCAAGCGGATCGTGACCGAATCGGCGGGCGTCAAGCCGGGCGAGGTCGTGGTCATCAACGGCTCCATGGCCGAACCCAGGCTCCTCGAAGCCCTGCAGGCGGCAGTCCTCACGGCCGGCGGCCACCCGATCGTCGACGTCAACTTCCCACGGGCGCAAAAGCGCTTCATCGCCGAAGCGCCGATGGAATATCTTCGCCAGCCGTCGAAGTCGGGCCTGGCCCTGATCAACGCCGGCGACGTGTTCATCTCGGCAACCGGTGTCGAGGACCCGGCCCTGTTCTCCGACGTCGACGAAGGCCGCCTCAACGCCACCCGGGAGGCCAACCAGGCGGTCGCCGAGGCGATTACTCAAAAGCGCGCGCGCTCGGTGGACATCGGCCAGTCCGGCGGCATCCCGACGGCGGCTTACGCCAAGAGCCGCGGCGCCGATCTCGGCGACATGCGCGCGATGTTCTTCAAGGCGCTCGCCGTCCCGGCAAGCGTCATCGCCCAGCGCGGAGCGGTCGTTTCGGGCAAGATGAAGCCGGGAACGCAAGTCCGCCTGCGGACCACGTCGGGGACCGACCTGACGTTCACGCTGGCCGCCAATCGCTCTCGGGTCAGCACCGGCCGCGCCGCCGACAACGACACCGGCAAGGGCATGGCGGCGGCCTTCCTGCCCGCCGGCGACTTCTATGCCTGCGTCGATCCGGCGTCCGCCAATGGCGTCCTGGTCTCGCCCACGGAAACCTTCCGCGGCAACAAGATCCGCAACCTGAAAATGACGTTCAAGAACGGCGCGATCGAGTCGATGACCGCGGACGGTGGAGCGGAGAAGCTCCAGGGCTATTTCGCGCAGCTCGACGACGCCAGCAAGAAGCTGTCGCTGATCAATCTCGGGCTCAACCCTGAAAGCCGTCCGCTGAAGGGATCGGACTATTTGTCCTGGGAAATGAGCGGAGTTCCGACGGTCCAGGTCGGCAACAGCCAGTGGGCCGGATGCGACAATGGGGGCGAGGGAGGCCACTCGATCCACCAGTTGGGCGCCACTCTCGCCGCCGGCGACGCGGTGGTCGTCAAGGACGGGACGCTCGCCAACTGACGGGCGCCCCAGCGTAGCATCTAGCCGTTCCGCCGCCTCGATCTGGGCGGCGGCCGAAGGGCCGCGTTGCGGACGCAATTGTTGAACCCGACCCAGTCCTTGCGGGTGCCGTTGCGCGACGCGTTGCGGTTGCACAGCTGCATCTTCCACGCCGGCAGCTGGTTCTTCCGGACATATTTGAGCGCGCGCTGCATCGCCCGCTCCTGCTTTTTGATGCAGTGATTCTGCCAGTGGCAGACGAAGCCGATGTTGAGCAACGCGGGGTTCTTGAGCGGCGGCGGCTTGTCGCGGGCTTCGGCGGCCGCCGGCCACGGACCGGCGCAACCAAGGACGAATGCAGCCAGCGCAAACTTCAATTTCATGCCGACATCCTGCCCCACGGCGCGCTTGCTGTCACTGGCAGTGCATGAAAGCGCCCTCGCGGGCCAAGGTTCCAACCGTTCGACCGCCGGGCACTGCATCGGTTTGAATTTGTGGGATGTCAGCTTTCGACCCATTGCGGACATTAGACTCCACGTTTGCGCGTCCAGGAGCAGGTTGGGCTGAGACCGCCGGCTGGCCGCACTCAAGCCAGAGTAGCGCGAGTACGGGCCGGAAATCGAATTTCTTTAGCGGAAAGCTCGGTAGTCAACGGCCTGGATTTGGGCGACTTTTGGTGGCGCGCCGAACGTCGTGAAAAAACCAAACTGCCAGTCGGTTTGGCCCAACTGGTACTCATTTATCGCAAATCCTTCGGGATGGTCACAGAAGCCCGGCTTTGTTTTCAAGCTCTCTATCGCCGCCTGCGCTTCGGCCCGCGTTTCGTAAATGCCGATGCCCAGCTCGGTGTTCCCCCGGTCACAGTAAGTCCGGCTGAACCGCAGCTCAAAGACCCTAGCCTGAGGCGTGTCGAGTTTCACTCACGCCGCGTAACACGGAACCGGCACATGTCCCAATGTCGCCTTCTACCCAAGCTGACACTTCGTCGTAACTTGCGAGAATTTACGGATCCGTTGGCGATGTTGCCTCTGCAGGCCCGCGATCAGATAGGCGGCTAGCCTCGTCGTTGTCTGGCTGGAAGGGGTCGAGAAGGCTGGCGACCGCTTCGCGCACGCCCTCACGATAGCGTGATGACCGTTCACTAGGGACGTGGCTGGCAAATCTGTCGTCCTGAAAAGCCTTTTCGCGAATGATCGCAAGGGCGGTATCGTCCGCATTGTAGGTGTTATGGAGAAGCATCCTAACTGCGCCACGCAGCGCAGTTATTTCCGCTTGAAGGTCGATTATTCGGTTCGTGATCTTCTCGGTCATGGTTCCGCAATACAGGGAAAGCCTCTGTCCGACCAGTCGAGTGCTAATGTCCGCTTTCGACCCATTGCGGACATTAGGCCGTAAGAGTTGATCCAGATGCACGCCTATCAAGTGCGATCGACGGGTCATTCTATGGAAAGGTGCTAGGCGCCGCCGAGCACCCGGGCGAGGTCGTAGATATGCTCAATTCCGTCATAGAAGCTCTTGGCCGGGATCCGCTCGTCGAGTCCGTGCGCGAACATCTCGTTCGGTTTGATGAACACGCCTGACGAAGCCCAGGTCGGTATACCGGCGCTGCGGTAGACCAGGCCATCCGTCCCGCCAGACTCTAGATAAGGCGACAAGGCAACTCCCGGGTACCTCTGATGAATGGATTGGGCGATCACTCGCTCGATATCCGGGCGCAGTTCGGAAACGGGGCTCGCCACGGGTGCCCCCATGACCTTGACCGCAACTTTCGGGTCCGCGACTACCTTGCTGATCTGTTGCTGGACCTCCTCAACGGATACGCCCGGGAAAATGCGGCAATTGACGGTTGCCGTTGCCTTTTGTGGCAACGCATTTTCCGCATGGCCCGCATTCAGCATCGTCGCGACGCAGGTCGTGCGTGTGGTGCCGACGAATTCAGCGTTGCCCGAGATGGCTTCGGCAGCAGCCTGGTCCTGCGGATTGACAGCAAAGCGCCGCAGCGCCTCGCCTGCCGAGCCGGGAGTGACCTTGCCGACTGCGCCCAAATAGGCGCGGGTGAGGTCGTTTGACATCACCGGGAAGCGGTATTCGCCAACCCGCGTGACCGCTTTGGCGAGATCGTAAATTGCATTGTCGGCACGCGGGCGGGAGCTGTGGCCGCCCGAATTGGTCGTCGTCAGCTCGAACGTCGCATAGGTCTTCTCGGCACCCTGCACCAAATAGATGATGGGCGTGCCGTCGGGAGCGAGGATGCCGCCGCCGGCGTCCGTGTTGATCGCATATTCGGCG
>Ga0136633_1002998_pt1 | contig 11294 bp, 13 predicted proteins | sample AntDrymeUQ832206_2_FD_105494 | JGI IMG/M metagenome (GOLD analysis project Ga0136633, IMG submission 105494) | Polar desert sand microbial communities from Dry Valleys, Antarctica - metaG UQ83 (22.06) | ecosystem: Environmental > Terrestrial > Soil > Desert | place: Antarctica: Dry Valley...
AGTGCGCCGCTGTGGGGGCGCTACCGGGAGGCCGGGGAGGCTCTGCGGCAAGTGGGGGCGACGGACGGCCGGGATGCTGCCCGGTCGCTGCTCGCCCAGCTCACCGACGACATCGACTGACTAGTTCTCCTCGCGGTCTCGGAAATGCACCGACGGGCCGGGTCACTCCGTCGGCCAGCGGTAGCCGAGCAACCTCGCCTTGGGGTAGGGCTCGATCGAGATGCGGTTGCCCTGGTTGCCGCCGAGCACGGAGACGTTGGTCGAGGTCTCATCGACATAGAAGCCGACGTGGCCGAGACCGGATGACTTGGTCTCCCGCCAGAACACGGCGATGGCGCCAGGCCCGGGCTCGTCGAGCTTCTTGCCCCACCGCTCCCAGGAACGGGCGAGGGCGCTGTCGGTGCCGCGCCTCCCTGTCTGCTCGATACACCAGTTGACGAACGAGGAGCACCACGCCACCTCGTTGGTCTGGAAGGCGTCGGGCACCGTGGCGTGGTACTCGAGAATGCGGGGGTTGTGCTCCCCGGGGTCGCCGAACTCGACGATCCCGTCCGCCATCTCCCGCCTGGCGAGCCGGTACCACTCCGGGGTGCTGCCGCCCCGCGGCGGGGTGATGTCCTGGGTGACCTTGTCCGGGTCGGTCGGCGGAACCTTGACCAACTGGCCGACCCGGATCACATCCGGGTCGGGGATCTGCGGGTTGGCGGCGATCAGATCGGCCAGCGCGACCCCGCGGGCCTTGGCGATCGCCTTCAGCGTGTCGCCGGACCGCACCCGGTAGGTCTCGGTGAACTCGGCATCGTCGCCGTCGGAGCGGCGCGGGATGTTGAGCTTCTGCCCGGGGATGATGAGCGAAGGATCATCGACCTGCGGGTTGGAGCGGACCATGGCGCCGAGCGACACTCCATGAGCCGCTGCGATCCTGGTCATCGTGTCGCCACGCTTGACGATGTACTGCATCGTGTGATGCTACCTCGGATCGTCTGGTGGTGGAGAACCCCGGTCGTTGGGGATCACCGACTCCACGTTGCATCACCGGTTGAACGCTCACCGGGAGACCCGGGAACAGGCCGCCAGGTGGCACGCCCGGAGGGACTCGAACCCCCAACCTTCTGATCCGTAGATCTCCAAGCCATGTCCACACGGGTCCGGGAAGGTCCAGAGGGCCTGGCGCTACGGGCTTCCAAGTCCACCGGCGTCCACGGTCGTCCGTAGCAATCCACCGCGAATGGCTCCCAACTTGGCTCCCAGCTCCCGCGAGGCGCGCCGAGACGGCTAGGCAGCTCTACAGCAGATCCTCTGTTGGAAGGCTCCCGAACAGCTGCTCGAGGGACTTGAGTTCGAACACGCGCGCAAGCCGCAGCAGAAGGTCGAGTCCCGGATTCCTCTCCCCGTTCTCGACCTGACGCAAGTAGGTGCCGTTGCTCCCCGCGCGCTGTCCTAGGCCGTGGTGCGTCCAGCCACGGCTCACGCGCAGCTCGCCGATCCGCACTGCCAAGACCGCGCGTTCGCGCGCCACGCCTCGGCGAAGCAGTTCTGCCAACACCGGCGCGGGCGGCACACGACCCTGTCTTCTAGCCACGTTCCAAGTCTGGGAAAATACAAGCCTGTTGTTCAAGGCACGCGATCGCGCGCTAATGTAGAGTCATGGCGTCAACGGGCATCGCTGACGGGCTGCGAAGCCGGGGGGGCACACCACATCGACGAGGGGCCAGAGGGTCGCGAGCCATGATCAACATCCTCCGAGCCGCCGGGTTGCCAGCGTTTGCGTCACACCCAAGTCGTACGTTGCGTGGGCAGACAACCCATGGCGATTGCAACTCGCCCATCGCGCCAGTCCGCGCGGCTCCTGCCCACCGTAGGTGCCGCTACCGCGCCCGGCGCCCGACCAGCTGGACAGTCCAGTGACTAGCGACATGCGCACCGAGACACCCACGATCGCACAGCCGAGCCAGAACGGCTCGATGGGATCGGTCAACGGCGGACATCGGTTAGGCGTGCAGGTTGATGTAGCCGAGCCAGTCATACGAACAGAGTGCGGTGACGCACGGTCGCTCCCACTAGAGGATGCATCCGTGGACTTGGTTGTCACGTCCCCGCCGTACTGGAAGAAGCGAGACTATGGCGCGGCAGGGCAGATCGGACAAGAGGACACTCCCGCAGAGTTCGTGACCGCGATGGTCGATTGTCTTCGAGAGTGGCGGAGAGTGCTTCGACCGACTGGCTCCGTGTTTCTCAACATCGGTGACTCGTTCCACAAGCGGTCGCTCGCAGGGATACCCGGCCGGGTCGAGGCTGCGGCAAACGACGATGGCTGGCGCATCAGGAATCGAATCATCTGGGCCAAGGACCGCGGCATGCCAGAGGCGGTCCGCGATCGACTTGCTGGCCGACACGAGTACATCATCCACCTGGTCCCTGGTAACGACTACTACTACGACCTCTTCGGCTACTCGGAAGCGATCGGCAACGGTACGAACCCGGGGGATGTGTGGCACATCAGTCCCGAGCGCTACATGGGTGGACACCTTGCCCCGTTCCCAGAGGAGCTCGTTCGCCGAGCGATCCTGCTTGCATGCCCGGAGGCTGTGTGCGCCACATGCGGAACGCCGAGGCGTCGCATAGTCGAGAGGACTCGGGAACTCGACCCTTCGCGCCCACAGGCGCGTCGCGCCATGGAGCTTGCTGAGGAGGCTGGACTCACCGACGAGCACATCGCCGCGATACAGGCGACTGGGGTGTCAGACGCGGGCAAGGCGTTGCGCACGCAGAACGGGACCGGCCGCAATTCCGCGGAAGTGAAGGCTCTGGCCATGGAGGCGAAGGAGGTGCTCGGCGGGTACTTCCGCGAGTTCACGTTCGCTCGGCGGCGCACCGCCGGCTGGACAACGTGTTGTGACGACAGCTCGTTCGTGCCTGGGGTCGTTCTTGATCCGTTCGTTGGTACCGGCACAACTCTTCGGGTAGCGGCGGCCCTGGGGCGGAGCGCGATCGGCATTGACCTCCTGCCGCACTGGGAGGAGTAGGTACCATCAGTCGTGAATGGTCACGGCTCCCGACAACCAGGCGGTCTTCGTGCTGCCCGTTGGACGCGTCCGCGAGTGCATCCGCAAGCTGTTGTCGCGGGACACCCACCCATTCTTCGTGGCCTACCTCTACCTGCGGTCACTAGCCCGACGTTCGGGCTCCTTGACGGGTCTTACGCCGGAGTGGGCCGAACTAGGCAGGCTGCTCGAGGTGCCAGGAGCGTCTGCGAGCAAGCCGTACCTCCGGCCCTTCTGGAAGGGTGAGCACAACGCTGGCCAGGAGTGGCTCAACCAGAACCTGGCGGGAAGCTTTGCCCCGAGCTCCCTGCGCGAGGTTCCGTCGCGGGTTGTGGAGACCGACGCGCAAGGTCGGTTCAATCTCCGCCCGAACCATGACGACCTCGCTCGGACGCACCTGCTCTACGACGTCCCGCTTCCCGCTCTCGCCGTCGCAGGCTTCATGTTTCGCGACTTCGGGTTCGTAGCACAGTCGCGGCCGACCCCCGAGGATCTTGTAGACCTGTTCCGGAGGGAGTATGGATATGACGACGAGAGTGAATTCGATCGGCTGTACGAGACTAGGTGGTCCGGTGAGGCAGGACCGTGGTTCGAGCCGACTATCGAAGGGACGACGCCTTGACATCGCAGGAGAGTCAACAGATCAGGCTCACCCCCGAGAAGGTGCGGCACCTGTCGGTCGAGGACCTGGGGCTCACTCACCCCAATCCAGAGCGGATTCCCCGCTTCGAAGAGATTGAGGTGCTCGAGGCCGATGACCCCATACTTATGGCATCCAGGAATCTGCTCGCGACCTTCGGTGGCTTGATCTTCGTCGGACCTCCCGGAACCAGTAAGAGCTGGTACGCGGCTCGCCTGGCCGTGACCCTGGCCGGTGGAGATGCGTCCCTGGTGCGCTTCGTCCAGTTTCATCCTTCCTATCAGTACGAGGACTTCGTGGAGGGTTTTGTCCCGCTCGAATCGGGTGGATTCAAACTGGTCCCGAAGCATTTCCTCGAGCTCTGCCGTCTTGGAGAAGACCATTCCGAGCAGTCCGCTGTACTCGTCATTGATGAGTTGAGCAGAGGTGACGCGGGTCGAGTATTCGGGGAGGCGCTGACGTACATTGAGAAGAGCAAACGTGGCCTGCCCTTCAGCCTCGCGTCGGGAACCGCGCTGCGGATCCCTTCGAACCTTGTTGTCCTGGCAACGATGAACGCCCTTGATCGAGGCGCGGACGATGTTGACGCCGCTCTCGACCGGAGGTTCGCCAAGATCCCCATGGACCCCAATATCGAGATTCTCGCTCAATTCCTCAATGAAGCTGGAATGCGCGACGACCTACGGAACCGGGTCCTGGAGTTCTTCCGACTCGTGAACGAGAGAGGTCGCGCGAACCCCTACTCCGCACTCGGACACACCTACTTTATCGGTGTATCGGATGAAGGCGACCTTCGACGCGTCTGGGAGCATCAACTTCGGTTTCACTTTGACAAGGCCTACCGACTCGATGTGGAAGGTCGTGCAGACATAGACCGAGCGTGGGACCGCGTCCTCGCAGTTGGGAAGGCAGCGACTCACCCCGCAACGGATGTGGAAGTGCCCGATGCGGACGTCGGCGAGCTGGCCGAGGCCGCCGATGCGGAGGATGCGCCATAGTCTCGACCTATCCCCTGCTGGCAGAGGATCCACCTCCCCGAATCCTCCGACTCGCAGAGTTCGAGACGGTCGACGTGCCGGCTGAGGATGTCTTGGTCCGTGGCCGGATCGACATGTACCCGAATCTCGAGGGGAAGGGCTACTTCGTCGTCCAAGTAGGACGATCAGCTACCCGGTTGCAGGCAAGGGGCTACATCGGCGTGATACCGATCAACGATCGGTTGACTTTGGAGGTGGCACCACGAGTTCCAATCTCAAGCCTTTCGCGGATGCTTGAGATCTCCGCTGTCGCTCCCGTCACCCTCGTGAACGCCTTTCGCCTCTACGCGGTGGGTGACCGCATGTATCCATCGCTCGCAGCCGTGTACGCGGCGGGTCTTAGGTCCGCTGTGGAGGTAATCGCTCAGAGTGGGTTCCTCAGGGACTACAAGCGCATGGAGGAGACCACATCCTTCCCGCGAGGCCGCGTAGACATCAACCGCACGATCCAGCAAGGGCCAGCACGGGGCATCACACACCGTGCAGCCGTGACGCGCTTCGAACGTTCGATGGACGTTCCCGCGAACCGGTGCCTCCTATACGCCGCGTGGCGGCTATCCCTCTATGCCAAGCAGCTGGGCCCGACGCTCCGAGAGAGCGAGCGACGACGGATCCAGCGCGATCTGAACGTGGTGTGGCACCTCCTGCAAGGCGTAGAGCTGGACTGGACCGAGCGCTTCCTTTCGGATGACTGGGTCTCGGGTGCGCAGGGTCTCCCATCCGTGCGCGCATACTACAGGTCGGCGCTTGATCTCGCCCTCGTGATCATTGGTAGACAGGCCTTGCTCATCGAGGACCGGGGATCTCACGTGCAGCTCCCCTCGTTGGTGCTGGACATGGCAGGCATGTTCGAGAGCTACCTTCGCAACATCCTGGTCGCAGCTAGCCGAGACGGCGCATGGCCGGCTGATGTGTTGGATGGCCGTAAGGCGCCGCCCGAGGGCGGCCGGGGCCTGCTGTTCGAGCCCGGTGATCGCGTTGTCACAACACCAGACGTGGTCCTGCGGTTGCGCGGCGCGAACCAGACCTATCCCGTCATCATCGAGGTCAAGTACAAGCCTGCTCATGGCGCGCCCGCTCGGCAGGACTTGAATCAGGCCATCGCGTACGCGCTGGCCTACGGATCGCAGCATGTGGTGCTAGCTCAACCCCGCTCGCTTGACCCGGTCAGCGCTCCAGGGCTCCGCACCATGGGCGTGATCAAGGACATCACTGTGTCACAGTATGTCGTCGACCTTGCATCGAGTGACCTCGCTGGAGAAGAGCTCGCGTGGGCACAAGCCATCCGTGCCGTGGCAGCCGCGTGACGCACAGCAGCGAAGGACCGCACAGTCGGCCGGCCGAGGACGGCCCCCCCAGGGCCGCCCGCAGGCCGGCCCTCTTGATTCTGTAGGGAAAGTCATCACAGCGTCGGTCGCGGGTGACGGTGGGCCCGCCTACGGTGAGGGCATGCATCTGAGCGAATGGGCAGAGGGCCAGGCACGTAGTCTGCTGGAGCCGTTGGGTCGGCGGTGGCGTCATGCCAAGGCAGTGGCTGACGCAGCGAGCACGTTGGCGTTCGGCCTACCGGAGGAGGACGCTGACGTCCTCATGGCCGCTGCGTACCTCCACGATGTCGGGTACGCGCCCGAGCTGGTGAGGAGCGGCTTCCATCCTCTCGACGGAGCGCAACATCTACTCGCGACCTCGGGAAGGACGGCCCGTTCTGAAGGCACGGTTCGACTCGCTGCGGCGCGGCGCAGATCGCCGAATCGGTAGCGCGCCGCGGTGGGCTTGCCGCGACGTCAGTCGGCAGCACGCATGGATCGGAGGCTTCGCCAACCTGCTTCCGCGAAGTCTCGATCGCCGTGCTCCGTCCCCCAAACGATCTGCGTGATGTGTCCCGCTGCCGACGTCGCCCTCAACACAGCGAGCTCTTCGTCGGTCGGTGCTCGCCCGTAGCCCTCGAAATGCGCCTCGGCAAGGTCTGGCCGACCATCCCACTCGCGCCACCACATGCGCTGAATGTCATGGCCCCACCAGTCGACACTCACTCGCTCGAAGTCGAAGATGCGGATCGTCCCGTCCTCGCCGACCAGCCAGTTGCGGGGCTGCCAGTCACCGTGACACGAGACGCCGACTGGGGGCGATGACTCGGCAAGAAGCGACACCTTCGCGCGAGCGAAGGCAACGTCGCCGGGTTCGAGCAGACCGGCAGGCGCGCGGTTCACCCACCGTTCGAATCCTTCGATCTTGTCTTCCGCCCAGTGGGTCAGTTCTGTGGCGGGCTTCGCCGAGTGAAGACGGCGTAGAACTTCGCCTGCGTCTCGGTAGATCGAGCGTTCTCGGTCCGCGTCCGGAGCGGCCGCGCCCAAGGACCGCCCCAGCACGAGACTGATCGCGATGACTCGAGTCGGTTCGTCGACCCAGCACAACGCCGGAGCGCGGTCCGCGATTGCGGGCACAACTTCGTGGTAGGCCTCGACCTCGACCTCGAAGAGACGGGGCTCGGCGTGGCCCTTCAAGACGAGAGGACCGCCCGAGGAGACCACTTCGAGAACGACGGCTAGCCCGAGTTCCCACGAATGATCGGCGACAACATCGAACTCGCCGAGGCGCCTCACAGCGGCCTGCCGTACCTCCTCGAAACGATCCATGTCACCATTGTGGCGCGAGTGCGCGCGGCGCGGAGCGCGCGTTCTCCAGCCCTGTCGGGGCTGGAAAGAAGCCGCTACGTGGCCGTTCCACATCGGCGCCTTCTCGCGAACACGTACCGATCGACGGTGTGGGTCGCCTCCCCGGCGCGCCATATCGTGGCGGCGCTCGCGGAAGTTGCTGCGGCTCCGCTAGGTAGCTATCGGATTGGGGACACCCACTCGTTCGGCGAAGGATCTTGCGGGCCACGCCACCCGGGCGATCTTGCGGTTGTTGCGCCGCTCGGCGATGCGCCGGAAGTCGCTCTTGAGGAAGTCGCTGGTCTTCTGGGCGGCTTCGACCGCGGCCCACCGCACCAGGCGGGAGCCCTGCTTGGTGATGCGGCCGCGGATGACGGTGGTGTCGGACTCGTGATGCTTGGGGGTAAGCCAAGCCCATGAGCACAGGTGCCGGGCGGTGGGGAACCGGTCGACGTCGTCGATCTCGGCGACGAAGACCGCCCCAAGCACCGGGCCGACCCCGGGGATGGCTTGCACGGCGGCCCAGCCGGGGTGACCGTCGAGGCCGGCGCGCACTTCGCTGTCGGCCATAGTGATCTCGCGGTCGTAGAGCTCGATCAGATCCCGCAGCGACTCCACCCGGATGGTGTAGGCCCGCCCCAGGGGCACCTCGTCGAGGAGGCGTTGCCCGGCCACGGCGAACAGGTCCGATACCGGCACGTGCACGCCCTCGTTGGCCAGCACGGCGTGCACCTGGGCCTTGAGCCCTGTGCGCATGCACACCAGCTTGGCCCGGTAGCGGACCAGCTCACGCAGTTCCCGGGTTGCCGGCGGGGCGATCCACGCCTCGGGCAGTCGCCCCAGACGCAGCATGTCGACCAGATCGGTCGCGTCGACCTCGTCGTCCTTGCGTCGGTGCTACCCCCAGTTGAGGCCCGACGGGTGGGCCAGGTGCGCGGTGGCGCTCAGCTCCTGGAGCACGTCCACCGCCCAGTACCACCCGTAGGTCGCCGCACGATCACCGAACGGCGGCGGTGCAGGTCGATACCGACGTACTGTCGTTTCTGCATTGGGGTCTTCCTCCGTCGAGAGGGGTTGGGTTTGGCGACCCCGAGCGTTCCAACACTCGGACCCTCACGACGGCAGGAGACCCCACCCTTCTTCGACGGCGACCCGGCCCCGCCGGCCTCCACAGGGGACTCGGCGCCCGAGTCGCACCAGCCGACCCGGTCACGCGAGAGCGGCGCTGCGCTCCTTCTGTCAACGGCGGCCGAAAATTGACCCCCCGCCCCGGGCCGTCGTCACGGTCAGTGCTCGATAGGCGGCCTCCCGGCGCTGGATTCGCCGCACCCTTGATACCTCGACGGGCCGTTGCGGCCGCTCCTGGCCTTCCTGTGGGCCGGTTTCTCGGCCCAAGGGGCCAACGGCGTCTCAGGAGCCATCGTCGGTGGGCACCCGGCCCAGGTCCCGGTCCTTGAGCCGGTAGCTGTCGCCCTTGAGGCTGACCACCTCGGCGTGGTGGACCAGGCGGTCGATCATGGCCGCGGCCACCACGGCGTCGCCGAACACCTCGCCCCAGCGACCGAACTGCTTGTTGGAGGTGACGATGACGCTGGCCCGCTCGTAGCGGGAGGCCACCAGCTGAAGAACAGGTTGGCCGCCTCGGCCTCGAAGGGGATGTAGCCCACCTCGTCGATGACCAGCAGCGGGTATCGCCCCAGGCGGGTGAGCTCGGCGTGCAGCCGCCCACCGGCGTGGACCTCGGCTAGGCGGTTGACCCATTGGGCGGCGGTGGCGAAGGCCACCCGGTGGCCGGCCTGGCAGGCCCGGATGGACAGCCCGACGGCCAGGTGGGTCTTGCCCGTCCCCGGCGGGCCGAGGAACACCACGTTGTCCCGGGCCTCGACGAAGTCCAGTGCGCCGAGATGGGCGATCACCTCCCGCTTAAGGGAGCGCTGGTGGTCGAAGTCGAACTCCTCCAGGGTCTTGCGGGCCGGGAAGCGGGCGGCCCGGATGCGGATCTCCCCGCCGTTGGACTGCCGTGCCGCCACCTCGCGCTCCAGGCAGGCGGCCAGGAACTCCTCGTGGCTCCAGCCGTCGGCTCGGGCCCGCTCCCCGAGGCGCTCGACGGAGCGGGCCAGCGTCGGTGCCTTGAGGGCCCGGCACAGGTAGGCCAGGTCGGCCGGCCTGGTCTTGGTGGTGGCCATCACGCCACCTCGGTGATCCGGTCATACACGGACAGGTCCCGCTCCTCGACGTCGTCGGTTCCGGCGTCGGCGAGGGCCTGCTCGGCCCGCATGGTCCGCAGGATGCGGGCGTGGTCGGGGGCCAGGATGGCCTGGTGGCGGGCCAGGCAGCGGGCATGGCGGGCCACCTCGGTGCCCTCACAGGTGACGACCACGGTGTCCAGGTCCACTCGCACCGTCACCCGCCGGCCCACGAAGCGGGGGTTGACCGAGTAGTCGTTGGCGTCGACGCGCACGTAGTGGTCCCGGGGCAGGCGGGTCGAGAACCGCAGCGTCGTGTCGGGCAGCAGCGCCGAGAAGGCGACCATGGCACCACGGTCCTCGGCCATGGCGTCGCGGGGCCGGACCTTGGTGGTGGCATGGATGCGGTTGTTGGCCTTGACCAGCCACCCCGTGAGCTGGCGGTTGAAGTCGGCCACGCCCTCGAAGCTCCGTCCGGGAAGGAAGCTGGTCTCGAGATAGCCGTTGGCCCGCTCGACGAGTCCCTTGGCCTCGGGGTCGCCGCGCTGGCAGAGCAGGGCCCCGATGCCGAGGGTGCCCCGGAAGGCGCAGAACTCGGCAGTGAAGGCCATGTCGCGCCCTCGCCACCGACCGATGGCCGACTCCTGGTCCCAGACCACCATGCGGGGCAGGGCCCCGAACTGGCGCAGGACCCGCAGGTGGCCGCCAAGCACGTCATGGGCCTGGCGCGGCGGGATCATCCAGGCGCCGATGAAGCGGCTGAACCCGCTCACCCCCACCAGCACCCAGCCCTTCTCGGCCTGGCCATGGCCGAGGGGGATCTCAACGTCGGGCTGCCACAGGTCGAACTGGGCCAGCTCGCCCGGCCGGTAGTACGTGCGCTGGCACGGGTCGGGGGCCACGAACAGCGGCCGCAGCTCGGCGACGCGCTCACGCAGCACCCGGATCGAGTGCTGCCAGCCGATGCGCTCGGCGATAACTGTCGCCGCCATGCCGGGCCAGTCCCGCAGCAGCTCCAGGATCGCCGGCTCGACGGCGTCGACGATCGAGCCCTTCCTGGCCCGCTCGTAGCTCGGTGGCCCCGCCGAGCGCAGCGCCGCCCGCACGGTGTTGCGGGCCAACCCGAGGCGGCGGGCGATGGTCTTCACGCCCATGCCCTCGGCCCGATGTAGCCGGCGGATCTCCGCCCAGTCCTCCACGTTGATCACCCTTCACCGTGACCGACATCCAGGGCCTGATGGGGGAACTCAGACAGCGGGGGGTCGTGTTCGAGGAGTACGACCTTCCTGAGTTCAAGACTGTCGACGGCCTCTTCGAGATGGGCGGCTACATGGCAGCCTGGTTCAAGGACAGTGAGGGCAACATCGTTGAGATCGCCCAGGTTCCGTCGGCCGAGTGACCTGGGAGGTGCACGGCCGCCCTTGTCGCCCTTCGACCGTCGCCGAGGGGCTATCCCGGCTCCGAGAGTACACCACACGGACCCTCTTGCCCCCCCTGTGCCGCAACGGTAGGTGAACTAGGGGGAACGGTGAGAACGTGAGCGCACGTGTCGTTCGAGCGTGGCGCGCCACGTGGCGCGCCACGTGGTCCGCTAGAGGAGGAGGCCGGGTCCCTAAGCCTTTCCTCCGCGCTCGAAGGGCGGCCGAAAGCCCTGTCGAGAGCTGGGGACAGCCGCTCGGCGATGGCAGTCGGTAGCTGCGAGTGGTGTCTATCCTGACGCTGTGATCAATCAG
>Ga0136633_1002999_pt1 | contig 11294 bp, 9 predicted proteins | sample AntDrymeUQ832206_2_FD_105494 | JGI IMG/M metagenome (GOLD analysis project Ga0136633, IMG submission 105494) | Polar desert sand microbial communities from Dry Valleys, Antarctica - metaG UQ83 (22.06) | ecosystem: Environmental > Terrestrial > Soil > Desert | place: Antarctica: Dry Valley...
AACCGGATGCGACCCTCGTTGAGCTCGACGACACCCGCGTCGACGGCCGGCAGGAGCCCGGATCTGAACGGCACTCCCGTTGCCGCCTCGACCAAATCCACCGTCGGCGGAGAGAGCGCCGACGCAGCAAGCAAGCACTCTCGGCTCTCCGCAGGCAGCTCCGCCAAGCGTCCCGTAACGAGCTCGCGGAGCGCCTGCGGTACGGGAAGCCGTCGACCGGCCTCCACGCGCGCCCCTGTTCGGCGCAGGCTGCGGACGATCTCGAGCGCGTAGAACGGGTTGCCGCCCGAGGCGTCGTGCACCTCGACGAGAAGCGGCCGAGCCATGATGACGTCGAGGTGCGTCTCCACGATGCGATGCAGTGCCTCCAGACCGACCGGGCAGACCTGAACGTCGTGGAAGCGATCGTCGCGAGCTTGCCGAAGCTCGGACACGAGCCGTGCCTCCATGCCGGAGCGCTTCGCGAGCAGCATGCCGACGCGCTCTTCCCGCAGCCGCCGCGCCGCATAAGCAAGCGCGCCCGAGAGGCGACGTCGAGCCACTGCGCGTCGTCAATCGCCAACAGGACCGGAGCCGCCTCGGCAAGCCCGCGAATCAAAGAGAGCAACGCAACCCCGATCGCGCGCGGGTCGGGCGCGGGGCCGTCGTCCTCCTCGAGAACCAGCGCACGAGACAACGCGCGTCGTTGTGCGGGAGGCAGCGGATCGAGCGCCGTGTCGAGGACCGGATCGAGCAGGTCTCCGATTCCGGAGAAGGAGAGCGTCGTCTCGCTTTCTGCCGGAGTTGCCTGGAGAACGCGCAACCCGCTTCCTTCGGCGGCGGCAATGCCTGCTCGCCAGAGCGTGGTCTTCCCCATGCCAGCCTCGCCTTCAAGGACGAGCGCAGCCGCAGCCTCGGGAACGCCTGCGAGGAAGGTCTGAAGCTCGGCGAGCTCGGCGTCGCGGCCGGAGATGGCGCCGGTCATGGGTACCGATCGTACGCTTGCGCACGAGCTTCGAACAGGCGGGAGTTAGGCGATACTGCCGGCGTGGGCTACACGATCTTTCGCCAATCCGAGGTCAAGTGGGTGCCGCGCGGGGACGACGATCCGCGGACGATCGCCGCGCTTTCCGACGCGCTCAGCGAGTCGCGCGCGAACATCTGGCGCTACCCGCCGGGTGCGCGCGGCAGACGTCACAAGGATCTCGCACAGGAGGAGGTCTTCGTCGTGCTCGACGGCACGCTCACGGTGGATCTCGGGGATCCTCCAGAGCGCCACGTCGTCGAACGCGGCGGCGTCGTCGTCGTCGAAGTCGGCACGGTCCTCCAGCTCCGCAACGCGGGCGACGAGGAGCTCGTGCTCTTTATCTACGGCGCCCCGCCCGTGCACGGGCAAGGCGAGTTCTTCCCAGACGTTCCCTAGTACTCAGCGAGGCTGCCAGCGGCGTATGCGGCCTCGAACGCCTCGTCGCCGAGGGCCTCCCGCGCGCGCTGCTTCGTCCAGGCCACCATCTCGCGGGCGAAGTCGTTCTCTGGCGAGCCGGTCTCGTCCAGCTCGACGCGAGCCGACCCGAGCAACCGAGCCGCTCTCTCGAAGCGGCCTTCGCTCGCCTCGAAGGCCGCGAAGCCTTGGGTCGCATGCGCAACGTGGGCGCGGAAGCCGACCGCCTCGAAGCGATCCCGCGCCTCCTGAAACACCTGTAACGAGCCTTTGTGATCGCCGAGCGCGTGGTGAGCCACACCGAGGTTGAGCAGAGCGAACCCCATTCCCTGCACGTTGCCGGCCGCCCGGTGATGGTCCAGCACGTCTTCCAGGAGGGCCTTCGCCTCCTCGGGCTCGCCCGAGTCGAGCGCGACGATGGCGAGGTTCAGCTTCTGCGCGAGCGGCTCGAGGCCTTGTCGCTCTCCGAGCTCGATGCTCCGCCGATGATGGGTGCGAGCCGCCTCCCTGTCCTCCTCGTTGTTCGCCACGACGCCGAGAACGGTGTTGGCGGCCATCTCGTCCCACAGCGAGCCTGCCTCCGCCGCAACCACGAGCGCCTCGTGAGCAAGCCCTTTCGCCTGCGCGAAGTCGCCGAGGCTCCAGGCAAGCCCCGCCCCGCCCTGCAGTGCTCGCGCGCGTGGCACGGTTGCCTGCGCCCCACCCGCGGTCAGAGCCTGCTCGATCCGCTGCAACCCCTCGGCGGCAATCCCCCGCACCCAGCAGTAGCGCCACAGGCTTCCTGCTAGCCGAAGCCCGAGCTCCGCGTCTCCAAACCGAGCACAGGCATCGAGCGCGACCCGCACGTTGTCGATCTCCGGATCGAGCCTCGACAAGGCTTCGGCTGAGACGCGCGCTTCGAGCTCGACCGCGTCGACCAGATCCGCCAGGTGCCGGGCCATCGCCAGCTCGATCTTCGGTCGCTCGTCGCCGAGGAGCTCGAAGGCGTACTCGCGAATTGTCTCCAGCATGCGGAATCGTGGCTCTGGTTCCCGAGCCGACTGATCTCTGTCGACGAGGTGGTCGTCGACGAGCGAGCCCAAGGTGTCGACATTCGCCCCGCAGACGGTCTCCGCACTCCGAAGCGCCGCCCCGCCGGGGAAGACCGCGAGCCGCGCGAGCACCTCTCGCTCGTGCGTTTCGAGCAGGTTGACGCTCCACTCGATCGTCTCCCGGAGGGTCTGCTGGCGGGCAGGAAGGTCGCGCGGCCCACCCGTGAGGAGGCTCAGCCGGTCGTCGAGCCGCTCCCGCAGCTCGCGGGGTGGGAGAACCCGGATTCGCGCAGCGGCGAGCTCGATCGCCAGTGGCAGCCCGTCGACACGCCGGCAGATCTCTCGCACGTCCTCCTCGTTCGACGCGCCGATCTCGAACGCCGGGTGCAGGAGGCGCGCTCGCTGAGCGAAGAGCTCGACTGAGTCGTCCTCGCCCAGCGGAGAGACGGGAAAGACATGCTCGCCTGAGACGTGGAGCACGGCGCGGCTCGTCACGAGAAGAGTCACGCGAGGCGCCCGTGCGATGAGCTCCGCGAGGCTCGGCGCGGCGTCGCGCACGTGCTCTGCGTTATCGAGGAGCAGGAGGACCTCCTGCGCGGCGATCGCGTGGGCGATTAGCTGGACCGCATCTTTGACGGGGTCGAGGGCGACCTCGAGTACCTGTGCGATCGTGGGAACGACGAGCGCCGGATCACGCAACGGCGCGAGCTCGACGAGCGCCACCCCGTTCGCGTAGGAGCCCGCAACCTGCCGTGCGACTTCGAGCGCGAGTCGCGTCTTGCCGCTCCCGCCGGCTCCCGTCAGGACGACGAGCCGCGCGTCCTGGCGTTCCAGGAGTGTGCGGAGCTCTTCGACCTCGCGCTCGCGGCCGACGAGCGGGTTCGGTGGAATCGGGAGCGACGCGGCCCGCACGAGCGGCGACACCGGCTCGAGCGCGGGGTCCTGCTGGAGGACCCGGCGCTGCAGGTCGCGGAGTCCCGAGCCCGGCTCGAGCCCGAGTTGGTCGTCGAGGCGTGCGCGGAAGGCGGCGTAGTGCTCGAGCGCGTCGGCTTGACGCCCGCCGCGGTAGAGGGCAAGCATGGCGAGCTCGTGAGCACGCTCACGCTGCGGGTTCTCCGCTGCATGCGCGAGCGTTTCCCCGAGCACTTCCGAATGCCGGCCGAGCTCGAGCTGGGCATCGAGATGCTCCTCGACCGCGACCAGGCGAAGCTCCTCGAGCCGCTCGCTCTCGACGCGTGCGAACTCCTCGTACGCGAGCTCCCCGTATGCCCGCCCGCGCCAGAGCGCCAGCGCTCGGTCGGCGAGCGAGAGAGCGAGTGCGGCGTTGCCTGCCTCGCGCGCGGCGATCGCCTCTCCGAGGAGGCGCTCGAAGCGCGCGGCATCGAGCGCATCGGCCGCGAGCGCCGCTGCGTACGCGCCCTGTCGCGTCTCGATCTCGATCCCGGGCGGCAGCGCCTTCCGGAGCTGCGAGACGTAGACCTGCACCAGCTTCCGAGCCGAGCTGGGAGCCGCGTCGTCCCACACCGCCTCGACGAGCTCGTCGACACCGCGTGCCCGGCCGTCGGCGACGAGCAGAGCTCCGAAAAGTCGCGCGTGCTTGCCGGCAAGCGGGACCGGGCCATCGTTGCCGACGACCTGTACCGGGCCGAGAACGCGGACCTCCGCCGCAGCCATCGCGCCCCATTCTCGTCGGCGGCGCGGCGTCTGAGAAGACGGCCGCTATACCGAGACTAAGGCGGCGCGAGCGAGCATCGTGGCGATGACGCCGTCACAACAGAAGGGCGACAGCGGAGAGAAGGGGGATCGAGGCGACTCGGGCGCCTCGGCAACGCGCCTCTTGGCGGTCGTAAATCCGAAGGGCACGACTGCTCGAGGGTCCGGCGTGGCGCGCACGAGCCGGAGGACCACCGGCGAGTACGTCTTGCAGTTCGACCGCGAGCTGAGCCAATGCGTGTGGCTCGTGTCGAGCATGGACGTGCCCGTCGCCGTATGGCTCGAGACCCAGTCCGTGACGAGCCCGCGATCGCTGGATGTCACAGCCCATGCGACCAGCACCAATACATGGACCAGAGCAGATGCTCGGTTTCACTTGGCGGTGATCTGTTGACGCAGCGTCGGTACGAGGACGACCGGGCGTACGTCATCGTCGAGGACGTCGCGGCGAGCTGGGCGCAGTACGAGCAGTTCGCCGCAGCGCTTCCCGAAGCTACACCCGAGGGCCTGATTGTCCACGCAGCAGGCCCGACGGACGAGGGCTTCCGGATCATCGAGGTCTGGGAGAGCCAGGAAGCGTGGCGCCGCCTCACCGCGAGCGTCGATCGCATCAGCGACGACCGCCTGTTCGCCGCCACTCGTTACGTCCGCGACCTCCGACCGACGCGCCTCGTCCTCGGTCGCGGCTGCAGTTCAACCGCGTCACACACCACGAAAGAGGAGGAGTAATGCCCAACCGTGTAATTGTCATCCTCGTCCTTGTCCTCGTCGCTGCACTCGCCGGCGGTGCGCTTGCGGCGTCGCCGAAAAAGGGCGGCGTCTACGAGGGCGCACTATTCGAAACGAGCGTCGGCGCCCTGCAGAAGAAAGTGCGCCTGGTCGTTGCGAAGTCGGGCACGAGTGCACGCGTCATCTGGTGGTGCGGAACCGGTCGCGCGCCAAGCACGATGCGCTTCCCGATCGCCGCCGACGGGACCTTCAAGGCGTCGAACAACGCCGGCACGCTCACCGTCTGGGCGATCAAGGGTCGGTTCGTGTCGCCGAGCAAGGCGCGGGTCGCCCTCCAGCTCAAGGCGATCTGCGACGGAAGAGGCGGAACCGTCAACCTCGCGCTCCAGCCTTAACGGGCCTCGCGGGCCGATGCAGCGGGGCCGCACATCGAGCGGCCCCGCAGAGGTCGACTTCAGGCGGCGGCCGCGGGCGTCGCAGCCTCAGTGCGCTCGAAGACAAGCGCGCCGTCCCGGACGTCAACGCGCACCGTGTCTCCGTCGGCGAAGTGGCCCTCGAGCAGCTCGAGCGCCAGGTGGTTCTCGAGCAGGCGCTGGATCGCGCGCTTGAGCGGGCGAGCGCCGTAGGCTGGATCCCAGCCCTCCTCCGCGAGCAGCTCCTTCGCCGCGTCCGTGACCTCGAGCGCGAGCTTGCGCTCGGCGAGCCGTTCGCGGAGCCGTCCGAGCTGGAGCTCGACGATCTCCGCAAGCTGCTCGCGCGAGAGCGCCTGGAACAGGACGACCTCGTCGATCCGGTTCAGGAACTCGGGCCGGAACCGGTCTCTGAGCTCCTCGGGTGAGCGGATGTTCGAGGTCATGATCACGACCGTGTTCCGGAAGTCGACCGTGCGGCCCTGGCCATCGGTGAGACGCCCGTCGTCGAGAAGCTGTAGGAGGATGTCAAAGACCTCCGCGTGCGCCTTCTCGATCTCGTCGAGGAGGAGTACGGCGTAGGGCCGGCGGCGTACGGCCTCCGTGAGCTGCCCGCCCTCCTCATAGCCGACGTAGCCCGGCGGCGCACCGACGAGGCGGGCGACCGTGTGCCGCTCCTGGTATTCCGACATGTCCAATCTGACCATCGCTCGCTCGTCGTCGAACATGAACTCGGCGAGCGCGCGGGCAAGCTCGGTCTTGCCGACCCCGGTCGGGCCGAGGAAGACGAAAGAGCCGATCGGGCGATTCGGGTCCTGGAGCCCCGAGCGTGCGCGCCTGAGCGCGTTGGACACGGCCTCGACGGCCTCGTCCTGGCCGACGACGCGCTGGTGCAGACGCTCTTCCATGTGGATGAGCTTCTCGACCTCGCCCTCGAGGAGGCGCGAGACCGGGATTCCCGTCCACGCCGCGACGACGGCGGCTATGTCGTCCTCGTCCACCTCCTCCTTCACCATCGCCGACTCGCTTGGCTCCTCGCGCTCGGCGAGCTCTTGCTCGAGGCCGGGCAGAAGTCCGTAGCGGATCTCGGCGACGCGGGCGAGGTTCCCCTGCCGCTCCTGGCGCTCGGCCTCCATACGGAGCTCGTCGATCTGCCGCTTGATCTCGGCGACGCGCTGGAGCCCCTCCTTCTCTCTGAGCCAGCGGGCCGAGAGCTCGTCTCGGGCAGAGCGGGCGTCCGCCAGCTGCGCTTCCAGCGGCTCTCTTACGGCCGAGCCCTCTTTCGCCATCGCCGCCAGCTCGATCTCGAGCTGCCGCACACGGCGCTCGGCCTCGTCGAGCTCGAGGGGCGAGGAGTCGATCTCCATCCGTAGCCGCGATGCCGACTCGTCGACGAGGTCGATCGCCTTGTCCGGGAGGAAGCGGTCGCTGACGTAGCGATCGGAGAGCACAGCCGCCGCGACGAGCGCGGAGTCGCGGATCTCGACGCCGTGGTGCGCCTCGTAGCGCTCCTTGAGCCCGCGCAGGATGGCGATCGTGTCCGCGACAGACGGCTCGCCTACGAAGACCGGCTGAAAGCGGCGTTCGAGCGCCGCGTCCTTTTCGATGTGCTTGCGGTACTCGTCGAGCGTCGTGGCGCCAACCGCGCGGAGCTCGCCGCGCGCGAGCATCGGCTTCAGCATGTTGGCGGCGTCGACCGCTCCCTCCGCGGCACCAGCGCCCACGATCGTGTGCAGCTCGTCGATGAAGAGGACGATGTCGCCGGCGGCGTTCTGGATCTCTGCGAGCACGGCCTTCAGCCGCTCCTCGAACTCCCCGCGGTACTTCGCACCGGCGAGCAGCGCGCCGACGTCGAGTGCCCACACGCGCTTGCCCTTCAGGCCCTCGGGCACGTCGCCCGCGACGATGCGCTGAGCGAGTCCCTCGACGATCGCGGTCTTCCCCACTCCCGGCTCGCCGATCAGCACGGGGTTGTTCTTCGTCCGGCGCGAAAGCACCTGGATCACGCGGCGGATCTCCTCGTCGCGCCCGATGACTGGATCGAGCTTCCCGCTCTCTGCGAGCGAGGTCAGGTCGCGGCCGTACTTCTCGAGCGCCTGATACGTGCCCTCGGGATCCTGCGACGTGACGTTCTGCCCGCCCCGTACGTCCTGCAGCGCGTCGAGCAGCGACTCGCGCGGCACGACGTCGAGCGCGAGCAGCAGATGCTCGACGGAGGCGTAGTCGTCGCCGAGATCGCGCATCTCCTCAGAGGCGCGGTCGAGGGTACGGCGGAATGCAGCGGAAGCCTGCGGCTGCGCGGCGCCGCCCGAGATCGTGGGCTGGTTCCGCAGGCGCGCCTCGGCCTCGGCGCGCAGCTCAGCAGTTCCGTAGCCACTTCTGTCGACCAGCGTTCGGGGCAATTCCTGATCGAGCAGAGCAAGGGTGAGGTGATCGGGCGTGAGCTCGGGGTTGCCCGTGCGGCGCGCGAGCTCCTGCGCCGCCGCGACAGCCTCTTGAGACTTCAGCGTCAGCTTCTGGAAATCCATCAGGCGCCGGTCCCTTCCCGGTGCGGCAGTCGGTTCATGCTCTGCTCCTCCGGCTGACCCTCGCCGGCGCCTGAGCGGGCTTGTAGACCACGAGCTCCCGCCGGTAGGAGCGATGGACCTCGGCGATCTCGGCCCGCAGCTCGCGCTCGATGCGCTCCATTCGCGCGCGCGTCCGGTTGAGTTCGTCCTGCATGCGCAGGACCTGCTCGACGCCCGCATGGTTGAGGCCGAGATCGGTCGTCAGGCGCTGGATGAGCCTTAGCCGCTCCAGATCTCTCTCGGAGTAGAGACGCGTGCCGCCGGGCGTTCGCCTGGGGTGTACCAGGCCCTTCGCCTCGTACAGCCGCAGGGTTTGCGGATGCATGCCGACCAGCTCGGCCGCCACGGAGATCATGTAGCGGGGTCGCTCAGGCATGGTCCGGCACTCCCCCGGCGGCTAGCCAAAGCCCATTCCAACCGGTCATGGCGCAAACACCCGCTCCCTGGGATTCTCGTGCGACACGCTCTGATAGCTCTCCAGCGCTTCTTTCTCGACCTTGCTGAGCTTCTTCGGGATGGAGACCTTCACGCGCGCGAGCAGGTCGCCGCGACCGTTGCCCTTGAGGTGCGGCGCTCCGCGGCCCTTGACGCGGAGGAGCTTGCCGCTCTCCGTGCCCGCCGGAATCTTGAGCGACACCGGCCCGTCCGGGGTCGGGATCTGCACGGAGGCGCCTAGAGCGGCCTCCGCATACGTGACCGGAACCTCGAGCAAGAGATCAGGGCCGCGACGCTCGTAGAGCGGCGACGGCTCGACGTCCACGACGACGTGCAGGTCGCCGGCCGGTCCACCGTTGCGACCGGGCTCTCCGCGGCCCTTGAGCCGGACCCGCGTCCCGGTCTTTGCTCCTGCTGGGATCTTGACGTTGAACTGACGGCGCTTCCGCTCGCTCCCCGTCCCTCGACACCGCTTGCACGGCGACTCGACGATCGCACCGTTTCCCTGACAGCGAGGACACGGCTGCGAGAACGCAAACAGGCCTTGCGCGTCGGAGACGACACCGCGCCCGCTGCACTCCGGACAGACGACAGGCGACGTACCCGGTTCGGCTCCGGTTCCGTGACAAACCGAGCAGACCGCGTCGCTCTCGACTGGCACCCGAACCTGGACGCCGCGGAGCGAATCGTCGAACGAGACTCGGACACGCGTCTCGAGGTCGTCGCCGCGCATGGCTTGACGTGGGCCTCTGCGCGCCGAGCCGCCTCCGAACATGCCTCCGAGCAAGTCGCCGAGGTTGCCTAGGTCGAACTCCTCGAAGCGCATGCCGCCGAAGCCGCCCTGGCCGCCCGCAGGTCCGCCGCGCGCCCCGGTCGCACCGAACGTGTCGTACGAGCGCCGCTTCTCGGGATCGGCGAGGAGGTCGTAGGCGCCTTGAACCTCTTTGAAGCGCTCCTCCGCAGCATCGTCGCCCGGATTGCGATCCGGATGGTTCTCGCGCGCGAGCCCGCGATACGCCTTCTTGATCTCCTCGTCGGACGCCGTCTTCGGGACGCCGAGCACCTCGTAGGGGCTACGCATTGCTACTCCGCCACGATCACCCGAGCCGGGCGGACCACCTTGTCGCCTAGCCGGTAGCCGCGCAGCACGACCTCCAAGACCGATCCGGGATCAGCGCCTTCGCGAGCCTGCGTGAGCAGCGCCTCGTGGACATGCGGGTCGAACGCGCCACCCGTCTCGATTTCGGCAAGACCCTCCTTCTCGAGCGCCTTGCGCAACGAGCGCTCGACGAGACGAACGCCCTCGACGAGGGCCGCCTCTTCGTGACGCTCGGCGGCCTCGAGCGACCGCTCGAGATCGTCGAGAATCGGAAGCAGCTCGCGTACGAGCCGCTCGTGCGCGTGTCCGACGAGCCGTTCCTGGTCACGCGTCGTTCGCTTGCGGAAGTTGTCGAAGTCCGCCTGAACGCGCTGAGCGAGCGCGAGATACTCGTCCCGCTCGAGCTCGAGCGCGGCCAGCCGATCGAGCAGGGCGGACTCGGTGGGGCCGCCGGGGTCTGACCCCGCCTCATCAGAATCCCGCTTGTCTTGGGCGCTGAGACCCCCGGGGTCTGACCCCGCCTGTTCCTCGGGGGAAACGGCGTTGGCCGTTTCCCCGCGATGTCGCTTGCTCGTCACGAGCGCGTCGTCTCTTCCTCGTCGATGACCTCGAAGTCCGCGTCCTCGACGACCTCGTCGTCTGCAGCGGCCGAGTCGCCGTTACCGGAGGATCCACCTGCGGCCTGCGACTGTGCCGCTGCCGTCGCCTGCGCGTACACGGCATCCGCCAGTGTCCGCGACGCTTCCTGCAGCGCGTTCGTCTTCGCCTGGATGTCGGTGACGTCCGAGCCCTCGACTGCCTGCCGAAGCTCCATGATCCGTCCCTCGATCGTCGACGCGTCCGCCTCGTCGAGCTTCTCGCGATGCTCAGCGAGCGCGCGCTCGGACTGGTACGCGAGTTGCTCGCCCAGATTCCGGGCATCCGCAAGCTCGTGGAGCTTCTGCGCCTCGCCGGCGTGCTCCTCTGCGTCCTTGATCATCCGGTCGACGTCCTGCTCGGACAGCCCCGACCCGCCTTCAATGCGGATCTGCTGCTCGTTCCCCGTGCCCAGATCCTTCGCAGACACGTTGATGATCCCGTTCGCGTCGATGTCGAACGAGACCTCGACCTGCGGCATCCCGCGCATCGCCGGCGGGATCCCGACGAGCTGGAACTTCCCAAGCGTCTTGTTGAACGAGATCATCTCCGACTCGCCCTGGCCCACGTGGATCTCGACCGAAGGCTGGTTGTCCTCCGCCGTCGTGAAGACCTCGGCCTTGCGGGTCGGTATGGTGGTGTTCCGCTCGATGAGCTTCGTGAAGACGCCGCCCTTGGTCTCGATGCCGAGCGAGAGCGGTGTGACGTCGAGCAAGAGCACGTCCTTGACGTCGCCCTTGAGCACGCCCGCCTGGATGGCCGCGCCGACAGCGACGACCTCGTCCGGGTTCACGCCCTTGTGCGGATCCTTGCCGATCAGCTCCTTGACCTTCTCCTGCACGGCCGGCATGCGGGTCATGCCGCCGACGAGCACGACGTGCTCGATGTCGGCTGCGGTCAAGCCGGCGTCGGCGAGTGCCTGCTTCGTCGGCTCGACCGTCCGCTCGAGCAGTCCGTGCGCGAGCTCGTTCAGCTTCGCCCGCGTGAGCTGGAGGTCGAGGTGCTTCGGGCCCTCGGGTGTCGCGGTGATGAACGGCAGGTTGATCTGCGTCGTCATCGTCGACGAGAGCTCGATCTTCGCCTTCTCGCCCGCCTCGTAGAGCCGCTGGAGCGCCATCGGGTCCTGCCCGAGGTCGATGCCCTGGTCGCGCTTGAACTCCGCGATCATCCAGTCGACGACCGCCTTGTCGAAGTTGTCCCCGCCCAAGTGGTTGTCGCCGTTCGTCGCCTTGACGTGGTAGACGCCCTCCCCGA
>Ga0136633_1003000_pt1 | contig 11293 bp, 15 predicted proteins | sample AntDrymeUQ832206_2_FD_105494 | JGI IMG/M metagenome (GOLD analysis project Ga0136633, IMG submission 105494) | Polar desert sand microbial communities from Dry Valleys, Antarctica - metaG UQ83 (22.06) | ecosystem: Environmental > Terrestrial > Soil > Desert | place: Antarctica: Dry Valley...
GCGGCCCGAACACGCAGAAGTCGAAGACCCCGGCGGCCAGGGGCAGCAGACCGAAGACGGACAGCGCCCGCCAAGGCCCCCTGAGCACAACGCCGGTGACGATCAGGGTGAGGCCGGCGACGACGCGCACGACCCGTCCAGTCTGGCTTCCTAGGAACTCGAGGAACGCCATCGGCGCGCCTCCTTTCTGACGAGGAGAGCAGCAAACGACACCGCGGGTGGCGGACTGAGTCGATGGTCGACGGTGCGGGGAGTGCTCGAGATCACGTGCTGCCGCGTCTACTCGTGAGATGAGATGCGGAAACCCGCCCGATCGGACGCACCGACAGCCAGATTGTCGCCCGCCAGCGAGATGGGACCATCCGAGGTGAGTTCCGCCAGCAGCATGGGACCACCCTTCCGTCAGTGATGGGACCACCCCCGGGATCCACCAGCGGCGCCACCGCTGCCGGTGGACTCAGCCACCTGACCATGGACCCCGAAGCCCTGCACGAGCGACTCGACAAGTTCCAGGTGGTGGACGTCCGCTACCCCAACGAGTGGGAAGCCGGCCGGATCAACGGAGCCGTGCACATCCCCGTTGACTACCTGTACGAGCGGGAAGACGAGCTGCGAGCAACACTTGCACGATGGGCCTTTACGGCGAGCGTGTCTTCCCTCGGGTCATGAACGTCTTGATGAACACCAAGGAGACGCGCCAGATCCGCGCGCGGGTGTGCGCACCCCTGCGCGGCGAGGTCGTGGAGATCGGGTTCGGCACCGGTCACAACCTTCCCTTCATGCCGGCGGCCGTCACCTGGCTTCGGGCAGTGGAGCCACTCATGAAAGCCCGCCATCTCGCCGCTGGTCGCGTCGCCGAAGCAAGCTTCCCGGTCGAGTTCGTAGGACTCGATGGACAGCAGCTTCCGATTGGCGACAGGTCTGCGGATGCCGTCCTCTCCACTTGGACCCTCTGCAGCACCCAGGACCCCGTCGCCGCTGTCCGCGAGATCAGCCGAATTCTTCGACCCGAGGGCAGATTGCCATTTTGTCGAGCACGGTCTCGCTCCGGACGAAGGCGTGGAGAGGTGGCAGCACCGGTGCAACGGAATCAACAGGCGATTGGCGGGCGGCTGCAACATCACCCGGGACATCCCTGCGCTCATCACCGAGGGCGGAATGTCCGTTCAGAAGATCGAGACCTTCTACGCGAAGGGCGGTCCGAAGCTGTTCGGTTGGACGTTCGAGGGATGCGCCACCCCGGGAGGAGATCGTCAGGACTGAGCGACGGCGCCTCTGCCAAACATCTGCGCGGTCCCGACAGCTGCCTGGATAGACACCCCGATGGCACCCGAACCGACTGTTACTAATACCCGCGCTAGCGAGGGTCAGGCGAGCTTCATGAACATCCTCTGGACGTCATCGATGTCGTAGCCCTCCCGGGCGGCTCGTTCGGGGTCGTTGAGGCAGTAGGCGAGGCCGGAGGCGACGAGCTTGAAGCCGGCCTGGTCGAGGGCCTTGCTGGCGGCGGAGATCTGGGTGACGACGTCGCGGCATTCGCGGCCGTCCACGAGCATCTGTTGGATGCCGCGGACCTGGCCCTCGATCCGGCGGAGCCGCTTGAGGAGGTCGTCGATGGTCGCTTCGGGCAGGTCCATGGTGCCTTTCTCAACGAGAGGTACGGGTGGGGGTATTCCCACTGGCGGTGACGTCGGCTCTCGTCCGTTGACCCTACAGTTTGGGAGTATACCCTAGGGGGTATGGCATCGAACGTGGCCAATTCGAGCAGGAGGTGTGTGGGTGTTCCGACGCCAGAACAACGACGAGGTCACCGCGCGAAACGCGGCCGGCCTGCAGGACCAGGGGGCCGCGTTGTTGGATGTCCGCGAGGACGACGAGTGGGCTGCCGGCCACGCGCCGGAGGCCGTACACGTCCCGCTGGCTGAGGTGAGCGACGCCGCCTCACGCTTCGATGGTCGCCAGGTGCTGGCCGTGTGCCGCAGCGGCGGCCGGTCGGCCAAGGCGACCGAGATCCTGGCCGCGGCCGGGATCGACGTTTGCAACGTCGCCGGTGGGATGACGGCGTGGGCGCAAGCGGGCCTTCCGGTGGTGCGCGACGACGGCACTGCCGGCACCGTCGCCTGAAGGAGCGAGACAGATGGAGATCATCACGATCGAGACCTCGGCGTTGGGTGACCGCAGCTACGTGCTCGTCGACGGCGATGCCGCCGCGGTCGTCGACCCCCAGCGCGACATCGACCGCATCGAGGTGCTGCTGGCTGAGCACAGCCTGCGGTTGACGCACGTGTTCGAGACGCACGTCCACAACGACTATGTGACCGGCGGCCTCGAGCTGGCCCGCCGCGCCGGCGCCGTCTATGTGCTGGCCGCTGCCGACGGGGTCGCCTACGAGCACACCGGAGCGCGCGACGGTGACGAGTTCGCCGTCGGCGACCTGGTCGTGCGGGCGGTGCACACGCCCGGCCACACTCCGACCCACCTGTCCTATGTCGTGGTGCAGGTCGGCGAGCCGGTGGCGGCGTTCACCGGTGGGTCGATGCTCTACGGAACTGTCGGGCGCACCGACCTCATCAGCACCGAGGTCACCGAGGAGCTGACCCGGGCCCAGTTCCGCTCGGTTCGGCGCTTGGCCGACGAGCTGGCAGGCGAGGTCGGGGTGCACCCGACACATGGGTTCGGGAGCTTCTGCTCCTCGTCGGCATCGACCGGTGCGGATGCGAGCACCATCGACCAGGAACGACAGTCGAACCTGGCGTTGACCCTCGACGACGAGGACGCCTTCGTCGAGAGGCTCCTCAGCGGGCTGACCGCCTACCCCCGCTACTACGCCCACATGGCCCCTATCAACCGAGCCGGGCCGGCCCCGGTCGACCTCTCCCCGCCGGAGCCGGTCGACCCGGCCGAGATCAGCCGCCGGATCCACGCCGGCGAGTGGGTCGTGGACTTGCGGTCCCGCACCGCGTTCGCCCGCAGCCACCTGGCCGGCACCGTCAACCTCGAGGTGGGAGACTCCTTCGCCACCTACCTGGGCTGGACGCTGCGCTGGGGTACCCCGGTCACCCTCGTCGGCGACACAGGCGAACAGGTCGCGGAGGCGCAACGCCAGATGGTCCGCATCGGGATCGACCGGCCCGCCGGCGGGGCCGAAGGCGGCATCGAAACGTGGGCAGCGGGCGGCGATGTCCGCTCCTACCGGACGGCCACCTTCGCCGATCTCGCCGTCGCCCGAGCCGACGATGCCGTCGTGTTGGACGTCCGCCGCGACGACGAGTGGGCCGAGGGGCGCATCAACCACGCCGTGCACATCCCGCTGCACGAGCTCGAGGAACGCCTCGACGAGGTGCCCGACGAGCAGGTGTGGGTCCACTGCGCCTCCGGCTACCGGGCCTCGATCGCGGCGTCCCTGCTCGACCGGGCCGGACGAGACGTGGTCGCCATCGACGACGAGTGGGTCGCCGCCCCCAAACTCGACGCCCTCGGGGTCACCGGCGGCGAGAGCTGACAATGCGGTTGACACGGCCGGAAGGCCGGTGAGCACCCGAGCGCTGTTGGCCTCGCCGCTCGGGTTCCTCATCGGCGTGTCGCTCGGCGCCCTTGGTGGGGGCGGATCGATCCTGGCCGTCCCCGTGCTCGTCTTTGTTGCCGGCCAGACACCGTCGGCGGCCACGACCACGTCGCTGGTGGTGGTAGGGGTCGCCTCGCTGATCGGCGCCTACGGCCACTGGCGGGCCGGCCGGGTCCGGGTTGCCCAGGGTCTGGTGTTCGGTCTCGTGGGAATCGGCGGGTCCCTCGCCGGCTCGGCCTTGAACCGGCGTCTCGACGGCGACGTGCTGCTCCTCGCCTTCGCCGGCCTCATTCTCGTCGCTGCCTGGCGGATCATCGTTGGCTGCCCGAGCTGCACCCGCAGCGGCGAGGCCAGCGCCCTGGATGAAGCGCCGCGGGGCGGTGCCGTCCGGACCCGGTCGCGGACCATGGCACCGGGCCGGATCGCCAAGATCGCCGCCGCCGGCACCGCGGTGGGCTTCCTGACCGGCCTGTTCGGCGTGGGTGGCGGGTTCGTCATCGTCCCCGCCTTGGCCCTGGTGCTCGAGTTCCCGATGGGGGCCGCCATCGGGACGTCGCTGCTCGTCATCGCCGTCAACACCGCCGTCGCCCTCGCCGCCCGGGGCGGGGCCGGTTCCATCGACTGGACAACCACCCTGGTCTTCACCGCGGCGGCCACCGCCGGGATGGGCGCCGGCAAGCGGGTCGCCGACCGGGTCGAGCCCGAGTCGTTGCAACGCGCCTTCGCAGCGTTGCTGGTCGCCCTCGCCATCTACACCGGCGCCCGCGCCCTGCTCGCCATCTTCTGACCATCCACCAACGAGGAGAGACCCAATGGACTTCACCCGACGCATCGAGCTCGACACCACCTACGACGAGACCATCGGGCGCGTCACGGACGCGCTCAAGGACCAAGGGTTCGGGGTCCTCACCGAGATCGACGTCCGCCAGACCCTCAAAGACAAGCTGGACGTCGACGTCGAGCCGCAGGTCATCCTCGGCGCCTGCAACCCCCAGCTCGCCCACCGCGCCCTGGAGATCGACCCTCGCGTCGCCGCGCTGCTGCCGTGCAACGTCGTGGTCCGCACCGAGAACGGGCGCACCGTCGTCGAGGCCCTCGACCCCAAGCTGATCGCCGAGGTCCCCGGCAACCCCGCCCTGGCGCCGATCGCCGAAGAGGCGGGACAGCGCATCCAAGCCGCCCTCGACGCACTCGGAACCCCCTGATGTCCCTGTTGCTGCTCAACGACGGCGAGCTGACCGCCAGCCAGCCAGCAGCTGCCCGCACAAGCCCTTACCGACTCGCTCGGCGCCCACGCGCCCGCCGCCTGGATACCCCGACCCAAGGAGAAACGACATGAGAAGACTCTTCGCCACTGCCGTAGCCCTGCTCGCCACCACCGGCCTCGTCGCCCTCGACACGTCACTGGCCGCCGCCCACCCCAAGCGCACCACCTACACCGTGGCCAGCCAGACCCCGGCCGGTCCGACGCCGCATTTCCCAGCCTTCGACCCCACAAGCGGCCACGTGCTCGTCTCCAACGTCGCAGCCGGCACGGTCACCGAGATCGAGGTCGGCGCCGGCCCGGCCCGCAGCTTCACCGCCGGGACCACCCCCCACACCGTCGTCGTGGACGACGCCACCCGCCGAGCCTTCGTGACCAACAAGGGCGCCACCAGCGTGTCGGTCATCGACCTCACCACCGGCAGCGTCACCCAGTTCGGCGTCGGCCCCAACCCTCATGGTCTCGCCGTCGATAGCCGCTACGGCCGGCTCTACGTCACCAGCATCGACGCCGACCGCCTCGAGGTCTACGACCTCACCACCCTCGAGCAGATCACCACGATCCCCGTCGGGGACGGGCCCTGGGGCGTTTCCGTCGGGCCGGGCAGGATCGCGGTGACCGACACCGCAGCGGACACCGTCCACCTCCTCGACCGCGACACCCTTGCCGTCCGTGACATCGTCACCGTCGGCGCCGGACCGTGGAACTCCACGTTTCTCGGCGGCACCCTCTACGTCACCCTCGAACGCACCGGCGAGGTCGTCGCCGTCCGCGGCGGCAAGGTGGCGTGGCGCACCCCGGTCGGCGCCTCCCCCCACGGGATCGTCGCCGACAACCAGCGCAACACCATCCTGGCCGCGGGCACCGGCGCCAACCAGGTCGCTGTCCTCGACGCCCGAACCGGTGCCCTCCTCGACACCATCGTGGTGGCCGCTGGGCCCGCGGGCATGACCATCGACCATCAGACCGGCCGCGTCTTCGTCGGCAACCAGGCAGCCGGTGTCGTCACCACCCTCGAGCCGGCACGCTGACATGGCCCGCTGGTCAGGACTCGCCGATCAGGATGACGCGCCGCGGTGACCTCCACCAACAACGAACAACCGGACCGCGTCGTCGACGTGTCCTGCCCCTTCGCCCACTACAGCAGGCGCAGGGCACGTACGGCTCCGTGTGCACGCTTGGCCGCTCGAGCGGGTGAGCCCCGACGAGACGGTCGTGGCCGACGCCCGCCGTCGCCCACGGCGGGCCCAGGGCCAGGTGGCGGGGATCCTGGCCATGACCGAGGACGGCCGTTCCTGCCGCGAGGTGACCCGGAAGATCGCCGCCGCCAGCCGGGTGCTGGACCCGGCCGAGGTCTCGCTGTGGTGAGCGAGCTGCAGTACTGCCTGGAGGACGAGGAGGCGGCGAGGGCCGAGGGCTACGACCCCGCCGAGGTGGAGCGACTGTTCCTCATGCTCGGGTGAGCCCCCGTCATCTGGGCCCGACGAACGGCGTTGACGTGGTCGTGGGCGGCGGGCACAACGGACTGGTGGCGGCCTGCTACCTGGCCCGAGCCGGGCGGGAGGTGATCGTGCTCGAAGCCCTCGATCGCCCGGGCGGGGGCTCGCGCACCGAGGAGACCGTCCCTGGCCACCGCTTCGACCTGCACTCCGCCGCCCACAACATCATCAACATGACCGACATCCCCGCCGAGCTGGATCTGGCCGGTGCCGGGCTCGTCTATCAGGAGATGGATCCGTTCTCGGTGGCCATCCGCGCCGACGGCCGGCGGGTGCGCTTTCACCGCTCGGTGGAGGCGACGGTGGCATCGCTGGCCGAGGACAACCCGGCCGACGCGGCGGCCTACCGGGCCTTCATCGACCGGGCCACGCCGATCGTGCGGACGATCCTGCCCGTTATCCGCGGTGAGATGCGGGCCCGGGACCTCCCCGGTCGGGCGGCCAACCTGCTGCGGGTGCTCCGCCACCAGCCGATGGCCACCGTCGGCGATGTGCTCGGACCCTACGAGTCGCTGTTGCGACGATCACTGCACAGCGACCTTTCCCGGGGCCCGGTGGCCGCCTTCGCCGCCCACGCCGGGGTGGGGCCGACCGCGCCGGGAGGTTCGCTCTATGCCTTCTGGCAGGCGGCGTACCACCTGTTCGGCCAGTGGCACGCCCGGGGCGGCGCCCAGGGCCTGGTCGACGCACTGGTGCGGCGGCTGACATCGCTCGGCGGCGAGGTCCGCTGCGCCGCGCCGGTCGGCCGCATCGAGACCTGCGCGGGCCGGGTCCGTGCCGTGTGGACCGAGGCGGGCGAGCGAATCCCTGCCCGTACCGTCATCACCGCCCTCGACCCCAAGCTGGCCCTGCTGGAGCTCCTCGACCCGCCCCTCGCCGGCAGGGCGGGCCGGGATCTGGAGGCCACCCGCCGGGGCAACGTGGTCCAGGCCCTCGTCCACGTGGCCACCACCTGCCTGCCCGCCTACCCCGACGCGCGGCCCGGCGACTGGAATGGCCTGCAGAGCTACGTCGACCGTCTCGACGACCTGTGCCAGGCGTGGACCCGGGCCGAAGCCGGCCTGCTGGCGAATCCGCTCCCCCTCTACGCCTTTACCACCTCAGCCCTCGACGACACCCTCGCTCCTGCCGGGCACCACACCGTGTACCTGGCCTGCCCGGCGGCGCCGGCGTCGATCGAAGGCGGTTGGCCCCGCCACAGCGAACGCTTCGTCGAGGCCTGCCTCGACACCGTCGAGGCCCGGGCGCCGGGCTTTCGGGACTCGGTGGTCGGCGTGGCCCCGTTCACTCCCGACCTCATGGAGGCGGGCGGTCGCTGGCCGGGCGCGCACCCGATGCACCTCGACATCGCCCTCGACCAGCTCGGCCCGCTCCGCCCGACCCGTGCGCTGGGGAGCCACCGCACCCCGGTCGAGGGCCTCTACATCTCCGGCGCGGGGACCAGTCCCGCCGGGGGCATCGCCGGCACGCCGGGTCGCCTGGCTGCCCTGGCCGTTCTCGACGATGCCAGGTGATCGCGATGGCGGCCTGGCCCTGGCTCAGCGCGGCCGGTGCGCTGGTGGGCCTGCTGTTCGGTCTGTTCGGGGTAGGCGGGTCGTCCTTCGCCACCCCGCTGTTGAGCCTGCTCGGCGTGCCCGGCCTCACGGCGGTCGCCTCCGCACTGCCGGCCACCGTTCCCGCCGCGCTGGCCGGTGCCTACGCCTACCGTCGTGATGGCGACATCGACTGGGCCACGGCCAGGCGGTCGGTGCTCGGCGGCTTCCCGGCCACGATCGCTGGTGCGCTGCTGTCCAACGTGGTCGGGGGCCCAGCGCTGCTGGTGGCGTCGGGCGTGGTGCTCGGCGTCGTCGGCGTCGGGGTGCTGCGCCCCCTGAGCGAGGCCCAGCAGCTGGCGGCCGCCGCTCGGCGGGAACGGCCCGGGACCGTCGTGGCCGGGGCCGCTGGCGTCGGGCTCTTCACCGGCCTGCTGGCCAACGGCGGCGGGTTCCTGCTGGTCCCGCTGTTCGTGGTCGTGCTCGGGATCGGCATACGCAAAGCGGCCGGCACCAGCCTGGTGGTCATCTCCGCCCTGGCCGTCCCGGCCCTCGTCACCCACTGGGCCTGGGTCACATCGACTGGACGGTGGCCGCCGCCTTCGCGGCCGGGGCCATCCCCGCCGCCCTCGTCGGCTCCCGTCTAGCCCAGCGCCCCGGTCTCGTGGCGGGGACCGGGCAGGCTCCTCGTTGGGCGAGGCGGACGAGCCGGAACCCCCGCCAGGTCCCGGCGATCCACGCGGCGCTGATCACCAGGCCGGCGACCACGACGTGGTCGCGCAGCACCGCGCCGGCTGCGGTTCCCCCGAACACGGTGACCAGGATCCCGAGGGTGAGCGGTAGGTGGCAGGGGCACAGCGCGAAGGACCCGAAGATCCAGCGACGGCCCTGTCGCTCCAGCGGGTCCGTCCCGGACGCGGTGACCGGACGGGACTGTGCCGGCGCGTACGGCTCGATGACGAGGCCGGGGTCGAGGGGCTGTTGGTCCGTGGCCGTCATTGGTGGTTCCTTCCGGGGGGTCAGTGGGCGAAGTGGATGTGGGGCAGGCGCCGCTCGAGGATGCGGGGCAGCCACCAGTTGCGCCGGCCGAGGAGCCCCATGAGCGAGGGCACGAGCATCATCCGCACCACGGTGGCGTCGAGGAGCACGGCGACGGCAAGGGTGACGCCGAGCTCGGTGGGCGGGATCGGGCCGGTCACCCCGAAGGCGACGAACACCACGATCATGATCAGCGCAGCGTTGGTGATCGGCCGGCCGGTGCGGGCGATCCCTTCGCGCACGGCGATGGCAGTGTCGCCGGTCTCCTCGTAGCGCTCCCGGATGGCGGCGAGCAGGAACAGCTGGTAGTCCATCGACAGCCCGAACAGCAGCGCGAAGAAGAACAGCGGCGCCCAGGCGTCGACGAAGCCCTGGTGGTCGATGCCGAGCAGTCCGGCGCCGATGCCGTGCTGGAACACGAGGGTGGCGAACCCGAAGCTGGCCCCGACCCCGACCAGGTTGAGCAGGATGGACGAGACGGCGATGGTGAGGCTGCGGAACACCACCAACAGCAACATGAACGCCACCGCCATGATCAGCCCGATGGCCAGGGGCGCCCGACCGGTGAGCACGGCGGTGAGATCGCGGTTCTGGGCTGCGGGTCCACCGACGCGGGCTTCGGGCACCGCGGCGCTGACCCGGTCGCGCAGCGCGCCGACGAGGTCCGATGTCGCTTGGTCGTCGATGGCGGTGGCGGGGATGACCCGGACCACGGTGCGGCCCGTTTCGGCGGGAGCGGCCACGATCCGGGCGTCGACGACCCCCGGTGTCGCCGCCGCGGTGTCGACGACGACCCGGGCGTCGGCGGTAGGGGTGGTGATGAACGCGGGGGCGGCGGCGCCGGGACCGAACGCTTCGACCAGTAGCTCGTAGCCGTCGCGGCTGGAGCGACCCTCGTCGACGACGCGGGCGCCGGGCATCCCCAGACGCATCCCGGCCGCCGGGGCAGCCAGCGCGAGCAGCAGGGCAAGACCGACGGCGAGGGTGGCGGCGGGGCGGCGTTGGGCCAGGCCGGTCCAGCGGGCCCAGCGACCTTCCGCGGCGCAGTCCGGGTCCTTGTGGCCGCGGGTGACCAGGACCCGGTCACCAAGGGCAACGAGCACGGCCGGTAGCAGGGTGAGCGACGCCGCCGCGGTGGCGACCACGGCCAGGATCATGCCGAGAGCCATCGAGCGGAACACCATGACCGGCACCACGAACACCGCCGCCAGGGACAGGACGACGGTCAGGGCGGAGAGGAACACGGCCTTGCCGGCGGTGGCGAGCGTGTTGGCCATGGCGTCGGCCGATCCGTGGCCGTCCTCGCGCTCCTCCCGGTAGCGCGAGACGATGAACAGGCTGTAGTCGATGCCGACGGCTAGGCCGATCATCATCGAGAAGTTCATCGACCAGACCGACAGGGGCGTCACCGCCGTGGCCAGGTTCAGCACCGCGAAGCCGACGGCGATGCCGGCCAGCGCCAACAGCAACGGCAACCCGGCCGCCACAGCCGAGCCGAACGCGATCAGCAGCAGGATGATCGTGGGAAGACCGGAGACCAGCTCGGCCAGGCGCAGCGCCTCTTCGTTGGTGTCGTTGAAGTCGGCCCACACCGGCCACTCCCCGGTCACCTCCGCGGTCGCACCCGCCGGGAGCGTGAGCGTCTCGACGTGGTCGATGAGGGCACGGGCGGATTCCGGTAGCGCCGCGTCGTCGTCGCCGACCAGGCGGACGGGGATCAGCGCCGTGCGACCGTCCGGGGCGATGAGACCCGCCTCAGGTGGCTGCGCGGTCGGGTCCAGCACCGTGTCCGCGCCCGGTACGCCCTGCAGGTCAGCGACCAGGCCGCGCACACCGGACGGATCCTCGGTGATGGGCGAGGTCTGCTGGTACACGACGACGGCGGACTCCGCCCCCAGGTCCGGGAAGTCGGCCCGCAGCTCGTCGCGCACCTCCTGGGCGGTCGACCCCTGCGCCTCCCACCCAGCCCCCGACAGCGCGCCGCTCAACCCGAGGGCCAGCGGGGCCGCCGCCAGCACCCCCACCAACCACGCCACCATCACCATGCGACGCCGCCGGGCAGAGAACCGGGCGAGCCGCGCAAACCACCCCTCGGGGCGGTGAGCTTCGTCAGCAGCCGATGGTGCCTCGGCAACGATGGCCATCCGTACGCCTCCATGGAGCGACCGACGGGCGTGAGGCCTGCTCCCCATACCCCATGGGGTACCCTATCAGTACCCCATGGGGTACCCACCCCCGAGGTGGCGAGGAAGCCGGTCGGCACTTCCCGGGCGAGCGCGAACGATCGAGGAGAACAGACGATGGTCGATGGCATAGACATCATCCGGCGGGCCTACGCGGGGTTCGATCGCAGAGACATCGAGCCTCTGCTGGCTGCACTCGACCCGAACGTCGA
>Ga0136633_1003001_pt1 | contig 11292 bp, 11 predicted proteins | sample AntDrymeUQ832206_2_FD_105494 | JGI IMG/M metagenome (GOLD analysis project Ga0136633, IMG submission 105494) | Polar desert sand microbial communities from Dry Valleys, Antarctica - metaG UQ83 (22.06) | ecosystem: Environmental > Terrestrial > Soil > Desert | place: Antarctica: Dry Valley...
AGGTCCCACTCGAAGCTCGCGATGCTGCCGTCCGCGTCGCTGGAGCCGGCGGCGCTGAACACGACGGACTCGCCTGGGACGGCGGTGGCCGGGCCGCTGATCACGGCCACCGGACGCGCGTTGACGGCGATCGACTTCGTGTCGTCGTCGGTCGCCGCATTGTTGTCGGTCACGCGCACCTTGACGACCTTCGTCCCGCCGGTCGCGAAGGACGTGGTGCGGGTCGCTGTCGAACCACTGTCGGTCTCGAACGTCCCGTCCGCGTCGAGGTCCCACTCGTACTTGACGATCGTGCCGTCGGCGTCCGTGGACCCTGCAGCGCTCAGGTTGATCGTGTCGCCGGTGACGGCCGTCGAGGGCCCGGTGAGGGCGGCGATGGGTGGTTGATTGGCCGGCGTGCTCGCACAACCGCTGCGGAGGAGCGCCCAGTCGAGCAGGACCCCGGCGTCGACCTGGGTCGTGTCGGACACCGTCAGCGTCCAGGTGCCGGCGGCGGCCTTGCCGTCGAAGGCCGAAAGCGGGTTCAGCGGCTGGAAGCGTCCGGTGAACGGCGCGGCGGCGCCGGCCGCGGGTGCGGAGGCCTCATCGTCGAGGATCAGGTTCGTGACATTGTCGCCGCTGTTGCTCGGGTTGCCGAAGCTATTGATGAGTGACACCTCGGTCCCGTCCGGGTGCGCGAGCTTGACCTGGATGTCACCCACCCACGTGTGCGCGATGTACAGACGCAGGTCGAGGTCGTCGATCGTCCCGGAGGCGGGGACGGTGACGGTGCTCGTCACGGATCCGGGATCCGGAATCGCCTTGGGGATGTCGGTCGAGACGTGAAGCCGCCCGGTGTCGATGGAATAGGTCTTCGCGGTGGCGGCCTCGGCCGCGGACACGTTGAGTGTGAGCGGAATCGCCGTGTTGCAGGGAATCGTGTTCGAGAGCGTCACCCTGTAGGGCGCGTCGGGCTGCGCGACGGCGCCGGCGGCGATCGAGCCGTAACTCGCCGTGGCGTCCGGGAAGCTCACCCCGGCGAGCGCGCTCGACAGGGTGCCGTTCGTGGAGGTCGCGGAGGCCGACCCCGTGTTGGAGACCGGCACGCTCACGCTCAGCGTCTCACCCGGCTCGGCCACCCCGTCGCCGTCGCCGTCAGGGGCCGCGTCGGTGGAGCTCAACGCGCCGGCTGCCAGGACCGGGGCCGGCCCGGGGCCGGCGACGGCCGACTTGTCCACGAACACCTCTCCGTTGGCGCCCGAGCGATCCGACCACACGGAGAACACGGCACCGTTGGTGGCATCGATCCCCGAGTAGTCGCCGTAGTCGTTGCCGAAGGTGCAGCAGGGGTTCGCGCTGTAGTTGGACGGCGCCGTGGAGACCTTCGTCAGCGGTCCGAGCGTGCCGTTGCTCGCGATCGAGCGCACGTAGAAGTGGGTCGTGTTGCGAGTGCCGTCGTCGCGGGTGGAGTACCAGTCCGCGTAGGCCTGCCCTGTCGACTGGTCGACGGCGATCCACGGGAACCAATCATCGGAGTTCGGCTGGCCGCCGCCTTCGCCGTCGGTCATCAGCTTGGTCGCCACCGTCGCGGACGGCTGGGCCGAGCCCGGCAGCGCGTTCACGGCGGAGACCGCGAACGAGTCGAAGGTCAGGTGGGTCGCCGCGGGGGGGAGTCCGTCCGCGCAGCGCGTCGTGCCACTCCCGGGACGCAGGTCGCTCCAGCTCACCCAGACTCGGCCAGCGGACGCTGTACCGGAGATGTCAGTCTCGACGTTCGGCCCGGTCGACGCGCGGCCGCCGGGCTGCGCCTTGATGGGACAGGCGAACGGGAGAGGGGCGCCGCCCGTGGCGTCGAGCGTCGCGACCGTTTGCGTGGTCGACCAGCCCGCAGCGGTGCTGCACGCCGAGGCGCACGTCGCACCAACAATCGCGTTCGTCGCCGAATAGTTCCACCAGGTCGCGTAGACCTTGCCGTCCGGGCCGACGGCTATGTCGGCGTAGATGTAGCCACCCGCAGCGCCCTTGTTGATCGAGACGGGCTCAGTCCACTTGTCGGCGTTGTCGCAGTTCGCCGGGTTCGACACCCCGCTGGGGCGCGTGTCGCACTGCGAGACGACGATGTTGATCCCGCCGCCGCTCGGCTCGTTCCAGACGACATACAGCCGCCCGAAGGTCGGTGAGGTGGCCGTGTTGTCGATCGTCATCATCGGCTTGTCCTGCACACCCGCTGTGTTGGCCCGGAGCGCGACCGTGTTCACGAAGGTGTTCGTGCCGGCGGCGACCCGCGAGACGTGAATCCGGCGCGGGAGCGTCGCGTTGGTCGAACTTCCAGAGAGTCCCCCGTACCAGAGGTTGCCGGCGGCGTCGGCGGCCGACATCGGGTCGCAGCACGTCGAAAGCAAGAGGTCCGGGTTGAGCCCGGCGTCGTCGGCAAGGGCCGGCACCACGCTGTACACCCAGCTGGCGCCGCTGTCGCCGGAGATCCAGGCGCCGTAGCCGCCGGGGCCATTGTTGGCCCCGGCGATCAGCCGGTTCGGGTTGCCGGGCACAGCGGTGATGAACGTCTCGGACTGATCGCCCGTCACGTTGGACACGTTGACGGCCCTGAGTTCCGACCACGGGTTCTCCCCGTCGGAGGACTCGCGGGTGGGCGCGTAGAGCCGGAGCTCGAGCTTGCCGACGGACTTGCCGGCACCCGTGCCGGTCCCGTACGTAACGGGCAGCGCGTATGTCCCGGCGGGGATGCCGATGTCCCGAAGCTCCGCCACGACCTCGTCCCCGGCGATGGCGTTCTCGAGCACGATCCTGACCGAGTCGGCGGAGCGGGCGACGCGCGCTCCGCGGGTGCCGCGGCGCTGTCGAGGAGTCGTCGAGGGGCGCAGACCGCCGCGAGGCGTCTCTCGCCAACGACGGGGCAGGGCGATCTCGAGCGTGCCGCGGTCGACGTCGCGATCGAGCGTCAGCCGGAAGCGGATGGGCTGGTCGAAGCGCGCGGCCAGCAGCTCCGCGGAGTCCAGCGCGAGTCGCCCGACCGGCGTGTCGATCTGGCCGATCGGCGTGCTGAGCGGCCCCGCCTCCTCCTTGGCCATCTCCAGGCGGCGGTCCTGCGCGCCCGCGGGTGCGGCCGCGACGAGGGCGGCGAGAAAAAGCGCGATGGCGGTTCGCGTCACAAGCATGAAGTTAGGGAAGGCGGGGACCCCTCATCGTCATTATCGGCCGCGCCGCTCCTAGGCATAACGAACGGAGTCCAGGTACAGACCATGCGCAGGCGCCGTTGCCGCGGCAGCAGAGCGCGGGGCCCCCTCGAGCAGCGAGCGGAAGTCTTCGAGCGTCCGCCGCTCCCCCGCCACCTCGAGCATCGTCGCGACGAGCACGCGGATCATGTTGTGCAGGAATGCGTTGGCTTCGATGCGCAGCTCGAGTGTGTCCGCGCCGGCCGGCTCGAAGCTCGCCGCGAACACCGTCCGGGTGAAGGTGCGGTGGGCGGCCTTCGATGGGGTGAACGCGGAGAAGTCATGCCTACCGGTCACGGCCGCGGCGCAGGCGCGTAGCGCGTCCACGTCGGCGTGGTGGCGCCACCACAGCGCGCGCTGGCGCTCGAACGGGGACGGTCCCCAGCGTCGGGTGTGGATCCGGTAGCGGTAGGAGCGCGAGAGCGCGTCGTTGCGAGCGCAGAACCCGGCAGGGGCTTCCTCCGCGGCGAGCACGGCGACGTCGTGCGGCAGCAGGGCATTGACAGACCGCAGCAGCGGCGGTGGCCCCTCGTAGGAGACGACCTGGCCGAAAGCGTGCACGCCTGCGTCCGTCCGCCCGGCCACGGTCAGTCGCGGCGGCTCGGCGAGGAGGACGCCCAGCGCCCGCGACAGCTCGTCCTCCACCGTCCGGCGGCCGGGCTGCGCCGCCCACCCGTAGAAGCCTGTCCCGTCGTACTCGAGGGTGAGCTTCGCGCTCACCGTCGTCCCCTCCATCACCGAAGCCCGCCGGCGGAGCCGGGAAGCGGGCCGTCTATACCAGTTCGATGAAGACCATCTCGGTGGAGTCCGACCGGCGCGGGCCGAGCTTCAGGATCCGGGTGTAGCCGCCGGGGCGCTCCGCGTAGCGCGGGGCGATCTCCTCGAAGAGCTTGTGGATGACGCCCTTGTCGGGCGACTGCAGGGTGGCTGCCGCCTGCCGACGCGCATGGATGTCACCGCGGCGCGCGAGTGTGATCAGCTTCTCGATCTCGGGCTTGACGGCCTTGGCCTTCGCCTCGGTCGTCTTGATCCGCTCGTGGTCGATGATCTCGATGCACAGGTTCGCGAGCAGCGCCTTGCGGTGCGCCGAGTCGCGGCCGAGCTTGTGACGGGTCTTTTGGTGGCGCATGACGTCTCCTCGGGGACCCTAGTCGCCGCGAAGCCCGAGACCGCGCTGGCCGAGCGTCTCGATGACCTCGTCGATGGACTTCTTGCCGAAGTTGGGAATTGCTGCGAGCTCGCCCTCGGACTTCGAGATGAGGTCGCCGACCGTCTGGATGCCGGCGCGCTTGAGGCAGTTGTAGGACCGCACGCCGAGCTCGAGCTCCTCGATGAGGATGTCGTCCATCGGGTTGCCGGGCCGGGCGCCGGTGATGACCGCCGCGCCCCCGACGCCCGCGCCGTTCTCGATGCCGCCGAGGGACACGGGGCCCGCGCGCAGCTCCTCGATGCGGTCGGCATCCGTGAAGATCGACAGCGACGAGATGAGGATCTCGGCCGCCTCGCGGAGGGCCGCCTGCGGGTCGATCGACCCGTCCGTCTCGATGTCGAGCGACAGCTTGTCGAAGTCGGTGCGCTGGCCGACGCGCGCGCCCTCGACGGAATAGGCGACGCGGCGGACGGGCGAGAAGATGGAATCGATGGGGATGACGCCGATCGGCTGGTCGGCCGACTTGTTGTCCTCGGCGGCGCGATAGCCGCGACCGCGGCCGACCGTCAGGTACATCTCGAGCTTGGTCTTCTTCTCGAGCGTGGCGATGTGGACCTCGGGGTTGAGGATCTCGACGCCCGAAGGCAGGTCGATGTCCCCGGCCTTGATCTCGCCGGGCCCGCTGACCACGAGCGGCGCCTCGATCTCGGTCGCGTCCGAATGCATCTTGCAGACGACGCCCTTGAGGTTGAGGATGATGTCGGTCACGTCCTCCTTGACGCCCTCGATGGTCGAGAACTCGTGCGCCACACCCTCGATCCGGACCGAGGTGACGGCCGCTCCTCCCAGCGATGCCAGGAGCACCCGGCGCAGTGAGTTGCCGAACGTGTAGCCGAAGCCGCGGTCGAGCGGCTCCACGACGTACGACCCGCGGTTCTCGTCAACCGTCTCGGCGGTGATTCGGGGGATCTGGAAGTCAAGCATTCGGTGTCCTGGTCTGTCTGGGATGGGAGCGCCGCCGAGCGGCGAATCGGGCTCCGGACCGGCACGACGCGCATCGCCGCGCCGTGCTCCGGAGAGGGGAAGTTGGTCCTACTTGGAGTAGAGCTCGACGATGAGCTGCTCCTGCACCGGCGCGGCGATCTCCTTGCGCTCGGGCCTGCGGAGCACCTTCGCCGTCAGCGCGTCGTGGTCGGCCTGCAGCCACGCCGGCACTTGGGCGGTCAGCTCCGTCGCCTCGCGCACGACCTGCTCGGCGCCCGGCGCTCCCTGCTGCGACTTGAAGGTGATGACCTCACCGTCGCGGACCAGGTAGGAGGGGATGTTCACACGGCGGCCGTTGATGATCCAGTGGCCGTGGCGGATCATCTGCCGCGCCTGACGGCGCGAGGCGGCGAAGCCGAGCCGTACGAGCACGTTGTCGAAGCGGCACTCGAGGATCCGCAGCAGGTTCTCGCCCGTGATGCCGGGCTGACGCGACGCCTTCGCGTAGTAGTTGCGGAACTGGGTCTCGAGCACCCCGTAGTAGCGGCGCGCCTTCTGCTTCTCGCGAAGCTGGACGCGGTACTCGGACTGCTTCTGGCGGCCGCGGCCGTGATCGCCCGGCGGGTAGGCGCGGCGCTCGACGCCGCACTTGTCGGTCAGGCAGCGCTCCCCCTTGAGGAACAGCTTCTGTCCCTCTCGGCGGCACTGCTTGCACTGGGGGCTCGTATCTCGTGCCATGCCTCTAGACCCTCCGCCGCTTGCGGGGGCGGCAGCCGTTGTGCGCCTGCGGGGTCACGTCCTTGACCCCGAGGATCTCCAGACCGGCGGCCTGGAGGGAGCGAATTGCCGTCTCGCGGCCGGAGCCGGGACCCTTTACGAAGACCTCGACCTTCTGCAGGCCCTGGTCGATGCCCTTGCGCGCGGCGGCGTCCGCCGTGACCTGCGCGGCGAACGGGGTCGACTTGCGCGAGCCCTTGAAGCCGGCGCCACCCGCGGACTCCCAGGCGATGACGTTGCCTGAAGAGTCGGTGAGCGAGACGATCGTGTTGTTGAAGCTCGTCTTGATGTGCGCCTGGCCGATCGGGATGTTCTTCTTGACCTTGCGGCGGCCGGAGCGCGGGCGCTTGGGAGCGGGCATTACTTCTTACCTGCCTTCTTCTTGCCGGCGACCTGCATGCGCTTCGGGCCCTTGCGGGTGCGCGCATTGGTCTTGGTCTTCTGCCCGCGCACCGGGAGGCCGCGGCGGTGGCGCATTCCGCGGTAGGAGCCGATCTCCATCAGGCGCTTGATGTTCTGTGAACGCTCCCGGCGCAGATCACCCTCGACGACGAGGTCGTCGATGAGGTCGCGCAGCTTGGAGATCTCATCCTCCGTCAGGTTCTTGACGAAGGTGTCCGGGTCGACGCCCGCCTGCTTGAGGAGGTCCTGCGAGGTCGACTGGCCGACCCCGTAGATGTAGGTCAGACCGATTTCGACGCGTTTGTTGAGCGGGATGTTGATCCCGGAGATTCGAGCCATTTAGGCGACTACCCCTGACGCTGCTTGTGGCGCTTGTTCTGGCAGATCACGAGGACGCGGCCATGCCGGCGGATGATCTTGCACTTCTCGCACATCGGCTTGACCGACGGTCGTACCTTCATGTTCCCTTTCGGCCTGATCCGTTGCGACTGCGGCGATGGCGCCCTGATGACGGCCTGCTCGCGTCGCGAGAAAGACTGGAGTCCTCGACGCGCGCGCGGAAGCGAAATCGCTCCCGAGCGCGACGGAGCAGAATAGCAGGGAGCCCCCGGCCCCCGATGTCCTGCCGCCGATGCCCGTGCTAGGCCGCCGCGGGCACGAGCGTCTCGTGCCACGGCGTGAGAATGCGCGGCCCGTCGGCCGTGATCGCGACGGTGAACTCGAAGTGCGCGGTGAGCGAGCCGTCCTGGCTGTATATGGCCCAGCCGTCGTCCCCCATCTTGACGGCGTGGCGGCCGGCCGTGGTCATCGGCTCGATCGCGAGGACCATTCCTTCCTCCAGTGGGACACCGCGATTGGGCGACCCGTAGTTCGGAATCTGCGGCTCCTCGTGCATCGAGCGACCGATGCCGTGGCCGACGAGAGACCGGACGACGGAGAAGCCGGCCGCCTCGACGTGGGACTGCACGGCGTGCCCGACGTCCCCCAGGCGCTTGCCCGGCACGCACTGCTCGACCGCCAGCATCAGGGACTCCCGCGTGGTGTCGAGGAGCTTCGACGCAACGGGTGACACCTCGCCGACTGCGAACGTGACGGCGCCGTCGGCAACCCAGCCGTCCTTGACGACGCCCACGTCGACGGAGAGCGTGTCCCCGCGCTGGAGCTTGAAGGCCCCCGGGATGCCGTGAACCACCATGTGGTTCGGCGACGCGCAGATTGAGCCGGGGAACCCTCGGTAGCCCTTGAAGGCGGGGGTGGCCCCCTGGGAGCGCATGTACTTCTCCGCCGCCTGGTCGAGCTCCAGGGTCGTCACGCCCGGCCGGATCTTGCGCGCGATCAGCTCGAGGACGCGCGTGTGGACGGCGCCGGCGGCGGCCATCGCGTCGATCTCGGCAGGCGACTTCTTGATGATCATTGCCCCACCGAGGCTAGGGGCGCACCCTGGGGCTCAGAGACCTTCTTCGAGCTTGAGCACCGCGAGCGTCGCGCGGATGTGGTCGTGCACCTCGGCCGGTGGACGGGTGCCGTCGAAACGGCGGACGATGCCGTCGGCTTCGAAGCGCTCCACGAGCGGTTCCGTCTGCTCGTGATAGACCTCGAGCCGCTTTCGAATCGTCTCCGGCTTGTCGTCGTCGCGCTGGATGAGCCGGGTTCCGTCGATGTCGCAGACGCCTTCGTGCTTGGGCAGGTTGTGGTCCACGTGATACGGGTGGCCCTTCGAGCAGACGCGGCGGCCGGCCAGGCGCTCGACGATCTTCTCGTCGGGAACCTCGAACACGAGCGCCGCCGTGATACGGCGCCCGCGACCTTGCAGCGCGTCCTGCAGGACGTCCGCCTGACCCGCGGTGCGCGGGAAGCCATCGAGGATGAAACCGTCGTCGCCCTCGGCGTCGAGCCGCGCCATCAGCACCTTGCAGACGATGCCGTCGGGGACGAGTCCGCCGCTCTCCACGAACTCCTTCACCTCGCGCCCGATATCGCTGTCCTCCTCCTTGGCCGCGCGCATCATGTCGCCAGTCGCCAGATACGGGAGGCCGAAGTCCTGCTGCAGCCGCTCGGCCTGGGTGCCCTTGCCGGCACCCGGCGGGCCGATGAGGATGAGGTTGAGCTCGCTCATGAAGGCGCGGGAGGTTACTGGGAGCGAATCGGCACCGAATCGTGACAACCAGGTCTTGTTCCGTAACAGCCGCGTGGGACACGATTCTGCCGATGCCGCTCCTCCCCCTCACCGCGTGGTTCCTTGACGGCGATAGTGACCGTCAAAGCACCACGCGAACGTGGTAGACGATCGTCGTCTCGCTCGCGGAAGCCCAATTCGGCGTCGTCGAGCGCGATCAGCTCCTCGCACGCCGGATCCCTTCGTGGGCGATCGACAGCTGGGTCAGGCGGAAGCTCCTACACCTCTGGCATCGAGGGGTGTATTCGGTGGGACATCAAGTGCTCGAGGTGAACGGCAGGCGGCTGGCGGCGACGCTTGCGTGCGGAGATGAGTCGGGCTTGTTCGGGCAGACGGCGGGCGACTTCCTCGACGTACGCGTCACGTGGGCCCAGGCGCACAGCACGGAGGCGGCGCAGCGCCTGCGTCGGATCTACCGAAACCGCCCTCCCGTGGTGCTTTCACGACAATAATCGCCGTCAAGGAACCACGCGGCGCAGCTACTTGAGGAAGCCTTCGTAGTTGCGCATCATCAGTTGGGCCTCGAGCTGCTTCATGGTGTCGAGGGCGACGCCGACGACGATGAGGATCGAGGTCCCGCCGAAGAAGAAGTTCGCGGACGTCTGGGCGATGAGGATGGTCGGCAGGGCGGCGACCGCCGCGAGGTACAGCGCCCCGGGAAAGGTCAGGCGGGCCAGGATGCGGTCGAGGAACTCGGCCGTCGGACGCCCTGGCCGCACGCCGGGGATGAACCCTCCGTACTTCTTGAGGTTGTCCGCCTGGTCGACCGGGTTGAAGGTGACTGCGGTGTAGAAGTAACAGAAGAGGATGATGAAGATCGTCTCGCCGACGATGTAGGCCCAGCCGTTCGGGCTGAAGAAGTTCGAGATCCCGCGGGCGCCCGTGAGCTCGCCGACGGTCGGCGGGAAGGCCATGATCGACGCCGCGAAGATGACGGGGATGACGCCCGCCATGTTGACGCGCAACGGCAGATAGGTCTGCCCTCCGCCGCTCATGCGACGGCCGATGACGCGTTTGGCGTATTGGACAGGGATGCGCCGCTGGCCCTCCTGCACGAACACGATGGCCGCAATCACGCCGAGCGCGAGGAACGGCATGATCACCTTGAAGACCGGATCGGGGCTGGTCCACCACGCCTGGACGCCGTTCGGCAGGCCGGCGACGATCGACGCAAAGATCATCAGCGAGATGCCGTTCCCGATGCCGCGCTGGGTGATCAGCTCGCCCATCCACATGAGCAGGACGCAGCCCGCGGTGAGGCAGATGATGATCAGGAGCACCGTGCCGAGGGTGAAGTTGGGAATGACCTCCGTGCCCGCGTTGTTGCCCTGCGAGCGGAAGAGGAAGACGTAACCGACGGCCTGCGCGGCGGCGAGGCCGACGGTCAGGTAGCGCGTGTACTGGGTGATGCGGGCCTGCCCGACCTCACCCTCCTTCTGCAGCTTCTCGAGCGACGGTGAGACGACCGTCAGAAGCTGCAGGATGATCGACGCGGTGATGTAGGGCATGATCCCGAGCGCGAATATCGCGATCCGGGAAAGGCCGCCGCCCGTGAAAAGGTTGAGGAAACCGAGGATGTTCGAGCCGGCGTAGTTCTCCTCGATCGCCTTCAGCGCTTCCGTCGAGACGCCCGGAACCGGGATGAACGACCCGAGCCGGTACAGCGCGAGGATGGCCGCCGTGAAGGCCAGCTTGCGCCGGATCTCCGGGACCTTGAAAGAGTTGAGGATCGTCGCCAGCACAGTGCCGCCGATGGTACCCGTGGAACCTTAAGACCCGACGATCGTGCAGGTGCCGCCGGCACCCTCGATCGCCTCGCGGGCACTCTTGGAGAACCCGTGGGCATGCACGGTGAGCGGCTTCGTGACCTCGCCGCGTCCCAGGACCTTGACCGGCACATCCCGGCGCGTTGCCAGTCCGGCGGCCTTCATCGACGCAGGCGTAACCTCGGCGCCCTTCTCGAAGCGGGCATCGAGATCGGCGAGGTTGACGGGCTGGGTGTGCGTGCGGAACGGCTCGAACGGCATCGACTGCTTCTTGTTCGGGCCGCGCAGCTTGCGCATCCGCATGTGAAGCGGGGTCTGGCCGCCCTCGAAGCGCTGGCGGTCTTTTGCACCCGAGCGCGACCCGTAGCCCTTGTGACCGCGGCCCGAGGTCTTGCCGGTACCCGATCCGGGCCCACGGCCGATTCGCTTGCGGTCCTTGCGAGAGCCCGGCGCCGGCTTGAGCGTGTGGAGGCCGAAGTCCTCCGTCGTCTCGTCGGTCGGCTTGTCGGCCATCACTTCTCCTCCACGTTCACGAGATGGGCGACGGTGCGGACCATGCCGCGCAGCTGCGGAGAGTCCTCGCGCTCCACGGTCTGGCCGATCTTGCGAAGACCGAGCGACTCCAGCGTGGCGAGCTGGTTGTGCTTGCAGCCGTTGGACGACTTGTGCTGGGTGATCGTGAGCGACGCCACTAGGACTCCTTGGTCTCCTCGGCGGGAGCCTCGGCCTCGGCGGCCGGAGCCTCGGCCTCGGCGGCCGGAGCCTCCTCGGCGGCCGGAGCCTCCTCGGCAGCCGGAGCCTCCTCGGCAGCCGGAGCCTCCTCGG
>Ga0136633_1003002_pt1 | contig 11286 bp, 11 predicted proteins | sample AntDrymeUQ832206_2_FD_105494 | JGI IMG/M metagenome (GOLD analysis project Ga0136633, IMG submission 105494) | Polar desert sand microbial communities from Dry Valleys, Antarctica - metaG UQ83 (22.06) | ecosystem: Environmental > Terrestrial > Soil > Desert | place: Antarctica: Dry Valley...
CAGCGGGTCCTCCTCTTCACCGGGGAGCAGACGCCCGAAGAGCGCGACCGGGTCGCGGCCCAGGAGGTCGAGCAGGCCATCGCCCCGGTCATGGAGTACATGCGGGCCGCAAATCCCGATGCGGCCACACCCGAGGAGGCGGCCCGGATCTGGGGCGAGAACCAGGGCGAGATCACGCCGGACCCCCAGGGCGGCTCGTACGTCAACGGCGACGCCTTCGACCGCGACGCCCGGGTGTACTACCGGCTGCTGCGGCGGGACTACGAGAAGACCCCCCGCCCGTCGGAGAAGCGCAAGGAGTCGCGAGCTCTGTCGCGCGCGGGCGGCGCCGACGGCTACAAGCTCCTGCCCGGCTCGCGCGGCTGGTAGCCCCAACACGAGAAACCGAAGGCCCGGCTGGCGAGTCGCCAGCCGGGCCTTTCTCTGTCTGGAGGCTGGTCAGGCGGAGGGCAGGTCGACCGTGACCTCGAAGTCGACGTCGTCGCGCAGCTTGATGGCGCCCATCATGGCGGAGAACGGCTTGATGCCGAAGTCCTTCTGGGAGATCTTCGTCGTGGCCACCACCTGGGTGCCGTTCACCTTGATGTCCACGTTGACAGGGCGGGTGTTGCCCACGATCGTCATGTTGCCCGCGGCCGTGTAGCTCGGGTCCGACCCGCTCACCGAGGTCGACTCGAACGTCAGGTTCGGGTGCTTGCTCGTCTGGAGCACCTTCTCGTCGATGTTCTTCCCGATGTCGCGGCGGTCCTTGTCGCTCAGGCTCTTCATGCCGCCCACGGCCTCGACGATCTCGATCGACTTGGCGTCGACGGTGAGGCTGGCGCTGGACGCACCGGGGTTGTCGGCGTCGACGTTGAGCGTGCCGTTCCATTTGCTGGCGGTCAGGATGAGGTCGTGGGCCAGCTTGGCGCCCATGCCGTCCTTGTAGCTCTTGATCAGCAGCTTGCCGTTCTCGGGACCGATTGCGTGTGAACCACTCTTGATGGTGATGTGTTGCTCCTCTCAGGACGGCGCGCTGAACAGGAAATACCCGCGCCGAGTTGGATAAAGAGGCAGGTTAACCGGGCGGACCTTTCCGCTTCGAATCGAGTGAGGCACGGCGGGCGGCGATTGCGGCCTGGCCGACGCTCACGCCGCCGTCGTTCGGGGGGAGGAGCCGGTGCACGAGTACCCGCAGACCGGCGGCCTCCAGCTCGGTGACGACGACCTCGGTGAGGCGGGCGTTCTGGAACACGCCCCCACTGAGGGCGACGGTGTCGAGTCCGTTGGCGGCTGCGGCCCGCACTGCGGCAGCTGCCGCCCCTCGGCCGAGGCCGGCATGGAAACCGGCCGAAATCTCCCCGGTGGGCGTCCCTGCGGCACGCTCGGACACCACTGCGGCCAGCAACGGTGCCGGGTCGAGAAGGATTCCTCCTGGTCCCTCGACCACGTCGAGCTCGAAGCCCCCGGGGCCGGCGAGCGGCTGTCCGGCCGCTGCGGCCTCCAGTTCGATGGCGGCCTGGGCCTCATAGGTGATGCGGGTGCGCAGGCCAAGGAGGGCAGCCACTGCGTCGAAGAGGCGGCCGGCGCTGGAGGTGCGCAGCACGTCGGCCCGTAGTGCGAGGTCGAGCACTGCCGCCCAGCGGTCGTCAACCGTGCGACCGTAGTGCGCGGCCTCCTCCGGGCCCTGGGTGGCGGCCAGCCAGGCCACCGCCATCCGCCACGGTTCCCGGGCCGCACGGTCGCCGCCCGGCAGCGCCACCTGGCGGAGGTGCCCGACCCGGCGGAAGCCGTCGAGGTCGGCGACCAGGAGCTCGCCGCCCCAGGCGGTTCCGTCGGTGCCCAGGCCGAGGCCGTCGAAGGCGATGCCGAGAACAGCCTCGGTGCGGCCGTGTTCGACCAGGCAGGAGGCGATGTGGGCGTGGTGGTGCTGGACTCCGACCGCCGGCAGGTCGAGCTCGGCCGCGAACTTGGTGGACATGTACTCGGGATGCAGGTCGTGGGCCACCACCTCGGGTGTGACGCCGGTGAGGGCGCAGAGGTGGTCCACGGCCTGCAGGAACGACCGGTAGGCGGCCAGGTGCTCGAGGTCGCCGATGTGGTGGCTGGCCACCACGTTGTCGCCCTTGGCCACCGCCACCGTGCTCTTCAGTTCCGCCCCGACGGCCAGCACGTGCCGAGTCACCGGCGACGTGAGGGCGATGGGTTCCGGCGCGTACCCCCGTGAGCGCCGCACCATTTGGACGCGGCCGGCGGGGCTGGGGCCCCCGCCGGCACGGGCGGGCGTGGTCCCTGGTCTCGCCTCCGCTTCGCTCCGACTCGCTCGGGACTCCGTCCGAAGCACCCGGGTGCCCGCCCGAACAACAGAGTCGTCGCAGCGGATGTGGATGCCGCGATCGGAGGTGAGGATGGCGTCGACCATGGGGCCGAGGCGGGTGAGGGCGTCGGCGTCGTCGTGGGCGATGGGCTCATCGGACAGGTTGCCGCTGGTCATCACCAGTGGGCGCCGGCAGCCAGCCAGCAGTTGGAGGTGCACTGGCGTGTACGCCAGCATCACGCCGAGCTCGGGCAAGTTGGGGGCGACGCCGGCGGCCACGCCGGTGGCGGTCCGCGGGGCGAGCACGATCGGCCGGCGGGGCGACGTCAGCGCGGCCTCGGCCTCGGGGCTCAGGGCACACAACGATCGGGCCGTCGGCAGGTCGACCAGGAGGGCGAAGGGCTTGTCGTCGCGGGCCTTGCGCCGGCGCAGCTCGGCCACCGCGTCGTCGTCGGTGGCGTCGCAGGCCAGGTGGTAGCCGCCGAGGCCCTTGACGGCCAGGATCCGTCCGCCGTTGAGCAGGGCGACGGCGGCGTCGAGCGCCTCGCCGGCCTTGGCCAGCACGCCGCCGTCCGGCGACTGCAGCGACAGCACCGGACCGCACACCGGGCAGCACGTGGGCTCGGCGTGGAAGCGCCGGTCGGCGGGATCCTCGTACTCCCGGCGGCAGTCGGCGCACATGGCGAAGCCGGCCATCGTGGTGGCCGCCCGGTCGTAGGGGATGGAGCGGATGATCGTGTAGCGGGGCCCGCAGTTGGTGCAGTTGATGAACGGGTACCCGAACCGCCGGTCGGCGGGATCGAAGAGCTCCCGCTCGCAGTCGGCGCATGTCGCCACGTCGACGGGGACGGCGACCGCCGGCGCGCCGGCGGCCTGGCTGTCGACGATCGTGAACCCGGTCCCACCGGTGAGGTCGAGCGGCTCCACGGCGAGCGATTCGATCCGGGCCAGCGGCGGCGCCTCGGCGCGCAGCCGCTCGACCAGTTGGTCGAGGGCTCCCACCGGCCCCTCGGCTTCCAGGACCACACCCAGGCTGTCGTTGCCCACCCAGCCCGAGAGCCCCAGGTCGAGCGCCAGGCGGTAGACGAAGGGCCGGAACCCGACCCCCTGCACCGTGCCGGTCACCCGCAGGCGCCGGCGCTCCGGCATCAGCAGATGCGGGGGAGGGGGTCGCCGACGAGCATGTCGACGATTCTGTTGCCCCCGAAGACGGTGTTGAGGAGCACGATGCCGGGGGGGTCGTCACGGATCTCACCGATCACGGCGGCGTCGACGCCGAACGGGTGGGCCTTGAGGGCGGCCAGCGCCGCTTCGACCTCCTCGCCGGGGACGACGGCCACCAGCTTGCCCTCGTTGGCCACGTAGAGGGGGTCGATGCCCAGGATCTCGCACGCGCCGTTGACGATGTTGCGGATGGGCAGGGCCGACTCCTCCATCACGACCGCCACCTCGGCCTCGCGGGCCAGCTCGTTGAGGACGGTGGCCACGCCGCCGCGGGTGGGATCGCGCAGGAAGCGGGTGTTGGGCGCAGCGGCCAGCAGGTGCTCGACCAGCTCGCCCAGGGGAGCGGAGTCGGTGGGAATATCCGCCTCGAGGGCCAGGTCGCCACGGGCGATGAGCACGGCCACGCCGTGGTCGCCGATCTTCCCGGACACGATGACCTTGTCGCCGGGACGGACCGCCTTGGCGTCGAGGTGGATGTGGGGCGGGATGACGCCCACGCCGGCGGTGGTGATGTAGACGCCGTCGCACGCGCCCTTGTTGACGACCTTGGTGTCGCCGGTGACGATCTGGACGCCGGCCTTGAGGGCGGCGGCGGCCATGTCGGCCACCAGGTCACGGAGCTCGGTGATGGAGAAGCCGTCCTCGATGATGAAGCCGGCGGAGATCCACTGGGGGACGGCGCCCATCATGGCCAGGTCGTTGACCGTGCCGTTGACGGCCAGGTCGCCCACCGACCCGCCCGGGAAGCGGCGGGGCTTCACCACGTAGCCATCGGTGGAGAACGCCACCCGCTCGCCCGATGGGAGCTCGAGGACGGCCCCGTCGGCCATGGTCTCCAGCGACTTGTTCCGGAACGCCTCGAGGAACACGGCATCGATGAGGGCGGCCGACGCCTTGCCCCCGGCCCCGTGGGCCGAGTTGATGAACTCGTCCTTCAGCTTCGGGCGCCGGCGCCGCCAGGCCTCGATCCTCTCGAGGACCTCGTCCTCGTGCGAATAGTCGCGCCGGGAGCCTTCGTCGCCAGGGCCCTCGCTCATACCGGTTCTGGCGTCTTCGACCGGGTCAGCTCCACCGGCACGGTCTGGTGCTTGGTGAAGCGGCCGTAGTTGTAATAGGCGGCGCAGGCGCCCTCGGAGGACACCATGCAGGTGCCGATGGGCGTCTCCGGCGTGCACGCGGTGCCGAACACCTTGCACTCCCAGGGCTTGATGACGCCCTTGAGAACCTCGCCGCACTGGCAGGCCTTGGGGTCGGCCACCCGCACGCCGGGCACGCTGAAGCGCAGCTCGGCGTCCCAGGGGGCGTACTTCTCCCGCAGCTTGAGGGCGGACTGGGAGATGAAGCCCAGGCCCCGCCACTCGAAGTGGGGGCGCAGCTCGAACACCTCGTTGAGGATTTCCAGGGCCTTGAGGTTCCCGTGCTCGGGCACGGCCCGGGTGTACTGGTTCTCGACCTCGCAGCGGCCCTCGTCGATCTGGCGCAGCAGCATGAGGATGGCTTGGAGGATGTCGAGGGGCTCGAAGCCGGCGGTGACGAGGGGTAGGCCGTACTTCTCAGGCACGAACCGGTAGGGCCGGTTACCGATGACGGTGGACACGTGGCCTGGGCCGAGGAAGCCGTTGAGGCGCAGGTCCGGGGAGTCGAGGATGGCCTTCAGCGGCGGGACGATCGTGACGTGGTTGCAGAACAGGCTGAAGTTGGTCACGCCCTTCTGCATGGCCTTCATGACGGTGACCGCGGTGGACGGGGCGGTGGTTTCGAAGCCGACGGCGAAGAACACCACCTGCTTGTCCGGGTTGGCGACGGCAATGCGCAGGGCGTCGAGCGGTGAGTACACCATCCGGACGTCCGCACCCCTGGCCTTGGCTTCCAGGAGGTTTCCGTTGCCGCCGGGAACCCGCATCATGTCGCCGAACGACGTGAAGATCACGCCGGGCGTCTCGGCCACCGCGATGGCGTCGTCGACGCGACCCATGGGGATCACGCAGACCGGGCAGCCCGGGCCGTGGACAAGCTCCACGGTCTCGGGGAGCACGTTCTCGATCCCGTGCTTGTAGATGGTGTGGGTGTGGCCGCCGCACACCTCCATGAATTTATAGTGGTTGCCCTCGGCCAGCTGGGTGATGTGACGGAGGATGTCCCGCGCCGCCGCCGGGTCGCGGTACTCGTCGACGAACTTCACAGTGTCACCTTCCTCACAGCGGGGCCTCGGCGCTGAAGTCGCGAATCTCGTCGTCGTAGACGCTGCCCAACTGCTTGATGAAGTCGAGCGTGCTCGCCGCCTCCTCCTCGTCGATCTTCGTCATGGCGAACCCGACGTGGATCAGGACCCAGTCGCCGACCTTGATGCCGCCGGCGTCGCCCATGACCAGGCCGACATTGACCTCACGGCGTACGCCGTCCACGTCGGCCGTGGCCCGGTGCTCCGCCGGGTCGAGAATCTCGACGATTTGTCCGGGAATCCCGAGACACATCTGCACTACCTCCAAAGAGTTGGTCACCCCAGTGTCGCACCTGGGACGGCGTTTACGGACGGGAAGCTGAAGCCTTGGTGCTGAGGGTGTCGTACCGGTCGAGCAGGGTGACGAGGATCTCCCGGACGTCGCGCAGGCTCTGCACCGACTCGTTGAGGCCCTTGCGGCCCTGCTCGGTGAGCACGTAGGTGCGGCGGGCCGGCCCGGCCTGGGACGGCTCCCACCAGGAGGACACCATCTCCTCCTTCTCCATCGCCCTGAGATAGCGGTACAAGCCGCCGGGCTCGGCGCCCTTGATGCCCATGCGGCGCACGTGCTCCAGGAGCTCGTAGCCGTGGGACGGGCCTTCGGCGAGGAGCAGCAGCAGGCACGGCTTCAGGTAGTGCCTGGGCAGCGTGCCGTTCGAGTCGGTCGCGTTGCTCATACTCACGGGCTGATCCTCACGGGCCTGGTTCTCATGCGGAAGCCTTTCCTGTTCGGGATCGGGCGCACGCCTCGGCTTCGGCGGCGGAGGTGTGGCACCAGCATTCGTCGTTGCACTCGCTCGCCACGGGGTGGACCTGGTCGGTGAAGGCGGTGGCCAGTTGGGCTTCACCTTCGGCCAAGGCCCGCTGGGAGAGGGCGTACCAATCACCGTCCTGCACGAGCGAGCCGTCGGAAACCAGCAGGTCGACGTAGCTCGAAAGGTTCTCGTGCACGTCGACGCCGCCATCCACACCCAGATAGGACCGGATGAGGTCAAGATCGACGATGTCGCCGAGCCCCTCCCCATGGAGCCAGTAGACGACCTGCAGGATCTCGCTGCGCCAGTACAGGACACGCAACTGCTCGGATTTCGGAGCCGAGGAAGTCAAGGGGTGCCGCCCTGAGAGGTAACTGGAAACCGGATAGATGCAGTTTACATCTATAGGCCCTTCGTGCGGGTACCTTTCTTCCCCCGCTGTGGAAGAATGCCCGCGGCTTGTCCCTCGAGAAAGCGCGGTCCATGAGAAGTCGCTGAGCGCGTCCCACGAGTTCGCCCGGTCGGGCGAAGCTCCGGACCGCCCAGCGCCAGACGGGCTGAGCCAGCCTCCTGGTCCCGGGTGGTCCCCACCCCACGTACCCAGGAGGAAATCCGTCAGATGTCAACAGTTCCCGTGTCGATGCCCGCGTACATGGCGCGACTCGCTCCCGTGCTCAACGACGTCGTCGCTCCGGCTGCGGCCGAGATCGACCGCACCGGCGCCTACCCCCGTCCCGCCCTCGACGCCCTCGGGCGGGCCGGCCTGCTGGGCCTGATCAGCGCCCCCGAGGTCGGCGGGAGCGGCGAGGGCCACCGGGCCGCCACTGCGGTGGTCCAGGCCGTCGCCGAGCATTGTGGATCGACCGCCATGGTGCTGATGATGCACTACGCCGGCACGGCCGTCCTGGAGGCGTCCGCTTCAGAGACAGGCGGCGCGGACTCCTCGGTGCGGGAGCGGATCGCCGCCGGCGACTACGTCACCACCCTCGCCTTCTCCGAAGCCGGGTCGCGCAGCATGTTCTGGGCCCCGATGTCCACGGCCACGCCTGGCTCCGGCACCGTGGCCTCTGCCACCCTCGATGCCGAGAAGAGCTGGGTCACCTCTGCCGGCGAGGCCGACGGCTACGTGTGGTCGAGCAAGCCCGTAACGACCGAGGGGGCGAGCTCGATCTGGCTTGTTCCGGCCGACGCTCCAGGTCTGAAGGTGGGCGGCCCGTTCGACGGCCTCGGCCTACGGGGCAACTCGTCGTGCCCGATGAGCGCCTCCGGCGTGGAGGTGCCCTTGTCGGCCATGCTCGGCGCCGACGGCGGCGGGTTCGACATCATGCTCGGCACGGTCCTGCCCTACTTCCAGGTCATGAACGCCGGGTTCTCGATCGGGACGGCCAACGCCGCCACCGCCCGGGCCGCCCTCCACGCCGCCGCCACCCGATTCGAGCACCTCGACCAGGCCCTGGCCGACAACCCGGTGGTCCGGGCCAACGTCGCTCGCATGCGGATCGCCACCGACGCGGCCGAGGCCCTGCTGCTCGACACCCTCACCGCGCTGGAGACGGGCCGGGACGACGCCACCCTGCGGGTCCTCGAGGTGAAGGCGCTGGCCGGTGAGACGGCCATCGACGTCACCGATCTGGCCATGCGGGTGTGCGGCGGGGCCGCGTTCCGCAAGGAGGTCGGGGTGGAGCGCAACTTCCGGGACTCCCGGGCCGCCGCGGTGATGGCCCCCACCACCGACACCCTGTACGACTTCATCGGCCGGATCGCCTGCGGCCTCCCGCTCTTCTGATGGCCGACTTTCAAAACACGCCGTTGCTGATGGGAGCGGTGGCCTATGACTCGAAGGTCGTCACCATCTGGGACGGCTTCCGCGATTGGTTCGCGGGCCAGGGGTTCGAGTTCGACTACGTCCTGTACTCCAACTACGAGCGCCAGGTGGAGGCCCTGTCGGCCGGCCACATCCACGTGGCCTGGAACTCCCCGCTGGCGTGGGTGCGGGCGGCCCGCATGGGCGACGTGCGCGCTGTGGCCATGCGGGACACCGACTGCGACCTCACGTCGGTCGTCGTGGTCCGGGCCGACTCGGGGATCGAGTCGGTGGCCGACCTGGCCGGGCGCACGGTGGCGGTCGGCGCGGTCGACTCGCCCCAGGCCACCCTCATCCCCCTGTCGCACCTGCGCTCGCTGGGGGTGGACGACGTGAAGGTGCAGTACCACGACGTCGGCGTCGGCAAGCACGGCGACCACGTCGGCGGGGAGCGGGACGCGGCCCGGGCGCTCATGTCGGGGGCGGCCGACGCCGCCTGCATGATCGACGGCAACCACCTGCTGTTCGGGGTGGAAGGCACCATGCCTGCAGGCTCCACCGTGATCGTGGCCCAGACACCGCCGTACGACCACTGCAACTTCACCGTGGCCGGGTCGGCGCCGGCGGGTCTGGTGGAGCGGTTCCGGGAACTGCTGCTGGGCATGAGCTACGACGATCCCCAGGTCCGGCCGCTCCTCGACCTGGAAGGTCTCAAGGCGTGGCGGGAGGGGCGCACCTCGGGGTACGCCCAGCTCGAGCGGGCGGTGGAGGAGGTGGGGTTCTACGACGGCGCAGGCAGCGTCACCGCTTCCGACTACCACCCTTGAAAGTCTGCGACCTTGACACTCTCGGCCTCGACCAGGGCGGCCACCTACTCCTGAAGCACGCCCTGGCGGGGGTGGCCGTGGGGGAGCGGGTGGAGGTACGCGGGGACTCGCCGGAGTTGGCCGTCCACGTCCGTGCGTGGTGCCGGGCCCAGGGTCACGGCTACGAATGGCCGTACGTTGTACGGGGCGCCTCGGCCGGCGCCCGGGAGCGGGGCGCGGACACGACCGGCGGGGTGGCCGAGCGGGCGCCGTCCACGTGGGGACTGGCCGCCCGGGGCGCGCTGGTGGAGGCCGGCGGCCCGGACTTCCCGTTCACCCTCGACGAGAAGTCGGCGGTCTGGACCGACGCCGCCGCCGGCATCTACCGCCAGGCCGTCGCCGCCCAGTGGGACCCTGCGGTCGCCGTGGATTGGAACGAGCCGTTCGACCTCCCCAAGGAGGTGGAGGACGCGGTCGTGCAGGTCATGACCTACCTGATCGAGAACGAGAACGCCGCCCTCGTGGTGCCGGCCCGTTTCCTCGGCCAGATCCATCCTCACTTCCGGGAGGTGGTGGGGGTGCTGGCCGTCCAGGTGGCCGACGAGGCCCGCCACGTCGAGGTCTTCACCCGCCGGGCCGAGCTCAAGCGGGGCGGCGGCCCTCTGGGCCTGTCGACCGTGGGCGGCCAGGCCTCGCTCCTCACTTTGCTCGAGGAGCCCGACTTCGCCCTGGCCCACTTCCTGCTGTCGGTGCTGGGCGAGGGCACGTTCCTCTCACTGCTGTCCTTCCTCGAGCGCTACGCCCCCGACCCGGTCACCCGCCGGATCACCCACCTCGCCCTGGCCGACGAGGCCCGTCACGTGGCCTTCGGCATGGCCCACCTGGGGGCGGTTATGGCCGGCGACCCGAGCCTCCGGCCCCGCCTGGCCGCCACCGTGCGTCGCCGCCACGACGCCCTGGCCTCCACCGCCGGCCTCAACAGCGAGGTCTTCGACGCCCTCGTCGTCCTGGCCGCCGGCACCTTCACCCCGGCCGCAATCGCCGACGGGTTCGCCAAGGTTCAGACCCTCGAGGCCGACATGGACGAGGGCCGGCGCCGGCGCCTGGCCAAGCTGGGCTTCGACCGCGACGAAGCCGCCGAGCTAGCCGAGCTCCACACCCGCAACTTCATGTAGCCGCCGTTCTTCGGGTCTGGGACAACCGTGGCGGTACTTCTGGGCCCGGAAGCCGGAGGCGGCCACGCTTTCCGTCGCACGTCTCCGTCGAGCAGCGTCGCAGGGCGGAGATCTCAGAGGACCGTCTCGGCGATGTACACGATTGTGATCTCGTCGGGTTCTGGCCCCGCCGTCCAGAGGATCGACCAGTCACCAAGCATCGTCGGCGTGCATCGGAGTTGTCCGTACATCTCGGTGGCAAACTGACGATTCAGAAGCCTCGGCTGGAACGGGTCACGCTCGAGGCGAGCGAGTGTTCGTAGAACAGCGGCGTGAACCCTCGACCTCGAACGGTCGCCTTCCAGGCGTTTCATGGCGAGGTCGGCATCGGGCAACCACAGCAGATTCATGGCTCCAGGCTATCCACTGGCCTACCAATTGTGGCGTATGCCAAATTGTCACACCGCCGTGATAGATTATTGCCATGACAACACAGCCACGTCGCGAAGAGATTCTGCTCGATGGCCGTCGCCGGACGAGCCTCGCCAAGGTTGGAGCGAAGGCCGACACTCGGTACCTCGCCGACACGCTCGACGACGGAACCGTGGTGCTGACGCCTGCTGTGACTATCGAGAAGTGGGAGTTGGCCGTGCTGAGCAACCCCGAGATCCGCGCTGCGCTCGATCGGTCCTTGTCTGCCAATCGCGACGAACTCGTCAGTCGTGGATCGTTCGCCGCCTTCGAAGAGGCAGACGCCGACTAACCGACTCAGTCTGACGCCGGGGTTGCTAGCCCCTGGGCTGCAGGAGCTTGTCGGTGAGCTTGGACACCGCCGCGACGACGGGGCTGGCGGGGTCGAAGTCGATCAGGGGGATCTCGGCCTTGTCGGCGTCGAGGACCTGGGTGCTCCAGGGCAGCTCGCCCTCGAGGGTGAGGCCGTGGCGCTCGCAGTACTCGGCGATGGCCGAGGCGTCGTCGGGGGAGCGCAGCTTGTTGGCCACCACGCCCACCCGGGGGATGGGCAGC
>Ga0136633_1003003_pt1 | contig 11283 bp, 8 predicted proteins | sample AntDrymeUQ832206_2_FD_105494 | JGI IMG/M metagenome (GOLD analysis project Ga0136633, IMG submission 105494) | Polar desert sand microbial communities from Dry Valleys, Antarctica - metaG UQ83 (22.06) | ecosystem: Environmental > Terrestrial > Soil > Desert | place: Antarctica: Dry Valley...
CTCGGGGTCGGCGATCATCTCATTCCACTGCGCGACCCAGCCGACGGTGCGCGCAAGCGCGAACAGCGCGGTGAACATGTCAGTCGGGAAGCCGATCGCGTTCAAAATCACCCCTGAGTAAAAATCGACGTTGGGATAGAGCTTCTTCTCGATGAAATAATTGTCGCTGAGCGCAATCCGCTCGAGCTCCTTGGCGACGTCAAGCACCGGATCGGAGATGTTGAGCTCTTTCAGCACCTCGTCGGCCGTCGCCTTCATGACCTTCGCCCGCGGGTCGAAATTCTTGTACACGCGGTGGCCGAAGCCCATCAGCCGGAACGGGTCGTTCTTGTCCTTGGCGCGGGCGATATATTCGGGGATTCGGTCGGTCGTCCCGATCTCGCGCAGCATGTTCAACGCGGCCTCGTTGGCGCCGCCATGCGCCGGTCCCCACAGGCACGCGATGCCCGCGGCGATGCAGGCGAACGGATTGGCGCCGGACGATCCCGCCAGCCGCACGGTCGAGGTCGAGGCGTTCTGCTCATGGTCGGCGTGGAGGATGAAGATGCGCCGCATCGCGCGCTCGACCACCGGGTTGACCTCATAGGGCTCGGCCGGCACGCCGAAGGTCATGCGCAAAAAATTGCCGGTGTAGCTGAGGCTGTTGTCGGGATAGAGGAACGGCTGGCCGACCGAATATTTATACGCCATCGCGGCGATCGTCGGCATCTTGGCGATCAGCCGGTGCGATGCGATCATCCGCTGCTCGGGGTCGGTGATGTCGGTGCTGTCGTGATAGAATGCCGACAGCGCGCCAACCACTCCGCACATGATCGCCATCGGATGGGCGTCGCGCCGGAAACCCCGGTAAAATGTCGACAGCTGCTCGTGCAGCATGGTGTGGCGCGAAATCGTATAGGTGAAGGTCTCGAGCTCGTCCCTGACCGGCAATTCGCCGTGCAGCAACAGATAGGCGACTTCCATGAAGGTCGACTGTTCGGCGAGCTGGTCGATCGGATAGCCGCGGTGGAGCAAAACGCCCTTTTCGCCGTCGATGTAAGTGATCGCGCTCTCGCAGCTCCCGGTCGAGGTGAAGCCGGGATCGTAGGTGAACATGCCGGTCTCGGCATAAAGCTTGCGGATGTCGACCACGTCTGGACCGATCGAGCCTTCGAGCAATGGAAAGTCGAAGTCGCCGCGCGGCGTGCGCATCGAGACCGATTTATCGCTCATTCACTTAGGCTCCACCATCTGATCGGCGATCCGGGCGAGACTTTCGTCTCGGCCCAAAAGCACGAGAACGTCGAAAATGCCCGGCGACGTCGCGCGGCCCGTCAGCGCGGCGCGGAGCGGCTGGGCAAGCTTTCCGAGCTTTACCCCCGCCTCCTCGGCAACGTCACGGACACACGCCTCTAACGACGGCGGGTCCCAATCGGCAAGCCCGACCATCGCCGCATGGACATTGGCCAGCAACGCCTTCCCCTCGCCGGTCAGGAGCGCGGCAGCGCCGGCATCGGGCTCGATTGGGCGGGCGGCGAACAGGAAGGCCGCGCCCTCGGCAAGCTGATTGAGGTTGTGCGCGCGCGCCTTGAGCTCGGGCATTGCGCGCCCAAGCAGGGCGAGCTGCGCCGGATCGAGCCGCAGTTTCGGCGCGACCAGTGCGGCGAGCCGCTCGTCATCGGCCTCGCGGATGTAGTGGCCGTTCAAATTCTCGAGCTTCTTGACGTCGAACCGCGAGGGCGACTTGCCGACATGATCGAGGTCGAACCACTCGATTGCCTGGTCGCGGGCGATGATCTCGTCGTCGCCATGGCCCCAGCCGAGCCGGAGCAGATAGTTGGACACCGCTTCGGGTAGCATGCCCAGCTCGTCGCGATAGGCATCGACCCCAAGCGCGCCGTGGCGCTTCGACAATTTCGCGCCGTCGGACCCGTGGATCAGGGGAACGTGGCCATAAATGGGCTCGGGCCAGCTCATGGCGCGGATGATCGCCAGCTGTCGGAAGGCATTGTTGAGATGGTCGTCGCCGCGGATCACATGGGTGACGCCCATGTCATGATCGTCGACCACCACCGCCAGCATGTAGGTCGGCGACCCGTCCGAGCGCAGCAGGATGAAATCGTCGAGCTCGGCGTTCTGGACAGTGACCTTGCCCTGGACCCGGTCCTCGATGACCGTCTCGCCCTCGCGCGGGGCCATGAGGCGGATGACCGCGGACCCTTCGCCGGCGCTGGAACCCTCGCGCCACGGGCTGTCGATGCGGAATGGCCGGCGTTCGGCCTGCGCCGCGGCGCGCTGCGCGGCGAGCTCTTCCTGGCTCATCCAGCAGCGGTAGGCGTGGCCCCGCTCGAGCAGTAAGTGGGCGACCTCGGCGTGGCGCGCCCAGAATTGCGACTGGTAATATTCGTGGCCGTCCCAATCGAGCCCGAGCCAGCGCATCCCGTCGAGGATCGCGGCAATCGCCTCGTCGGTCGAGCGGGCGCGGTCGGTATCCTCGATCCTGAGCAGGAATTTCCCGCCGTGATGGCGCGCGAACAGCCAGTTGAACAATGCCGTGCGGGCGCCGCCGATGTGCAGAAATCCGGTCGGGGAGGGGGCGAAGCGAGTGACGACCTGCGCTGATGACTGGCTTGCGCTGTTCAATGTATCTCCGCTTGCGCTGTGGCGCGCTTTCCTCTTTGCTCAATGCTGCAATGCAATGGATGAGCGCCCCTAACATAGCGGGTGCGCCTCTTCCACAGCGGGCTCGGGGCTATTGGGGAGCGCATGGTCGCGCGGCATTCGAAGGGGTCGAAAGGCTCCTCGAGGCGGAGCGTGCGCAGCTTCCGCCGTGGATCACGGTCGGCCTCGGGCTCGGCGTCGCCGCCTGGTTCGCGCTCGATGTCCCACGCGACTGGGCGGCGTTCATGTGCATCTCGGCGGCGCTTGCGCTGAGCGGTTTCGTGCTTGGGCCAGGCCGGGCAGGGCGCGCGCTCGGCTGGTTCGCGCTTGCCGCGCTCGTGGGCTGCGCCCTCGTCTGGTCGCGCAGCGAGCGTGTGCGCGCAGCCCGGCTCGAGCGTCCGATCGTCACCGAGTTCACCGCCCGCATCGAGAGGATCGACCATCTCGCGGCCAAGGGGACCGAGCGCCTGACGCTCGCTCCGGAAACAACGCTCGCGCCCTTGGCGACCGAATTGCCGCCGCGCCTGCGCTTGTCGATCGGCCGCGACGATGCTCCGCCGGGCCTTGCGCCGGGAGCCGTGATTCGCGCTCGCGGTCGGCTCGCCCCGCCGCCGCCAATGGCCTTGCCAGGCACTTATGATTTCGCGCGCGATGCCTGGTTCAAGGGCATCGGCGCAGTGGGCAAGGCGCTTGGACCGATCACGGTCGTCAAGCCCGCCAAAGCGCAAGGACTGGAGCGAGCGCGCGACAGCTTGCGGACGCATGTTTCAGCCAGTCTCCCGGAGCGCCCCGCGGGAATTGCCATCGCGCTCGCCACCGGCGACCAGAATTCGGTGACCAGGTCCGACGCCGAGGCGATGCGGCGCAGCGGCCTCACGCATTTGCTGTCGGTCAGCGGGTTGCACATTGCCGCCGTGGTCGCGGCGACCATGCTGCTGACATTGAAGCTGCTGGCACTCAGCGAGCGGCTCGCGTTGCGTTTCAACCTTATTCTGGTGGCGGCCGGGGCCGCGGCGGCGACCGGGATCGGCTACACGCTTCTGACCGGCGCGCAGGTGCCGACGGTGCGGAGTTGCATCGCGGCATTGCTCGTGCTCGGCGGGATTGCGCTCGGGCGCGAGGCGATCAGCATCCGCCTGATCGCGGTTGGCGCGCTGCTGGTGCTGCTGTTCCGGCCCGAGGCGGTCGCCGGCGCGAGCTTCCAGATGAGCTTCGCCGCGGTCACCGCGATCATCACGCTTCACTCGTCGCAATGGGCGCGGAGGATGTTCGAGCGGCGCGAAGAAGGGGCGATTGTCCGCAGTGCGCGCTGGCTCGGTGCGATGGTCGCCACTGGGCTGGTGGTCGAGCTCGCGCTGATTCCGCTCGCGCTGTTTCATTTCCACCGCGCGGGGCTCTACGGCGTCGCCGCGAACATTATCGCCATCCCGCTCACCACGTTCGTCATCATGCCGCTGGAGGCGGGCGCGCTGCTGCTCGATGCCGCCGGGCTGGGCAAACCGCTGTGGCTGTTGTGCGGCTGGTCGATCGACGCCTTGCTGGGCCTCGCCAACGCGGTTGCGTCCGCCAAGGGCGCGGTGGCGATGCTGCCGTCAATGCCGGGGTGGGCGTTCGCGCTGATGGTCACCGGCGGGCTTTGGCTGTGCCTGTGGCAGGGCCGCATTCGCCTGCTCGGCCTTGTGCCCGCGCTGTTGGGAGCGCTCGGCGCCGCAAGCGCGCCGACGCCCGACCTGCTGGTGACCGGTGACGGGCGGCACGTGGCCGTGATCCGCGACGGAGTGCCGCATATGCTGCGCGAACGCACCGGCGATTATATGCGCAGCCTGCTCGGCGAAGCAGCCGGGTTCGACGGCGAGCCCTTCATCCTTGGTGGCGCGGGGTTCAGCGCCTGCTCGCGTGACAGTTGCGTCGCGACATTCGGTGGCGGCGATGAACGCCACTGGCGGCTGCTTGCGACGCGATCGTCGCAGCGCATCGACTGGGAACGGCTAGTCGCCGCCTGCGCCAGTGCCGACATCGTCGTTTCGGAGCGCTGGCTTCCGCGCGGCTGCACGCCCCGCTGGCTCAAGCTCGACCGCAACACGCTTGAGCGGACCGGCGGGGTTGCACTTTTCGTGCGGGGCGCGCCGCGGATCGAGACGGTCGCGCAACGCGTCGGGCAACATCCTTGGGCGAGCGTCATCCCGCAATATAAGCCGCGCGGGCCGAGGTCACGCTTGCGGCCTGGCCATGATCGAGCGCCTAATTCTCGCTCCACACCGCCAGCTCATTTCCCGAAGGATCGATGAACTGAAAGCGCCGTCCTCCGGGGAAGCTGAAAATCGCCTTGGCGATCACTCCGCCGGCCTTGGTCACCGAGTCGAGCGCGGCTTCGAGATCGGTCACGCGAACCACTGGCAGCGGCGCCGACAATGGATTCGACGGATCGCCCTGGAGGCCGACGTCGGTGGTGCCGTTGGTGGTCGCCGAATAGCTCGGCCCGTAATCGTTGAACTGCCAGCCGAACGCCTTGGTGTAGAAGGCGCGAGTCAGCTCATGCGCGGTCGCGCTGGGCAGCTCGACATAATCGATCCGCGCGTCGCTCACGACTTTGGCCTTCATTCGCTCAATACCGCCGTATGAGGCCCGCCAGGCGGCCCTGGATTTGCACGCGATCTTCCTCGTAGCGCTGTGGTTCGTAGCTGCGATTGGCGGGGTCGAGGCGGACCATCGAGCCTTCGCGGCGGTAGGTCTTGAGAGTCGCTTCCACATTGTCGACCAAGGCCACGACAATCTCCCCGTCACGCGCTGTGTCGACCTTGCGGATGAGTGCGAAATCGCCGTCGAGAATGCCTTCCTCGACCATCGAGTCGCCGGACACCTCAAGCGCATAATGCTCGCCCGGCCCAAGCAGCGCCGCGGGAACGGAGAAAGTCTCTGTGCCCTGGAGCGCTTCAATGGGGGTGCCCGCAGCAATCCGGCCGTGCAGCGGCAAGTCGACCGTATCGTTCGCAGCGGTCCTTGCGGACGCCGTCGGGCGGATCGGCACCACCGTCGCCGAGTGCGCTGCCGGCCGCATCTCCGGCAATTTCACGACCTCAAGCGCGCGCGCGCGGTTGGGCAGCCGGCGGATGAAACCGCGCTCCTCGAGCGCCGAGATCAGCCGGTGAACGCCCGACTTGGACTTGAGCGCCAGCGCCTCGCGCATTTCATCGAAGCTCGGGCTGACGCCGCTCTCACGGAGGCGGCCGTCGATAAACAACAGTAGCTCACGCTGCTTGGCTGTTAGCACTGGCCGTCTCCCGTTGGAACGAACGGGGAACGTGTAGGCAACGAAGCAGAGCAGGTCAAGCCCGCGCTTAGTTGGCCCCGCTGGCCAGCCGGACTTTGAGTGCCTGGATCGCGGCCACGTTGGTCGTGGCCTTCATCTCGGCGCGCATCGCGGCGATGAACTGCCGCGCATAATCCTCCGACAGCGATTGTTGCAGCTCCGTTTGCATCTGGTTGATTAGGCTCGGCTGAAGAAGTGCGTTGCCGGGGACGATCTTGGTCACCTTGACCACGAACAGCCCGCGGCCCTGGGGGTCGGCGACCATCCGGCTTTTCCCTTGGACCAGGGTGAACAGCATTTGCAGCGGCGGCGGCACCGCCCCTTGCGCGGTCGCGATCTGTATCCGACGCGCGGCCAGCGGACGCACCGGGGGCAGGGCCACGCCAGCCTCGCGCACCGCCTGGGCAAGCGGGACGCCGCGATTGGCCTTGGCCGCAATCGCCTCGGCCGCCGAGCGGGCGCGCCGGGCCGACTGATGGTCGATCCAGTCGGTCGTCAGACGTTCGCGGATATTGGGCAGCGGGGGCGGCGCGGCGGGGACCACCTCGAGCGGCGCGACCATGACATAACCGCCTTCGTTGGGCAGAGTGACTATTTCCGGCGGGTCGTTGGGCGCCGATTCGAAGCCCGCCTTGATCGCGCCAGCGAGGTCGGCGGGAGCGCGGAATGCGGGATTGGGGAGCGACCGGCCGTTGGCCGCAATCAGCGGCGTGGTCGTCACCGTTAGCTTGGCGGCGGCCGCGGCCTCGGCGAAATTGCTTCCTTCGTCGATCGCGGTCTGGACCGTGTCGACCAGCTCCTCGAGCGCCGCCTTGTTCTTGTCGACGAGCAGCTTGCCGGCGATCTCCTCGCGCGCCTGCGCAAGCGGCTTGCCGCCCTGGGACTTGACCGCGTCCACCTTGACCACGACCCAGCCGAAGTCGGACTGGAGCGGGCCGACGACGGCGCCCGCCGGGGCCGCGAAGACCGCGGCGGCGATCTTCTCGCCGGCCGCGCCGGCATAAGCCGCCCGGGTCTGGTCGGGGACCGACGTGACCGCGGCATTGGCGCCGGCGGGGGCCGCAGCGGCGCTCATGCTGGCGCCGCTTTTGGCGCGCGCCGCAATGCCCGCGGCACTTGCCTGGTCGGGCACCACCGCCTGGGTCAGGCTGCGAGTCTGCCTCGCGCCATAGGTTTCGAGATTGGCGTTGTAATAAGCCGCGATTTCCTGCTCGGATGTCGCAACTCCGGGTACATCGGGGCCAATTCGCGCGATCCGCAGCGCGCGCTGCTCGGGAATCGTGTAGCGGGCGCGGCTGGCGACGTAGAATTTCTGCAGGTCGGCGTCGCCCGGCTTCAATCCGGCGCGGAACGCTCCGAGCGGGATCGCGGCGGCCTCGCCCTCGCGGGATTCGAGCAACATGGAGGCGTAGGGGGTAGCCATCCCGACCGACACCCGGGCGTTGGCCGCGACCGGGGTCAGAAGCATGCGCTGCAACAAACCGCCAGTGATGATCTGGCGCACCTGCGCGTCGGTCAGACGCTGTTGGGCAAGGAATGCCTGATAAGCCTGGTCGCTGAACTGGCCGTTCAGTCCCTTGGTCTGCGGAATTTGCGCAATTTCCGCATCGACCAGCCGCTTCGAGAGGTGGAACCCGTATTTGTCGGCAAAGGCGATCATTGTGCGCTGGTCGATGAGCGCGGAGAGGATAGTGTCGAAATCGCCGGCAATTGTCGCATAATCGGCGTCGGGCCGCTGCTGCCGCACCTCCTGCAGGCGGCGCTGCATCGAATCGCTCATTTCGCGGTCGGTGACTTCCTGGTCGCCGACCTTGGCGAGGGTCGAGCTCGACGAGCCGAACCCGACGTCGCCTGTTCCGAAATTCTGGATATCGCCGATCGCGAAACCGGCGAGGATCGCGACGAGGATGAGGACGAGAACGCCGGTGCCGATTTTCGATTTGGAAATATTGCGGAAAAAACTGAGCATTTGCGGCCGATGCGATGGGACAGGGAAGGGCCGCTTTAGGGGCCGGGCTGGCGCGCATCAAGCGGCGCCGCTAGGGCCGCGCGACCCGTTGAATACGCCCAGCAGGAGGCAGGATGACCGCGCGCAAGCTCGTCGCCGGAAACTGGAAGATGCACGGCCTGTCGCAGGACCTTGCCGAGGTTGCTGCGATCGCCGGCCAGTCGCGGCAATTTCCCACGGTCGACGTAGCGCTGTGCCTGCCCGCGATCCTCATCGAGCGCGCCGTGCGGGCGGTTCCGGATTTCCCGATCGGCGCCCAGGACGTCCACCAGGCGGAGGCCGGGGCGCACACCGGTTGCACCTCGGCGAAGATGCTTCGCGATGCCGGCGCGCGGCTGACCATCGTGGGCCATTCCGAACGGCGCGAGGCGCAACGCGAAAGCGATTGCGAGGTCAAGGCCAAGGCGGCGGCAGCGATCGCGGCCGGGCTCGACGTGATCCTGTGCATCGGTGAAAGCCTCGCCGTTCGCGAAAACGGAACGGCGATCGAAACCGTCATCGGGCAGCTCGAAGGCTCACTTCCGCAGGTCGCGGGCGCAAGCCGCCTCGCAATTGCTTATGAACCCATCTGGGCAATCGGAACCGGCAAGGTGCCGACAATGGCCGAAATCGCCGAGATGCACGGCGCGATTCGCCGCTTCCTCGGGGAAACATGCGGCGATTCGGCCGGGGAAATGCGGATTCTGTACGGCGGCTCGGTCAAGGGATCGAACGCCGCCGAAATTTTCGCACTGGCCGATGTCGGCGGGGCGCTGGTCGGCGGAGCGAGCCTCACGGCGGCGGACTTCATTCCGATCGTCGCCGCGGCCGCCACGGCTGGCGCCGGTTGAAGCGAGGGGCGCTATCCCCTAGATCGTCCGCTCTCCCGTCCATTTGAAAGCTCCCCGATGTTCGCCTTCCTCCTGATCGTCCAATCGGTCGTCGCCATCTCGCTGGTCGGCGTCATCCTGATGCAGCGCTCCGAAGGCGGCGGACTCGGCGTCGGCGGGAGCTCGTCGGGTTTCATGACCGCGCGCGGCGCATCGGATTTCCTGACCCGATCGACGTCGATCCTCGGCGGCGTGTTCATCAGCCTGTCGATCGCCTTGGCGGGAATTGCCGGCGCGACTCGCGAGCCGGCCAGGATTGACACCTCGCTTGCCGGCAAGGTTGTTCCGCTGGAGCGCAGCCAGCCAGCGCCGGGCCAGCCCGGAGCCGCGCCCGCGCCCGGGACCGCAACTCCGCCAGCGACGGCACCGCAGCAGAACCAGCAAGCGCCCGCGGTTCCGCTCGCCCAGTAAGGCCAAGCACCGCTCGCCCACAATTATTTTGAAGTCGCCGCTTGCCCAAGCGGGCCCAACATCCCTAAGCCTCAATTCCCATGGCGCGGTTCATATTTGTCACCGGCGGCGTGGTCTCATCGCTTGGGAAGGGTTTGCTCTCCGCGTCGCTCGGTGCGCTCCTTCAGGCGCGCGGCTATACGGTGCGCATTCGCAAGTTCGACCCCTATCTCAACGTCGATCCGGGAACGATGAGCCCGTATCAGCATGGCGAGGTGTTCGTCACCGACGATGGCGCCGAAACCGACCTCGACCTCGGCCATTACGAGCGGTTCACTGGCGTGTCCTCGAAACAGTCGGACAATATCACCACCGGGCGGATCTATAGCGACATCATCGCCAAGGAACGGCGCGGCGATTATCTCGGCGCGACGGTCCAGGTCATCCCGCACGTCACCAATGCGCTCAAGGAATTCGCGCTTAACGACATCGGCGACGTCGATTTCGTCATTTGCGAGATCGGCGGAACGGTCGGCGATATCGAAAGTCTGCCGTTCATCGAGACCATCCGCCAATTGCGCAACGACCTTGGCCGCGACCAGACGGTCAGCGTCCACACGACGCTGGTTCCGTGGATCGCGGCCGCAGGCGAACTCAAGACCAAGCCGACCCAACATTCGGTGCGCGAGCTGTCGAGCCTCGGGGTCCAGCCCGAAGTGCTGTTGTGCCGCACCGAAAGGGAGCTGCCCGACAGCGAGCGGGCGAAGATCGCCTTGTTCTGCAACGTGTCCCAGTCGGCGGTGATTCCGGCGCTCGACGCGCGCAACATCTACGACGTGCCGCTGCAATATCATTACGCGGGCCTCGACGATGAAGTGTTGAAGGCGTTCCGGATCGAGGATGCGCCGCCGCCCGAGCTGTCGCGCTGGACCGACATCATGGACCGAATCGATCATTATGAAGGCGAAGTGACGATTGGCGTGGTCGGCAAATATGTTGGCCTGCCGGATGCCTACAAAAGCCTTCGCGAGGCGCTGATCCACGGAGGCATCGCCAACCGCGCCAAGGTCAATATCCGCTGGCTCGACGCCGAATTGTTCGAAAGCGAGGAGGCGGACGTCATCGCCGAGCTGGAGCCGCTCCACGGCATCCTAGTTCCCGGGGGCTTCGGCGAGCGCGGCAGCGAAGGCAAGATCGCCTCGGTCAAGTTCGCCCGCGAACGCGAGATCCCGTTCTTCGGCATTTGTCTTGGCATGCAGCTGGCGTGCATCGAGGGCGCGCGCAGCCTCGCCGGGATCGACGCGGCCTCTACCAGCGAGTTCGGCGAAACGCCCGAGCCGGTTGTCGGCATGATCACCGAATGGATGAGCAAGGAAGGACTTCAGAAGCGCGCGGCCGACGGCGATCTAGGCGGCACGATGCGACTCGGCGCTTATCCCGCGAAGCTCGCCGGCAACAGCGTCGTGCGCTCGATCTACGGCAGCGACGACATCAGCGAGCGTCATCGCCACCGCTATGAAGTCAATATCCATTATCGCAGCGCGCTGGAAAACACCGGGCTGCTGTTCTCGGGAATGTCGCCGGATGGGCAATTGCCCGAAATCGTCGAGCGCCCCGACCATCCGTGGTTCATCGGCGTCCAGTTCCACCCCGAATTGAAAAGCCGCCCGTTCGAGCCGCACCCCTTGTTCGCCGGGTTCATCGCCGCCGCGCTCGACCAGTCGCGGCTGGTGTGAGCGTTGCCGCGAGCGTTGCCGCGAGCGTTGCCCTGACGCGGGCGGCACCTTAAATAATCTCGATGAGCGACGGCATTTCAACATGAGCAACAGCATTTCGAGCCGCCTGATCGTCCTTGGCTCGGGACCGGCGGGCTACACCGCCGCGATTTACGGCGCGCGCGCGGGCCTGGCGCCGATCATCATCCAGGGCATCCAGCCCGGCGGGCAGCTGACCACTACCACCGACGTCGAAAATTATCCCGGCTTCCGCGACGTCATCCAGGGCCCGTGGCTGATGGAGGAGATGCAGGCCCAGGCCGAGCATGTCGGGACCAAGGTCGTGTGGGA
>Ga0136633_1003004_pt1 | contig 11279 bp, 10 predicted proteins | sample AntDrymeUQ832206_2_FD_105494 | JGI IMG/M metagenome (GOLD analysis project Ga0136633, IMG submission 105494) | Polar desert sand microbial communities from Dry Valleys, Antarctica - metaG UQ83 (22.06) | ecosystem: Environmental > Terrestrial > Soil > Desert | place: Antarctica: Dry Valley...
CGAGGTCCGCTACAGCGGCCGCCTGACCGCCGTCCTGCCGCAGGCATTGCGGCTGCTCATGCTCAAGGCCGACGGCTCGTTCATGGTCCATGCCGACAGCGGCGGCTATAAGCCGAGCAACTGCGACTAGACGTTGTAGCCCACATCACGTAGCATCGCGGGCGTGGTCAAGCCAACCCTCCCCGTCGACATCTACGTCCGCGTCTCGCGCGTCGGCGGACGCGAGAACATGATTTCCACCGACGAGCAGGAGCGCCGCGCGCGCGCGCTCGCTCGTGATCGCGGCCTTACGGTCGGCCGCGTGATCCCCGATGTCGACGAGTCCGGCGGCAAGCTGGACCGTCCCGGCCTCCAAGAAGTCCTGCGCCGCGTCGAGGCGCGCGAGTCCGGCGGCGTGATCGTCGCGTGGCTCGACCGGCTCTCACGCGACTCGGAGCACGCGCACGGACTCCTGCGGCGCATCGACGAGGCTGGCGGCCACGTCTACGCGCCCGACGCGCCCGAGGACATGACCACGCCCGAAGGCGAGCTGATGGTCGGGATCATGTTCGCGTTCGCGATGTACGTCCGCAAGCGCGCTCGCGCCGGCCTTGAGCGGGCGAAAGAGAACGCCATCGCCGACGGCCGTCCGGTCATCACCCGCCCGGCGGTCGGGTACCGGCTCGGCGACGATCGGCGACTCGAACCGGACCCGCGCACCGCGCCCGTCGTGCGCGAGGTCTTCGAGCGTCGCGCCACAGGAGCCGGTCCGGTCGAGCTTGGCGACCTGCTCCAGGAGCGCGGCGTGCCGACCTCGCAAGGGTCCACCGTCTGGAGCCGGGCGGCGATGTACAACCTGATCCAGAACCGCGTCTACCTCGGCGAGCTGCGCTACGGCACCGACGACCGCTACGTCAACGCGACGGCGCACGAGCCGATCGTCGACCTCGCGACATGGACGGCGGCGCAGCATCCGAACGCGACCGGCTCCGTTGCGCTCGCACGCACGTCCGAGCAGTCGGCGTGGCTGCTGACCGGGCTCCTGCGCTGCCATGCCTGCGGCTACTCGATGCAGGGCACGAAGACGAGTCGCGGCAAACGCATCTATCGCTGCCAGCGCAGGCACGCCTCGGGCATGTGCCCGGCACCGGCTCGCATCGACGCCGGCACGGTCGAGAATGGCGCCCTCGCCGCGTTCTGGAGCCTCACGGCCGACCTGGAGGCGAAGGGCTCCACTGGCGTGTCCTGCGACCTCGAAGCGCTCCAGGCGGCGCTACGGCTCGCCGAGCAGCGCCTCGCGCAGGTCGAGTCCGAAGACATGCAGGACGCGCTCGGCGAGCGATGGGCGAGTGTCGTCCGCGAGCGTCGCGACGCTCGTGACGCCGCAGCCGGCGAGCTTGGACGGGCGCGTGCGACCTCGCCGGTCGAGGTCGTCGAGGTCGTGACGCTGCGCGCGGCGTGGGAGGACATGACCACGCGCGAGCGTCGCGACCTGCTCGGCGCTCGCTTCGATGCGCTCGCTCTCAAACGCGACCCGCACGAACTCGTCGCCTTTCCGGCCGGCACCGCGCCGGCCGATCTGCCGCGTCGCGGCTACAAGCGCTCACCGGAGCTGCGTCCGTTCCCTGACACGAGCACGGGTTCCCTGCTCGTCGCGTGAGGACAACGACGAACGCCGTCGCCCCGGACAGCAGGGCGACGGCGTTCTGTGCTGAGGGCGCGATGTTCCCCAGCGGAGCGGAGGACATCGGTCCGCTCGTGTGAAGGTCCCCGGCCTGCCGGATCTCCCGACCAGGGCCCCTGGGCCACTTCCAGCGTCGTGTCGTGCGGGGGCGACTCAGTTCCCCTGGGCGCGTCTGCGGCAGAGCGCGCCCGCCTCACGCCTTTGTCTATTCATCGCACGTGGGCGCGAGGTCAAAGTCGCCGACGCCGATCGACGATCGCACCCTGAGGTGGCTGTAGTACGTGCGGTACCCGCAGGCGCTGCTGGCGACCGGTTTGGACAGGGTCACCGTCACGCGCTGGAACCCGAGCGTGCCGTCGGGGCCATAGTGGATGTCGTAGGAGCGAGCGGATGCGAACGCCACGGAGTTGCCCCACTTGCGCCACTGCAGGCGGCGGAGGTCACGGAGGCCGGCGTTGCCGCCGTTGATCTCCTGCGACAGGCACACGGATGGCCGCTCCTTGAGAACGATCGGCCCGACCCCGGACCGGGACTTGAAGCACGGCACGTAGGTGTGCTTACGGGCCCCGTCCGCGACGCTGCTCGGCACGATTCCGAGGGCCGCAAGGGTAAGCACGATCGCTGCTCTGTTGCGACGCATAGTCGCGCAACCATAGTCGCGCTCCCGGCCGCGCGTGAGCATCAGTGTCTACCGGCCGCGTCGACGATTCGTCAGGCGGGCTGCGGCGATCGGATGCAGCGGCTTCTGCAGCGGCTCTGAGCGCTTCTGCGGCCCTCCGGCCGTCCCGGCTGACTCATGCGCCGGGGACGGCTTCTGGCGCTCGGCGGGCTTCTCGCCAGCCATCACGCCGCTGCGATCCGGGTGGCGGCCGCCTGACGCTCCACACCGAACACGGCGTGACCCTCCAGGCGGACGTTCGAGCGGTTCGTGGCGCCTGCGTCGACCTCGAACCGAGCGAGGCTGATCGGCGACACGTACAGCTTGCCGAGCGCCGAGCTGTCGGTCACGACCGGGGCGGCGGCGGTCTTCGAGATCCTCACCGAAAGGCCGAAGATGCTGCGGGGCGCGAGTTGCGCGGGCGCGAAGACGTAGTACTGCTCGCCGGCCGTCGCGGTCGCGCGCAGCGTGTCGAGCGCCTCGGCGTCCGCAGGGCGCAGGATCAGCGTGTCCGGGCTGTAGCCGGCGGCCTGGATTGTGGTGATCGCCTTGCGGATGCTGACGAGCAGCGGGTCGGTTCCCGGCGCCTGAAAGCCGCTGGCGGCGACGGCGTCGAGCACGAGCTTGTCGAGCGCCTCGTTCAGCGTTAGGCGCAGGTCGCCCTCGATCGTCGTGTTGAACGCGGCCTGTTCGAGGTAGACGTTCGGCACGTTCGACTGAATCGCCGCGACTTGCTTCAGCGAGAGCGTGATGATCTCCAGCACGCTGGAGACCTCGGGCTTCTGCGTCACGGCGTCGATGGCGCGGATGACCGTCGAGGCGGCCGGGATGGTCCGCGCGCTCTGGCGCAGCACCTGCACGGCGGTGTCGCCCGGCTCGACGTTGACCTGCGGGAACACCGGCCATGCGTAGCGGCTGTCGGCGCCGAAGTTGACGCCGGTGCGCCGGGGACCGGGTGCCAGCGTGTCCATGCTGCCGGTGAACGTCGCGGCGCGGAACTCGCCGAAGTCGACGACGGCGGTCTCGCCGGGGAAGCCGTTCTCGCGGAACGCTGCGGCCAGACCACGGGCGGGCCGGTTCGGGCCGCTGCGGTCCTCGACGCGAAGGTTTCCGGTGCTGACGGGCTCCGGCGTGGCCACGGTCGTGGCGGTGATCTCCGGGGCGGCGGTGCCGCCCGTGGTGCTCTCGGGCGGCATAGGAGCCTCCTGTGATGTGACGGGGTCGCCCGTAGCCGGCGGCTCGGGCGTGCTGCGGTATTCGGCTCGTGCGGCGGCGTAGGCAGGGCTGGCCGTGACGGTCACGTCACGAAGCTCGCTGATCTGCTCGACGTGGCGCACGTCGCCGTCCCAGCGGTCGCGGCCGACGACCATGCGCCAGCTCGTGGCGCGCAGGTCTCCGCGTTCGATCGCGACGCGCACGTCTTCGCCGACGGGGCTCTGCGGCAGCTCGACAGACCACGCGAAGCCGTCGGCGCGGTCTTCTGTCGTGAGCGTCGTCGGGTGACGGCCGAGCAGCTTGGAGCGGTCGTGCTCGCGCGTGGCGATCAGGTCGGAGAGGTCGGCGCCGGCCAGTGCGCCGGGCTCGATGATCTCGCGGAAGCCGCCAAGGTCGCGGCTCTCGACGCTGTACGGGATCAGACCGTGCAAGCGCCGGCCTTCGACGGTCGGAGCGGGCGCGGAGACATCGAGCGCGGTGCGCTGCTCGACCGTGCCGGTCTGCGGGCGGGTGATCGTCGTCATGCGGGGTTCTCCTCGGGTGGCAAGTTCTCGGCGCGGCGAACTTCCTCGCGGGTCATCCAGCCGGTGACGGGGCTCAGCGCGGCGGTGTAGACCTCGCTGCGGGTCTTCGAGTCGGCGCGCAGCAGCGCGTCGAGCAGGAACTCGACGTACAGCGCGCCGGGCGCGAGATCGGCGTCCTCGCTGATCGCCTGCTCGATCAGCACGAGCCACGGCCGCAGGCTGTGCGTGACGAACGCGAGCGCCTGCGACTCGGTGTTCGAGTAGGTCATCGAGTCACCCGAGCTCGCGCCGACCATCCACGGCGGCACGCGAAAGATACGCGCGATCTCAGCCGTTGAAAGATGCCGCTGCTCGACGAACTGCAAGTCGTCCAGCGGACCCGAAAGCTGAGTGAAGTCCAGCGGGAGGGTGGAGGTGATCACGGCGATCTTGTGCGCGTTTCGCAATCCCATCTCGTTGGCGGAGAACTCCGAGGCGAACGCATCCTCGGCGGCCTGATCGGGGAACGGCGGAGCGCGCAGAATGCCGGTCGGCCGGGCTCCGTTCTGGAAGAAGTGGTTGGCGTGCGCGGCCAGCGAAGCGCTCAAGTCCATCGCGACGCGGCACTGGCGAACCGGGGACAGGCCAACAAGGCCATCCGTCGACAGTCCGCGCACGTGGATGATGTCCTCGATGCCGTGCTCGCCCTGGCGGCCGAAGCCATCCTTGACGACGTAGCGAAGCTGGCCGTCGCGCAGCTCGACCGTGACGCGATCGGGATGCAGCGGCGCGATTTCGGCGACGCGACCGTCGCTGTCCCGGAACTTGCCGAGGAAGGCGTTCCCGTAGAGCTGCAGGTGCGCCATCGCAGTACCGATCAGGTTCGCCTGCGTCGAACCTGGCGCGGGCCGGCGCAGGAGGTCGGCGAGCCGGCCATCGGCTCGCGTACGGCCATCGGCGGTCTTGCGGTACGGAACGAGCGGGACGCTCGCGGCGGCGTCTGAGAGGCATCGCACGCACGCGAACACGTCGGCGACCGCGAGCGCGTTGGCCGGCGACACGATCGGCACGCCGGATATCCCCGTGGGGAACATCGCCGGTGGGCGCAGTGGCGCGATCGGCGCGGGCACGGCGGGAACCTCGCGGTCCTCGACGGCTCCGAGTGCCCACGGCGATCCTCGTCTGAAAAGCTTGTTGACCATCGGTCAACCTAGAGTAGAGCGCCGCATGGTCGTTACGCCCATAACCGCCCGTCCGCGCCCCGGTCTCGCCGGGCTGATCGCGTTCTGCGAGCTGATCGGCGAGCCGCTCGCGCCCTTCCAGCGGCGGATCGCACGGGCGTACTTCGGCAAGGCGCGCGAGGTCGCGGCGATCCTCCCGCGCGGCTGCGCGAAGACGACGACGGCGGCGTTGATCGGCCTGCATCACCTGCTGACCGTCGACGGCGCGATGGTCACGATCGGCGCGGCCAGCCGCGATCAGGCGCGGATCGCGTTCGAGCGCATGCGCGGCTTCGCGCAGCATCCGGCGCTGGACGGCCAGCTCGTGATCCGTCACCTGGAGCTGCGCAACCCGGACGGCGACGGCCTGCTGCGCGTCGTGCCGTCCGACGGACCCAGGGTCCACGGCCTCTCCAGCACGCTCTACATCGCCGACGAGGTTTGGTCGTGGCCGGACGCCGGCCTGCTCGAAGCGATGGTCACGGGGCTCGTCAAGCGCTCCGACTGCAAGCTGCTGGCGATCAGCACGGCCGCAGCGCAGCTCGACTCCCCGCTCGGCAGGATGCGCGCCCGCGCGCTCGCGCAACCCACGACGCGCCGGCGCGGCGCGGTCGTTGAGGCCGCCGGCGACCCTCATTGGCTCGAATGGTCGCTCGCGGACGAGGACGACCTCGACGACATGCGCGCCGTGAAGCGCGCGAACCCCGCGCCGTGGATCACCGTCGCGGACCTGCGACGGCAGCGGGCCGCTGTACCCGCGCCCGCGTTCGAGCAGTTCCACTGCTGCCGCTGGGGCTCGACGGAGGGCTCGTGGCTGCCCGCAGGCGCATGGCAGGCATGCGCGGGCGAACCGCGCTTCGAGGACGGCGAGGCGATCTGGATCGGCGTCGATGTCGGCGGTGAGCGCTCAGCATCGGCGGTCGTATGGATCAGCGCCGGCCTGCACGTCGGCTGCGCCATCTATCACGGCGACGCTGGCGTCCTGGAGTGCGTGGCGCAGGTTCGCGATCTCGCTGGCCGCTACCGCGTGCGCGAAGTCATCTACGACCCATGGCGTTTCGGCCAGGCCGCCCAAGAACTCGCGCGCGAGCGCATCACCGTCTTGGAGTTCCCGCAGACCGACGTGCGGATGGTCCCCGCGTCGGTGCGCCTGCACGCCGCGATCGTCGAACGCCGGCTCGTGCTGCCCGACTACGACGAGCTGGCGAAGCACGCCGCGAACACGATCGCGAAGCACAGCCGCCGCGGGTGGCGGATCGACAAGGCGTCGCCACGGGACCACATGGACGCGATCGTTGCGCTCTGCATGGCGCTGGAGCGTGCAGAGCAGCCCGCGCCCGAACCCGTCCGGCTCGTCGGATGGCTCTGAGGCCCTGTCTCATCTGCGGGCGGCCTTCGAACGGCTCGCGGTGTCCAGCGCACACCCTCCGCAACGGTTCGACGCGCCAGTGGCGCAACGTCCGAGCGATGATCCTTCGCCGAGATGGTCACCTGTGCGTGCTGTGCCAGGAGCGAGCCGCCACGGAGGTTGACCACGTTGTCCCGTTCGCCGAAGGGGGGTCGGACCACCCTTCGAACCTGCGTTCGGTCTGCCACCGTTGTCATCCACGAGGCGACGTGGCATAGCTCGGACGGATAGCTTTGCCGTGTTGTCCGGGCACCAGTTCTACATCGACCTCTTCACGCCCGAGACCTGGCAGGAAGCCGAGGGGCGCGGCTTCACGGTCACAGGCTTCAGCCCTCGCCGTAGGAACTATGCCTCTCGCATAGCCCCCGGCGACATCTTCCTCTGCTATCTCACTGGGAAGTCCCGCTTCATCGGGGCACTCAGAGCCACTAGCGACGTCTTCAACGACGAGACGCCGATTTGGAAGAGCCAGGTCTTCCCCGTCCGTTTCACGTGCGAGCTGGTAGTCCAGGTGCCTGAGGATCAAGGCGTTCATCTGCGCGAAGTCCAGGCGCAAAGTCAGCAGCCGGATACCTACAACTGGATTTTCAGGGCCTCTCCGCACGCCATGCCGGACGACGATGCCAGATGGCTGCTCGAGCGCCTGACGGACATCGCGGCGGAACCGCCCGCAGCGCGGCCGGTGCAGCTCTCAGTAGGCGGGGACGACCCGGACGACCTTGTGGTCAACGCGCCGGACTCGACCGCTCCCCCCCCGCCGGACGCCAATCAGGCTGGATCTCCGACCGAGGCCACGCAGGAGCGGGCGCACAGCCGCGTCCAGTACCTACTCGCGCGGCTCGCCCATGACATGGGTCTCAAGGCGTGGATCGCTCGCAACGACAAGAACGCAACCTACGACGGCAACCGCCTCGGCGACCTGAGCGTCGACCAGCTGCCATTCAGCTACGACTCAACCACACAGGGGACGATCGAGCGCATCGATGTCCTATGGCTCAACCGCAACCGAATAGAAGCAGCCTTTGAGATCGAGTCCACCACCGCGATCTACTCCGGGCTTCTCCGAATGTCCGACCTGCTGGCGATGCAGCCCAACATCGATATCCCGCTCTACATCGTCGCGCCCGACGATCGTCGTGAACAGGTGCTCCGCGAGATACGGCGGCCCAGCTTCGCCCGCTTGGAGACGCCGCTACACGAGGTCTGCCGCTATCTGCCCTTCACGGCCTTCGAGGAGGCGCTGGCACGACACGGAGATGCCATCCGGCACATGCGGCCCAGCTTCCTCGACTCGATCGCCGAACGTGTGGTGTAGGCGCCTCGTGTTTGTGAGGCGCGGTCGGGGCCTGTCCGTTGGATGCTCTCCAAAGAAAACGGCGGGCGGCTTCAATCGCCGTCGTCGGGCGGTGGTATGCCGAGCATCGCATCGCTCCGGCGTCCGCCCGGAGGCGGTCCGAGCGCGTCGTCTACGGCGATGTCTCGCGTGGTCTGCGCGATGATCGCGTCGGTCTCCTCGTTTCGTGTCATGTACTCGACGATCGACTCGTCGGTCTGGCAGTTGGGGCACTGCAGGCCGGTCGGCCCGTCGTCGACGGCCCCGTCGTAGACCCTGATCCAGTCGTCGGGCACCGGGTGCTCTGCGCTGTCACGCGCCCGCGCGCCGCAGTTGCGGCCGGAGCAGTGGGTGGCCAACTCGTCGTGGCTCATGGCTTGTGCTCCGCGACGAACTGGTCGAGCGCCGAGACCATCGCCGACTGCTCGGCCGTGGTGAGCGCGCGTGGCTCGCCGTCGTCGACCGCTCGACCTTCGAGGCCGAGGTCATCGAGGTTGTGACGGTCACGGCCGATCAGCACGGCGTAGGCGTGCGGTGCGGTGCGTCCGGCAGCGTATGCGCTCGTCAAGCCGTCCTGCGCGCCGAGCTGCTTACCGGTGCGGGTGTCGCGGACTCTGATGCTGTAGGTCATGCGATCTCCTCTGGTTGGTCTCGTTTGGCAGGTCTGGGGGTCACCACGTCACCACGGCAAACCCTTCGCAGCGCGCACACCCACGCGCGCGCGAGAGATGGCGTGGAATGGCGTGGTGACGTGGTGACCCCTCACGACAGATGCCCCCGGAAGACGACGCACCGCTGATGCGCGCTGTGCCGGCCGCGCTTCCCTGCCTCCTGCCGGCCTTCGAGGCTGACGCGGGACCAGCCAGCGGCCGCCATACGGCCGGCGAGCCAGCCGTGCGGCAGCGACCCGCCGAAATGCAACCTCGCGGCCGTCGCCAGGTCGCTGTACCGGATCACGAGCTCGCCCGTGCTGGCGTCGACGACGTAGAACTCGCCGAGCTCGGCGAGCGCGCAGACGACTTGGAAGCGATCGACGGTCGAGCCGTAGGTCGTCAAGCCCTCGATGGCTGCCCTCGACATCTGCAAGTAGGTCCCGACGACCGCCATCGCTTCCGCCGCTGCGGTGACGCGCTCCTGCACGCCGCACAACATGCGCACGACCTGCGCGATCTGGCGGCAGTGCCCCAGCTTGAAGCCGGGGACCGCGCCGTCGCTTGGCAGCATCCACGCTTCGAGCGCTTCCGCGAGACGCAGCGGCGTAGCGACGCGGCCGACCGGCTCGAAGCGAATCGAATGCGTGCCGGCGCGAAACAGCTCCAGGTGCGCGTCGGGTCCGGCGCTCCCCTGCCGCTCCGCTCGCGTCACGGGGTGCGCGGGGTCCAGCGCGAGCACGGCGGTCAGCCAGGCGCACTGCCCGGCGGCATCGTCAACCGCCGGAACCGGCGGCAGCACGATGTCGCCTTTCGTGTTGACGGTGATCGTCGGCGTGACCCAAGCCGGCCGGCTGTACGCGGAGCGGACCGTGGCCCTCCACACGCCCTGCGTGTACGGCTCTTCGAGACCGTGCTGATTGGTCGGCGGGACCGCTGCGATGTACGCCGAGCCGGCCTGCAGGGCGTCAGCCTGCGGCAGGCCGGCGTCTCGCAGTGCGCGCGCGAGCTCGAAGCCGGCGTTGTTGCGCCCCTCGCCGCCCTCGACGAGCCGTAGAGCGTCCTGCACGAGCTCGGCGACGAGGCTGCCGTCCGAGTCGCGCGCGCGGCGCGCGCGGGTGCGCTCAGCGCCGACGTGGATCGATCTCGTCGCCGACGGTGGCGGCGACTGCAGTGCTGCCTCTACGGCCTTGGGCCACTCTGCCCAAGGCAGCGCCCCCGCTGACCGCAGTTCGTACGGTCCCGAGCCGTTGCGGCCGCAGAAGATCGCGTATCCGCCGTCGCCCTTCAGGTCGACGCCGGCGAGCTTCTGGCCGAACGTCTTCGCTGCCTTGCCATTGAGCGTGGGGACCCGCCGGCCTGGATGCTCGAAGTAGACGTGGGCGCCTCCCGAGCCGGTGATCACGTTCGGCTCGAAGCCGAACTCGGCGAGCTGGGCCATGCCGTCCTCGCCGTCGAAGTCGAGCACGATCAGGTTTGACACCTTGCCGGTCACGACCGCCCACGCCGGAGGGTTGTGCGCTGCCTGCGCGTCGTTGACCTGCTCGACGGTCGCGGCGCGTTCCTGCGCCGCCTTCCACGGTCCGCACGATCGCTTGTCTGCCTTGACCGCGACGATGCTCCAGCCGCGCTGCACGGCGGCGAGGACTTCCTCGGGCGCGGTCATGGCGTCGCGCTCCAGGTCGTGCCGGGATGCTGCGCGGCGAGGATGCGCTCGAAGATCCGAGCTACGGCGGCGTCACCGGTCGAGCGCTCGCCGATGGCGACGCCGACGTCGAGCGGTGGTGGTTCTCCAGGTTCGCCGTCGCCGCTGTCGCCGCTGCGAGCGCTCGACCTTGCACTGGCGCGGCGCGCGGGACGGCCAGCGCCTCGCGGGCGAGCCGAACGGCGAGTTGGCACCGTTGGCAGCTCGGCGAGCAGCCGGCGCGCGTAGGTGTGCTCGCCGGCACGGCGAGCCATGTCGGCGATGTAGCGCCAATACCGCAGGCGAGTCAGCTCGATGTCACGTGCTGCGCGACGATGGTCCGCAGGGCTCTTGGCGGCGTCCTGTGCGGCCATCTTCCGCCTGCAGGCGGTCGCCCGCTCGGAGAGCCTGGACGAGGATTTCTGCATCGTCTTCCTTTCGTCGCCCGGCTCGTCAGTAAGCCGGTTCCGAAAACAGGTTCCCACCGCGATCGGCGGAAGACCCGGACGCACGAACGCCGCCCATTGCGGACGGCGTTCGTGGTGGTCGGGATGACGCCCGACCGGGGCGAAGGAAGGAAGACGACGCACCTTGCACCCTGAACCTCGCCCAACTTATCGCGGCGCGCGGCGGAAGGCTCGGCGGCGTTCGTCCGCCGCGCGACGTAGCGTCGCGACCATGCGTCTGATGATCGCCCGCTGCGAGGTTCGCTACACCGGTCGCCTCGCGACCCGACTCCCGATGGCTGTGCGCCTGCTCATGTTCAAGGCGGACGGCGGCGTGTCGATCTGGCACGACGGGGGCTCGTCCGTCAAGCCGCAGAACTGGATGACCGCGCCGACGGTGATCGAGGAGGAGGCCAACCGGATCGTCGTGCGCAAGCGCGCCGGGGCGACCGAGGATCGCCTGGAGATCGAGATCGCCGAGGTGATCTCGGACGTGACA
>Ga0136633_1003005_pt1 | contig 11279 bp, 11 predicted proteins | sample AntDrymeUQ832206_2_FD_105494 | JGI IMG/M metagenome (GOLD analysis project Ga0136633, IMG submission 105494) | Polar desert sand microbial communities from Dry Valleys, Antarctica - metaG UQ83 (22.06) | ecosystem: Environmental > Terrestrial > Soil > Desert | place: Antarctica: Dry Valley...
GGTCTCCTCGACGCCATCGCCGACGGCACCTTCGGGCTGATGAAGCGCCCTGCCGACGGCGGCCGCGGCCTCGAGGGCGTGGCCCGCAAGGCTCGTGACTACTACAACCCGGCGACCGAGATCCTGGAGGACAAGGAATGAGCCCGATCCGGCCCTACGGCGACACCTCCGGCGACGGCATGGTGCAGCTGTCCTTCACCTTGCCGATCGCCCACTCCAAGGTGGCCGACGGCACCGCCCTCCAGTTGGCCAACAAGATGGGGATGGACCCGGCGCTGGTCGTCCACAGCAAGCCGATGGGGTCCGACTTCACGTTCTTCGTGGTCTATGGCCGGGTCAACCACCTGGTCGATCCGAGCACGGTCACCGTCGTTGAGCGCGACTACCCGCTGCTCTCGCCCAAGGAGGCCAACGCCGCCATCAAGGGCTCGCTGCGTCGCCGGCTTGTTGTGGTGGGTGCCTGCATCGGCTCCGACGCCCACACCGTCGGCATCGACGCGATCCTCAACATCAAGGGCTTCGCGGGGGAGAAGGGCCTGGAGTACTACCGCGAGGTCAAGGTCGTGAACCTCGGCGCCCAGGTGTCGGTGCCTCAGCTCGTGGAGCGCTCGCTGGCAGAGAAGGCCGACGCCGTGCTGGTCTCGCAGGTCGTCACCCAGCGCGATGCCCACCTGCTCAACACCCGCGAGATGTCCGCGGCCTTCCGCGAGGCCTATCCCGCACAGAAGCGGCCGCTGCTGGTCGTGGGCGGCCCCCGCTTCGACGAGGCGATGGCAGCAGACCTCGGCGTCGACCGGGTCTTCAGCCGCGGCGCCACTCCGGGCGACGTCGCCTCCTTCATCGTGCACCGGATCACCGACACCACGTCCAGGAAGGCGTCCTGATGGCAGCCGAGGTCGGGATGCGCGTCGTACATCGCCGCTACGTCCCCTACAGCCACGCCCACTACGCCGGCAACCTGGTTGACGGGGCCTACAGCCTCGGCCTCTTCGGCGACGTGGCGACCGAGATGTGCATCCTCACCGACGGGGACGAAGGCCTCTTCGCGTCGTACGCCGACGTGCAGTTCCGCGAGCCCGTACGCGCGGGCGACGTGCTGGAGATCAGCTGCGAGGTGACTCGGGTCGGCACCCGCTCCCGCGAGCTGACGTTCGCGGTCCACGTGGTCGCCCGAGGGGCGGCGACCGAGGCCCGACCGGGGGCCGCCGACGTGCTGGCAGCACCGCTGCCGGCGACCACGGCGACCGGCACCGTGGTCGTCCCGGGCTGACCGGACGCGGGCCCCACCGAACCACAGTCGGGGTGTCGGTGACGACACGCCGCCCGAGGGCAAATTCTTCTGATCCATTCCAGGGTCGCAGCAGTGGCTCTGACCTGCGGATTCGCACGTCGCCGCAGGTCGCGGGCCGGTTGACAGGAGACGGTGGGGGAAGCACAGTGCGGCCTGTCCGTCCCTGCAGTTCGCGGTCGACGGACCGGCGTCCGAGTGGTCGCCTCCGAGGTGAGATTTCATCCACCAGCGCTGTCGGAGACGATTCGCGAAGGCCGGTCCGGCTCCGCGAGGACGGGCGCGGAGGGGCCCCGGTTCCCTAGACAACTTCTCGATCTCGGCAGCCGGTCGGTTTCGCGTTGGCCCGAAGGACCTGGTGGGCCCCTCCGCACCTGCAGGTACCCCCGGTACGTTGGGGCACGTGCTGCTCCGGACCGGTCTCGCGCTGCTCGCGGGCGCACTTCTGGCCCTGGCTTTCGAGCCGGTCGGACTCGCACTCCTGATCCCCGTCGGTGTCGCCGGCTTCGTGCTGTGCGCCCGAGGCCTCCCGGCCCGTCGGGCGTGGGTGCCCGGCCTCGCGTTCGGGATCGGGTTCCAGGTCGTGCTGCTGTTCTGGATGCGAGCCGTCGGCGTGGCGCCCTGGCTGGCCCTGGCGGGTCTGGAGGCCGCGTTCTACGCCCCGCTGGCCTCGGTCACCGTGCTGCTGATGCGACTGCGCGGCGGCCCACTCTGGTGCGCGGCCGCGTGGGTGGCCATGGAGACGATCCGCTCCGGCTGGCCGTTCTCGGGCCTGCCGTGGGGGCGGTTGTCGTTCGCGATCGCGGGCACGCCGTGGGCCGACGGCTTGCCGTACGCCGGCATGGCCGGGCTCTCCTTCGTGCTGGCGCTGCTCGGCGTGCTGCTGGCGGGCACGATCGCGCCCGCGGGCCGCAGGCTGGTGGCGCTCGGCGCCCTGGCCGCGGTGACGGTCGGGTCGCTGCTGCCCGCGCTCGCGCCGTACCACGTGACGCCGGTGGGGGAGCGAACCGTCGCCGTCGTGCAGGGGGACGTTCCCGGTGACGGCAGCGACATCCTGCTCGACCATCGCCAGGTCACCCGCAACCACGTCGAGGCGACCGTGGAGCTCGCGGATCGGGTGTCGGCCGGTGAGCAGGCTGCGCCCGACTTCGTGGTCTGGCCCGAGAACTCCACCGCGGTCGACCCGTTCGTGACCAGCGACATCAACGCCGGGATCCGTGAGGCCAGCGACGCCGTGCAGGTTCCGATCCTGGTGGGCGCGATGGTCGACGCCGGCCCTGAACACGTCCTCAACCAGGGGATCGTCTGGGAGCCGGGGACAGGCGCGGGCGACCGCTACACCAAGTGGCACCCGGTTCCGTTCGGTGAGTACATACCCTGGCGTGACCTCGGGCTCGGCACCATCGGCCAGCTCCGGCTGATCCCGCGCGACATGCTCAGCGGCAACCGTGAGGAACCGCTGCCGATCGGGGACTCCCTGGTCGCCGCGGCGATCTGCTTCGACGTGGCCTACGACGACGGAATCCACGCCCAGCTCGCGGCCGGTGGCCAGTTGGTCACGGTGCAGACGAGCAACGCGATGTTCATCCACACCGACCAGATCGAGCAGCAGTTCGAGATCAGCCGGCTGCGCGCCCAGGAGACCGGCCGTTATGTCCTGGTGGCTGCGACCAACGGGGTCTCGGGCATCATCGCCCCCGACGGTACGGTGCTGGCCCGCGCCGAGACCCGCACCCGCGAGGTCCTGCAGGAAGAGGTGTTCCTTGTCGACGCGCTGACGCCGGCGGTCCGGATGGGGCTGTGGCCCGGCCGGGCAGCGGTGGTCCTCACCATCGGGGGTCTGGTGCTGTCGGTGCTCACGTATCGTCGTCCGCGTCGTCGGAGCACCCGGAAGGAGGCGACGTCATGAGTGACCACGGCCGCGTGGTGATGGTCGTCCCGACCTACGACGAGCGCGACAACCTGGCCTGGATCCTCGGTCGGCTGCTCATCGCCGCACCCCACGTCGACGTGCTCGTGGTCGACGACTCCTCGCCGGACGGCACCGGCGACCTCGCCGACGAGCTGGCGGTCGACGAACCCCGGATCCACGTCCTCCACCGCACCGCCAAGGGCGGGCTGGGTGCGGCCTACCTCCACGGCTTCCGGTGGGCGCTGGACGCCGGCTACGACGTGGTCGGGGAGATGGACGCCGACGGCTCCCACCAGCCCGAGCAGCTCCACCGGCTCCTCGAGGCGCTCGACGACGCCGACCTGGTGATCGGGTCGCGCTGGGTCCCGGGTGGTTCGGTCGTCAACTGGCCGTGGCGGCGCGAGATGCTCTCTCGTGGCGGCAATCTCTACGTCCGGCTGCTGCTCGGCATCGACGTCCGCGACGCCACGGCCGGCTTCCGGCTGTTCCGGCGCGAGACGCTCGAGAAGATCGATCTCGACACCGTGCAGTCGACCGGCTACGTCTTCCAGACCGACCTCGCTGCGCGCACGCTGCGCAGCGGGCTGGTTGTGAAGGAGGTTCCGATCGAATTCGTGGAACGGACCCGGGGCGCCTCGAAGATGAGTGGCGCCGTGGCCGTGGAGTCGTTGCGGCGGATCACGGCGTGGGGTCTGCGCGAACGGCGTTCACAGGCACGACGCGTGCTGGAGCGGCGGCCGTGACCCGGGGGCGGTTGCTTCGGCTCGCCCTGGTCGTTGCCTTCCTCGGCGTTCCACTGCTGGAGATCTACGTCCTGGTGCAGGTCGGGCAGGTGATCGGCGCGTGGTGGACGATCCTGCTGCTCATCCTCGCCAGCGTGCTCGGTGCCTGGCTGGTCCGTCGTGAGGGTGCCCGCGCCTGGCGCGCGCTCACCGAGGCGCTGCAGACCGGCCGGATGCCCGCCCGGGAGCTGGCCGACGGGGCCCTGATCCTGATCGGTGGCACCCTGATGCTGACGCCCGGCTTCGTCACCGACGCGGTCGGGGTCCTGGTCATCGTGCCCGGGACCCGGACCTTCGCACGTCGGCTGCTGACCGGCGTCGTGGCGCGACGGTTGCTCAGGTCCGGACCGGTGACCGGCCCCGGACGCACGCATCGCCCCGGTCCCACCGATGGTCCGGTGGTCCAGGGCGACGTCGTGGACGACTAGCGACCCTCAGGTCAGCTGACCTTCTTCTTGCGGGCCGAGGCGCGGTGCAGATGGGCTGGACCGATCTCGCCTCCGCGCAGCAGCTCGAGGCGCTCCTTGAGGATGTCTTCGAGTTCCTTCTCCGAACGGCGCTCGAGGAGCATGTCCCAGTGGGTGCGGACCGGCTTCTCGTTCTTGACCTCGGGAAGGATCCCGGCGGTGCTCAGGGATTGCGCACCGCAGCGCGGGCATTCCCAGTTCGCCGGGACGTCCGCCTCGACCGACATCGTGATCTCGAACTCGTGGCCCCGCGTGCAGCGGTAGCCTGACTGCTGACGTGCCGCGAACTCGATGCCGCGCTCGTCCTCGAAACTCTGGCCCCCGAGTCGGGCTCCACGCAGTGTGCGCTCCGCCATGAGCCACCTCCTATAAAGTCAATAACCCCGTTGTGTACCGCCGATGAGACGTCTGACGCGGCTGGTCATGACGCGGTTGCGTCAGGGAGTCGGCCGTCTCACCTGTTTCAACGGTACGGACCACTCCAAGATTCCCCGAATCCGCGCCCAGGGGGTCACCCGTTCGGGGGAGTGGGCCGTCTCACACTGGTCAGACCCCCGCAGGGCGCGTGTTCCCAGCCTCCCGGATCCCGCGCTCGGTGTCGACCCGCATCAGCAACAACCCACCGATGACGAAGAAGACGATGAGCGCGAAGATCGCTGGTCGGTAGGAGTCCGTCAGGGTGTAGACGAGCCCGAAAGTCAGCGTGCCGAACCAGGAGGTCCCGCGGTCGAGTGCGTGGTAGAAGCTGAAGAACTCAGCTTCCTTACCGCGCGGGATGAAGAGCGAGAAGTACGAGCGCGCCAGCGCCTGGGTCCCGCCGAGGACGATGCCGATGGCGACGCCGAGCACCAGGAAGGGAACGAGTTCCTGCTCGGGCAGCCACAGCGCGGCGGTGACGATGCCCATCCAGACGACCAGGCCGAACAGGATCGTGCGCTTCGCCCCGAAGCGGGTGGCCGTGCGGCCGAAGGCCAGGGCGCCGAAGACGGCGACGAACTGAACCAGGAGGTAGACCGCCAACACAGTGCCGGTCTCGAACCCGAGCTCCTCCACGCCGTACACGGACGCCTGGCTGATGACGGTCTGGATGCCGTCGTTGAAGAAGAGGTAGGCCAGCAGGAAGGTCAGCGCCACGGGGTAGTTGCGCAGTTCCTTCAGCGTCGTCCAGAGCTGACCGAAGCTCCGGGTCAAGACGCCGCCCTCGACCGGCACGACCCGGCGGGGCGGGTGGTTCTTCAGTCCCCGGAACGGGATCACCGTGAAAGCGGCCCACCAGACGGCCGCCGAGAGCAGGCTCAACCGCACCGCCATGCCCTCGGTGATGCCGAAGGTGTCGTAGAAGCTGACGACCACGAAGTTGAGCGCCAGCAGGAGGCCGCCGCCGGCGTAGCCGTAGGCCCAACCCCGCGAGGAGACGCGGTCGCGTTCGGCCTCGGTCGAGATCAGGGGCAGGATCGCGTCGTTGAACACGGTGGACGCCGCGAAGCAGAGGTTGGCAGCGATGAACGTGAGCGCGCCGAGCTGCCAGTTGTCGTCGGTCATGAAGAACAGCAGTGCCGCGAAGAGCGCCCCTGCCCAGGCGAAGCCCGCCAGCAGGTCCTTCTTGCGCTCGGTGCGATCGGCGACCGCGCCGAGGATGGGCAGGAGCACGGCCGAGATGATCGTGGACGTGGTGATGACGAAGGCCGGGAGCGCTCCGGGGGCGATCTGGAGACCGAGGACCGAGACCCGGTTGTCGACCGCTGCTTCCTTGGCGATCGCGATCAGGTAGGGCCCGAACAGGACGCCCGCGACGGTCGTCGCGAAGGCACTGTTGGCCCAGTCGTACCAGTACCAGGCCTTCTGCTCCTGCGCCCGATTCAGCGGTCCGAGGTCGGCGATGCCGGTGCTTCCACTCATGAGCGGTCCCTCCACTGCCCGCGAGCCGCGAGCACGTCCTTGAGTATGTCGGTGCGATCAGTCATCAACCCGTCGACACCACGGTCCAGGAGCTCGATCATCTCGGCCGGGTCATCGATGGTCCATGAGTGCACGTGCTTGCCAGCGGCGTGCGCGCGCCGCACGAGTCCGGCGGTGGTGACGGTCAGCCACCCCTTGCGATGGGGGATCTGCAGCGCCGCCACCCGGCCCCGGGTCACCAGGTCGGCGAGCCGACCGGAGGGAAGCATGCGGAAGGCCAGCACCTCCAGCGGACTGGCCGACGTCGCGACCTGGCCTCCGGTGAGGGCTCGGAACCGGTTGAGTCGGCGCCGTGAGAACGAGCCCACGAGGATCCGGTCGTGGGCATCGTGATCGTCGACGAACGCCGCCAGCAGGGGGACGGCGGCGTCCGCCTTGAGGTCGATGTTGAAGCGGGCCCGGGGGAACTCGGCGAACAACTCGGCCAAGGTGGGGATCTGCTCACGTCCGCCGATCCGGGACGGCGCCACCTCGTCGTACGTGGCGTCCTCCAGTGCGCCCCGACCGTCGGTCACCCGGTCGAGCAACGTGTCGTGGAACGCCAGCATTATCCCGTCGCGGGTCGCGTGGACGTCAGTCTCCAGGTAGTCGTAGCCGAGCGCGACTGCGTGCCGAAAGGCGGTGAGCGTGTTCTCCAGGCCGACCAGGTCGGGGTGCTCGGCCCCGCCGCGGTGGGCGAAGGCCAGCGGTACCGGGTGGTCGTCGAGATAGCGGTGTCCCGTGGGTTCGGTCACGTCCGAAGTATCCACCGCGAGGCTCCTGCATCGGCTCAGGACGGGGGAGTACCGTCGTCACATGGATGCGTTGACCTGCCCCCGTTGCGACTCCGAGATGGTGACCCGGCCCTTCGGTTCCGGCGAGGTGAGCCAGTGCCCCGAGGGTCACGGCGTGTTCCTCGAGCGGGCCGAGCTCGGCAACCTGATCGAGGCCGAGAGCGACTGGCACCGCAATGCCAGTCATCACACGGCGCCGCTGCCGCGGATCACGCCCGACATGACCGCGCCTCCGGCGTCCAAAACACCGGCGCGCGCGTGGGTGGAGACCCTCTTCCGCTGACCGGGCCGTCACCCACGCGGACGCTCAGATGTCGCGGAACGTCTCGATGTTGGCGCCGAGCTGGTTGAGTCGCTCGGCGAGATCTTCGTAGCCACGGTGGATGACGTAGGTCGAGCGGAGCACAGAGGTGCCCTTGGCGGCCAGCATGGTCAGGAGCAGCACCACGGCTGGCCGGAGCGCCGGCGGGCAGATCATCTCGGTGCCGGTGAAGCTGCTGGGGCCCTCGATCATGACCCGGTGGGGGTCGAGCAGTTTGACGTTCGCGCCGAGCTTGTTGAGGTCGGTGAGGTAGATCGCGCGGTTCTCGTAGACCCAGTCGTGCAGGAGGGTCTGCCCGTGGGCGACCGCGGCGATCACCGCGAAGAACGGCAGGTTGTCGATGTTGAGACCCGGGAACGGCATCGGGTGGATCTTGTCCAGGGGCGCGTGCAGCACGCTGGGGTGGGTCGTCAGGTCGACCAGGCGGGTGTGGCCGTTGCGGGCGACGTACTCCTCGGAGAGCGTGTACTGGAAGCCCATCTCCTCCAGCAACGCGAGCTCGATCTCGAGGAACTCGATCGGCGCCCGCTCGATGGTGATCGAGGAACCGGTCACGATCGCGGCCGCGAGCAGCGACATCGCCTCGATCGGGTCCTCACTCGGCGCGTAGTCGACGTCGAGGTCGATCTCGGCGCGCCCGGTGACGGTCAGCGTGGTGGTGCCGATGCCCGTGACCTCGACGCCCAGCTGCTGCAGGAAGAAGCAGAGGTCCTGGACCATGTAGTTCGACGACGCGTTGCGGATGATCGTGGTGCCGGGGTGGAGGGCCGCGGCCATCAGCGCGTTCTCGGTGACGGTGTCGCCGCGCTCGGTCAGCACGATCGGGCGGGCCGGGACGACGCGGTGGTCGACCGTGGCGTGGTAGCTGCCCTCGGTCGCCTTGACCTCGAGGCCGAACGGCCGCAGCGCTGACATGTGGGGCTCGATGGTGCGGGTGCCGAGGTTGCAGCCGCCGGCGTAGGGGAGCTCGAAGAACTCGGAGCGGTGGAGCAGGGGACCGAGGAACATGATCACCGAGCGAGTGCGCCGGGCGGCTTCCTCGTCGATGTTGCCGAGGTCGAGCTCGGCCGGCGGGATGATCTCCAGGTCGTTGTCGTCGTTGAGCCACCGGGTCTGCACGCCCAGGCTGGTGAGCACCTCGAGCAGCCGGTTGACCTCCTCGATGCGGGCGACCTTGCGCAGCGTCGTACGGCCGCGATTGAGAAGTGAGGCGCAGAGCAGCGCGACGCCGGCGTTCTTGGAGGTCTTGACGGTGATGGTGCCGGAGAGGGTCGTGGGGCCGGTGACGCGCAGGTGCGTCGGTCCGGCGCCGAGGGCGACGATCTCGGAGTCGAGCGCGGAGCCGATCCGCGCGAGCATCTCCAGTGACAGGTTCTGGTGGCCCTTCTCGATCCGGTTGATGGCGCTCTGACTGGTGGACAACCGCTCGGCCAGCTGCTGCTGGGTCAACCCGCGGTGCTTGCGCGCGTCGCGGATGAGATTGCCGATCCGGCCTTTGTAGTCCTCACTCATACCGCCAAGATATCTCAGGTATGAGATAACGCAATGTTCGCGGCGTTGGCCTCGGGGGCGGCCTGCAAGGATGGCGGGCATGCGAGCCACGACCATCCATGCCCCGGGGGACATCCGCCTCTCCGACGTCCCCGAGCCCAGTATCAAGGCACCCACCGACGCGATCGTGAAGGTGGTGGCCGGCTGCATCTGTGGCTCGGACCTCTGGCCCTACCGCGGTGCGAACGACATCGAGGCGGGTTCGACCATCGGCCACGAGTGCGTGGGTGTGGTGGCAGAGGTGGGGAGCGAGGTGCAGGCCTTCCGGGAGGGTGACTTCGTCGTCGTCCCGTTCGTCCACTGCGACAACACCTGCGCCCACTGCCGCAACGGCGCACAGTCGGCGTGCCTCGAACAGGGTTGGACCGAGAGCGGCCAGGCCGAGTACTCCCACGTCACTCATGCGGACGGCAGTCTCGTGAAGACCGACGGGATGCCGGACGACTCGCTGGTCCCTTCGCTGCTCGCGCTGTCGGACGTGATGGCGACCGGCTGGCACGCCGCCGTGTCGGCCGGCGTCACAAAGGGCAGTACGGCCGTGGTTGTCGGCGACGGCGCGGTCGGCCTGTGCGGAGTGCTCGCGGCCCGCGAGCTCGGCGCGGAGCGGATCATCGCGATGTCGCGCCACCAGCCCCGCCAGGAGCTGGCGCGCCGGTTCGGTGCCACCGACATCGTTGCCGAGCGCGGCGAGGAGGGCGGCGCTCGGGTCAAGGACCTCACCGACGGGATCGGCGCCGACGCGGTGCTGGAGTGCGTCGGGACCGATGAGTCGATGCAGACGGCATTCGCGCTGGCGCGTCCGGGCTCGATGGTGGGCTTCGTCGGCGTACCGCACGGCGTGGAGCTGCCGGTGCGGCGGATGTTCTCGAAGAACGTCGGACTCGCCGGTGGCGTGGCGCCCGTGCGGCGCTACCTGCCCGAGCTGCTCGACCTGGTGACCTCGGGCGCCATCGAGCCGGGTCTGGTCTTCGACCTGTCGCTGCCGCTCGACGAGGTGGCCGAGGGCTACCGGGCCATGGACGAGCGGCGGGCGATCAAGGTATTGCTGACTCCATGAGCTCTCTCGCACTCGGGCCACTGCTGCGCTACGTCGACCGCGATTCGGCCACGATCTGGGTGGAGACGACGGTGGCTGCGACCGTCACCGTCGTTGCCGGGGACCACCGCAGCTCGGCCCGGACGTTCGTGGCGCACGGCCACCACTACGCCCTGGTCGAGCTGCTCGGGCTCACCCCGGGCACGCACACGCCCTACACGGTCCTGGTGGACGACGAGGTGGTCTGGCCCGAGCCGGACTCGCCCTATCCGCCCTCGGTGATCCCGACCCTCGACGACAAGCCGTTGCGGATGGCGTTCGGCTCATGCCGGGTCAGCGTCCCGCACGACGAGTCCGGGACCGAGGCCTTCGGCGTCGACGCACTGCGTTCCTACGCGCTCCACATGGCTGCCGACGAGCTTGAGAAGTGGCCCGGCCTGGTGCTTTTCCTCGGCGACCAGGTCTATGCCGACGAGACCAGCGACGAGATGCGCGAGTTCATTGCGTCGCGGCGCAGCCTCGACGAGCCACCGGGGGAGGAGCTCAAGGACTACGAGGAGTACTCCCACCTCTACAAGATCGCGTGGTGCGACCCGGCGAACCGCTGGCTGCTCTCGACGCTGCCGAGCGCGATGATCTTCGACGACCACGACATCCGCGATGACTGGAACACCAGTTGGTCGTGGCGCCGGGAGATGGAGGCCACGACGTGGTGGCACGACCGCATTATCGGGGGTCTGGCGTCGTACTGGGTCTACCAGCACCTCGGCAACCTCGGCCCCCGCGACCGCGAGGACGATGTGTTGTGGCAGCAGATTCGTGCCCACGACGGGCCCGACGAGCTCGACATCACCGCCGCGCTGGACGAGCTGGCCGACAACGCGGACCAGAAGCCCGACTGCTACCGCTGGAGCTTCTACCGCGACTTCGGGACCCAGGCGCGACTGGTCGTCGTCGACTCGCGGGCCGCGCGGGTGCTACAGCCGGAGGAGCGTTCGATCCTCGACCCGGCCGAGATGGAGTGGCTCGACAACTTGATGACCGGCGACTTCGACCACCTCATCATCGGCACGTCGCTCCCGTTCCTGATGGCGCCGGGCCTGCACCACGCCGAGGCGTTCAGTGAGGGCCTGTGCAACGGCGCCTGGGGCAAGACCGCGGCTCGAGTGGGCGAGCGGCTCCGTCGGAA
>Ga0136633_1003007_pt1 | contig 11272 bp, 10 predicted proteins | sample AntDrymeUQ832206_2_FD_105494 | JGI IMG/M metagenome (GOLD analysis project Ga0136633, IMG submission 105494) | Polar desert sand microbial communities from Dry Valleys, Antarctica - metaG UQ83 (22.06) | ecosystem: Environmental > Terrestrial > Soil > Desert | place: Antarctica: Dry Valley...
AGCCCGAAGCTGTGCGCGGCATGGTCGAAGTCGCCCCACGTGCAGCCGCCCTGCACGCGGCCGATCCGGTTCTCCGGGTCGATGCGAATCCCCTTCATCGTGCTGAGATCCAGCACGATGCCGTCGTCGACCGTGCCGAACCCGGGAACGCTGTGTGCGCCGGCCCGGATGGCGAGTGGGAGCCCGCTTTCGCGGGCAGCGTTGACGGCGATGCGTACGTCAGTGACGTCGACCGCCCGCACGATCGCGAGAGGCTTCCTGTCGATCATCGCGTTGTAGACCGACCGAGCTTCGTCGTACTCGGGCGACTGCGAGGTGATCACGTCGCCGCGTACGGCGTCGAGGATGGTCAGTGCTGGAGTGCCGTTCATGGGTTTGCTCCCTGCTTTCTCGAAAGAGGTACGGAGTGGGATGAGAGCAGGTGAAGGTGCCGGAGGGGTCAGCCGAAGACCCGCTTCGCGTGCTCGTGGAACTCACGCATCGGGGCGACCGGACCGATCTCGATGAAGACGGCGCCGTCGGAGGAGGTGGCGGTGTGTCCGGCGGGCCAGAAGTAGACCTCGCCCGCACTCGCGGTCTCGACGGTTCCGTCAACGTGCTCGAGTCGGAGCGAACCCTCCAGCACGATCCCCCAGTGGGGGCTGGGGCAACGGTCGTCCGGAAGCCCCTTCAGGACGGGCCCGAAGTCGGTCCCGGCCGGGATTCGTGCGTGCCGGATGGCCATGTCACCCAGCTCGACGTACCTGGTCTCCAGGTCACCCTGGGCGACCTCGACGGGCAGGTCCTTGATCGGGGTTGCCACGGGGATGCTCCTTCACGATTGACGTCGTCGGACCAGCGACGCTACGCACGGGCGGGCCGAGACGCCTGACCTGATCTGACCTCATCTGTCGGGACGCGTGGGGGTCAGATCTGACTATCTCGGCCGGCTCGGGATCGGGCTAGGGTCGACCAGTGATGGAACCTGCTCCGATGGGCCCAACGACGGGACCTGGGAGGAGTCGGACCGCGTTCGTCGGACGCCTGGCGGAGATCGAACGCCTCGAGACGATCTGGGCGGCCGTCGAGGACGACCGGCGGCAGGTGGTCTTCGTCGGGGGAGAGCCAGGTGTCGGCAAGACGCGGCTGGTGGCCGAGGTGGCCGCGGCGCTGCGTGAGCACGGCGCCACGGTGCTCTGGGGTGCCTGCCACGAGGAGTTCAACACCCCCTACCGGCCCTTCGTCGCCATCCTCGAACAGGCGCTGGAGCAAGCGCCGTCGGACACCCTGCGCGACATCACGCCGCAGGCTGCGGCCCCGCTCCTGCGTCTGACCACCGCCGCCTTGCAGCGCTGGCCGACAGCGGCAAGCTTCGCGTCCAGCGACGGAGACTCCCGGCCGATCCTGTTCGACGCGGTCCTGCGCGTGCTGCTGGCGGTGGCCGAGCAGAAGCCGACGGTACTGATCCTCGAGGATCTGCACTGGGCCCCGGAACCGACACTGGCGATGTTGTCCCACCTGGTCGAGTCCACGGCAGGAGAGCGGATGCTGGTCCTGGCCACCCGCCGGACCACCGCCCCGGACCGCACGGACTCGGTCAGCTTCGCCCTCGCAGACCTGCACCGTCTCGACGGCGTCGCCAGGATCGACCTCGTCGGGCTTGCCGCCGAAGACGTGGCCGAGTACCTCGTCCGAGAGGCCGGGGTCTCGCTCAGCTCTGCCCGGGAAGCCGCACCGGTGCTGCGCGACCACACCGGTGGGAACCCCTTCTTCCTCCAGGAGTACTGGCACGACCTGGTGTCCCGGGGCGGTCTCGACGCGGTTCGTTCCGGGATCGCCCAGGCGCCGGTGTCGGTCCAGGACGCCTTGGCCCGGAGGCTGGCCGCCTTCGACACCGCTCACACGCGGGTGCTCGAGCTGGCCGCGGTGGCAGGCGAGGTGGTCGATCCCACCCTCCTGGTGCACGCCTGTGATCTCGGCCCGGACGCGGTCATCGAGGGGATCGACCTCGCCGTCCGCGCCGGGCTGCTGGTCGCGGACGCCGACGCCGACGGATACCGGTTCGCGCATTCGCTGGCCCGCCAGGCCGTGCTCGACCAGATGACGGCCACCGATCTCGCCGCCGCGCACGCTCGGATCGCCGGGGTTCTCGAGAGCCGCGTGGGTGAGGACGACCCCGGGCTCGTGGCCCAGCTTGCCCACCACTACGTCCAGGCCAGGGCTCTGGGACACGAGGACAAGGCCGTCCACTACCTGGTGCTGGCAGCCCAGCAGGCGGTCCGCAGCATCGCCCACAGCGAGGCAGCCACGCTGTACGAGCGGGCCTCGCAGCTTCACGTCGCCCATGGCCCGCCGCGGGTCGAGCTGCTCTCCGCCGCTGCCCGCTGCCACATGCACGCCGGCCACTTCCCGACCGCCCGGCAGATCTATGAGGACCTGAGCACTGACGAGAACTCTCGGGTCCGGTTGTTGGCCGCCATCGGTCACGAGGACGCGTCGTGGCGACCCTCCGAGAACGGTCAGCGATCGCTGGTGCTGCTCAGCGAGGCCCTGCGCGCCGCCGCGTTGGCTGATGACGATCCGCTGACCGTCCGAGCCCTCGCCAGCATGGGACGGGCTGCCTCGTTCACCGGTGACCGCGAGCGGGCGAGAGGTCTCGGGGAGGACGCATTGCATCGGGCTCGCGCCAGCGGTGACGAGGAACTCACCGCGCACGCCCTCGGGGCGACCCTGTGGCAGGGCCTGAACCCCGATCTGGCCCCGCAACTGCTGACCCGCGCACTCGAGCTGCGCGAGATCGGCGTACGCCTCGGCGACGACGACCACCTCGGGCGGGCAGCATTCCACCGCGGTGGTTTCGCCTACATCGTGGGCGACGAGCCCGCCTGGAGCAGCGCTCAACGTGATCTGACCGAGATCGCACTGTCACGCGGGCAACCGTTCTTCAGGTACGTCGCCGGATGCTCCCGATACACCCATCGATACGCAGTCGGAGACTTCGCCGGGGCCGAGCACATCGTGGCCTGGCTCGACGACCAGTTCAGCCATGAGTTCGGCGGGGCCACCGAGGGATCGTGGGGCGTTCAGCAATTCATGCTGCGACGGGTCACCGGTGGCCTCGACCAGGTCCGCCCCCTCATCACCGGCGACGAGTCCTATGACGACCACTGGTTGCCGGGCCTACTGGCCCTGTACACGGAGCTCGAGATGTCCGTGCCGGCCGCCCGCCTGCTGACACATCTGTGCGACCGGCTCGACGACTACCGCTCTGGCGCCCAGTGGGCCGGGGTGCTGGCGTTCACGACCGAGGCGTCGGTGAAGCTGGACGACGTGGTGTCGGCGGCGGTGCTCCGTCCGTTCCTGGCCGAGTACGCGGGCGCCAACCTGATGGCGGGCGCCAATGCCGCCGTCTTCGGCTCCGCCGACCGCTACCTGGCGCAGCTCGACTCGTTGCTCGGGGCATCCACTGCCGACCTGCACTTCGAGCAGGCCCTCGAGATGGACCGGCGGATGGGCGCCGTCACCCACCAGGTGGAGACACTCGCAGCCTGGAGCTGGCACCTGGCCCACCGCGGCGGGCCGACGGATGGACAGACGTCACCTTCGGGAACCCGCCTCGCCGATGAGGCGCGTGCGCTGGCCCGGCGCATCGGTCATCGGCGCGTGCTCCGGGACCTGGACGCCGACCCAGCTCCGCATGCCGAACGTGCCCCCCTGCCGAACGGCCTGACGGAGCGAGAAGTCGACGTCCTCCGACTGGTCGCGGAGGGGTTGTCCAACCGGGAGATCGGAGAACGGCTGTTCATCAGCTCCAACACCGCGGCCAACCATGTCCGCAGCATTCTCATCAAGACCGGCGCGCCCAACCGCACGAAGGCTGCGGTCTTCGCCACGGGGCACGGCCTGCTCTAGGGCACGTCTACATCGGGGCGAAGGAGCCGTCCGGGGACAGCGTTCCGGACAGTTCCATGATCGCATCGGCCGGGATGCCAGCACGGATGGCTGCCGAGCGGATTGCCTCGACGTCGTCGGCCTCGTAGAGGCAGAAGGTCTTGCGTTTGTCCGCGGACAGGAAGGAACTGAGCCAGCGCACGCCCGCCTCGTCGTTGATCCGGTTGATCGACGCAGCCGTCTCCGGGGCGACCTCCAACTGGTCGGCGAACTGTCGCTCCACCATGAATACAGGCATCCGGGTCCTCCCCATCATGTCCGGCGAGCCTTCTCAATGAGGTCACCGATCGAAACTGACACCGCCTCCAATGTAGCCGCTTGGAGCAGTTCGAAGGCAGGCCAGCGGTCTGCCGGTCAGGGCTCCCGCACGTGATCAGGCCAGCGTCGGCAGCCTGGAGAGCGAGTCGGCCAAGGCGGACTGAATGTCGGCGTCTTCCCACAGGTGGTCGACGACGTTGCCGGACAGGTAGGCGTCGTAGGCGGCCATGTCGAGATGGCCGTGCCCGCACAGCGCGGTCACGATCACCTTCTCCTCGCCAGTCTCCTTGCACCGCACCGCTTCCTCGATCGTTGCCGCGAGCGCGTGTGTCGGTTCGGGGGCGGGCACGATGCCCTCCGTGCGGGCGAACAGCACCCCGGCAGCGAAACACTCGGTCTGCGGCTTGGCGACCGCTTCCATCTCACCGGTCTCGTAGAGGTGACTGATCAGCGGGCTCATCCCGTGGTAGCGCAGGCCACCGGCATGGATCGGATCAGGTACGAAGTCGTGGCCCAGCGTGTGCATCTTCATCAACGGCGTCAGCCCTGCGGTGTCCCCGAAGTCGTAGGCGTAGGTGCCCTTGGTCAGTGAGGGGCACGCAGCCGGCTCCACCGCACGCACGGTCGGGTTCATCCGGCCCTGCCACTTCTCCCTCAGGAACGGGAACATCAGCCCGCCGAAGTTCGAACCACCACCGGTGCAACCGATGAGCAGGTCGGGGGTCTCCCCCGCCTTGGCGAGCTGGAGCAGGGCCTCCTCGCCGATGATCGTCTGGTGCATCAGCACGTGGTTGAGCACGCTGCCGAGCGCGTAGTTGGAGGTCGGGTCCTGGGCCGCGACTTCGACAGCCTCACTGATGGCAATGCCCAGTGACCCCGTCGAGTCGGGGTGCTCGGCAAGGACGCGTCGGCCGGCCTCGGTCAGCTCCGAAGGGCTGGGGTGCACGGTGCCGCCGAACGTCTCGATCATCATCCGCCGATAGGGCTTCTGGTCGTACGACGCCCGCACCTGCCAGACCTCGCAGGCCAGGCCGAACTGTGCGCACGCGAACGCCAGAGCCGTGCCCCACTGGCCGGCCCCGGTCTCCGTGGTCAGCCTCTTGATCCCGGCCTTGGCGTTGTAGAACGCCTGCGGAACTGCGGTGTTCGGCTTGTGCGAGCCGGCGGGGGAGACCCCTTCGTACTTGTAGTAGATCCGCGCCGGCGTTCCCAGCGCCTTCTCCAGCCGGTGCGCCCGATACAGGGGGCTCGGGCGCCACAGCCGGTAGACGTCGAGCACCTCCTCGGGAATGTCCACGTACTGATCGGTGGACACCTCCTGGAGGATCAAGTCCATCGGGAACAGGGGCGCCAGATCGTCCGGGCCCACCGGCTGTCCGGTCCCCGGGTGCAGCACCGGCGGAGGTGGGGTCGGCAGGTCGTGCAGCACGTTGTACCAGCGCGTGGGCATCTCACTCTCGTCGAGCTCGAACTTGTGCTGCTGCACCTGCGACATGGCGGCTCCTGACCTTGTGACGGCTGGTCGCTCCGACACTAGTGATCTCGCTGCACATCGGGCTACTGGTTCGCACCGACCACCACCGATCCCAGACGCGGGAGTCGTGGGAAGGTGACCCGATTGGTCTAGTTCCCCCGCCGGGTTCCCACGTGCGAATACCAGCCGAGAGTCTCGGCCGATGGGCCGACTGTCTGCTGAACTGCCACGCCGTCCTCCTGAACCAGGATTCCGGGCATCGCCACTGACCAGCGGGTGTGGTGGAGCTGAGGGGATTCGAACCCCTGACCTTCTCATTGCGAACGAGACGCGCTACCAACTGCGCCACAGCCCCCAGCGAGGCGAAACGTTAGCACCCGCAGGAGGCTCGCTCCGAATCAGGTGCGGGCCAGGTTGGACTCGAGCCGGGCCAGGGCGTTGCGGGCGTAGCCGTGCCAGAACCGGCCGATGATCGGCATCGCCAGCCGACCCTGCAGACCGCGGGGCTGGACGGTCCAGGACCAGGTGACCCGGCAGCCGTCACCGTCGGGCTCGAACGCCCAGCGGCCGGCCAGGGAGTCGACCAGGAGCTTGAACGGCCCGGTGAAGTCTGCGATGTCGTAGCCGAACGAGCGGGGTCGGTCGACGGTCGTGAGCGTCTCGCGCATGGTGCCGCCGTCGGAGAGCACGATCACCCGGCTCTGGCCGACGGTGTCCCACGTCGCCGGCTGCTCGCGGATCTCCCTGACCGGCGGGATCGGGCCGCTGCGACTGGTGAAGAGCTCGGCGAGCGGCATCGGCATGGTGCGCGCGAACGCGTCGTCGGGCGTGACGGGGACGGTGCGGGACTCGCTGAGGTGGACGGCCATGCCGTCACTGTAGGGCTGCCTCGGTCAGGAACCGGAGGCGCGGCGCTGCTGCTCGATCTGGCTCAACTGCTCAGCCTTGCGGGTCCGCTCGTCGTCCTCGGCCTGGCGGGCGATGGCGGCGTCGACCTCGGTGCGCCCCGACGTCCAGACGCCGCTCGAGTCGAGGTCGATGGTGCGGACGCTGCGGGCCTGGGCGGCCGGCTTCCCGACGTACGTCGGCAGCGTCACCGGCATCGGGTCCCACAGGCCGGGATCTGTGATGGCCGGGGTCGAGGTCGTGTCGTCCATCGGGTCGATCGGCGCTTCGTCCGACGGCTTGTCCGACGGCGGGGGCCCGACCTTGATCGCCGGCATCTCCCCGGTCGCCTCGAGCAGCTCGGCGTCGAAGCGGCGGGCCTGTTCGCCACGGACCATGAGCCGACACGCCACGAGCCACGACACCAGCAGGGCGACGGGGACGGCGACGGACCACCAGCTGATGACGCCGAACGCCGCCACGGCGACCGTGGTGAGGAGCGAACCGAGGATCAGGCCGAGCACCCGACGACGCCGTCGGGTTGCACGCAGTGCCGCTGCGCGGGTGAGGGAGGCCTGGTCCTGGATCGGGGTGGTGCCGTGCTTGGTGGTGACGATCGGCGCGGACGGGGTCCGGCCCGGGCTCACCACCAGGCGGGCGTTGCGGCGGTTGACGGGCTCGCGACGGGCGAGCACCCGCATGGTGGCGGAGAATCGGTCGACGGACCGGCTGCGGAGGGCGTCCTCGTGGTGCTGGAGCGCCTTGGGGATGAGGTAGACGGCCCACGCCACCGCAAGGGCCACGAAGATCAGGGCAGAGAGGTCGTCCACGATGCCGAGCGTAGAGAGGGGGCGGCGGCACACCCGGCACCGTGGGTGGTGTGTCGCGAAATCACTCGTGTGACTGTTGGGATCTGAGCCGTCTCACCATGCCGGCCGGGCACTCCTCGCGGGTGATGGCGTAGATCCGGTGATCGCGCCAGTCGCCGTCGATGTGGAGGAAGCGCGGCGCCAGCCCGACCTGGCGCATCTCCAGCTTCTCCACGAGGCGCAACGAGTTGGTGTTCTCGGGCCTGATACAGATCTCGATCCGGTGCAGGCCGGCGGAGAAGAAGCAGTGGTCGATCGCCATCGCGACCGCGAGCGGCATCACCCCGCGCCCGGCGAACCGCTGGTCGAGCCAGTAGCCCATCGACGCGAACTGCGCCGAGCCGCGCACGATGTTGCTGACGGTCAGCTGTCCGGCGAACTCGCCAGCCACCTCGACGGCGAACGGGAACGTCGACCCCTGCCGTGCCATCTGGGTGAGTCGCCGGAGCAGCGCGGCGTACGACGCAGGGCGGACCTCGCCGCCGGGCGGCACCGTCGCGTCCCACGGTCGCAGCCACTCGGCGTTGCGGTGGCGCGTCGCGCGCCAGGCCGCCTTGTCGGAGCCTGCCAACGGCCGCAGCGTCACCTCACCGTCACGCAGCGTGACCGGCCAACCGAGGCTCAATGGTCGCTCCCGACGATCTGCTCCACCGCGTGGACCAGGATCGGCTCGAGCACGCCGAGGCCGTCCTTCACGCCGCCGCGCGATCCCGGCAGGTTGACGACCAGGCAGGTGCCGGCCACGCCCGCCAGGCCCCGTGACAGAGCGGCGGTGGGGACGCCCTGGGCGATGCCCGCCGCGCGGATGGACTCCGCGATGCCGGGCACCTCACGGTCGATCACGCGCCGGGTCTGCTCGGGGGTCCGGTCGGTCGGGGTGAGGCCGGTGCCGCCGGTGGTGACCACCAGCCGCGCCCCACCGTCGGCCGCGGCACGGATCGCGTCGCCGACCGGATCGCCGTCCGGTACGACGACGGGCCGGTCGACCACGAAGCCCAGCCGCTGCAGGAACTCCACGATCAACGGCCCGGTCTCGTCGGCGTACACCCCGGCCGCGGCGCGGTTGGACGCCACCACGACCTCGGCCCGCAGCCCGCTCACGCCATCGCCCCGTGCCCACCGGCGGTGACTGAGACACCGAACGGGCCACTGAAACGGTGCGTGGGACACCGCTGGTCCGGCCAGCCGCCACCCGGCGGTGAGTGGTGCACCGATTGGTCGGCCGAAAGGGTGCAGGACGCACCGCTGCCGCGGAGACGATCGCTCACGATCGGCTCCAGTCGCCGGACTTCCCGCGGGACTTGGTCTCGACGCGGACGTCGGTGATGACCGCGCCCTTGTCGACCGCCTTCACCATGTCGACCACGGTCAGGGCGGCGACCGAAACAGCGGTGAGGGCCTCCATCTCGACGCCGGTGCGATCGGTGGTGCGCACGGTGGCGGAGATGCGGACCGCGTCGTCGTCGAGGGTGAGGTCGACCGTGACCCCGGAGATCGCGAGCGGGTGGCACAGCGGGATCAGCGACGGCGTCTGCTTGGCGCCCATGATCCCGGCGATCCGCGCCACCGCGAGGGCGTCGCCCTTCGGTACGCCCTCGCCTCGCAGCAGCTCCAGCACCCGCGCCGAGACCAACACCCGGCCGGATGCGGTGGCGACCCGGGCGGTGATCTCCTTGCCGGACACGTCGACCATCCGGGCGGCGCCGGAGGCATCGACGTGGGTCAGCCCCTCGGCAGGCTCGGTGGCCATCAGAACTCCTCGTCGAGCGCCAGCACCTGGACCATCTCCCCCGCCGGCAGGCCGGTGGAGTCCTCGGACACGACGATCAGCGCGTTGGAATCGGCGAGCCCGCCGACCAGGTGGGAGCCGGCGCCGCCGACCGGCGACACCGTCGGGCCACCACGCCCGCGCTCGAACGAGCCGCGCAGGAACTGGCGGCGGCCGGGTGGCGACGCGACCCCGTGGGTGAGGCGGGCGCGGGTGGTCGGGCGGGAGTACGGGGCCTTGCCCATCAGCTTGCGCAGCGCGGGCAGCACGAACATCTCGAAAGAGATGTAGGACGACACCGGGTTGCCCGGCAGGGTGAAGATCGGGACCCGGTCCTCGCCGACCACGCCGAAGCCCTGCGGCTTGCCGGGCTGCATCGCGACCGGGCCGAACCAGACCGTGCCGAGGGGTGACAGCGCCTCCTTGACGACGTCGAAGTCGCCCTGGGACACGCCGCCGCTGGTGACGACGAGGTCGGCACGGACCAGCTGGTCGCTGAGTGCGTCGAGGAACGCGCGTGGCTCGTCGGGCACGATCCCGACCCGGTAGGCGATCGCACCGGCCCGGCGCGCCGAGGCGGCCAGCAGCCAGGAGTTGCCGTCGTAGATGGAGTCGGAGCCGAGCTCGGTGCCGGGCTCGCGGAGCTCGGAGCCGGTCGAGAGGATCACGACCCGCGGCCGCGGCCGCGACCGGACCGTGGCGCGACCGACGCTGGCCAGCAGGCCGAGGTGGCGCGGGCCGAGCACGGTGCCGGACTCGATCAACAGGTCGCCCTGGCTGACGTCCTCACCCGTACGGCGGACATGGGCGCCGGCCTCGGCCGGCCGGGTGATCCGGACCTGGGCGACCCCGCGGTCGGTCCACTCGTAGGGCACGACGCAGTCGGCTCCGGTCGGCACCGGCGCGCCGGTCATGATCTTGGCCGACGTGCCGGGCGAGAGGGCCAGCAGCTTCGCCTGCCCGGCGCCGATCTCGCCGACCACCGGCAGGTGGACCGGGGCGTCGTCGCTGGCGGTCACGACATCGGTGTGGTGGACGGCGTAGCCGTCCATCGCGGAGTTGTCGAAGGAGGGGAGGTCGATCGGCGAGAACACGTCCTCGGCGGCGGCGAGCCCGAGGGTCTCCATCAGCGACTGCGGGAAGTCGTGCAGCGGCTCGATGGCGTCGAGGATCCGCGCGAGGTGGTCGTCGACCGACATCGGCTGGTCAGCCATCGGTGTCCCCCGAGAGAACGGCCCCCGACTCGACGCGCTGGGCGCTGGTCGCGTCGAGCTCGACCTCGCCGACGACGCGGACGCCGCGACCGAACGTCCAGTCACCAGCGACGGTGAAGCTGGTGGCCCCCTTCAGCGACGGCGCGCCCTCGGGGAACCGCTTGTCGAACTCGCCGACCAGCTTGTAGTGGTCGCCGTCGAGCTCCACGAACGGGAGTGCCTCCGAGGCCTGGTCGAGGACGAAGTCGCCGCCGAGGTCGTAGACGTCGGACCGCAGCACCAGCAGGTCGTTGGTCGTCTTCACCGGCACGAACCGGTCACGGCCGACCTCGATGGTGCGGGCACCCTCGAACACCTCGATCGCGGCCCCCATCGCGGTCTCGACCTGCACGACCTCGGGGCTGGACGGGTCGCTCGGGTCGACAGGCTTGATGTTGCGGATCAGCGGCAGCCCGAGGATGCCGCTGCGCAGGTCGAGCGCCTCCTTCATCGCCGCCAGGTCGAACCACAGGTTGTTGGTCGAGCAGAAGCGGTGGCGGTTCAGGTCGGCCAGCGCCGCCTGGTCCTCCGGCAGTGTCTGCGCCGTCTCACGCAACACGATCCGGCCGTCGCGCGTCCGGCGCGCGAAGTGGCCGCCCTTGCGGTCGGAGGCCGTACGCCGTACGGCCTCGATCGCGAACGGCGCGCCGGACGCGGCGAACCAGCCGGCGACGCGTGCGTCGGGCGTGGCACCGAGGTTGTCGGAGTTGGAGACGAAGACGTACTGGTAGCCGGCGTCGAGGAGCGTGTCGAGCAGGCCGGTGCCGCGCAGCGCGGTGTAGATGTCGCCGTGGCCAGGCGGACACCACTCGAGGTCGGGGTCCTTCGGCCACGC
>Ga0136633_1003008_pt1 | contig 11271 bp, 9 predicted proteins | sample AntDrymeUQ832206_2_FD_105494 | JGI IMG/M metagenome (GOLD analysis project Ga0136633, IMG submission 105494) | Polar desert sand microbial communities from Dry Valleys, Antarctica - metaG UQ83 (22.06) | ecosystem: Environmental > Terrestrial > Soil > Desert | place: Antarctica: Dry Valley...
CAGGAGTCCACGACTAGCTGAAGTGGGCCGCCAGCGCCATGATCTCGTCGGTCGTCGACCCCGGCACGATGTAGCCGTCCTGGCCGTCGATCTGCGGGAAGTTGGTCGCGATGTCCTCGGCGGTCGGATGCGCCGCAGCACCGGCGAACCAGCCCTGGCCCAGACCCCAGAACACTCGGGCGTAGCGACCGCCTGCAGCGGAGTACGCGCCGTGCGTCGTGGTGCACGCCTCGCTGCACAGGTACGCGACCATCGGCGTCACCAGCTCGGGGGCGAGCTTCTCGGCGAACTCACCGAGCAGCTCCTCGGTCATGCGCGTCTTCGCGACCGGCATGATCACGTTGGACAGGATGCCGTTGCGGGCCCCCTCGACAGCGATGGTGTTGGACAGACCGACCAGGCCCATCTTCGCGGCGGCGTAGTTGGTCTGGCCGAAGTTGCCAAAGGTCGCGTTGGACGCGGTGAAGACGAACCGCCCGTAGTTGTTCTCCTTCATGACCTTGAAGGCGGGCTGGCTGACGTAAAAAGCCCCCTTCAGGTGCACGTCGAGGACGGCGTCCAGGTCTGACCACTCGAGCTTGGTGAAGCTCTTGTCCCGCAGGAAGCCGGCGTTGTTGATGACCACGTCAACCTTGCCGAACGCATCGACGGCCGTTTTGACGATGCCCTCGCCGCCCTCCGGCGTGGAGACCGAGTCGAAGTTCGGCACAGCCTGGCCGCCCTTGGCGGTGATCTCCTCGACCACCTTCTGGGCGGCGGTGTGGTCGCCGCCCTCTCCCTTGACGCTGCCACCGAGGTCGTTGACCACCACCGCCGCACCGCGCGCGGCGAGCTCGAGCGCGTAGGTGCGGCCGAGGCCGCCGCCAGCGCCGGTGACGATGGCGACGCGGCCGTCGAAGTCGATATCCATGAGCGGGATTCCTCCGGGAGTCGTGGGTGCTTGCAGGTTAGGAGGCGCGTCGCGGGGCCGAGCGACGGGGCGCCTCTTTTGCTCCGACACCGGCGCTGGCCGGCCGGGCACCGGTGCCGCGGCCACCCGAACCACCGGAGGAGGACGACGGACGGTACGGGCGACCGCCGGTGCGACGCTGCGGCGTACTGCTCGATGCGGCGTACGCCGGGGCCGGCTGAACGACGATCGGGTCGCCGGACTCCGCGATCACGCGGACCGCCGGGTGGCCCGGCGTGACCGACTGCGCATTGGCCTCGACACCGGCCCGCTCGCGCATCCGCTGGTGGTCACGGACCTGGTCGCCGAGCACCAGGGACAGGACGGTGCCGGATGCGCCGGCCCGGGCCGTTCGGCCGGAGCGGTGCAGGTAGTCCTTGTGGTCTGCCGGCGGGTCGTAGTGCACGACCAGGTCGACGTCGTCCACGTGGATGCCGCGCGCGGCGACATCTGTGGCGACGAGCACGCGCGCTGCCCCGCGGGAGAAGGCGTCCAAAGCCTTCTTGCGAGCGTTCTGGGTGAGGTTGCCGTGGATGGCCCCCGCCTCGACGCCGCTGCGACGCAGCTGGATGGCGAGCCGGTCGGCGCCGTGCTTGGTGCGCACGAAGATCAGCGTCCGTCCGGGGCGGGCCGCGATCTCCGCCGCGATCTCCACCTTGCTGTCATGTGACACCGCGAAGACGCAGTGGTCCATCAGCTCGACGTGGCTGGTGTCGGCGGCCACCGCGTGCACGGCCGGGTCATTGAGGTATCCGCGCACCAACTTGTCGACACCGCGGTCGAGCGTCGCCGAGAAGAGCAGCCGCTGACCGTCGGCGGGCGTCATGTCGAGCAGAGCCGACACGACCGGCAGGAAGCCGAGGTCGGCCATGTGGTCGGCCTCGTCGAGCACAGCGATCTGCACATCAGCAAGCGAGCACTCGCCCTGGTCGATGAGGTCCTGCAGTCGGCCAGGGGTGGCGACGACGATGTCGACGGCGCGACGGAGCTGGTCGATCTGGCGGCCCATCGAGGCACCCCCGTAGATCGGCAGCAGCTTGATGTCGAGGGCCTGGCCGAGCGGGGCGAGCGCGTCGTGCACCTGCTGCGCCAGCTCACGAGTCGGGACCAGCACGAGCCCGCGCGGACGTCCGCCCTTGCGCGTCCCACCGGCAAGGCGAGCAAGCAGGGGAAGGCCGAAGCCCAGCGTCTTGCCCGAGCCGGTCTGCGCGCGACCCAGGACGTCGCGGCCGGTGAGGGCGTCCGGGATGGACCGGGTCTGGATGGCGAACGGCGCGGTCATCCCGCGACGCTCGAGCGCCGTCACGAGCTTCTGCGGCAGGCCGAGCGAGGCAAAGGTCGCGTCGGTGATCGGTCGGGCCGCAGCCTCGTCCGCCGCGGCGTCCAGGGCGAGCTCGAGGTCGGACTTCGGCGGCGCCGGGGGCGCGGCGTGGGTGCGCGCAGGACGGCGCGACTGCGAGCCGCCACCGCGGGAGGGGCGCTGTGAAGAGGAACCGCCGCGCGAAGGCGTACGGGAAGAACGGGTCTGGCCAGGCATGACAGAGGTGCTCCATTGCTGTGGTGCCGGGGCCGCATTGCGACTGCGGCGAGGGCCACGCCAAAGGCGGCGAGGACAACAGCACGAGACACGGGCGACCTTGCGGACGGCTCGTCCGCTAGAGGTGACAACCCGCGATGAGCAGGACGTCGTAGGGAGAACCTACCGCGGCAGCGCCGAATTCCGCCGTACGCGATCTTGTCGGCTGCGTCACACGGCTCCGTCGAGAGTCAGTCGACGAGGTCCCGTACGACGGCGTCGGCGAGCAGCCGGCCCTTGAGGGTGAGGATCGCTCGATCCATGTCCACCTCGAGAAGCCCCTGCTGGGCAAGGGTTGCTGTCGCAGCCAAGCCTGCCTCCCGGAGCAGGTGCAAAGGGACTCCCGTACGCAGGCGGACCTCCAGGAGGACGCGTTCGACCCGGCGGTCCTCGTCACTGAGCAGCTCGCGCCCGGATCCGGGAGACTCGCCCGCCCCGAGCCTCGCCGCGTAGGCGGCGGGGTGTTTGCGGTTCCACCACCGCACTCCGGCGACATGCGAGTGCGCGCCGGGCCCGATCCCCCACCAGTCGCCGCCGCGCCAGTAGCCCAGGTTGTGCCGGCATGGCTCGCCCCAGTTGGAGACCTCGTACCAGCCGAGCGAGCTCAGTGCCTGGTCGGCCATCAGATAGCGGTCGGCGAGAACGTCGTCATCCGGGGCGGGAAGCTCGCCGCGCGCCACCTGCCGGGCCAGCCGGGTCCCCTCTTCGACGATCAGCGCGTAGGCGGACACGTGCGTCGGCTTCGCCGCCAGCGCCGTGTCCAGTGACATCTCCCAGTCGGCGTCGCTCTCCCCCGGAGTGCCGTAGATGAGGTCCAGCGACACCTGCTCGAAGCCGGCGGCGTAGGCCTCGGCAACGGCCCTCTGCGGCCGGCCGGCCGTGTGCGTGCGGTCGAGTACGGCGAGGACATGCGGGACGGCCGACTGCATGCCGAACGAGATGCGCGTGAAGCCCTGCTCCCGCAGCTGCGCCAAGGAGTCGGCGTCGACCGAGTCGGGATTGGCCTCCGTCGTCACCTCGGCGCCTTCGGCCAAGCCGAACTCCTGCTCGATGGATCGAAGCACCCGGCCGAGATCCCGGGCCGAGAGCAGCGTTGGGGTGCCGCCGCCCACAAACACCGTGTCCACCCGTGGCGCCCTTTCACCCAGGACCTTCCTGGCCATCCGCACCTCGGCCACGGCCGTCTCGGCGTACGTCGCCTGCAGGCCGCCGAGATCGGTGTAGGTGTTGAAGTCGCAGTAGCCGCAGCGGGTCACGCAGAACGGCACGTGCACGTAGATGCCGAACGGCTCGCGACCCAGCCGGGCGAGCGCCTGCTCCGGCAGTGAGCCGTCGGGCGGAACGGCCTCGCCGTCGGGGAGCGCTCCTGCCATGCCTCCAGTGTCGGCCAGGAATCCGGCTGCTTAGGTTGTCCGGGTGGAGATCGTCCTGGTGCGGCACGCCTTGCCCGTACGCGTCGACGCGACCGCGGACGGCAGCCCGGCCGACCCAGAGCTGGCACCGCGCGGCCGCGAACAGGCACTGCGCCTTCCCGCCGCGCTCGCGCTCGACCGCGTCGATGCTGTCTATGCCTCGCCTGCGCTGCGGGCGCGGCAGACCGCCGAGCCGGTGCTTTCGGCGTGGGGACTGGGGCTGACGATCGAGCCGGGGATCGCGGAGTTCGACACGGCCGACACGTCCTACGTGCCGGTTGAAGAGCTGCGCGCGAGCAACGACCCGCGCTGGCAGCTGCTGGCCAGCGGCGACCTCTACAGCGCAGGCGTCGACCCGGCCGCGTTTCGTTCGCGGGTCGTCGAAGCGGTAGAGCGAATCGTCGCTGCTCATCCCGGTGGCCGGGCGGTGCTGTTCACGCATGCCGGCACGGTCAACGCCTACGCCGGTCATGTGCTCAGCCAGCAGCGAACGATCTGGTTCGGGCCGGCGTACTGCTCGATCACCCGCATCGCAGCCGCGAGGGGTGGCCGTCGCGGCATGGTCAGTGTGAACGAGACCGGCCACGTCCGCGACCTGCTCTAACGGAGCAGCTCGTCCACGACCTCGTCCTCGTCGAGCACGTGCACCCCCAGGAAAGACAGCACGCAGCGGTACCAGACCGAGGAGTGCTGCGGGGTGAGGATCCAGTGGTTCTCGTCCGGGAAGTAGAGGAATCGGTGCGGCGAGGTGGCCGGGTCCTTGACGCGGGCGTTCAACTCGAACCACAGCCGCAGGCCCTCACCGATCGGCACGCGGTAGTCCTTGTCGCCGTGGATGACGAGCACCGGTGAGGTGATCGCATCGACGTGCGCGCTCGGGTCGTTGACGCGCGCCATCTCCGGGGTCATCTCGCGGGCCCAGTAGTACGACGCGTCCGTGGTCGGCCCGAACTGGTCGAGGTTCCACAGGCTGGCGTGCGTGACAACGGCGCGGAACCGGTCGGTGTGGCCGGCGATCCAGTTGGCCATGTAACCGCCGAAGGAGCCACCCATGATGGCCGTCCGAGAGGCATCCAGATCCGGCCGCTCCAGCGCGGCATCGGTGCACCGCATCAGGTCGTCGTACGGCTTATCTCCCCATGAGCCCCAACCTCGGCGCACCATGTCGAGGCCGTACCCCGTCGAGAGGCCGGGGTCGGGCAGCAGTACGGCGTAGCCGCGGGCCGCGAGCAACCACGGGTTCCAGCGCCAGGACCAGGAGTTCCACGAGCTGACCGGACCGCCGTGCACCCACAGCACCAACGGCGCGGGTCCGTCAGTTTCGGCAAGGCCCTCGGGCAGCACGAGCCACGACCGCAGGGGCGTCCCGTCCGCCGCCGTCGTCGTGACCTCCGTCAGGTTGCCGGGCAGGACGAGCTCGTCGACCGGCCCCAGCAGGAACGTCGGCTGCTGGTTGGCGGCCGACGTGTCGATCCGTACCGGCGCCGGGGCCGCGTCGACCGCCGCGCGTATCGCGTAGACGGTCGATCCGTCTGGGCTGACCTGCAGGTTGCTGTAGGCGCCACGGTCACCGGTCAGCCGGACAACCTCGCCGCTGGACACGTCGATGCGGAACACCGGCGCGCTCCCGCCGTCGTCTGCGGTCACGATGAGCGCCGTTCCGTCCGGCATCCACCGGCGCTCCCCCGCCCAGCGGTCCCAGCCCTGGGCCAGCTCGCGCGGCTCGGCCGACCCGTCCAGCGGTACGACGACCAAGCGGGAGTTCCCAGGCTCGGTCGGGGAGCTGGGGGTGGATCGCGTGCAGACGACGTGGACGCCGTCGGGCGATACGCGCGGACCCTCGTACTCGTGCTCGGCGTCGTCGAGAAGCACCCGCCGTTCGCCAGCGGCGAGCACGACCAGGGTGCTGCGCCGCACGCCGCCGCCCTCTGCCACGCGCCACGTGGCCACCACGGCGCTGCCGTCAGGAGTGACGTCGTACGACGCCTCGTCCAGAGCCCGCTCGGGCTCGGGTGTCAGGTCATGCCACTGCACTCGCTCGTGATCATCAACCGAGCCGGAAAGCAGTCGCGGAGCGTCGGGCCCGAGGTCGTGATCCCAGTGACGGATCGGATAACCGGTGTGCAGGATCGCGCTGACCTTCTTGTCCTTGCGCTCCTTGCGGCGCCTCTCGTCGTCCTCTGCCGTGACGGAGCCGGGCAGGGTCGCGCTGCTCACGACGACGGTGCCGGACTCGCGAGCCACGACGAAGCCACCGATGCCACCGGGACGAGTGCCGACGACCCGCGCCTCACCGCCGCGGGCAGGCAGCAGCCAGAGCGCTGCCGGAGCGTCGTCCGGGGTCTCCTTGACATCAGGGTCGGGGCGGGCGGAGGTGAACAGCAGCGAACCGTCCGGCAGGAACTGTGGCGCGGCCTCGCCCTTGCGGCTGCGGGTGAGCCGGACCGCAGTCTGCTCACCGGTCGGGTCGACCTCCCACAGTGCGGTGACCCAGCGGACTGCGTCGGTGTCGAGGGTTGCGACGGAGGTGACCAGGCGCTTGCCGTCCGGACTCAGCGCGAGTCCGGCCGTCCGGGGGATCGCCTGGAAGGCGTCGAGGTCGGAGAACGAAGTGCTCATCCGGACACCTTGCCCGATATGGCGACTCAGTGCTGCAACCGGATCGCCACCGGGAAGGGATGCCTACTTCTTCGCGGTCTCCTCACCGGTGGAGAGCGCGGCGATGAACGCCTCCTGCGGAACCTCCACGCGGCCGACCATCTTCATCCGCTTCTTGCCCTCCTTCTGCTTCTCGAGCAGCTTGCGCTTGCGGGTGATGTCACCGCCGTAGCACTTGGCGAGAACGTCCTTGCGGATCGCCCGGATGTTCTCGCGGGCGATGACGCGGGCACCGATCGCGGCCTGGATCGGCACCTCGAAGTTCTGCCGCGGGATGAGCTCGCGCAGCTTGGCGGTCATCGACGTGCCGTAGCCATAGGCCTTGTCCTTGTGCACGATCGCGCTGAACGCGTCAACCGGCTCACCCTGCAGCAGGATGTCGACCTTCACCAGGTCGGAGGCCTGCTCGCCGGACAGCTCGTAGTCGAGCGACGCGTAGCCCTTGGTTCGGGACTTCAGCTGGTCGAAGAAGTCGAAGATGATCTCGCCCATGGGGAGCAGGTAGCGCAGCTCAACCCGGTCCTCGGACAGGTAGTCCATGCCTTGCAGGACGCCGCGTCGGCCTTGGCACAGCTCCATGACCGTCCCGACGAACTCGCTCGGCAGCAGGACCATCGCCTTGGCCACCGGCTCGAGGATCGCGCCGATCTTGCCGGTGTTGGGCCAGTCGCTGGGGTTGGTGACGATCACCTCCTCGCCGCTCTCGAGGATCACCTTGTAGACGACGTTGGGTGCAGTCGAGATGAGAGCCAAGCCGGCCTCGCGCTCGAGCCGCTCGCGCACGATCTCCAGGTGAAGCAACCCGAGGAAGCCGACCCGGAAGCCGAAGCCCAGCGCCAGCGAGGTCTCCGGCTCGTACGTCAGCGCGGCGTCATTGAGTCGCAGCTTGTCGAGCGCCTCGCGCAGCGCCGGGTACTCGCTGCCCTCGACCGGGTAGAGGCCGGAGAACACCATCGGCTTGGGGTCTCGGTAGCCGCCCAGCGACTCCGTCGCGGCGTTGCGCACCGTCGTGAGGGTGTCCCCCACCCGCGCCTGGCGGACGTTCTTCACACCGGGGATGACGTAGCCGACTTCGCCGGCAGACAAGAACTCGGTCGGTTTCATGTCGGGGCTCACCACGCCGACCTCGAGGATCTCGTGCGCGTTCCGCGTCGACATCATCAGGCCGCGGTCCTTGGTCGACAGCTGGCCGTCGAAGACGCGAACGTAGGTGATGACACCGCGGTACGAGTCGTAGACCGAGTCGAAGATCATCGCCCGAGCCGGTGAGTCGACGCTGCCGGTGGGCGCCGGGATGTCGCGGACGATCGCGTTGAGCACGTCCGGCACGCCCTCGCCGGTCTTGGCACTGATCCGCAGGACGTCGTCAGGGTCGCAGCCGATGATGTGCGCGATCTCAGCGGCGTACTTGTCCGGTTGAGCCGCCGGCAGGTCGATCTTGTTGAGCACCGGGATGATGTGCAGGTCGTTCTCGAGCGCGAGGTAGAGGTTGGCGAGCGTCTGCGCCTCGATGCCCTGCGCGGCGTCCACGAGCAGCAAGGTGCCCTCGCAGGCCGCGAGGCTCCGGCTGACCTCGTACGTGAAGTCGACGTGGCCGGGGGTGTCGATCATGTGCAGGACGTAGTCCTTGCCGTCGTCAGCGGTCCACGGCAACCGGACGTTCTGGGCCTTGATGGTGATACCGCGCTCGCGCTCGATGTCCATCTTGTCGAGGTACTGGGCGCGCATCTGCCGGGCGTCGACCACGCCGGTGAGCTGCAGCATCCGATCGGCCAGGGTGGACTTGCCGTGGTCGATGTGGGCGATGATGCAGAAGTTCCGGATGATCGCTGGGTCGGTCGTACGACGGTCTGCGGGCACGTCCCATTCTCGCACCGCCGGGCTCCGGTGACCTGCGTCCCGCGGCAGACCGCACCCATCCCTTCACAGCCGATCATGGGACGGTCGCAGCTGGCCCAGACAAGATCAGCTGTGTACGCCGTGAGCGCCGAGCTCCGAGCGTGAACCCTTCACAGCCGATCATGGGACCGTCGCGCATGGCCCACACAAGATCAGCTGTGTACGCCGTGAGCGCCGAGCTCCGAGCGTGAACCCTTCACAGCCGATCATCGAGCGGTCAGGGGCCGATACGGGGCGAGCGCCGGTCGGCACCGCCGGGCTGCGGTATCGTTAGAGCAAGCGTGAGCCCGGTTCCGTCGGCTCGCCAACCCCCGACCGACAGAACGAGGACGCTCCACCGTGGCCAACATCAAGTCGCAGCTCAAGCGGATCAAGACGAACGAGAAGGCGCGCCTGCGCAACAAGTCCGTCAAGTCGTCGCTCAAGACGTCCATCCGCAAGTTCCGTGAGGCCGCTGACGCCGGCGACGTCACGACAGCCACCGAGCTCATGCGCACCGCCAACCGCCAGCTCGACAAGGCTGCCAGCAAGGGCATCATCCACGCCAACCAGGCCGCCAACCGCAAGAGCGCACTGGCCAAGCGCACCGCCGCACTGTCTGGCGCTTCCAAGGACTGATCAGCAGCTGCTACTGCGGCGCCGTCCCCTCGTCGGGTGCGGCGCCGTTCTGCTGCTCAGAGTCGTTTGCTGCGTCGCCCGCGAGGGCGCCGGCCAGGACGTCGTGCGCCTTCACGACCACGGCGACGGCGAGCGGCAGCACGAGCAGAACCCAGGCGCTGGCCAGGTCGGCCAAGACGAGCAAAACCGCCACGGCGAGGGCACCTTCGCCGAGCAGCGCCCGCTGCCAGCCGTTCGGGGCGATGTGCCGGAGTCGGAGCAGCCGCGGGTAGAGCGGGCGCTGCGGCTTCTTGGCCGGCGCAGAGTCAGCAGGGTCTCCCTCCGGGTCCGCCCCGAGCGCCGTGACGGGGGACTCGGCGAGCAGCTCGTGCGGCTCGGTCATCGGCTCACGTCGCGCGCGCTCGTGACCGCCATGAGCATGCGCTCGACGGCGTAGTCGGCGTCCGCCGCACCGCCCTTCACGTCCGCGTCGGCCACCGCCACCGCCTGCACGGCTTCGACCAGCGCCTCAGGCCGCCAGCCGCGGACCTGACGCTGGGTCTTCTCGACCTTCCAGGGCGGCATGCTCAGCTGACCAGCGATCACGCCGACCGGGCTGCGTCCGGCGGAGGCGACCATCGCCATCGACCGCAGGGTGCTCGCCATGGCGCTCGTGATCAGCACGTGCTCGAGCTTGATCATCCGCCACCAGCGCACCAGCTCCAGGGCGCCAGCCAGGTCGCCCTCGACCGCCCGGTCCGCGACGGCGAAGCCGCTTCCCTCGGCCCGTCCGCGGTGGTACCGGCCCACCGCCTCGGCCGTGATCGGTCCCTCCGTGTCGGAGCGAAGCTGCTCGGCCGCTGACGCGAGCTCGCGCAGATCGCTGCCCACCGCATCGAGCAACGCCGCGACCGCCTCCTCGTTGACCGCGCGTCCGTCCGCACGCAGCTCGGCTCGGACGAAGTCGCGGCGCTCGGCCGGCTTCTTCACCCGCGCGGCCGACACCGTCCGGTCGGCAGCGGCAGTCAGCGCGGTCAGCACGCCCTTGCCCTTCTGTCCGCCGGCGTGCACGGCGACGAGCGTGGTCTCCTCCACCGGCGACGAGGCATACGCAAGCAGCTCAGCCGCGACCTTTTCGACCAGGTCCTGAACGCCGCGCAGCACGACCACGCGCCGATCCGCGAACAGGGAGGGGCTCAGCATCTCGGCCAGATCCCCAGGCAGCAGATCGGCCGCTTCGACATCGACGGTGTCGATCTCGGGCTCGATTGCACGGGCCGCGCGGACGACGTCACTCACGGCGCGCGTGACCAGGAGCTCCTCGTCCCCGACGACGAGCGTCAGGGGAGCGAGAAGGTCGACCGGCACACCTCCATCGTTTCACGGGTCGGGCTGCGCGAGCGCGGTTCCGGAAGTGCGCGCCTGCGCCCAGCCGGCTCCGCGCCCTTGTTGGACTCGCCTACCGGCGCCGGGCGAGGATCCAACGGCGGGCTCCGCGGCCACCGAGTCGGTGGTGCGGAAGCTCCGACATCTGTTGCTGGCGGCTGTTGCACCTGCGGCCCGTTCGTCGTACCGCGGCCGCGCGCACCCACGACCCGTGCCGTACCGCCACCGGCGACGACCGCGACGTCACCATCGGCATCGGTGCGCAGGGACCGGGCGCCAGTGGCAGTGAGCCGGTCCAGGGTTGCGCGGGCCGGGTGGCCATAGCTGTTGTCTGCGCCCACCGAGGTCACCACGGCGCGGGCCCCCACGGCATCCAAGAAGGCGGGCAGCTGGTGATTGCTGCCGTGGTGGGGCACCTTCAGCACGTCGGCTCGTAGGTCCTGACCGGAGTCGAGAAGATCGCGCTGCGCGGCCGGCTCCACGTCACCCGTGAGCAGCACCCGCAGTCCAGCGACCTCCAAGCGCAGGACCACCGACGAGTTGTTGGGATCGGACGTCGTACCCCGAAAGGGCCGGCTCGGCGCAAGCAGCTGCCAACGCAACGGTCCGAGACGCCGGGACTCGGCCAGCGCCGCCCGCTGCACCGGAACGCGCCCCGCGGCTGCCCAACGACGTACCTGGTCGTACTGCGCCTGCGGCTCGTCGAGTGGTCCGATCTGCAGCATCCCCACCGCTCGGCGCAGGACCCCGGGCAGCCCGTCGATGTGATCGGCGTGCAGGTGGCTGAGCAGGAC
>Ga0136633_1003009_pt1 | contig 11269 bp, 7 predicted proteins | sample AntDrymeUQ832206_2_FD_105494 | JGI IMG/M metagenome (GOLD analysis project Ga0136633, IMG submission 105494) | Polar desert sand microbial communities from Dry Valleys, Antarctica - metaG UQ83 (22.06) | ecosystem: Environmental > Terrestrial > Soil > Desert | place: Antarctica: Dry Valley...
CGGCGTCAGCGCCTGCGCCGTTCCCGCGAACAGCAGGAGCGCGCCGAGGACGACACGGAGAATCGTTCGCATGGGCAGGTGGGGAGGGTCGCGTGGGCACGCGCGCCGGCGATCGCGAACACGGTGGCGACCGTGATCGTGAACGCAGGCGCGAAAAGACCGGGGGCGGGAAGCGACGGGCCGGACCGGGCCAGCCGGCCCGGCCGCGGCCCGGCTACTTCTTCGCCGTCGTCACGCCGCCGATGACCGGCTCGTCCTTCTTGCCCTTGTTCTCGGGAATGAACGGGCTCCACGGCTGCGCCTTGACCGGGCCGGGCGTCTTCCACACCACGTTGAACTGACCGTCGGCCTTGATCTCGCCGATGAAGACCGGCTTGTGAAGGTGGTGGTTCTTGGCGTCCATCGTCGAGGTGAAGCCGCCCGGGGCCTTGACGGTCTGGCCGGCCATCGCCGCGATGACCTTGTCGGTGTCGGTCGACTTCGCCTTTTCGACCGCCTGCTTCCACATGTGGATGCCGATGTAGGTCGCTTCCATCGGGTCGTTGGTGAGCGGCTTGTCCTTGTGGCCGGCGATGCCCTTTTCCTTGGCGTAGTCGCTCCACGACTTGATGAACGCGGTGTTGGTCGGGTTCTTCACCGACATGAAGTAGTTCCACGCGGCCAGGTGGCCGACCAGCGGCTTGGTGTCGACGCCGCGCAGCTCTTCCTCGCCGACCGAGAAGGCGACGACGGGCACGTCGGTGGCTTTCAGGCCCTGGTTGCCGAGCTCCTTGTAGAACGGCACGTTGGAATCGCCGTTGATCGTCGAGACGACCGCCGTCTTCTTGCCCTCGGCGGCGAACTTCTTGATCTTGCCGATGATGGTCTGGTAGTCGGCATGGCCGAAGGGGGTGTACTCCTCCAGGATGTCGGCGTCGGCGATGCCCTTCGACTTCAGGAAGGCGCGCAGGATCTTGTTGGTGGTGCGCGGGTAGACATAGTCGGTGCCGAGCAGGACGAAGCGCCTGGCCGAGCCGCCGTCCTTGCTCATCAGGTACTCGACCGCCGGGATCGCCTGCTGGTTCGGTGCAGCACCCGTGTAGAAGACGTTCTTGCTGAGCTCTTCACCCTCGTACTGCACCGGGTAGAAGAGCAGGCCGTTGGTTTCCTCGAACACCGGCAGCACCGACTTGCGGCTGACGCTGGTCCAGCAGCCGAAGACGACGGCGACCTTGTCCTGGGTGATGAGCTGTTTCGCCTTCTCGGCAAACAGCGGCCAGTTCGACGCCGGATCGACGACGACGGCCTCCAGCTGCTTGCCCATCACGCCGCCCTTGGCGTTGATCTCGGCGATGGTCATCAGCACCGTGTCCTTGAGCACGGTCTCGGAGATCGCCATCGTTCCCGAAAGGGAATGCAGCACGCCGACCTTGATGGTGTCGGCGGCGAAGGCGGGCATGGCGATGAGGCCCGAGGCAGCCAAGGCTGCGCAGGCGGCTTGGAGCGCGAAGCGGCGATTCATGTGGTGGACCTCCCCAGGTCGAATGAGTGGATGTGGCGCGCGACGAGGATGTCGCCCCTCGCTTGTTCGCAAGGGCCATGCCACGTTGCCGGCCGCTCGAAGCGCCGCCGGCGCACCACTTGCGGGCGCCCCTGCACCAGGTCGGCCGGCGGCGCCGGCCCGCTCGCGATCGCGAGCCGGTTCGGGGCCGCTACCGAGCGCGCTCGGCCGACCGTGTCGTGGCGAGCGGCCGGAAGGCGATCACGTGGTCGAGCTCGAGGCGGATGCCGATCGGCTCGTCGATGGCGTGGTTGTGGTGCGACGGCACCAGGGCGAGCACACGCTGGCCGCTCGCCAGCCGCAGCGTGTAGAGGATCTCGGCGCCGCGAAAGGCCTTCGACACCACGACCGCCTTGACCGGGCTGTCGTCGTCGTGGACGACGTCGTCGGGCCGCAGCAGCACCTCGATGCGTTCGCCGAGCGCCACCGCCTCGCCGCTGTCGGCGTAGCGCACCGGCAGCGGCGGCGCCACCTCGCCGATCTCGATGGCCAGTCGCTGCGGCGCCGTGACGGTGGCGTCGACGAGAACGCCCTGGCCGATGAAGTCGGCGACGAAGCGGTTGACCGGCCGGTGGTAGAGATTCCAGGCGCTGTCGAACTGCTGAACGCGCCCGCCCTCCATGACGGCGATTCGATCGGCCAGGGCGAAGGCTTCGTTCTGGTCGTGGGTGACGAAGATGGCGGTCGTCTTCGTCGCCTTGAGGATGGCCCGCACGTCGGCGGCGAGGTGCTCGCGCAGGCCGGCGTCGAGGTTGGAGAACGGCTCGTCGAGCAGGAGCACGCGCGGCTGCGGCGCCAGGGCCCGGGCCAAGGCGACCCGCTGCTGCTGGCCGCCGGAGAGTTCGTGCGGAAAGCGATCGGCGTTGCCCCGCAGGCCCACCGCTTCCAGGAGCTCGTGCGCGCGAGCGATGCCGGCGCGCCGATCGGCGACGCCGAAGGCCACGTTGCGGGCGACTGAAAGGTGCGGGAACAGCGCGAAATCCTGGAACACCATGCCGATCCGGCGTCGCTCCGGAGGCACGTGACGACCGTCGCTGCTCATCGTCTCGCCGTCGATGGCGATCGTCCCGGCGTCGATCCGCTCGAAGCCGGCGATGCAGCGCAAGGCCGTCGTCTTGCCGCAACCGGACGGGCCGAGCAGGCAGCAGATGCCGCCCTCGGGCACCGCGAGGTCGAGGCCGGCGAAGGTCGGCGCGCGGCCGTAGCGGTGGCCGACGCCGGCGAGGCTGAGAACGACATCGACGCTCATTGGGGACCGTTCGTGCTGCGCGCTCCGGACTTCGCCTGGGGGCCCGGAGGGGCCCTTTCGCGGCCTCTGGCGACCCGGCGCGCTCATGAGGGGCCCCACCTTACACTTTGCCGCCTCCGATCCCCCCGATGCTCGACGCGCCACCCGCTGTTATCCGGACCCTGCCTCGCCCCCGCGCGACCAGCGACCCGGCACGCCGCAGCCGCTGGCTGGTTGTCGTCGTCGCGATCGCCGCCGCGCTGGTGTCGGTGCCCGTCGTCTCGATCGCCGTCGACGTGCTGGCGGCAGGAACCGGATCGACCTGGGCGCATCTGGTCGCCACCGTGCTGCCGGAGTATGTCCGGGCCACCGTCGTTCTCGTCCTCGGAGTCGGCATCGGGGTGAGCCTGCTCGGCGTCGGCGCAGCGTGGCTGGTGACGCACCTCGACTTTCCGCTGCGACGCAGCCTCGAGTGGGCCCTGGTGCTGCCCCTGGCCGTGCCGGCCTACGTCATGGCCTATGCCTACGCCGATTGGCTGCAGTACGCCGGACCGGTGCAGAGCGCCCTGCGCGAGGCCTTCGGCTGGCGGCGCGGCGACTACTGGTTCTTCGAGGTCCGCAGCCTCGGCGGTGCCGTCGTTGTCCTGTCGGCCGTCCTCTATCCCTACGTCTACCTGCTCGCGCGCGTCGCCTTCCTGGAGCGCGGTGGCGCCATGATGGAAGCCGGTCGGTCGCTCGGCCTGACGCCGTGGCAGAGCTTCCTCCGCGTCTCGCTGCCGATGGCCCGTCCGGCCATCGCCGGCGGCACCGCCCTCGCCCTGATGGAGACGTTGTCCGACTACGGCACGGTCTCGTACTTCGGGGTCCAGACCTTCACCACCGGCATCGTCCGCGCCTGGTTCTCGCTCGGCGACCGCGCCGCTGCTGCCCAACTGTCGATGTGCCTGCTCGGCTTCGTCGTCTTCGTGCTCGCGGCCGAACGAGCGGCCCGCGGCCGGGCCCGGTTCTACGGCGCGGCGACGCAGCGGCGGCCGCCGCAGAGCGTGCGGCTGCGTGGCGGTCGGGCGGCACTCGCCATGGTCGCCTGCGCCCTGCCGCTCATCGTCGGCTTCGCCCTGCCGGCCGGCCTGCTGCTGAAGATGGCGCTGGCCGACGGCGACCCGCAGTTCGGCCTGCGCTTCGCGACCCTGGCCGGACACAGCCTGCTCCTGTCGTCGTCGGCGGCGGTGGCGGCGGTGACGCTCGCGGTCGCCTTCGCGTACGCGCGGCGGACCGAGCCGCGGCCGCTGACGCATGCCGCCCACGCCGTTGCCGGCCTGGGCTACGCGTTCCCGGGGACCGTCATCGCCGTCGGCGTCCTCATCCCGCTGGCGCAGCTCGACAACGCCCTCGCCCTCTGGCTGCGCGAGCACGCCGGCTGGGAGGTCGGCCTGATTTTCACCGGCAGCATCGCCGCCCTCGTCTACGCCTGCGTGATCCGCTTTCTCGCCTCGGCGCTGCACACCGTCGATGCCGCCCTGGCGCGCATCACGCCGAGCATGGACGATGCAGCGCGCAGCCTCGGCCTGACGGCGACGCACACGCTCGGCCGGGTGCACCTGCCGCTGTTGCGGCGCAGCCTGCTGACGGCCGGCCTGCTCGTCTTCATCGACGTGATGAAGGAACTGCCGGCGACGCTGGTCATGCGGCCCTTCAACTTCGACACCCTGGCGACGCAGGCTTTTCAGCTGGCCAGCGACGAGCGGCTCGCCGAGGCGGCGACCGCATCGATCGCCATCGTCGTCGTCGGCCTGCTGCCGCTCGTCCTGCTGAGCCGGCAGATCACCACCGATCGCCGCTGAGCACGGCGCGACGCGGCCTAGCGCCAACGGGGCCGGTCGAAGATGCGGTGGGCGGTCGCCGTCAGCGGCGCCCATTTCTCGACGTCGAGGGCATCGGCCTTGAAGGGACCGAGCGCATCGAGCGCCGGGTTCTTGACCGGGACACCGGCGACGACCGGCCACTCGTTGTTGCCGTCGGCGAAGTAGACCTGGGCTGCGTCGCTGGTCAGGTACTCGAGGAAGCGGACGGCATGGCCCCGGTGCGGCGCCGTCTTGACGATGCCGGCACCGGACACGTTGACATGGGTGCCCCAGGACGACTGATTCGGCCAGACGACGCCGACCGCGGCCATCGCCGCCTTGTCTTCCGCCTTTTCCGAGCGCATCAGGCGGGCGATGTAGTACGTGTTGGCGAGGGCGACCCCGCATTCACCCGCGGCAACGGCACGGATCTGGTCGGTGTCGCCGCCCTTGGGCGCACGTGCGAAGTTGGCGACCAGGCCACGGGCCCAGACCTCGGTCGCCGCCTCGCCACGGTGGGCGATCAGGGCGGCGCCGAGCGACAGGTTGTAGGGATGCGAGCCCGAGCGGACGCAGACCTGCGACTTCAGTCGCGGCTGGGCAAGGTCCTCGTAGCTGCTCACCCAGGCCTTGTCGATCGCCGCCTTGTTGTAGACGATGACGCGGGCGCGGGTCGAGAACGCGACCCAGGTCGCGGTCCGCAGGTTGGCCGGAATCCGCCGCTCGAGCACGGCCGACTGCAGCGGCTGGAACAGGCCGGCCTTGTCGGCGATCTCGAGGCGCGAGGCGTCCACCGTGACGAGGATGTCGGCCGGGCTGCTCGCGCCCTCATTCTTGATGCGCTCGACCAGCTCGTCTTCGCGACCGTCGATGCGGTTGATGCGGATGCCGGTGTCGCGCGTGAAGTTCGCGTAGAGCGCCTCGTCGGTCTGGTAGTGGCGCGCCGAATAGATGTTGAGGACCTGCGGCTGCGCCGCCACCGGAGCGGTGATCTGAAGGGCAACGGCACTGAGAAGGAGGGCGAGGGAGCGAAGCATGCGAGGGGTCCCGGCGTGGATGGATGGAATGGAACGGAATCGTGATCATAAATGAAAACGATTCGCATTACCAACCGCCCAGGCCACCAACCGCCGAGGACGGCCCTCCGCGCCCAGCCCTCCCCCGCCGTCGCCTCAGTCCTCGAATGCGGGAACCGTCTCCACGGTGGGCAGCCAGAACACCTCGCCGTCGCGCTCTTCGACCTCGATCGGGGTCAGTCGTCCGCCGCCGCAAGGCCCCCCCGCGCAGCGACCGCTCGACGGCTCGTAGACCGCGCCGTGCAGCGAGCAGAGGATGAACTCGCGGCCGCTGTCGAGAAAGTGACCGGGTTGCCAGTCCATCTCGGCCTGAACGTGAACGCAGCGATTCAGGTAAGCGACGACCCGCCCGTCGAAGCGCAGGGCGAACGCCCGCGCTGCCTCGCGCCGGTTCAGCACATCGAAAACGATCGCCTCGCCCTTCTCGAGCAGCTGCGCCGACACGCACAGCCGCTGCGGCGGCGCCAGCCGATCGCAGGCCCGCCGCCCTTCAGCCATGGGCCTGCAGCCAGGCGGCGAGTTCGGCGGTGGAATGGGCCACATGCAGCGGCCCGAGGGCGGCGAAGGACGCGTGGTCGTGCGCGCCGAAGCTGACCCCGACGCTGGCGCAACCGGCGTTGACCGCCAGCTGGAGGTCGTGCGTGGTATCGCCGATCATCAGGGTGCGCTCGGGTGAAACACCGATTTCGCGCATCAACTCGCGCAGCATCAGCGGATCGGGCTTGCCCGCCGTCTCGTCGGCGGTGCGGGTGGCATCGAACAGATACCCCAGTCCGGCCCGCTCGAGCGCCCGGTCGAGACCGCGCCGGCTCTTGCCGGTGGCGACGCCGAGCCGGTGGTTGCGGCTCCTCAGGTCTTCCAGCATGGCGAGGGTGCCGTCGAAGAGGACGATCTCGTCCTGGCGGGCGAAATAGTGATGACGGTAGCGGTCCGCCAGCTCGCCGTAGCGTTCGCGGGGCAGCTGCGGCGCGGCATGCAGCAGGGCCTCGGCGAGGCCGAGACCGATCACGTAGCTGGCGTCGCGGTCGCTCGGCACGACCGTGCCGACGTCGGCGCAGGCCGACTGGATGCAGCGGGCGATCAGCCGGGTCGAATCGAAGAGCGTGCCGTCCCAGTCGAAGGCGATGAGGTCGAACCGCCGGACGCCTGCCGCCGCCCCGCGGCCTGATTCCGGGGCGCTCATGCCGGCGCCGTCCCGGTGTCGATCGGCGGCCTCGCTGCTACGCCGGCCAGGGCGCGCAGAAGGACGTCACAGGCCACCGGCAGCGGCGCGGCCAGCGCGAGGACCTCGCCGCTCGCCGGGTGGACGAACGACAGCCGCAGGGCGTGCAGGAACATCCGGTCGAAGCGGACGCCAGGGACCGCCGCGGCGCGCGCGAGGGCCCGGTTGAGGGCGAAATCACCGTACTTGGGGTCGCCGACGATGGGATGGCCTTCGTGGGTGAGGTGAACACGGATCTGGTGCGTGCGCCCGGTCTTGATCGTCACGTCGAGCAGCGTGAAGCCGACGAAGCGGCGCGCCACGCGCACCAGGGTGATCGAGCGGCGGCCCGCCTCGGCGGACGCGTCGACGACGCGGACCCGACGGGCGCCGTCGGCGTCGAGCGTCTTGTGCAGGGCCAGATCGATCACCTTGCGGTTTTCGGGCCAGTCGCCGGCGACCAGTGCCGCATAGGTCTTGCCGAAGGCGCGCCCCGGCAGGCGCGAGCGCAGATCGTTCTGCAGGGCGACGAGCGCCTTGCGGGTCTTGGCGACCAGCAGCAGTCCGGACGTTTCCTTGTCGAGCCGATGCACCAACTCGAGGAACTCGGCGTCAGGGCGGGCCCGGCGCAACTGCTCGATGACGCCGAAGCTCTCGCCGCTGCCGCCATGGACGGCGACGCCCGCCGGCTTGTCGATCGCCAGCAGGTGCTCGTCCTCGAAGACCAGCGGGAACTCGCGGGCCGGGGCGGGCGCCGGATCGGCGCGCCGGGCGGTGCGAACCGGCGGTATCCGCACCTGGTCGCCGAGATCGAGGCGAGTCTCGGCCGAGGCCCGACCCATGTTGACGCGCACCTCGCCCGAGCGGATGACGCGGTAGAGATGCGGCTTGGGAACGCCCTTCAGCAGCTTGGCGAGGAAGTTGTCCAGGCGCTGTCCCGCGGACCCGCTGTCGACGCTGACATGGCGCACTTCGGGCGCCGCCGGCGCGACCCGGTCGGCGTCGGCCTCGGGTGCGGCCCGCCGGTAACCTTTGCCCCCTATAATTCGCTGATCCAATCCGTTGCCGTAAGTAATTGATTTTTCACAGTTTAGCGTCGTGCCTTCGGGTGTCGCGCGAACGGCAGCGGGGGACGGCCGGCTTCGATTCCGGCCAATGGTGATGCAACGTCCCGGCACCTCGGCAGGCCGCGTACCCCAAGTGGCGCGGCGGCTTCGAGGCACGGGACGGCAGAGCAAACAAGAAAGATTCCAAGACAAGGTTTCCCGGTCGAAGACGAGAACGAGGCCCCGGAGCGTCCATGCTCCCTCCCCGATGCCTCGGCTTCAACCTGAGTTCCAGTGATCGAAATCGTGCAATCCACCCCCCACGTCACTGTTCCTCGCGCGCCAACGCTGCCCGGGTCTGCGGTCTCCTGACCGCAGTTCCGCTCGCGCAGTCCAGGGCGATTCCTTCCGGTTTCTTCTCGCGTTTTCTCGTGCATCGAATCGTCGCCTTCGGCAGGGCCGGGGCGGCTTGAGGACGTCGCGGCCGCACAGAGCCGCGAAGGAGTGCACATGAAACGCATGCTGATCAACGCGACGCAGCCCGAAGAGCGTCGCCTGGCCATTGTCGATGGCCAGAAACTGATGGACTTCGAAACCGAGATCGAGGGCCGCGAGCAGAGGAAGGGCAACATCTACAAGGCGGTCGTGACGCGGGTCGAGCCCTCGCTCGAAGCCTGCTTCGTCGACTACGGCGAAGACCGCCACGGTTTCCTGCCGTTCAAGGAAATCTCGAAGAACTACTTCCGCGAAGGCACCGACGTGCGCACTGCACGCATCCAGGACGCCATTCGCGACGGCGATCCGCTGCTCGTGCAGGTCGAGAAGGAAGAGCGGGGCAACAAGGGCGCCGCGCTGACCACCTTCGTGTCGCTGGCCGGCCGCTACCTTGTCCTGATGCCCAACAACCCGCGCGGCGGCGGCGTCTCCCGTCGCATCGAAGGCGAAGACCGCGAGGAGCTGAAGGAGAACCTCGACCAGCTCGAGTACCCCAAGGGCATGAGCCTGATCGCCCGCACCGCCGGCATCGGCCGCAGCGCGCCCGAGCTCCAGTGGGACCTGAACTACCTGCTGCAGTTGTGGGGGGCCATCGACGGCGCCGCGCAGGGCGGCAAGGGCGCCTTCCTGATCTACCAGGAGTCGTCGCTGGTCATCCGCGCCATCCGCGACTACTTCACCTCCGACGTCGGCGAGATCCTGATCGACACCGACGACATCTTCGACCAGGCGCAGCAGTTCATGAGCCACGTGATGCCGGAGACGGCGCACAAGGTCAAGCGCTACCGCGACGACGCGGCCCTGTTCAGCCGGTTTCAGATCGAGCACCAGATCGAGACGGCCTTCGCGCGCACGGTCAACCTGCCCTCGGGCGGCGCCATCGTCATCGACCACACCGAGGCACTCGTTTCGGTCGACGTCAATTCGGCGCGCTCCACCCGCGGCAGCGACATCGAGGAGACGGCCACCCGGACCAACCTCGAGGCCTCCGACGAGATCGCCCGCCAGATGCGCCTGCGCGACCTCGGTGGCCTGATCGTCGTCGACTACATCGACATGGAGGAGTCGAAGAACCGCCGCGAGGTCGAGAACCGCCTGCGCGACGCCCTCCGCCAGGACCGCGCCCGGGTCCAGCTGTCGAGCATCAGCAAATTCGGCCTCCTCGAGATGAGCCGCCAGCGCTTGCGCCCGGCGCTCTCCGAAGGCAGTCACATCACCTGCCCGCGCTGCAACGGCACCGGCCACATCCGCGACACCGAGTCGTCGGCGCTGCAGATCCTGCGCATGGTGCAGGAAGAGTCGATGAAGGAGAACACGGCCGCGGTGCACGTCCAGGTCCCCGTCGAAGTGACGTCCTTCCTGCTCAACGAGAAGCGGACGGAGATCACCAAGATCGAGCTGAAGCAACGTGTCACCGTGCTCCTCGTTCCCAACAAGGCGCTCGAGACGCCGAACTACCGCCTCGAGCGGATGCGCCACGACGACCCGCGGCTCGAGAACCTGCAAGCCAGCTACACGATGATCGACGAGCCCGAGGAGCAGGTCGGCTTCACGCGCCGCGAGAAGGCCAAGGCCAAGCAGGAGCCGGTCATCAAGGGCATCCTGCCCGACTCGCCGGCGCCGCAGGCGCCGGAGCGCGTCGAGGCGGCTGCCGCGGCGACCGCGACAGCGACTCCGGCGCCCGCGCCGGCGACGACCCGGCGCGAACACAGCGCGCCGGCGGCGACGCCCGCCGGGGGCGGCTTCTTCTCGTGGGTCAAGAGCATCTTCGCCGGCGAAGCGCCGGCGACCGCGCCGCCCGTGGCGGCACCGGCCCGGCCGGCGACCGAAGCGCCGCGCAAGGATCGAGGAGATCGCGCCGATCGCGGTGAGCGGGGTGAGCGCGGCGGACGCGGCGGGCGCGGTGGACGCGACGGTCGTCGCGGCGAACGCGGTGCCCGTTCCGAGGCCGCTGACGGCGCCCGCGGCGAGCGGACCGAGCGCGGTCCGCGACCGGAGTCGGCCGACGGCGCACGCAGCGATCGGGGCGGACGCGGCGAGCGGAGCGAGCGCAGCGAGCGTGGACCGCGCGCCGAGTCGTCCGAGGGCGGACGCAGTGAGCGTGGCCTGCGCGCCGAGGGTGGCGACGCCGCCCGCGGCGAGTCGCGCGACCCGCGTGAAGCCCGTGAGGCGCGTGAGCCCCGTGAACCCCGTGAGACGCGCGAGACGCGCGAGGGCGGCGGCGAGCGCGGCGGCCGCGGTGAAGGTCGGTCCGGCGGCCGTGGCGAGCGCGGCGAGCGCCCTCCCCGGCCTGCGGCGGACGCCGACGCGTCGGTGACGGCACTGGCCGGCGAAGCGGTCGTCGAGTCCTCGCTGGACGCCGCCACGGCTTCACAGCCCGGCGACGACGACAGCGGCGCCGAACGAACCGGGCGCCGTCGCAATCGCCGCGGCGGACGCGGTCGCGATCGTGACGACACGGCCGGCGACGGCGCAACCGGAGACACCACCGGCAGCGACGCCGGTGACACCACCGCCGGCGACGCCGCGGCCGATCGCAGAGCGAGCGCCGACGACGATTCCGGCGATGCGCCGTCCGCGTCGCGGGCGCGGTTGTCAGGCCGGGACGAGGCTGCCAGCCGCAACGAGGGAGGCGACGCCGCTTCCCGGAGCGCGGCGCCGGAAGGCGAGACCACCGACGGCGCGACCGAGGCCCGCGACGGCCGCGGTCGGCGCGGTGGACGAGGCCGCGGACGCGATCGCGATCGCGCGCCGCGGGACGACGCGATGACGACGGCAGGAGTCGACGACGGTGTGGTGGCCGAAAGCGCGCTCACCGCGCCCGGTTCGACGACGGCTGAAA
>Ga0136633_1003011_pt1 | contig 11263 bp, 9 predicted proteins | sample AntDrymeUQ832206_2_FD_105494 | JGI IMG/M metagenome (GOLD analysis project Ga0136633, IMG submission 105494) | Polar desert sand microbial communities from Dry Valleys, Antarctica - metaG UQ83 (22.06) | ecosystem: Environmental > Terrestrial > Soil > Desert | place: Antarctica: Dry Valley...
CTGAGGCGCCAGTACCTCCGGCGTCGTCCGGCGGCTTGCACGGTAACCGCATGCAGAGCGATGCGAGCCCGCCGCAACCGCTGCGCTACGTGCTCCCGCCCGACGCGGCCTGACTCAGCGCAACGGCCAACGCCGGGGACGAACCGACCCACCCTGTATAAGAAGCCCAGGTTCAGTCGGCCGGTGGCTCGTCGTAGGTCGTCGTGTGGGGTTCTTGGACGACCCGCCCGTCGCCATATTGAATTACGCGGGTGACCAGGATCGAGAAGTCGCGTCCTGCTACGGGCTGCCGGGGGCCGGCGTCCGCGCTCACTCGCCGGCCGCCGTTGGCGCCGAAGAGGTCGACCGTGACCGAGGTATCAGTCGTCGACGCCCGGACCAAAACCGGCGCCGGCGTGTCGTTCGTCCACGTCAGGTCGATGGATCCGAAGTCGAGTGTCGCCTCCCGTCCGGGGGGATACCGGTCGATGTAGAAGCTGTGAGGTTGATGGGCGTCCAGCCGGAGCCCGGCGAAGTACGCGGCGTTGTACATCGTCGTCGAGAACTGGGACACGCCTCCGCCAACCGACGGCACGATCTTGCCATCGGAGATGAAAGGCGCGGGCAGGAACCCGCGCGCTCTGGTGCGGGGGCCGGCCACGTCGTTGAGCGAGAACTGCTGTCCCGGGCGCATGACGGCGCCGTCCACCGCCTGGGCAATGAGCTTGATGTTCGTGACGCGAGCCTCGCAGCAGGGGAAGCGCGTCGTGAAGGTCCCGATCAGGCTCCCGACCCGCTCGGCCATAGCGGTGGTCAGCTCCGGGCTGGGCCTGCGCACGGGAAGCCGCAGGTCGTGATCGCCCGCGGCGATCGCGCCCGCCATCAGGTCGGCCGCTCGGCCGATGTCGATCGACCGCCCCGCCCGGGCGGGGCGCACGGTGATCTCCGCACGCCGTGGGCGCCAGTCGACGTCGTCCTTGCCTTCGACTGTCACCTGCTGGGCCGCAGCGACGACGATGGCGTCGGCCGCTGCACGCGAGCGCTCCTTCGACAGCATGGCGAGCAGGGGGCCAAGCCGGTCTTGGCGCAAGCCGAGGCGCGCCTTCGTGCTGCGCGGCGGGCCCAGGCTCTCGACAGACAGCAGCGGCGCCATCTCGGCCGGCTCGAGGACGATGGCGGGGCCGGCGCCCCGCAGACGCAGCGGGCCTGCGGCCAGGTACTCGCGGGCCTCGTCGGCGACGGACTCGACGTCGGCTCGCGAGGGCCCGCTGGCCATACGCATCGGAGCCTCGATCGCGCTCGTGCCAGGGCCGGTGAGCAGCGCGCGCTCAACGGCGCGCGCGGTGGTGGCGCGGTCCACCCGTCGGCCGTCGCGCGGCGGCTCGATGTCGACCGCGAACGTTGCTGGATCAATCGAGATGGCTCCCTCGAACGGTTGGATGTCGACCTGCTTCGCGACGGCGTCGATCGCCCGGGCCAGGCGGCGCCGGTTGATCGCGTACACGGGCTCACTCGTTCGCTCCAGGCCCAGCGCTGCCGCCGGGGAAAGCAAGAAGCCCGACACGTCCCGGCCGGCATCGAGCGCACGCGCGGCCGAGCGACCTGGGTGCAGACGGAGGGCCATGGCGCCCGAGCTGACCCAGAAGCTGCGTGCCCCGGCGGTGAGCACCACCCTCCGCTTCGGCGGCTCCACCGCATCGAGGCGGTTCGCCACGTCGCGTTCGGTGGCGCCGCCGAGAGCAACGCCCGCCATGCTCGTGCCGGGCAGCACTCGTCCACCGTGAGTCAGGCGAAGGGCCGCTGCGACCCCGACCCACGCGACCACCAGGACCGCCAGCGCAGCACCGCTCCAGACTGCACGTCGCCGCGGCGGGCCGACGGTCACTCCACTCCGGCGTAGTTGAGAATCGACGCGTCGATCAGCCACTCGACGGGCGCACGATCGTCCGTATGGGCGCGTGCGGGTGGTTCTGGAATCGCCAGGCCAGCAAGGCGACCAGCGCCATAAAGCCGATGAATACGAGCGCTGCGATCACGGAACTCACGCTACCTGGATGGACCAGGCGCGAACAGCGCGACCTGCTCGCGCTTGCCCTTGAGCGGCACAGCAGGACGCTCTTGCAGCGAACCGCCGGCCTCAGCAGACAACAGCGCACGGGTGTGCTCGGAGTACGCGTGCTGATGCGACGTCCCACTGCCACGGCTATGAGCACATAGGCCGGTGCGAACCCGAGAAAGAGCAAGAGCTCGCTCTCTGGCGGCGGTGGTTGCGGTGGCGCCACAAGAGTCAGGTACACGTAGGCCAGAACTGCTCCTACAGCATTGGCTGCAAGCGCCCTGCGAATCAGACCCGCGGAAAGTCTGGGTCCGACCGGCTCCATCTCACCTCGGGGTTTCCAAGCCACCACCGCTGATGACATATTCCTCCATGCAGAGCGCAAGTGCCAGCCTGACAAGACTGCTCCTACGAATCGTAGGACAAACGGGCTGGAGCCCACGAGCGCGAGCGTGGCCATCAGTGGTGGGAGTGGACGACGGCGTGTCCGCGACCGCGGGCGATCAGCCAACGGTTGACGGGCCAGGCGATGAGGCCGGCGATCAGCAGCGCGGCGGTCAGGGCGGCGTAGAACCCTGCGTCGAGCAGCGACTGCTCCATGGCGCCGGGGATGGCCAGCATGATCCCGTTGTCGACGACCTCCATGATCGTGATCGAGATGGTGTCGGCGGCGAGGGCGACCGGGATGACTACCGCCAGCGCCATCCCCGAGCGCAGCAGCGGAAGGCTGGTCAACGAGTAGCCGAAGAAGAAGGCCAGCGTGATCGACAGCGCGATCGTCGCGCCGTCTGACCAGCCCGCGGCCGTGCCGATGATCATGCCGAGCACCTCGCCGATCGCGCAGCCGGTCAGGCAGTGCAGCGTGGCGCTGAGCGAGATGGACCAGGAGGCTTCCATCGGCTCGTGGGCTTGGGCGTGTGCGGGCGCGTGCGCCATCGTTCAGCCCCTCCGCATGAGGCGCGCGACGGCGCTCATCAGCTCGTCGGTCTTCTCGGGCTGATCGTCGACACGGGCGCCCATCACGCAATGGCGCGTGTGCTCGTCGACCAGGCCGAGCGCGACCTTGTCGAGCGCGGCCTGGATCGCCGAGATCTGGGTGAGGACGTCGATGCAGTAGCGGTCGTCGTCGACCATGCCCTGCACCCCGCGGACCTGCCCCTCGATGCGCCGCAGGCGCTTCAGCAGTTGGTCTTTGGTGGCGGTATACCCACGGGTGACGGGTGGGGTGTTCGTGGAGGTCATGCTGGCTACTATACACCCCCAGGGGGTATTTGCTAGAATGGTTTTCGCATACCCCTTACCCGTATCCTGAAAGGACCCGATGATGACCACCGAGAACCGCACCTACACAGTCACCGGCATGACCTGCGGCCACTGCGTGCTGTCCGTGCAGGAAGAGGTGGCCGAGCTCGCGGGTGTCACGAGCGCACAGGCCGACCTGGCCACCGGAAGGTTGACGGTCGCGGGTGAAGGCGTCGATGACGACGCAGTCGCTGCGGCGGTGCGCGAAGCCGGGTACGAGGTGGAGTCATGACCACCGTCCCGCGTCAGCTGGCGATCTTCGCCGCCGTGCTCGCCGTCCTCTTCTCGGGTGGCTACGCGGCCGGGCGCCTGATCGACGCCGACTCCCCCCACCAGGACGAGCCTGCCGCCGAGCACGGCGAGGCTTCCGCCTCCGAACACGGCGAGACCGCCGACGCCACGGTCGCCGGCGACGACGCGCCGCAGGCCGTGCGCGGGCTGGCGTCCGCAGAGAACGGACTGCGCCTGACCGTGCCCGGCGTCAAGCTCGAGCGCGGCCGGCCGCAGGACGTGCGGTTTCAGATCCTCGCCGAGGACGGCTCGCCGGTGACCGACTATGACATCGAGCACACCAAGCGCATGCACCTGATCCTCGTCCGCCGCGACATGGTCGGCTTCCAGCACCTCCACCCCCGGCTCGACGAGGCCGGCGTATGGAGCGTCAAGGCTCGCTTCGACGAACCCGGCGCCTACCGCCTGTTCGCCGACTTCTCCCACGAGGACTCGCGGTACACCCTCGCTGGGAACCTCAACGTGGCGGGCGACCCAGAGCAGCGACCGCTTCCCGAGTCCGAGCCGCTGGCGCGCAGCGCGGGTGGCTACGACGTTCGCATCGACGCGGACGAGACCCCAGCGGGCGAGCACGCCCGGCTGGCGTTCGCCATCCACCGCGACGGGCAAGCAGTGCAGACCGAGCCCTACCTGGGCGCCGGGGGCCATCTGGTGGCGCTGCGCGAGGGCGATCTCGCGTTCCTGCACGTACATCCCGACGAGACGGGTGTCGCGTTCGACGCGACGTTCCCGAGCGCGGGCCGCTACCGACTGTTCCTGCAGTTCAAGCACGAGGGCCGCGTCGAGACCGCGGCGTTCACCCACGAGGTGCGCTGAGTCATGGCCACCGCCCCCACCACCGAGCACCTCGAGCTGCCGATCACCGGAATGACCTGCGCGTCGTGCGCGAACCGCATCGAGCGCAAGCTCAACAAGCTCGACGGTGTCGACGCGACGGTCAACTACGCGACCGAGCGGGCCACCGTCGACTACGACACGTCGTCGGTGGTCATCGACGACCTCGTCGAGCAGATCCAGGCCGCCGGCTACGACGCGGCGCTCCCGGCCGCCGACACGCCGCAGGACGAGGCGACCGACGAGCTCACGCCGCTGCGCCGGCGACTGATCGTGTCCGCCGTCCTGTCGCTCCCGGTTCTGCTGCTCTCGATGATCCCGGCGTTGCAGTTCGACAACTGGCAGTGGCTGGCCCTGCAGCTCGCCACGCCGGTGGTGCTGTGGGGCGCCTGGCCGTTTCACCGGGCGGCGTGGGCGAACCTGCGCCACGCGGCGGCCACGATGGACACGCTGATCAGCGTCGGGGTGCTCGCCGCCTGGCTGTGGTCGCTCTACGCGCTGTTCCTCGGCGATGCGGGCGTGGTCGGAATGACAATGCAGGTGAGCCTCACCGCCTCGGGCGAGGACGAGATCTACCTCGAGACCGCCGCGGTGATCACGACCTTCCTGCTGGCCGGCCGCTACTTCGAGGCCCGGGCCAAGCGCCGGGCCGGGGCGGCGCTCAACGCGCTGCTCGACCTGGGCGCCAAGGACGTGGCGGTGCTCGACGAGCACGGTCAGGAGCGGCGCGTCCCCGTCGAGACCCTCTTACCGGGGCAGCGCTTCGTGGTGCGGCCGGGCGAGCGCGTGGCCACCGACGGCGTGGTGGAGGAGGGCAGTTCAGCCGTCGACGAGTCGCTGCTGACCGGCGAGTCGGCGCCCATCGAGAAGTCCCCCGGCGACGGTGTCGTCGGGGCGTCGGTCAACGCCGGTGGCCGGCTGGTCGTGCGCGCCACCCGGGTGGGCGCCGACACCGCCCTGGCGCAGATCGCCCGGCTGGTCGTCGCCGCGCAGACCGGCAAGGCGCCCGTGCAGCGCCTCGCTGACCGGATCTCGGGCGTCTTCGTGCCGGTGGTCCTCGGGCTCGCCGCCGCGACGCTCGGCTTCTGGCTGGGCAGCGGCGAGCCCGCCGAGTTCGCCTTCACCGCCGCAGTGGCGGTGCTGATCATCGCCTGCCCGTGCGCGCTCGGGCTGGCCACGCCGACCGCGCTGCTGGTCGGCACTGGCCGCGGCGCGCAGCTCGGGCTGCTCATCAAGGGCCCCGAGATCCTCGAGTCGACGCGCCGAGTCGACACGATCGTGCTCGACAAGACCGGCACGGTCACGACCGGGCAGATGACCCTCGTCGAAGCGCACTCGGCGCAGGGCACGTCGCGAGGCCAGCTGCTGCGGGTGGCCGGCGCCCTCGAGGATGCCTCCGAGCACCCGATCGCGCGTGCGATCGCCGGGGCCGCCCGAGGCGAGATCGGAGCGCTCCCGGCGGTGGATGGGTTCATCAACCGCGAGGGGCTCGGTGTCGAAGGCGTCGTGGAGGGCAGCGCCGCCCAGATCGGCCGCCCCTCGCTCATCGCGGAGTCGGGCTTCGCCGTTCCCGCAGCGCTCGACGCCGCCCGGCAGGTCGCCGAGTCGCACGGGCGGACCGCCGTGGTCGTGGCCTGGGACGGGGAGGTCCGAGGCGTTCTCGTCGTCGCCGACACGGTCAAGCCCACCTCCGCCGCTGCTGTTGCCGCACTGAAGGAGCTCGGCCTGCGTCCGGTGCTGCTGACCGGCGACAACGCGCAGACCGCGCGTGCCGTCGCCGCCGAGGTGGGCATCGATGAAGTGATCGCCGAGGTGCTGCCCGCCGGCAAGGCCGACGTGATACGCCGGCTCCAGGGCGAGGGGCGGGTCGTCGCGATGGCCGGCGACGGCGTCAACGACGCGCCGGCGTTGGCCCAGGCCGACCTCGGGCTGGCCATCGGCACGGGCACCGATGTGGCCATCGAGGCGTCCGACCTCACGCTGGTCTCCGGCGACCTGCGCGCTGCGGCCGACGCGATCCGCCTGTCGCGCGCGACGCTGCGGACGATCAAGCAGAACCTCGCGTGGGCGTTCGGCTACAACGTCGCAGCCATCCCGCTGGCCGCCGCGGGGCTGCTCAACCCGCTCATCGCCGGGGCGGCGATGGCGCTTTCCAGCGTGTCGGTCGTCGCGAACGCGCTGCGGCTGCGCCGCTTTCGCTGACGTGGAGTTGTAGGGCGCGGCCGTTGGAGCAAACCGCCTCAAAACCGCGCCAAACCATCATGCCGCCAAGCTGCCGGCCGGCTTGCGGCTCAGGACGGGCGCGCAGCCTCGCCGATGTCGCTGACACGCATCGAGACGGCCAGGCCCGAGCGGACCTGCCAGACCCACACGGCCTGGCGGCGCACGCGCCCCGCCTCCGTCTCGCCCTCGACGTGTCCGAACACGACGACTCCGCCGGCGGTGGCGCGGAAGTCCGTCGCGCTGAGCGTGAGGTCCTTCCACACACGGGCGGCGTCGGCGAAGTACTCGCGCACCCCGTCGTGTCCGTGGTAGGGCTCGGTCCGGCCGACGCGCGACTGCGTCCCCTGGGGGACGAACTCGATGTCGGGCGCCGCGTGGGCGAGCATCGCTTCGATGTCGCGGCGGGCGAAGGCCTCGTAGATCCGGCGTACGGTTTCGATCGCCGCGTCCGCGTCGCTGCCCCGTCCGTAGACGACGGGCTCGGGGGTGGCGCCGCCGTCGGCCAGCCGGCGGATCTCGTCGGCGATCTCGTCGAAGTCGCTGCTCTTGAGGATGAAGCCGTCCGCGTCTTGGCGCATGACGTTGTCGGGGTCCTGCAGCCCGGAGAGGACCGCGATCCGCGCGTTCGGGGCGACGGCTCGCAGGGCGGTGACGGCTTGGTCGGTTCCGCCGGGCACCCGCGCGTCGAGCAGCACCACGTCGGGCTGCAGCCGCTGTGCCTCCCTCACCGCCTCGGGGTGCTCGGGGACCGATCCGACGAGATCGAGGTCGGCCACACCGTCGAACATCAGCTCGACCAGGCGCCGGTAGGACTCCGAGTCGTCGCAGTGCAGGACACGGATCGCGGGCCGGTCAGGTTCCACGCGCGGCATCCTAGGCTTCAGGCGAGATGTCTCAGCGCGCAGCGATCGTGGGGGCCGGGCCTTCGGGTTTCTACGCCGCCGACCAGCTGCTGGCGGCGGGGTTCGCCGTCGATCTGTACGACGTGCTGCCCACGCCCTACGGCCTGGTGCGGGCCGGCGTGGCGCCCGACCACCCGAAGATCAAGTCGGTCACCCGCGTGTACGAGAAGACGGCCAGGAAGGAGGGCTTTCGCTTCTTCGGTGGCGTCGAGTTGGGCTCGGACGTCACGCGCGAGGAGCTGCTCGAGCGCTACCACGTGCTGATCTATGCGATCGGCACGGCGACCGACAACCGTCTCGGGGTCGAGGGCGAGGATCGGCCAGGATCGGTCGCGGCCACGGAGTTCGTCGCCTGGTACAACGGCCACCCGGACTTCGCCGACCACGACTTCGACCTGCATTGCTCGCGGGCCGTGGTGATCGGCAACGGCAACGTGGCTATCGACGTCGCGCGAATGCTCGTGCTCGACCCCGACGAGCTGGCGCCGACCGACACCGCCGACCACGCGATCACCGGATTCCATGGCGCCCACGTCGAGGACGTGATCATCCTCGGCCGCCGTGGCCCGGCTCAGGCGTCGTTCACCAACCCCGAGCTGCGCGAGCTCGGCGAGCTCGCCCGCGCCGACATCATCGTGCACCCGTCCGACCTCGAGGGCGAGGTTCCCGAGGACCTGACGCCGACCGCCCTACGCAATCTGGAGATCCTGCGCGACTACGCGGCGCGCGAGCCGCAGGGCAAGACCCACAAGATCGAGATGCGCTTCCTCCGCTCGCCGGTCGAGCTCGTCGGCGAGGGTCCCGACGGCCAGGTCAAAGGCCTTCGCGTCGTGCGCAACGAGCTTGTCGACGGCCGCGCGGTGGCCACCGACGAGCAGGAGGTCATCGACTGCGGCCTGGTCGTGCGCTCCATCGGTTACCGGGGCCGGCCGCTGCCCGGCGTGCCGTTCGATGAGCGCCGCGGGCTGATCGCCAACGACGGCGGGCGCGTCACTGGACCCGAGGGCGACGTGCTGCCCGGCGAGTACGCCGTGGGCTGGATCAAGCGCGGCCCGTCGGGCGTCATCGGCACCAACAAGAAGGACGCCACCGACACCACCACCAAGGTCGTCGAGGACGCCGACGCCGGAAGCCTCAACCAGCCCACCGACGACACCGACGCAGAAGCGTGGCTGCGCGGGCGCGTCCCCGGCCTGGTCACCTGGGCCGACTGGCAGGCCATCGACGCCCACGAGACCGCGGCGGGTGAGACCCAGGGCCGCCCCCGGGTCAAGCTCGTCCGCGTGCCCGAGATGCTGGCGATCGCCGAGCGCGGTCGCTGACGCGACCGGCTGGCCGGCGACCGCCGGAGTGACTTAACCCGCCGCCCTCTGCTTGTTGCCGTTGACGACCCGGAAGGCGCCCCGCATGAACGGGTGCACACGGCAGAAGTAAGCGTACGTGCCGGGTGTGAGGTTCTTCGGCGTCTTGAAGATCGTCTCGCCGACGCAGCCGTCGGAGATCGCCTTGACGATGCCCGGTACGTCAGCGCACTTCTCCTTCGGCGCCGGCTTGTTGATCGCCGCCGTGATCGGGACGCTGCCCATCGGGCCCTCGGTCGCGTAGAGCGCCTGGCTGATCGTGGGCCCATAGCCCAGCTCGCCCGAGTCGAACCCGAACGGGCCGTTGGCCAGCGGGTAGCCGATGCCGCCCGACTTCGTACAGGGCGCCTTGCACGCGGTGACGGTGTGGAAGCGGACGGTGAGTGGGTTGTCGGCGTTGACGAACGTCAGCGACTTGCCCTGGCGAACCTGCGGCGGGCGGCCCGCCTTGCCGGGCCGCGAGAGGTCGCCCTGGCTGTAGACGAAGTTGCGGATCGTGATCCGGTCTTTGTACGGGCCGGCGCGCCGGGCAATCGGGTTGCGCAGGCCGGTGGGTAGGCGCACGTTCTCGTCGATGTTCTCCTTCAGCCGACCGTGGGTCAGCCTGTCGGTCTGGTCGATCTCGCCGGTGAACGGATCCACGCCTCCTTCAACGGGCGCCATCGTCTTGCCCACGACCATGATCCCCATGACCTCATACCACGAGGCCCGCGAGGTGTCGTAGGTCGCACTGGTCGAGATCACGTCGCCCTTCTTGAAGTTCACCCGCCAGTCCTCGGCGGTCGCCGACATGGCCACATCCCACGAGACCGGTCCCGTCGGCTCGAAGTAGTTCGCGCGCGAGCGGAAGATCCGCTTGGTCACGCCGTCGCGGGTGATCTTCAGGTCGGTCCACAGCCCGCCCGGGTGCAGGTGCCCCGCGGTGTTGACCATCGTGCCGTCGTGGTCGGCGATCCACTCGTTGCGCTTGTAGCCGTCGGCGCTGGCGTAGGCGTTCGGGCGCTGGTCGGGATAGGTGAAGCGGCCGTTGGTCCCGCTCTTGCGCTTGACGTCGAACACGGGGTAAGGCTTGACGCCCTCGACGTCCATCCACTGCGTTTCCATCCGCGTGATGTTGGCCGCCTCGGGCGCGGTGTCGGGGATGAACCACAGCCGGTAGGTGATGTAGACCTCCTGCGGCTGCGACGTGAGGTCGTGGATCATGTGATTGATCAGCCAGGTCTGATCGGTCGTGTAACGCCAGCCGAACCCGCGCGGCGCGTTGAAGTAGGTCTTCTCCTCGCCCGCAGCGAACGTCGGCTTGGGCGGGCCGCCCTTAGGCGCGCCCACAAGCCAGACCGCGTGGTGCAGGTGCACGACCTTGACCGACGGGCTGGTGCCGTCGGCGTAAATGAGGCCCGGACGGAAGCCGACGATGTAGCCGTCGATGTCCGGGCGCTGCTTCTGGATGTCGATGTTGATGACGTTCTGCCCGGGTTTGATCTTCATCGGGCCGAATTTGTAGTCGAGCACCTCGGCGCCGGGAGGTGGGCCCGGGTCCCGCACGGGAATGTTCTGCTTGGCGGCGCTGAAGGCCGAAGCGTTGGCATCGAAGCGCTTCTGCCGCTGGTTGTCGGCGGCGAAGGCGTTCGCGGCGCACACGCTGAGCAGCGCGAGTGCGGACAGCAGCAGCATGGGCAGCCGCGGCAGGGTGCGGGGCATCTCTCGTCCTTGAAGTGGGGGACGCCGGTGTGGGACGACCGGCATCTAGAGGGTACTGCTCGCTCGCCGCGTTCTCCCGCCTAGGCTCCGGCCATGCGAACGCGAGTCATCGTCACGGGCGCGGCCAGCGGCATCGGGGCCAGCGCCTGCGACCAGTTGCGGGCGAAGGGCGCACAGGTCGTCGGCCTCGATCTGCGCGCCGACGAGGACGCGGGCATCCTGGCCTGCGACGTCCGTGACCAGGGCGCGGTCGACACCGCGGTCGCCGCCGCGATCGAGCGCCTGGGCGGACTCGACGTCCTGGTCAACAACGCGGGCATCGGATTGCCGCAGAGCGCGGCGGCGCCTCCGGGCGATGACGCCATCGCGGTGCTCGAGATCAACCTGATCGGGCCGTGGCGCGTGACGGGCGCCGCGATGCCCGCCCTGCGAGCCTCGCGCGGGCGGGTGGTCAACGTCGCGTCCGGGCTCGCCCACATGGCCGTCCCGTTTGCGCCCGCCTACTGCATGAGCAAGCGCGGGATCACCTCCTACTCCGATGCGTTGCGCTACGAGGTGGGCCACGAGGTCACGGTCACCACGGTGTACCCGGGCTACGTCAAGACGCCGATCCA
>Ga0136633_1003012_pt1 | contig 11261 bp, 13 predicted proteins | sample AntDrymeUQ832206_2_FD_105494 | JGI IMG/M metagenome (GOLD analysis project Ga0136633, IMG submission 105494) | Polar desert sand microbial communities from Dry Valleys, Antarctica - metaG UQ83 (22.06) | ecosystem: Environmental > Terrestrial > Soil > Desert | place: Antarctica: Dry Valley...
GAGCTTTGAGCCGATGATGTTCGCCCAGCCCCAGTCGAGGTACGTGGCAAGGCTGATCTCGTGGCCGACCGAGAACTGCTCGTTGTAGCTGGTGATCCACAGCGTGTGGCCACCGGTCGATGGCATCGCAGTCCCGAACACGACGAGGTTGCGCACGAGCCAGGGTGAGACCACGAGCAGGAACGCGCCGGTACTCGCGAGGCCAGCCCCCCACGACGGCCGTCCACCAAGCCGCTGCCACGGCGACCAGCCACGGCCGATGAGCCAGGCGGTGGCAGGTGCCACGGTGAGCAGGACGCCGTCGATCCGGGTCAGGGCGGCGCCGCCGGCCGCCGCGCCGGCGAGCACGAGCCACCAACCGGGCCGCACCGAACGGACGGCGCGCATGCTGGCGTACAGGACCAGCGTCCCGAAGAGCCCGATGAGGGCGAAGTTGTCGATGGACGGATACAGGATGAAGAGCGGTCCGGGAAAGAGCGCCAGCACCGCCGCGCCGATCGCGATCCGGCGGCTGCCGAACAGCTCGAGGGCCACCAGGTAGGTGAGCGGTGGCACCGCTGCACTGACGAGGACCATCGGGACCTGGCCCGCATCCCAGGTGGGACCGAGGATCGCCATCGCCGCTGCCGCCACGAGCGGTCCAAGAGGCGGCCAATGCGCGTTGCTCGGTATGGGCAGTGCGGCGTCGGGCGGGATCTGCGCCCCGACATCGAGGTACGCCCAGATGACCGGCACGTTGAATCCGTTGCCGGCTGCGAGGTTCTCCGCGACGACCGTGTAGTAGCTCGAGTCCAGGTAGGGAGCCCACGGCACAAGGAGGTCCGCGACCGCACGAAGGACGAGGGCGGCCACCGCAATGATCAGCAGGTCGCGCCGGGTGGCACTCACACTCTGGCGGCCGCTGGCACGCGGTTTGGTCGTCTCCAGGCATCGACGACCGGCACCAGGCCCACGAACAGGAACGTGAGCTCGTACGGGAAGTACCGGGGGAGGCAGAGCAGCACGGCGACCGATGCTGCCAGCCACGCCCACGGTCGGTGACGCCAGGCCACGTAGATGGCGATCGCCACCGATGTCGCCGCCACGATCCAGAAGAGCAGCGGCGAAACGTAGTAGAGCGAGTGCGAGAAGCCCGGATCGGTCGTGTACCCGTCGAGGCCGAAGAAGGCCATCGGGAGCACGAGCACCGCGGTCAGACCGACGGCCGCGATAAACCGCTTCCACTCGCCCCTCGCAGCGTAGACCAACGCATACAGCAGGGGCGTGGCCTTGAGCGACGCGCAGAGGGCGATCCAGAGCGGGCCGCTGCGGCGCTCAACCCCGAACACCAGCGCGACGATCATCAGTGGTTGCACATTACCGCGCGACGAGATGAGGATCAGGAAGCTGCCGACGATCGCCGTGAAGGCGACGGCCATTCGGCTCCGGAGCTGAAGGGCGGGGAGCATGACCGCGATGGATGCCGCAACGAGCGCAATCGACCACCCGGCGTCCACCAGCCAACGAGGCAGATAGGTGAGAGGGATCCAGGCGTAGGCGAACCACGGCGCGTATCGGTACACCTCGGACGCATTGACGTCCCCCGCCGGCGGATAGAGCGGGCCTCCTTCGCGCAGCCGAAGCGCAGCGTTCCAGTACGCCCCGATATCCGGAATCTCCCAGGCAGTGGCGCTCCAGATCAGGTTGCCGATGCCATAGCCGATGGTGATGGCCAAGACGAAGATCTCCGGAACGCGGGTCGCCAAGCGGTTCCGGGTGCGTTTCATAAACGGCCACGCTCATGGCCCTGCCCCTCTGAGCCGGCCGTGCCGACCAGCAGGTGGCTGGCGTAGGAAAGGTGTGCCTGGGGGTAGGACGCGATCGAATGCCCGATGGTGATGGCACGCCTGTTGATTGCCGGCCTTGTGTGAGTAAGGATCACTCATATGGCTCCAAGCGAAGCGGTTGTGACCAGTCGGATGCCCAGGCGGCGTACGGCAGGTCCGGCAGATCCTCGCGAAAATAGGTCGATATCAGCCGACGAAACACGTTCGTCAAGGACAGCGCGCCATCGTATGTGTCAGGCTTTCCCGGCGTGCGCGCCGCGAAGAAAGCCCTGAAATGCTCATCAAGGTCGCTCAGTTCGTGCCTCGCGCCATGGTCGGACAGCACCATCACGATCGCCTCAGGATTGACCTGCACGATCCGCTGGACGGCCTCGGCCACACGTTCGTTCAGGGCCCTGACCTGTTTCGACATGCGCTCCGCATAGGCATCCGAACTGAGCCGAGTTTCGGCAACCGTCGTCGACCAGAAGCTGCACACCGGAAAACATCCGTCAAGGTAGTCCGGATTTTGACCCAAGACGAATGGAGGATGTGGGCTGAGGACGTGCATGAGTACAAGCCGCGGATCGTCAGCCGGAGGGGTGCTCACCTGAGCCAACAACTCGAATTGCCTGTCGATAGACGCTCGCAGATCGTCGGTCAAGAGGTCGACGACAGTAGTTGGTGCGATACGGCTGGCCAGCGAGGTCGAGAGGAGCGACGCCTCGAGACTATTCAGTCCTTCGGCCGCCAGCACCTGGGCGTGGGTCGTGACATCGGTTGTCTTCACCGGAGAAGGGATCGAGACGACTCGATAGCGTCGACTGCGCAGATAGTCGAGCACGGGAGCGCGATTGACCAACGCTTGAAGATTTCTTGCTTGCTGTCCAGGCGTGCCCAGTGAGCCGGACAGATCAAGGTGTTCACCGACATACGCTCCGCTCAAGAGGCTCGCCATCGTGAGCCATGTCTTGTTGTAGTTGGCCTTCGTGTCGTGCGAAACATTCAAGCCAATGGATTCAAGGCGAGCTTCGAAGGAGCTGTTGTCCATCCCAAAGTCCTGGACGAGGGTGTCGCTCCGCGGATATCCATCCAGGAGGATGACGAAGATGTCTGGTCCGCCCCCATCAGACGGGCTGGGCAACCTCGGGATTGCGGCGACATTGAGGACGGGCGCCGAGAAAGCTGACCAGCCAACAGTCAGGAGCAGGGCGACGGAATAGACCGAGGCGACGTGAGTCGGGATGATTGGACTCCGGGCGGAGAGGGGCGCACGACCTTGCAATTGACGTAGCCGCACGATAGCCACCCACCACAGCCCAATGCCAGCAAGAGACCACCGGGGATTGCGTAGCCAAGAAATAGCAGGATGCTGATACTCGCCGCTAGAGACCCCCACAGCGGGGCCCGTAGCACCTGCCAAAGAACGACCGTCGCCAGGATTGCCCCGAGTGCCCCAACGACAAGCGGCCGAATGAGGTCTTGAGGCGAGGCTGTGTGAAGACCAAATCTGTCGAGTACCACGGCCCACACGAACAGGACAGGATGCGTCAACGCCAGCAGCCGCGCCAGCGAGTGTCTCGTGATCTTCACAGTCAGCATTCGACTGGTCACGTTCCCTATCTCCGCGGAACGGCTGGTAACAGGATGGCGATCTCGTAGACGAAGAGCCGGGGGAGGGCGAAGATCGCAGCAATCGCCGCAGCAAGCGGCGTGTAGCTCGATCGGCGAGCTGCGAAGCCCAGCGCCCCCGCCGCACCGATCGCCGGGACGATAAGCCACAGCGGGGTAGGCAGGAAACGCCCGAGCCCCGTATCGAACGTGACCGGCTCCACCGGCATCCACAGGACCGGCATCCACAGGACGGCAGTGAGCGCCACAGCGCCCACTGCCTGCCACCACCGCCGCTCGGCAATGAAGACGGCACAGAATGCCAGCGGAATGAGCTTCAACGAGGCGGCGAAACCCACGGCGAGCCATCCCAGCCGTGTGGAGAGGCCCCAGACCAATGCTCCGATCATGAGTGGCTGGACGTTCCCGCCGGTGGCCGTCCCGAACATCAGTGGGGCGAACAGAATCAGCAACAGCACGCTGGCCTTCGTGCGGCGCATCAGCGGGCGCACAGACAACGCGGCGCCCAACAGCAGAAGGGCCGACCACCCAACGCGTACGACGGCTTCGGGCAGATAGGTCAGCGGGACCCACGCATAGGCGAACCACGGGGCGTAGCGATAGGCGCTGTTGAGGTGCACGTCACCGCCATACAGGACCTCGCCGGCCCGGATTCGCAATGCGGCGTCCTGGTAGGCGCTCATGTCCAGGAGGTCCCACCCGGTCAAGGCCTCGCCGCTGTAGACGGCGCCGATGGCCACCAGCAGGATCGCCGCGACGAAGAACGCCCGGTTCCTCCAGAACTCCAGTCGTGGGAGCCGGCGCATCACCGACTCCGGCATGGCTTCCTTCGGCAGACGTCGCATAAGGCTCAGCGTCCTTCGCATGGGATACCGCTGGTTGCAGCCCGTACCCATCGGCGTATCGCCGGGCCGCGCCACCTAAACATGCCCCACCGGCCACCTGCGCCATGCGAGGCGGTTGCTCAAGCCCCGCGGTCCCGAGTCTCCTTACCACGGTCACGTCCGCGGAGCTTGTTGATCCCGCGCGAGATCTGCGTTCGCAGGAAGTACGGGACCGTCACCAAGCCCGCGATGATCATCTGGATGGCCAGACTACCGGCACCGGGATCCAGGTATGCGATAAGCATTCGATACCTCAATTGCGCGTGGGAAGCCTGCACTCAAGCCCCTGGTGTCCTGCCCTAGCGGACGACAGTTTCATCACGATCCCGCGCGTCCGGGACGTCCCTGCCCTTCGCGCGCTGAAGGTAGTAGTAGGCGGCCATCACGGCGATCGCGAGAAACAGGACCATGAGCAGAAGTGGATTGTCCATCGGTCTACCGTCCTCTATCTGGGTTGATCAGTCGGATTCGGGGTGACGGGCGGCGTCGTCGCGCGCCTTCGCCCAGTAGATGTAGAAGTAGCCGGCGATGAGCGCTGACATGAAGATGAGGAAGGACAGGATCACCAGGGATATGGGCATTGGACACCTGACGACTGCGAAGGAACTCGGCCAGTATCGATCTCGTCTATCCTTCGGCCTATGGGCCTGACGAGTCATGGGTACTAGGACTGTTGGCCTACCGCCTGCATTGGTCGACCGCATGACCACGGCCCGCATCATCCTGCTCGGCATCCTCATCGCCCAGCTCGCGGATGCGGCGACGTTCGTCCTGGCCATCTCGCGCTTCGGCATCGGCCTCGAGAGCAACGGACTCGCGGCATCGCTGTATCACGTCGCGGGCATGGACGGAGTCCTCCTGGTCAAGCTCCTCGTCCTCGTCGTGACCATCCTTTTGCTTGCGGTCACGGCCCCGCGATTCCCGCGCCTCCTCGTGTGGGGTGGCGCCTTCGCCACCAGCCTTGGTCTCCTCGGCTTCGCCACGAACACCGCTTCGATTCTGCTGCTCTCATGAGGCGTTCCTCAGCGGACCATCCGGCGCGACACCGCTTTGACGAACAGAGCGCCCCTCCCTAGCATCGCAGTCGTGAACTCCCATCGGCCGCTCAAGGCCGGCGTTCCCGATCACGAGGGTGCCATCGCCGGAGCGGCGTACACCCGTCATCGGCGGATCCATCGGTCTCGCAGTCATCCGCGACCACGGATCCTGCAGCTGCTTGCGACCGGCGGCAACGGCGGCGCCCAGGAGAGCTACACCGGCCTCCTCCTGCGTCTTGACCGAAGCCGATATGACGTCCGGGCCCTCTCCCTCTCCGCCGGCTCGGCCGTGTCCCGCCTGCGCGCGCTTGGCGTCTCAGTGGACGTCCTGGACGAGACCGATGACGAGCTCGCCGTCCGCGAGCTCGCTGCCTGGCTGCGCCACCACGAGATCGACCTCGTCCACTCACACATGTACCGCGCCGAGGTACTCGGGACCCGCGCCGCGGTCGCCGCCGGCACGCCTGTGATCATGGCGACCGTCCACTCCTCGCGCGTCCGCTCGCCCGAGGACACGGCGTTGCTCGCCTCGCTGACGCCACACATGGATCGGCTGGTGGTTCCGTCCACGAGCATCGAGCACAAGGTCCGCTGTGAGGGTCGCGCGGGCGCGCGCTTCGCGGTCATCCCGAATGGAGTTGACCTGTCACGTTTCTCGTCACCGGCTCCGCCCTGCACCATGCGCGACGAGTTCGGCATCCCCTGCGACGCCCCGCTGCTCGGCGTGGTCGCACGCCTGGAGCCGGAGAAGGGCCATCGGTATCTCATCGAGGCGATGCCCGCCATCCTTCGCGCGGCGCCCGACGCCTGGCTGGCATTTATCGGCGAAGGGTCGGAGGCCGATGCATTGCGGGCCTCGGCCGCCTCCCTTGGACCTTCCGTGGCCGAACGAATCGTCTTCACCGGCCGGCGGGATGACGTCTCCGCCCTGACCGCCGACCTCACCGTCGCCATCCTTCCCTCGCTCCGCGAGGCGCAGGGCATCTCCATCCTCGAGGCAATGGCCAGGCGCCGTCCCGTCGTTGCATCTGCGGTCGGCGGCATCCCCGAGGTGATCACCTCGGGCGGTGACGGCCTGCTGGTTCCCCCCGCCGATCCCGAGGCGCTGGCTCGCGCTGTCGGATCGCTGCTGATGGATCCTTCGCTGCGCGAGCGCATCGGCGCGGCGGGATATCGCACCGTGGTGGAGCGTTTCAGCATCGACGCCCAGGTGAAACGGATCGAGGTCGTGTACGACGAGGAGCTCGCCCGGGCGGGCGTCGTCCGCCAGCATCGCCGGCCTGAAAGCATTGTCGCGGCGCGCCCATCGCAGCGAGGCGCCCTGGAACTCCCCCCGATGTAGCGCGTCTCCGCGCCGCTTGCGCCGCTTGCGCCGCTTGCGCCGTTTGCGCCCCAGCGCAAGCAACTACGAAGGTGAGCCTGGAACTCCCCCCCGATCGTACGCGCCCCTCCGCGCGTTTGCGCTCCAGCGCAAGCAACTACGAAGGTGAGCCTGGATCGGCCGTGAGCGGAGTCGTTGTTTGCGCCCGGGCGCACATCTGGGTCCGTACGAGCCCGAACGTCGTGGTTAGTTGCGTCTCAGCGCAAAAGGCCTGCCTCACAGGACGATCAGCGCGTCGCCACCGGGATCCACGCCGGATCCCAACCTCGTGAGCGCAGCCCTCGTGGTGATCGAGAACGTATCTGTCAGAGCAGCGCCCATATCGCGGATGGCGCGACGGTTCGTCGTCGTACCACCGACGACGAAGATGAGTCGATCGGCATGGAGATCTCGCTGCTTGGTTCTGGCCGCTCGTAGTTGTGCCTGAAAGTCGGCGAGCCTCGTGATGACTTCGATCATGCAACGACACCCGGGAGTCGAGATCAGGGCGTCCGCCGCTCGCAGGTCGCCGGCGATCGGCATCGGAGCCTCGATGAGGACATGCCATGCATCGCTCAACCGTTCGCGGAACCGAGCGAGCAGTGCCAGCTGCGGACGATCCATAGGCCGGCTGATGGCTGGAAAGAACTTCAGATACGGCTTGAGCCCGACCGCCGCCGCGTGTCGTGTCAGTGCTGGGATGCCGCGCCCCTTGATCAGCCCGTGCTCGACTCGGCTCACATGTGCGATGGAGGTTCCGAGGATCCCGGCCACATCGGCCTGACGCATGCCGGCGATGATCCTCGCGACGCGCAATTCTCGACCGATCTCGCGGAGGATCCAGTCGGCAAGGCGGGTCGCCTCACGTTGAATGGACTGGCGATTCGCCATGAACCGATGCTGGCGCATCGGCTGTTACCGGCGGCTTACCGGTCGATTTGCCCCCAAGTGCAAGCAACTGGTAAGTAACCGCGAGGGTGAGCGTTAATCGCCCGAATCACGGCCGTGGCTTGCATGTCACGGTAAATTGGCGCGCCGGACCGCCCGAAAGTCTAGTTGGTTAGGTCCCAGCGCAAACGAGACAGAAACGAGCCCCTCCCCGTGGAATCGATTAGGGGTTCGCATCGGTCCCGGTCCGAGACCCAGGGAGAAGAGCTAGGTGACGCTCACCCGGTCGCGGTCTCCGAGGCGAAGGATTGCCATGAGGAGCAGGTAGATGAGCAGCCAGCCGACGAGCGCCACGAGCGCTGCTACGTCGAGGAGGCTCTGGCCCCCGGGTGTCACCTCGTTGATGGCGAAAACTCCGCGGAACGGCGCGACGAAAGGCTCGGTTACGTTGTAGATGAAGTCGACGATCGTGTTCTGCTGGTTGGCCACCAGGAGCAGCAGCAGAATCCGCAGCCCGAGAAGCACGGCGAGGACGCCGAAGAGCAGCGAGAGGATGCGCCGGACGTAATACAGCGGACCCGGTGTTGCCGGCTCGGCATAGGAAGGCGCGCGCGAGTTCACGTTCACCTGGCTGGCCGCGGGCTGCGTGTCGGCGGCTGGTCGCTCGCGCTCGACGTAGGTCTGGCGCTCGACGACGCGGGTCTCGTTGTCGACCGGATCCACGGGATCCACGGGATCCACGGGATCGGTACGACGGTCATAGGTCATGGGATCTCCTCCATTACGGAGTTGGGCGTTCGGGTCGAGCGATGCACGCGCTGTGCCAACCGCTAGTCTGCCCGGTGGCCGTGTTCCCCGATGAGCGGCACGAACACGACCGGCTCTAGCTCCTTGTTCGTCAGCTCGTCGCCTTCGCGCACGACGAGCGTCAGGAACTGGTGCTCACGGTCTCCAACCGGCATGACAAGCCGGCCGCCGGACCGATCCAGCTGCTCGAGCAGCGGCCCCGGCACGGACGGGCCACCGGCGGTGACCAGGATGGACCGATACGGCGCACGCGCCGCCCAGCCGTGTGTCCCGTCTCCCATGACCACCTCGACTCGATCGGCGTAGCCCGCATCGGCGAGACGGTGTGCAGCGCCGGTTGCCAGGGCTTCGTGCCGCTCGATGGTGGTGACGCTGGCGCCCAGCTCGGCCAGGATGGCGGCCTGGTACCCGGACCCGGTCCCGACCTCCAGGACGTTGGCGCCTCGCCATCCCTCAGGTGGCTGCGCGGCGCTCGTCATCATCGCGACGACGTACGGCTGGGAGATGGTCTGCCCCGATCCGACGGGGAGCGCGTGGTCTCCGTACGGTTCATGGCCCTCAACGAACCGATGGCGCTCGACCGTGCTGAAGGCGCGGAGGAGAGCCGGATCGCGGATGCCGCGAGCCTCGAGCTGCTCGGCCACCATCCGCGCCCGATCGCGAGCGGGGCCGTCGGCGGCAGAGCTGCGCGACCGCTGGGTGCGTAGCCACCGCATCGGTCAGGTCAGGTCAGGTAAGGTCAGGTCAGGTCGGCGATGCGCTGGTGCTGGCGGCCCGCGTACGCGACCGTCCCCCATTGGTGCTGCGGGTCGTGCGCCGTGGCGCATCGGCTTCGGCCTCGACATCATCGGTGGCCCCGGCGCCCGAGTCCACGGTGCCAAGCGTGGCGGCGTCGAGCACGTCGTTGAGGATCCGGTCGGCCTTCTCGCGCACCAGGCGGCGCGTCTCCTCTCCGCTCCTCGGGGCAAGGAGGACGCCGACGGCAAGCCCGACGAAGAAGAATCTGATCGCGATTCGCACGCGGCTGAACATGGGCGATAGCGTCCCTTCGTATGTTGGTTACCTGCAGTCTGGAGTGGCAAGAAGGATACCACCGCCCGCCGCTTGGGCTACTCCCCGAGGCCGTATTCCTTGATCTTGGCGTAGAGCAGGCGCCGATAGATCCCGAGCTCATCGGCGGCCTTGGTGCGGTTGCCGCCGGCCCGGTCCAGGGCCTCCTTGATCAGCTGGCGCTCGAGAGAAGAGACTCGATCTTTGAAGGAGCCGCCCTTGCCGTTGCCGGCGCCATTGGCGATCGCCTCATCGGCATTGGCCTGGGCCTCATCGGCACCGAGCTGGTCACGGCGGTCCGAGAGCTCCGCCTCGTCATCCTCGAGGCGCGTCCTTCGCTCTGCCAGGCGTGCGCGGTCACGCGACTCGCGCGTGTTGCCGAAGGGAAGGTGCTCGAGCGTGATCGGGTTGCCGCGCGAGAGGACGACCGCGCGCTCGATCGCATTTTCCAGCTCGCGCACGTTGCCCGGCCAGTCGTACTCGACCAGGCGCGACAACGCCTCCTCGCTGATGGCGGTCGGGATGGCGCCCGGAGCATGGCGGAACTTGACGAGGAAGTGCTCCACCAGCATCGGGATGTCGTCCTTGCGCTCGCGCAGCGGCGGCATGTGGATATGAATCACGTTGAGCCGGTAGTACAGGTCCTCGCGGAAGCGGGTCTTGCTTACCTCCTCGGCCAGATTCCGGTTCGTGGCGGTGATGACGCGGATGTCGATCTTGATCGGCACATTCGAACCGATGCGCTCGAACTCTCGCTCCTGGAGGATGCGCAGCAGCTTCGTCTGCGTCCCGAGCGTCATCTCGCCGATCTCGTCAAGGAAGATCGTGCCCTTGTTGGCGGTCTCGAATCGGCCCTTGCGCATCGTCATGGCGCCTGTGAACGATCCCTTCTCGTGGCCGAACAGCTCAGTCTCCAGAAGGGTCTCCGGCAACGCCGCGCAGCTCACCTTCACGAGCGGATGCGGGTTGCGCTTGCTGGCCCGATGCAGCGCCTCGGCGATCAGCTCCTTGCCGGTCCCGGACTCGCCGGTGATCAGGACGGTCGCGTCCGACGGAGCCACCTTGCCGATGAGCTTGAAGACCTCGAGCATCGGCTTGCTGCTACCCACGATGCGCTCGCGTTCGGCCTCGCGCTTTCCGAGCTCCAGCCGCAGGGCGCTCACCTCCGAGGACATGTCGGCGTGCTCGAAGACGCGCCTCAGCGTGGCGAGCAGGTCGTCAATCTCGAAAGGCTTGGTGACATAGTCGTAGGCGCCGTGCTCCATTGCCTTGATCGCGGTGGAGGAGCCGCCGAATGCGGTCATCACGATGACCTCGAGCTCACCGTGCTCGCGCTTCAGCTGGCGCAGGAGGGTGATCCCATCCTGGTCCGGCAGCTTGACGTCCATCATCACGAGGTCCGGCAGGTCCTTCGCGATCTGCTCGATGGCCTCGGCGCCGCTCGAAGCAGTGTGAACGGTGTATCCCTCCTCGCTCAGGAGGTCCTTGAGCAGCGTACGAATGTCGGCTTCATCGTCAACGACGAGCACCGACCGCTGAGTGTCGGCCAATCGAGAGTCCCTCCGCCCATCACGGGTGTCTGCACTGGCTCGCTTGCGGCGCAGGACGCGCAACGAGTATGGCATTCGTCCGCATTCCGTACAACAAGCGGGCTGCCAATCGGCCCGTGCCGGCACGGCTTGCGCCGACCTTATCGGGGGCCCCCGACGTTGACCTCATCTGAGGCGGGACCTTTGGCGAGGGTCTAGCTGCCGCTGGGCGAAGGCTCATCTGACGCTGACTCCTCAGCGGACGGCGA